>ERZ779633.109-NODE-109-length-34481-cov-8.918986_pt1 | contig 34481 bp, 33 predicted proteins | sample MGYA00514195_ERZ779633 | MGnify/ENA primary metagenome ERZ779633 (study PRJEB29562, sample SAMEA4376707) | mouse gut metagenome | isolation source: Cecum | study: EMG produced TPA metagenomics assembly of the A DSS colitis mouse model was used to assess the...
ACGAAGCCGGCAAAGACGATGTCGACAAAGACGAAGCCGGCAAAGACGATGTCGACAAAGACGAAGCCGGCAAAGACGATGTCGATGAAGGCGAAGCCGACAAAGACGATGTCAACAACGACAATACCGAGGAGCCTAAAAGCGATTGGTCCATCTCTCTTGATGAGATAGAGGACCAGGATGTCAAGGATGCCATCGAGACTGTTCTTGGGACTGGGTCAAATGGTACCGATCCGATCGTGAAGGACCTTTCCGGGGACGATGTTGACAAGATCACTGGCGAGCTCTTGGATAAGCCAGCCACTAAGGATGAGAACGGAAACGTAACAGAGCCTGCCGTGAAGGACCAGGGCAACGTCTGGACCGTGTCCAAGGACTATACGGCTGAAACTGGCGAAAATGAGCATGTCACCTATCAGGTGAAGCTCCCTGAGGATACCCAGTCTGCGCTGCAAAATTCCGGTTACGATTCCGTTCAGCTGAAGGTCACCTACGAGACCGTCTTTGCTGTTAAGGACGACACTGGAGCAGTGTATATTGATCCTTATACCGGAGAGATGCTGGATAGAGATAACAGGGTGTTAGCCATATGTCAGCATGTGTCCTATGACGGCGGTAAGACTTGGCAGTCGGCAGGTGAGCCCAGATTCGAGCGCGCGGATGGTACCCCTTACAAGTATACTGACAAGGAGACCAATCAACAGACAGAGATGACTTGGGATGAGTATTATGATAAGTTGGCGAAAGCGACCTACGACAGCGATACAGGCAAAGTCACGCTTGGTACAAGTAAATCAGAGGCAGAAAAAGAGCAGGTAGCCGCTACGCTGAACTATGATCCCACACGGGACTATGTCAGTGAGACCACCTATACTTTCCTGCACGTACAGAGAGACCCCGTGACGCCTCCTGATGATCCCAAGGACCCCCCGAAGGATCCCCCCAAGGATCCCCCGAAGGACCCCCCGAAGGAGGGCGAGGAAATTCCCGATCCGGAAGTGCCCCTGTCTCCCCCCGAGGAGCCCGAGGAGGTCATTGACCCCGCGGTGCCTCTGGCCAACGTGCCTGAGACCGGCGACAACTCCCATGTGTGGACCATGCTGGCCATGCTGTCCGTCACCGGACTGCTGGGCGTAACCCTGCTTGAGCGCAAGAAGGCCAAAAACAGCTAATCAAAGTGCGGACCGGGGCCTCTTATGAGGCCCCGGCTTTTGTTCAACCGCAAGAAGGAGGCGGCTATGAAGAGAATTGTTCCCATTGCCAAGGGGTGTCTGGCCCTGCTTTTGGTGGTCAGCCTGGCGCTGGCTGCCCAGGCCAAGCGGAACCGTCTGCTGGCCCTGGAGGCCTATGAGCAGGCCAAGACGGTGGCCCGCCTGGAGGAGGAGAGCCGTCCCGCCGCCTCCCAGGGGGAGACCCCCTCCGCGCCGGCCCCGGAGGTCCCGGACGAGCCCCCGGAGGTCCCGGCGGAGCCCCTGACCACCTGGGAACGGCTGGCGCAGATCGACCTGGCCGCCCTCCAGGAGATCAACCCCGACGTGATAGGCTGGATCGAGATTCCCGGCACCACCCTCTCCTACCCCCTGGTCCAGGGCCGGGACAACCAGTATTACCTGAACCGCACCTGGGAGGCCAAGCGCAACCCCGCCGGGTCTATCTTCGTGGACTATACGTGCAGTCCGGAGCTGGACGGCTTCCACACCATCATCTACGGCCACCGCATGAACAACGACACCATGTTCGGCGTTTTGCAGAGCTACCGGAACCCGGATTTCTGGACGGACCACCCCAGCGTCTATATCGCCATAGAGGATGGCGTGTACCGCTATGACCTCTTTTCCGCCCAGGAGGCCGAGGTGAAGGGGGTCGTTTACCGCCTGGACATCGTGAAAAGCGGCCTGGAGGAGGAGTTTTTCCGGTACTGCCTGGACAATGCCGTGATCAATACCCTGCTGACCCCCACGGCGGAGGACCGCATCCTCACGCTCTCCACCTGTACCGGCCGCGGCCACGCCACCCGTTGGGTGGTCCATGCCGTCCTGGCCCAGACCTATCCTGCGGGCCAGCCGGAGGACCGGTAAATTTCCGCCGGCCAAACAAATTTGACTTTACAACCGCCCGGTTTTCCATTATAATACTGGCAAAGAAGGGCTGTACCTCCGGTTTTTCTTTTGCCGGCGCAGTCCAGGAAGACACGCCCCAGGGCGTGCCTTCTCTTTTAATTCATTCCAAGGGAGCTGATCCTCCATGGTCAAGGTAAACGAAAACTATCAGAAGCTGCCCGGCAGCTACCTCTTCTCCGAGGTGGCCCGGCGCATCAGCGCCTACACCGCCGCCCACCCGGAGGCCAAAATCATCAAACTGTCCATCGGTGACGTGACCCGTCCCCTGGTCCCCGAAGTCATCAAGGCCATGCACGCCGCGGTGGACGAGATGGGCACCGCCGAGGGCTTCCACGGCTACGGCCCGGAGCAGGGCTATGAGTTCCTGCGTCAGGCCATCGCCCAGGGCGACTACGCCGTCCGGGGGGTGGATGTCAAACCGGAGGAGATTTTCGTCTCCGACGGCGCCAAGAGCGACTGCGGCAACATCGGCGATATCTTCGGCGTGGACAATGTGGTGGCGGTGTGCGATCCGGTGTATCCCGTCTATGTGGACACCAACGCCATGGCCGGCCGGGCCGGGGAATACCAGGAGGAGCTGGGCCGGTGGAACCGGCTGATCTACATGCCCTGTGTGGAGGAAAACGGCTTTTCCCCCCAGCCCCCCAAGGAGATTCCCGATATCATTTACCTCTGCTCCCCCAACAACCCCACCGGCGCGGTGCTGACCCGCGACCAGCTGAAGGTCTGGGTGGATTACGCCAACGCCCACGGCGCGGTGATTCTCTACGACTCCGCCTATGAGGCTTTCATCACCAGTGACAACGTGCCCCACACCATCTTCGAGATCGAGGGGGCCCGTACCTGCGCCATCGAGTTCCGGTCCTACTCCAAGACCGCCGGCTTTACCGGCAACCGCTGCGCCTATACCGTGGTGCCCCTGGAGCTGGAGCGGGGGGGCGTGAAGCTGAACGGCATGTGGAACCGCCGCCAGTGCACCAAGTTCAACGGCGTGCCCTATGTGGTCCAGCGGGGGGCCGCCGCCATCTACACCCCCGAGGGCCGGAAGCAGATTATGGCCAATATCGACTACTACCGGGCCAACGCCAAGGTCATCCGGGAGGGCCTCACCGCCGCCGGGCTGACCTGCTTCGGCGGGGTGGACGCCCCCTATATCTGGCTGAAAACCCCCGGCGGCGTGGGCTCCTGGGAGTTCTTCGACCAGGTGCTGGACCGGGCCAACGTGGCCACTACCCCCGGTGCAGGCTTCGGCCCCAGCGGGGAGGGCTACGTCCGCCTCACCGCCTTTGGCGACGCCGACGCCACCAAAACCGCCGTGGAGCGGGTTTGCAAGATGTTCAAATAAGCCAAACGGCCGCCCACCGGGCGGCCGTTTCCATATAAAAAACCCCTCGTGCCTGGCACGAGGGGTTTTTTACGAGCCATATTCCATTACACAGCGCGGGTGACCTTACCGGAACGGAGGCATCTGGTGCAGACGTAGACGTGAGTGGGGGTGCCATTCACGATCGCCTTGACCCGCTTCACGTTGGGCTTCCAGGCGCGGTTGGAGCGGCGGTGGGAGTGGGAAACCTTGATGCCAAAGGTCACGCCCTTGTCGCAGAATTCGCATTTGGCCATGTTGCTAACCTCCTCGCTATGAGAATATATGAAACCTCGGAAAAATTACCGTCAAAAAAGCTTCGACTGATATCATAACAGATATTCCCCGGAAATGCAAGACTTATTTTTCATCTGCTTCAAGAAAATTTTTGAGGGAATGACTGCCTATATTTTGAATAGATTGCGAAACCAACCGGTTTTATGCCATCTTTTTCAACAGCTTTATTATATTCAAATACTGCGCCTATACACGCAGCTTCCAAGAGGTTTATAAAATGGTCTGCAATTACAAAGCTTTTAAGTTGGGCATCAAAGCTGGTGGTTTCTGGAATTAGATCAGCATATGCGATGATTCCTACAGTACCTTTTGTACTTTCTAATTCCGGTTTTAATAATGATTTAAATCTAGGTGACACATTGAGTAGCTCCCAACGTCCCAATAATTCCTCTATGGTATAGTCATCTATTGGCAACATTTTGCATAGCTCCAATAGTTCTTCTGTATGCTGTTCAGTCTTTGAAGTTGAATAGTGATATATATTACTTTTTGTTAACAGTGAAAAACCATTACCTACCCATAAATCGCCCTTCTCAGAATCGCTAAGACCTGCCGCCGGGATAATAACCTGACAGTCCTTCATGATTTTGTTTACCTTTGACGCCAGCTTAAAGTGAGTTTTTTTGTCTAACATAAGAAGGCCCTCTTTCAGGAAGAATGATACAATTTACTATATAGTACTGACGCGTCTCTGTCAACATGGAATCAGCTTTAATCCGGGGTGGTTTTTTAAAAGTAACCTGCCGGAATCTTGGATAAGCGATTGACAGGAAACCCCTCTTTGATTATACTAAAAAGGAAAATACCGGGACTTCAGGCCCCGGATGACTGGCGAAATACACAAGTAGAGAGGAGCGCGATTCATGGCGGAACAGCAAAAGAGCGTGAAACTTGGGGACATCATCCGGGAGTTCAATCTGGAGATTCTGCGGACGGCCCCCGACTATGAGAACGTCCCCCTGCGGGCCCTGGACATCAACCGTCCTGGCCTGCCCCTGACCGGCTTTTTTGAGCACTTCGACACCGAGCGTCTGCTGCTCATCGGCCTGACGGAGCACACCTACCTCAGCGGCCTGACCCCGGAGCGGCGGCGGGAGTGTTTCGACAAGCTGATGTCCTATCCGGTGCCCGCCTTGATCCTCACCCGGGGGCTGGGCCTGCCCCCGGAGTGCATGGAGATGGCGGAGAAGCACGACCGGACGGTGCTGCGCTCCACTCAGGAGACGGCCATGTTCATGAGCGCCCTCATCGGCAGCCTCTTCAACCACCTGGCCCCCCAGATCACCCGCTCCGGGGTGATGCTGGAGGTCTACGGCGAGGGCGTGCTCATCCAGGGGGAGTCGGGCGTGGGCAAGAGCGAGGTGGCCATTGAGCTGTTAAAGCGGGGCCACCGCCTGGTGGCCGACGACGCGGTGGAAATCAAGGAGACCAGCCGCCACACCCTGCTGGCTACTTCCCCGGAGCTGATCCGGGGCTACATGGAGCTGCGGGGCATCGGCGTGATTGACATCAGCCGGCTGCTGGGCATGGGCGCCATCAAGCCCTTTCAGGAGATCGACCTGGTCATCAATCTGGAGCCCTGGGATGACAAGGCGGTGTATGACCGCTTCGGGCTGGAGTCCCACTTTACCCAGATTATGAGCGTAAAGGTCCCCTGCACCACGATTCCGGTAAAGCCGGGCAGGAATCTGGCCGCCATTGTAGAGGTGGCCGCCATGAACAACCGCAACCGGAAGATGGGCCACAACGCGGCCCAGGAGCTGACGGAACGGATGGATAAGCTGTTTCAGGAACAATTAGAAGGAGGAGGAAACTGATGTATTATATCGGGATTGACGTAGGCGGCACCAATCTGGTGGCCGGGCTGGTAAACGAGCTGGGACACATCTTCAACAAAGTGACCACCCCGGTGGCCAAGGATATGACGGCGGAGCAGTTCGGTGCCGAGCTGGTGCGCATGTCCCGCCGGCTGTGCGAGGTGGGGGAGATTGACCCCGCCAAGATCGAATCGGTGGGCATCGGCCTGCCCGGCGCGGTGGACAACAAGGCCGGCCTGTTTGTCCAGAACCCCAATATGCCCTTCCGGGACAAGAACGTCCCCCTGCGGGAGATGTTCCGGAAGGAGTGGGATATCCCCGTCTTCCTGGGCAACGACGCCAACTGCGCCGCCGTGGGCGAATACTGGGCGGGGGCGGCCAAGGGCTGTGACCCGGTGGTGATGGTCACTCTGGGCACCGGAATCGGCGGCGGCCTGATTATCGGCGGCAAGCTGTTTACCGGCTTTGCCAACGCCGGCATGGAGGTCGGCCACATGATTATCCAGCCCAACGGCATCCTGTGCGGCTGCGGCGGCCGGGGGTGCTGGGAGCGCTACGGCTCTGCCACCGCCTTAATCCAGCTGGCCCGGCTGGAGATGGAGCGGGACCGGAGCAGTGAGATGTGGACCATCGTGGACGGCGACAGCTTTAAGGTCAGCGGCCGCACCCCCTTCCAGGCCGCCCGACTGGGGGACGCCGCCGCCAAGCGGGTGCTGCACAACTACCTCCAGGGACTGTCTGTGGGCATGATTAACCTGGTGAACATCCTCCAGCCTGAGATTATCTGCCTGGGCGGCGGGGTGAGCAACGCCGAGGACGACCTGTTGCTGGACCCCCTGCGTGAGCTGGTCTGGCGGGGCTGCTTCGATAAGGAGAACAAGGTCCGTATCGAGAAGGCTTCCCTGGGCAACAACGCCGGCGTGGTGGGCGCGGCATTGCTGTGTAATCTGGTGTAATGAACGAAAGGCCCGGGCTTTTGCCCGGGCCTGTGCATTTCTTTACCGCATTTGACCAAAAGGCCCTTGACATTTGGACATACATAATTTAATATATATGTATGCCCAGAAGTGAGGTGATTGTGGGTGTCCCCGAGGACCGGAAGGCCCCCTAAAGGCGAAGAGTCCCGTACGGAGAAAATAAATCTTCGCATTTCTAAAAGCGAGGTACAGAAAATACAGGATTGTGCCAAGCGATTAGGAGTATCCAGAACGGATGCTATCATGCGAGGGATTGATTTGCTGAAAGAGGAGCTGACAAAAAAATAGAGTGTTGGCCGCCCTGACAAGCAGTACCAACACCCTATTGTACCATGCCAAAAGGAATGGTAAATTTCACTATACCATTCCTTTTGGCAAAAAGCAAGGAGGAAAATGTGAGTACGAAAGAATTTTTAATGAACCTGGAGGACCCGCTAAGGCGCATTTCCTGTGGTATCAACGCGATAGAGCTGATGATGTACGGGCTGGGGCGGACGAAGGACCCCTACGCGGACGGTTTTTTCGTCGTCTGGAATTATCTGCGGGAGGCCGAAGCGGACCTTCAAAAGGCGGTGCAGGCCGCCGGAGAATAGAGGAAAGCTGCTGTGGCGAACCCACGGCAGTTTTTTTGTTTCCCCTATTCTATTTTGCGGGAAAATCTGCTATAATCAACTAATACACAATTTTCGATTTTGGAGGGCCTATGGAGCGGTTGGAGGAACTGAAAAAACGGCTGGCGGAGCGCTGTCCCGCCATGGAGCTGCGGACGGACGAACCCATGTCCAGGCACACCACCTTCCGCATCGGCGGGCCGGCGGCGCTGATGGCCCTGCCCGGGACGGTGGAGGAGGCCCAAGCTGTCCTCCGGGCGGCGGCGGAGCTGGGCGTGGAGCCCTTCTTCCTGGGCAACGGCTCCAATCTGCTGGTGGCGGATGGGGGCTATCCCGGTTTTATTGTCAAACTGGCAGGAGAGCTGGATGAAATACGGGTGCTCCCCCCCGAGAAGCCGGGGGCAAATGCCAGGCTGGAGGCGGGCGGGGCGGTTCTGCTGTCACGGCTGTCCAAAGCGGCGTTGGAACATGGCCTCACCGGGCTGGAGTTTGCCGGCGGCATCCCCGGCAGCGTGGGCGGGGCGGTCACCATGAACGCCGGGGCCTACGGCGGGGAGATATCCCAGGTGCTGCTCCGGGTGCTTGTTCTGGAGCGGGATGGGACGGAAAGACTGTTTTCTGGGGCGAATTGTGACCTGCGCTACCGCCACAGCCGATTTTCAGACGGAAGTGCGCTGATTAGCCAGGCGGTGTTTGCCCTGACGCCGGGGGACCCGGCGGCCATCAGGGCCCGCATGGACGAGCTGACCGCTAAGCGGAAGGAGAAACAGCCGTTGGAGTACCCCAGCGCCGGGTCCATGTTCAAGCGCCCGCCGGGACACTTCGCCGCCGCCCTCATCGACCAGTGCGGGCTCAAGGGGCTCGCCGTAGGCGGGGCCCAGGTGTCAGAGAAGCACGCCGGGTTTGTCATCAACCGGGGAGGTGCCACCTGTGCTGACGTGCTGGAGCTGGTGCGGCAGGTGAAGGAGCGGGTGCTCCAACAGACCGGCGTGGAACTGGAGATGGAGGTTAAGGTGCTGGGAGGCCCACAAATATGACCCGCCCAAGGGGGCGGGTCCCACACGGGTGCATATTTTCTGTGGGGCCCGCCGCCCTCGGCGGGCCATCCCGATTAAAATAATAACCAAAGAGAGTGATACCATGGAATTTGTGATTATTTCCGGCCTGTCCGGAGCGGGAAAGAGCAAGGCGGCCTCCTTCATGGAGGATATGGACTACTTCTGCGTGGACAATCTGCCCTCTCCTCTGATCCCCAAGTTTGCCGAGCTGGGCATGGCGGGGGCGGGGGAGTACGACCGGGTGGCCCTGGTTACAGATGTCCGGGCTGGCACCAACTTTGAAGGACTTTTCCACGCCCTGGACGCCCTGGAGGCCATGAAATGCGCCTACCGCATCCTCTTTATGGATGCCTCGGACGAGACTATCATCAAGCGGTACAAGGAGACCCGCCGGGCCCACCCCCTGGCAGAGGACGCCGACAGCCTGGAGGAGGCCATAGCCCTGGAGCGGGGAATGCTGGCCCCCCTGCGGGAGCGGGCGGACAAGATTGTGGATACCACCAACCTGTCCACCGCCAAGCTCAAGGGGGTTTTGCGGCAGATGTTCGGTCGGGAGGGGACCTCAGAGGGCCGGATGGAGGTCCGGGTGACCTCCTTCGGGTTCAAACACGGGGTGCCCATGGAGGCCGACCTGGTCTTCGACGCCCGCTTTCTTCCCAATCCCTACTACGTGGCCGAGCTGCGCACCCTCACCGGCCTGGACGCCGGGGTGCGGGACTACGCCTTCCAGGGCGGGCAGGGGGAGGAGTTCCTCAAACGCCTGTGGGAGCTGGTGGGCTGGCTGCTGCCCCGGTATGAGGAGGAGGGCAAGACCTCCCTGGTCATCGCCGTGGGCTGCACCGGCGGCCACCACCGGTCGGTGGCGGTGGCCCACGCGCTGGCAGAGCGGGTCAGAGCCCAGGGCTGGCCGGTGGCGGAGAGCCACCGGGACCTGGGGCGGAATTAGGAGGAATTTCTATGTCTGAATATCCCACCCTCCAGCAGTGGGAGCGGGGGCCCAAGATTGTCGCCGTGGGCGGCGGGACCGGGCTGTCCACCATGCTGCGGGGGCTGAAAAAATATACCCGGAACCTCACCGCCATCGTCACGGTGGCGGACAACGGCGGCGGCTCCGGGGCGCTGCGCAACGACCTGGGGATGCCCCCGCCGGGGGACATCCGCCACTGTATGGAGGCCCTGGCCAACACCGAGCCCATCATGGAAACGCTGCTCACCTACCGCTTCCCCGAGGGGGTGCTGGCCGGGCAGTCCTTCGGTAACCTGATTCTGGCCGCCCTCAACGGCATCACCGGCTCCTTTGAGGAGGCGGTGACGGAGATGAGCCACGTGCTGGCCATCACAGGCCGGGTGATTCCGGTGACCAGCGCCGATGTGCAGCTGGAGGCCGTCTTTGAAAATGACGCCCGGGTGGTGGGGGAGTCCCAGATTGCCGCTTTCAAGCGGGAGCAGGACTGCCGCATCCACCACGTGCACCTGATTCCCCGGAATCCCAAGGCCACCCCCGCGGCCCTGGAGGCCATCGGGGAGGCGGACCTGATTCTGCTGGGGCCGGGAAGCCTGTACACCAGCGTCATCCCCAATCTGCTGGTGGAGGGGGTGGCCCAGGCCATCGCCCGGGCGGAGGCCCCCAAAATTTACATCTGCAACATCATGACCCAGGACGGGGAGACGGAGGGCTACACCGCCGCCGACCACCTGGAAGCCCTGCTGGCCCACGGGGAGCCGGGGCTGCTGGACCTGTGCCTGGCCAACACCGCCCCGGTGCGGCCCGGCCTGCAGGAGAAGTACCGGGAGGAGGACGCTGTCCCCCTGACGGTGGACCGGGGGCGGATTGCCGCCCTGGGACTGGAGCTGGTGGAGCGGCCGGTGGCCTCGGAGCAGGGGGACTACGCCCGCCACGACCCGGATAAGCTGGCCCAGGCGGTGCTGGATATCTACCACAGCCGGGCGGTGCGCATCTTCCGGGGGGCGCGGCGGTACATATTGGAGGAATGACCATGTCCTTTGCGGCCGAAGTGAAAACCGAGCTGTGCCGCGCCCCCCTGAGCCGAAAGTGCTGCGCCCAGGCGGAGGCCTACGGCGTCCTGCTCTACTGCAACACCTTCAGCCCCCGGGAGGCCCGGATTGTCACAGAAAACGAGGCCTTTGCCCAGCGGCTGTCCGCCCTGTTCAAAAAGGCATTTCACCTCACCTTCGACCGCCTGCCCCAGGGGGGCGGCAAGCAGGTCTTTGCCCTTACAGATCCGGACAAGTTGGCAGCCATCTGCCAGTCCTTCGGGGCCGACCCCAGGGCCCTGGCCCTCCACGTCAACTTTGCCATACTGGAGGAGCCCTGCTGCCGGGCCTCCTTCCTCCGGGGGGTGTTCCTGGCCGGGGGCTCAGTGACCGACCCGCGGAAGGGCTACCACCTGGAGCTGGCTACCTCCCACCACAGCGTAAGCCGGGAGGTTCTGGCCCTCATGCGGGAGCTGGACCAGGAGCCCAAGTCGGCCCAGCGCAAGGGGAATACGGTGATCTACTTCAAGCAGAGCGATAAAATCGAGGACTTCCTCACCTGCATCGGCGCGCCCCTGTCCGCCATGGAGGTGATGAACGCCAAGCTGGAGCGGGACCTGCGGGGGAGCGTCAACCGCCGGGTGAACTGTGACGCCGCCAACCTGGACAAGGCGGTGGAGGCCGCCATGTCCCAGGTGGAGGCCATCCGCCGGCTGGAGCGGGAGGGTTCCCTCATCACCCTGCCGGACAAGCTCCGGGAGGCCGCCGCCCTCCGCCTGGCCCACCCGGAGGACACCCTGGCCCAGTTGGCCCAGCGGTGCGACCCGCCCATTACAAAATCGGCCCTGAACCACCGGCTGCGCAAGCTGATGGAGCTGGGAAAGGAGTAAATGATGTCAAGCTGTACCTTCCGCCCCGCCGTCCCCGGCGACGAGGGCCTGATTTTAAGCTTCATCCGCGCCCTGGCGGACTATGAAAAAATGTCCGGCCAGGTGGTGGCCACCCCCGAGCTGCTGCGGGAGTGGCTCTTTGAGAAGCAAAAGGCGGAAGTGATCTTCGCCCTGGCCGAGGGAAGAGAGGTGGGCTTTGCCCTGTTCTTCCACAACTTTTCCACCTTCCTGGGCCGGGCGGGGGTCTACCTGGAGGACCTGTTTGTGCTGCCTGAGGAGCGGGGGAAGGGCTACGGCAAGGCCCTGCTGAAGGAGCTGGCCCTCATCGCCGTGGAGCGGGGCTGCGGGCGGCTGGAGTGGGCCTGCCTGGACTGGAACCGGCCCTCCATCGACTTCTACACCAAGAGGATGTACGCCGTCCCCATGGACGAGTGGACGGTGTACCGGCTGACGGGGGAGACACTTTTGGAGGCCGCACAGCCGGAGTAGGGACGCAAAAAGCCTTCCCACTCAGGGGAAGGCTTGGCTCTGTGGGGGACGAGGGAGGAACTACTATGTCGTGGTATTTTATGGTTGATACTTACATCGACGAGGAGAAAGGCCGGGGTGAGTATGACGGCTACATTCGCCAGGTAAAGCCCATTGTAGAGGCCTATGGTGGTAGGTATCTTGTCAGGACGGAGCATGTCAGCCACCTAAGCAGAGAACGGACCCCGCAGAGGGTAATTGTGATCCGGTTTGATACCCGGGAACAGTTGGACAGCTGCTTTTCGTCACCGGAATACAGGGCTATCATGTCGAAACGTGCCGAAAGCGTAGACAGCCGGGCAGTTATCGCGGAAGGCCTGGATTGAAACAGAAAAAGGAGGAATCCGCCATGTCCTTTGTCCACTTACACTTACATACGGAATTTTCCCTGCTGGACGGGGCCAACCGCATTGAGCGGCTGGTGGAGCGGGTGAAGGAGCTGGGCCAGGAGGCGGTGGCCATTACGGACCATGGCGTCATGTACGGGGCGGTGGACTTCTACAAGGCCTGCAAGGCCGCCAGCATCAAGCCCATCATCGGCTGTGAGGTCTATGTGGCCCCCCGGGGACGGACCCGGTTCCAGAAGGTTCACGGGGTGGATTCCAACTACAGCCATCTGGTCCTGCTGTGCCGGAATGAGGAGGGCTACCACAACCTGTCCCATATGGTGTCCAGAGCCAGTCTGGAGGGATTTTACATCCGTCCCCGGATCGACCTGGACCTGCTGCGGGAGCACGCCGGGGGGCTGATTGCCTGCTCCGCCTGTGTGTCGGGGGAGGTCCCCAAGTTGCTGCTGGCGGGGGACTACGACAAGGCCAAAGAGGTGGCCCTGGAGATGCGCGCCCTCTTCGGCGAGGACGGCTATTATCTGGAGCTCCAGGACCACGGCCTGGCCAATCAGAAGACGGTGAACGCCGGTCTGGTCCGCCTCAGCCAGGAGACGGGCATCCCCCTTATTGCCACCAACGACGCCCACTATCTGAGCCGGGAGGACTCGGAGCTACAGGATATCCTCCTGTGTATCCAGACCAACAAGACCCTGGACGACCCCGGCCGGATGCGGTTCGACACCCAGGAGTTTTACGTCAAGTCGGAGGAGGAGATGGCCGCCCTCTTCCCCGGCCAACCGGAGGCCATTGAGAACACGGCGAAGGTCGCCCGGCTGTGCAATCTGGAGTTTGAGTTCGGCAAGTACCACCTGCCCAAATTCCAGCTCCCCGAGGGCTGGACGGACAGCGACGCCTACTTTGAAAAGCTGTGCTCCGAGGGCTTTGCCCGGCGCTACCCGGCGCCCACCCCGGAGCAGAAGCAGCGGCTGAGCTATGAGATGGGCATGATCCGCAAGATGGGCTTTGTGGACTACTTCCTCATCGTCTCTGACTTTGTGAGCTACGCCAAGAACAAGGACATCCCGGTGGGGCCGGGTCGGGGGTCGGGAGCCGGGTCCATGGTGTCCTACTGCCTGAACATCACCGACGTGGACCCCCTGCGCTACAGCCTGTTCTTCGAGCGCTTCCTCAACCCGGAACGGGTGTCCATGCCCGATCTGGACATCGACTTCTGCCCCCGCCGCCGGTCGGAGGTCATCAGCTATGTGAAGGAGAAGTACGGCGAGGACCACGTGGCCCAGATCGTCACCTTCAACACCCTCCAGGCCAAAGCGGCGATTCAGGACGTGGGCCGGGTGATGGGCTTTACCGTTCAGGAGCGGGACGCCCTGTCCAAGCAAGTCCCCGGCGGCAAGACCACCATCGCCCAGGCCATGGCCCTGTCCAGGCAGCTGAAGGAGAGTTACGACGGCGATCCCCGGGTGAAGAAGCTGCTGGACACCGCAATGAAGCTGGAGGGTACGCCCCGCAACGCCTCCATCCACCCCGCAGGCGTGGTCATCACCCGGAATCCGGTGGGGGACTACGTCCCTCTGGCGGCCACCAAGGACGGCCAGCCCATGACCCAGTACATCATGACCACGCTGGAGGAGCTGGGCCTGCTGAAAATGGACTTTCTGGGCCTGGATAATCTGACCGTTCTGGATGACGCGGTCCAGATGATCCGCAAGAGGGAGCCCGGCTTCAGCATCAAAGACATCCCGGAGAACGACCCGGCCACCATGGCCATGCTGGGAGAGGGCAGAACCTCCGGGGTGTTCCAGATGGAGTCGGGGGGCATGACCAACGTGTGTGTGGGCTTAAAGCCCCAGACCATTGAGGACATCACCGCCATTATCGCCCTCTACCGCCCCGGCCCCATGTCCTCCATCCCAAAATTTACCGAGAGCAAGCACAACCCGGAGAAGATCACCTACCGCCACCCGTCGCTGGAGCCCATTCTGGCCAATACATACGGCTGTATCGTCTATCAGGAGCAGGTGATCCAGATTTTCCAAAACCTGGCGGGCTACTCGGTGGGCCAGGCCGACATGGTCCGCCGGGCCATGTCCAAGAAAAAGGCGAAGGACATCCAACGGGAGCGGGAGGCATTCCTCCACGGGGACCCGGCCCGGAACATCGCCGGCTGCGCCAAAAACGGGGTGCCCGAGGAGGTGGCCCAGGCCATCTATGACGACATCTCTGACTTTGCCGAGTACGCCTTCAACAAGTCCCACTCGCTGGTCTACGCCATTGTATGCTATCAGACCGCCTATTTTAAGTGCCACTACCCCAGGGAGTATATGGCGGCCCGGCTCACCTCCGTCCTCGGTGAGGGCAAGAAGGTGGCCAAGTACATCGCCACCTGCCGGGAGATGGGCATTCCCATCCTGCCCCCCGACGTGAACCAGTCCGGGGCTGACTTTACCGTGGTGGAGGAGGGCATCCGCTTTGGCCTGGTGGCCATCAAGGGGGTCGGCTGGGGCGTGATCGAAAACCTGCTGGCCGAGCGGGAGCGGGGCGGCCCCTTTGTGGACTTTATGGACTTCTGCGACCGGCTCTACGACCAGGGGATGAACCAGCGGACGGTGGAGAATCTGATCAAGAGCGGGGCCTTTGACGCCATGGGCTACCGCCGCTCCCAGCTGATGAAGGTTTTCGGCCAGGTGATGGACGGCATCGCCGCCGCCCGGCGGCGGAACGTGGACGGCCAGCTGGACCTGTTCGGCATGGGGGGAGGGGAGGAGGAGCACCGCGCTCTGCCCGCCCTGGTGCTGCCAGATTTGCCTGAGTACACCCCCCAGGAGCTGATGAACATGGAGCGGGACACCACCGGCCTCTACCTCACCGGCCACCCCATGGACCAGTACCGGGAGCTGGCCAGGCAGTATGGTGCGGTGACCATCGGCTCCATCCTGGAGGATTTTGAGGAGGCGGAGGGTCCCCGGGAGTACCGGGACGGACAGCGGGTGTCCATCGCCGGGGTGATTTCCAGCTACAGGGCCAAGACCACCCGGAACAACACACTGATGGCCTATGTGGGCCTGGAGGACGACACTGCCGACATGGAGCTGATTTGCTTTTCCCGGGTCCTCAGTGAAAACGGCAGCTATCTCAAGGAGGGAGTGGCGATCCTGGTGGAGGGGAAGATCTCGGTCCGGGATGAGAAGGAGCCCCAGCTGATTGTGGACGCTGTCCGTCCCCTGTCCAACCTGGAGGAGATTGTGGGCGGGGGAGAAACCCTGTATGTGCGCCTGCCCAGCCGGGAGGACCCCCGCCTGCGGAAGGTGCGGCTGGCCCTGTCCTTCTTCCCGGGGCAGAACGAGGTAAAGCTCTATTTTGAGGACTGCAAGAAGCTGATGGGCTCCCGGTGTGAGATACACCCCGCCCTGGTGAAAGACCTGACCCAGCGGCTGGGACAGGAAAATGTGGTGGTAAAGTGATAGACTATCTGCGCCAATTTAATATGGTATCCGTCCTCCTGCGGCTGACCCTGGCGGTGATCTGCGGCGGACTGATCGGGGTGAACCGGGAGCACAAGCGGCGCCCGGCGGGCTTCCGCACCTATATGATGGTGTGCATGGGGGCGGCCCTGTCCATGATTCTGGGCCAGTATGAGGACACCATGCTCCATACCCTGCTGTCCGGCGCCTTCGGGGCGGTGGGCCAGCCCACCGATGTCACCCGCTTCGGGGCCCAGGTTATCAACGGCATCGGCTTTCTGGGCACCGGCACCATCCTCATCACCGAGCAGCGGGAGGTGAAGGGGCTCACCACCGCCGCGGGCCTGTGGGCCACGGCCTGCATGGGCCTGGCCATCGGGGCGGGCTTCTACGAGGGGGTGGTCCTCAGCTTCGTATGTATCTTCCTGAGTATCAAGGTGCTGCCTTTTGTGGAGCTCTTCCTGCTGTCCCGGTCCCGGAATATGAACCTCTATGTGGAGCTGACCTCCCTGGAGCGGCTGAAGGACTTTATCGCCCTGACAAAGGCCATCGGCATCCAGATTTTCGACGTGGAGCTGGACCGGCGGCGGGCGGCGGGCGGCGGCGTGGGGGTGGTTCTCTACCTCCACCTGCCCAAGAACCAGTCCCACACCAAGCTGCTGACCGATCTGTCCTACAGCCCGGACGTGCGGGCCATTGACGAGATATAGGGGGTGAGGAAGTGCTGCATTGTCTGGATTTTCTCCGGGGGATGGACCTGCTCAGCGTCACCGTCCGGGTGCTGCTGGCAGTGCTGTGCGGCGGCATGATCGGCATCGAGCGGTCGGAGAAGCGGCGGCCCGCCGGCTTCCGCACCCATATCCTCATCTGCCTGGGGGCGGCCATGACCACCGCCACCAGCCAGTACGTCTATGTGGTGCTGGGCCTGTACAGTGATGTGGCCCGGCTGGGGGCCCAGGTCATTGCCGGCATCAGCTTTATCGGCGCGGGGGCCATCATCATGACCAAGTGGCGCCGGGTCCGGGGGCTCACCACCGCCGCCGGGCTGTGGGTGGCGGCCATCGTGGGCCTGTGCTGCGGGGCCGGGTTCTACGAGGGGGCGGTGTACGGCACCGCCCTGGTGCTGGTGGCTGAGGTGTTCTTCTCCAAGCTGGAGTACCGGCTGCTCCGGGACAACCGGGAGGTCACCGTCTACGCGGAGTACGCCAGCCCCTCCTGCCTGGAGGAAATGGTGTCCCGGTGCCACATGCTGGGCATCAAGATTGTGGACGTGGAGATCACGAGAAAAGGCGACGGGAGCGGCAGCTCCTGCGCCGTTCTGGCTCTGCTCTCCCGCCAGGGGGCGGACAAGGAGGAGATTCTCCAGACCCTGGGCGGGGTGGAGGGCGTCCTCACCGTGGTGGAGACGTGAAACGCCTCCCTTCGCAAAGGGAGGTGGCATTTGCGAAGCAAATGACGGAGGGTTTTCCCCATCGAAATACACCTGCTTATTTTGGAGAAAACCCCCAGTCAGCTTCGCTGACAGCCCCCTTTGAGAAGGGGGCCTTTTTATTGCAAAGCGGTTCCAAATCTGCTATAATACCCCCGCAGAGATAAAAACACAGGGCGGTTGGTAGTCCGCCCGCGGGCCGCGCTCCCGCCAGTAGCCTTCCCTCCCGGGTCGTCCCTTCTCTGACGCGAAAATCAGGGAGGAAATTGAATATGGACCGGAATGTGTTTACTGTGCTGTTCCAGCCACCCTTCTGGGTGGGGATCGCGGAGCGGTGGGAGGCGGCGGGCTATTCGGCGGCCAGGGTGGTCTTTGGCGCTGAGCCCACCGACGCCCAGCTCTATGAGTGGCTCCTGCGGGAGTGGCACAGGCTGGATTTCAGTCCGGCGGCGGAGGGGGAGCGCCCGGTCACCCAGCGGAAGAACCCCAAGCGGGCCCTGCGGGAGGCCAGGGAGGCCACCCAGGTCCGTGGGGTCAGCACCAGGGCCCAGGAGGCCCTCAGCCGCCAGCGGGAGCAGGAGGGATTGGAGCGCCAATCCAGAAACCGCCAAAGACAGCGGGAAGAGGCGGAGCGGAAGTACCTCCTGCACCAACAGAAAAAGCGCGAAAAAAAGCGGGGCAGGTGAAAACCTGTCCCGCTTTGGTATGGGGAGGACTGCAATTCTCCCTCAAATTACCCCGGCCAGGACCAGGGCGTAGGTAACAAAGGTGGCCAGCAGCGCCAGGGAAAACAGCAGGAAACCCAGGTTGAACTTCTTGCCTTCGGCGGCCTGGGAGGGGGGCACCAGCCCGGATTTGCGCAGGGCGGTGACCACCGGCTTGTACAGCAGCAGTGTGGCGGCCATATTCATGCCGCCCTTGGCCAGGTTGAAGGGGAGGAACAGTGTGGGCAGCATGGCGGCCACCTGGGCGCGGGTGACCAGCTCACCGCCGGCGCCGGTCATGTACAGGGGGGTAATCAGGTAGTTCCACAGCAGCATCACCGCTACCATAAAGATCAGGCCGGCGCTCAGGCCAAGGACGGCGCCCTTTTTGGTGTGGTTCTTCTTGTAGACCCAGGAGGCGGTGCAGCAGAAGGAGCAGGTGCCCAGGGCGTTCATCAAAAAGCCAAAGGGACCGGTTCCGCTGAAGGTGATAAACTCGATGAAGCTGGCCAGGATGCCGATAATGGCGGCGGCCATAGGGCCGAAGGTGAAGCCGCCGACGCAGACAACCACGTGCTTGAAGTCGAAGTCCAGGAACATGACGGGAGGCATCAGCTTGGACATCCAGGCGATAATCACCGATACGCCGGTGAGCATGGCGATGCTGGTGATGGTTTTGGTGTCCATTTTGGAGCGGGCGGGGGTGGCGGTGACAGTGGGTGCAGACATAAAAAACACTCCTTTTTTGTATTTGACCGCTGAAAGACCATGTCTTCCAGGTGTCAAAACAAACAAGGAGGCGTGCTTTTGCGCGCCAAAACGGCGCGTGTTGTTTAACACACATCTTCTTCCATCCGGACTGTAACCGTTGGTCCCGGAGTTTCACCGGGTCAGCGGACGCATCTCTGCGTCCGGTCGCGGACTTTACCGCCAGTGGGGAATTTCACCCCGCCCTGAAGACATCGTATCCAGTTGTCTGATAGCATTATACGACAGCGGAAGGAAAAATGCAACCCCTAAATTTTGTGCCTGGTCGTGGAAATGGATGTAGGGGCGGACACTGTCCGCCCGCAGAGAGAGGAAGACCGGAAGACGGGCGCACAGTGTGCGCCCCTACAGCGGTTTGCGGGAGCCCTTTCGGCAATTTATGGACAAATTGAAAAACTTTGACTTACCCTCTATGCAAACGGTAAAAAATATATTAAAATAGGATTAAGAAAAAGACAGGAGGGGTTTGAATGGATCAGCCCAAATATAAACGTGTCCTGCTGAAAATCAGCGGTGAGGCCTTGGCGGGAGACGCCTCCCGGGGCCTGGACTTCCAGGTCATCGGTCAGGTGTGCGACGTGGTCAAGCGCTGCGTGGAGCTGGGCGTCCAGGTGGGCGTTGTGGTAGGTGGCGGCAACTTCTGGCGGGGCGTGAAGGACGGCGGCGACGCCATGGAGCGGGTCCGGGCCGACCACATGGGCATGCTGGCCACCGCCATCAACGCCCTGGCCGTGGCCGACGTGCTGGAGCAGAAGGGGGTGGAGGTCCGGGTGCAGACCGCCATCGCCATGCAGGCCGTGGCCGAGCCCTACATCCGCTCCAAGGCCATCCGCCACCTGGAGAAGGGCCGGGTGGTGATTTTTGGCTGCGGCACCGGCAATCCCTTCTTCTCCACCGACACCGCCGCTGTGCTCCGGGCCGCCGAGATCGACGCCGATGTCATCCTCCTGGCCAAGAACATCGACGGGGTGTACTCCGCCGACCCCAAGCTGGATCCCACCGCCACCAAGTACGACGCCATCTCCTACGACGACGTGCTATCCCAGCACCTGAAGGTGATGGACTCCACCGCCACCTCCCTGTCCATGGACAACAAGATCCCCGTCCTCCTCTTCGCCCTGAAGGACCCGGAGAATATCATCCGGGCCGTGATGGGGGAGACCATTGGGACCATTGTGGGATAAAAAATAAGAAAGGAAGTAACGACCATGAGCCCTGAGATCGTAAGCTACGACGAGAGAATGAAAAAGACCATCGAGGTGGTCAAGAGCAATTTTGCCGCCGTCCGGGCGGGCCGGGCCAACGCCGGCGTGCTGGACCGGATCACCGTGGAGTACTACGGAGCCCCCACCCCTCTGAACCAGGTGGCCAATATCGGCTCCCCCGACCCCCGCACCCTGACCATCCAGCCCTACGACATGTCCCTGCTCAAGGCCATTGAGAAGGCCATCCAGACCTCCGACCTGGGCATCAACCCCCAGAACGACGGCCGGGTCATCCGCCTGGCCTTTCCCCAGCTCACCGAGGAGCGCCGCAAGGAGCTGACCAAGCAGGTGCGCAAGTACGGCGAGGAGGGCAAGGTGGCTCTGCGGAATATCCGCCGGGACGCCATGGACGACATCAAGAAGAAGACCAAGAAGTCCGAGCTCACCGAGGACGATCAGAAGAAGCTGGAGAAGGAGCTCCAGGACCTGACCGACAAGCGCTGCAAAGACATCGACGACCTCACCGCCAAGAAGGAAAAGGAGCTCATGGCGGTTTGATTCCCTAGCCCATGATACGGCGGGCCGGCGAAGGCGCCGGCCCCTACGGGAGGCAATATCTGTAGGGGCCGCCGCCCTCGGCGGCCCATTTCTCAGCATACAACCACGCAAAGGAGCGACCGCCCATGGCCCTCTTCCCGAAAAAAACCGAGCCGGCACAGACAGAGGTGGACTTCTCCCGTCTGCCCCGGCACATCGCCATCATCATGGACGGCAACGGCCGCTGGGCCAGGAAGCGAGGTCTGCCCAGAACAGCGGGCCACGCCGCCGGGGCGGAGACCTTCCGCACCATCGCCACCTACTGCAAGGACATCGGCATCGACTACCTCACCGTCTACGCCTTTTCCACCGAGAACTGGAAGCGGCCGGCGGCGGAGGTGTCTTCCATCATGGGGCTTTTGAAAAAGTACCTGCTGGAGGCCATCGGGCAGATGGAGCGGGACCGGGTGAAAATGGAGTTTTTCGGTGATCTGTCCCCTCTGACCCCGGAGCTGCGGGAGCTGTGCGAGCGGACGAGGGAGATTTCCCGGCACTACGAGGGCTGTCAGGTGAACATCTGCCTGAACTACGGCGGCCGGGACGAGATTGTCCGGGCGGCCCGGGCCTATGCCCAGGACTGCATCGACGGGAGAGCCGACCCCAACCACCTGAGCCAGGACCAGTTTGGGGGCTACCTGTTCTCCAGGGGGGTGCCCGACCCCGACCTGGTCATCCGGCCCAGCGGGGAGCTGCGGCTGTCCAACTTCCTGCTGTGGCAGGCCGCCTACGCGGAGTTTTATTTTACCGACGTGCTGTGGCCCGACTTCTCCAAAACGGAGCTCCACCGGGCCATTGCAGCCTATCAGAGCCGGGACCGCCGGTTTGGAGGTGTGTGACTTGGCGACACGGATCATCGTGGGTCTGGCCCTGGGCCCGGCGTTTTTGGCGGCGCTTTACCTTCTGCCCCCGGCCGCCCTGGCTGTGGTGGTGGCTTTTATCGCGGGAATGGCCTCCTTTGAGCTGCTCCGGGCCACCAAGGTGGCCCACCACAACGGCATGTACATCTTTACTGCCATTGCCGCCGTCCTCATCCCCCTGGGCCACGCCTTTGGATACGGCAGCTGGACCGCCCGGGCGGTGGCCATTCTGCTGATGGCGGCCCTGTTTCTCCCGGCCCTGCGGCGCTATGGGACCCAGGGAGAGATCCGGTTTGAGCACATCATCGTGTGTCTCTTCGGCGGCATCGGCATCCCCCTGTTCCTGTCCGCCCTGGTGCAGCTCAAGCGGTTTGACAGCGGGCAGTTTTATGTCCTTCTCCCCGTGATCTGCGCCTTTACCACCGACATCGGGGCCTACTTTTTCGGCGTTTTCCTGGGAAAACACCGGGGGATCACCCAGGTCAGCCCCAACAAGTCCCTGGAGGGCTACGCGGGCGGAATTTTGACCGGGTGCCTGTGCATGCTGCTCTACGGCTGGCTGGTGGGACAGTTCGGCGGGATTGAAGTCAAGCTGCCCCTGATGGCCCTGTACGGGCTGCTGGGCAGCGCCGTCACTGAGCTGGGGGACCTGTCCTTCTCCCTCATCAAGCGGCAGTGCGCCGTAAAGGACTACGGCACCCTCCTCCCCGGCCACGGGGGGATGCTGGACCGGTTCGATTCCACCATCTTCGCCTCCCCCATGCTGCTGCTGCTGGTGGAGATTCTGCCGGCGTTTTGAATCCCCGTCCCCCGCAGGGAAAAGCCTCCCTTCGTAAAGGGAGGGGGACCGCCGCCGAAGGCGGTGGTGGAGGGTTTCCTCCTGTCGAAACGTAACAGTCTCTTTAGGAGAAAACCCCCAGTCAGCTTCGCTGACAGCCCCCTTTGCGAAGGGGGCCTTTTGGGCGGGATATGGGACGGTTGCGGCTATATTTGCCCCAGAGCGGAAAGTACCTCTTGACGCAGGCCCAGTCCGAAGAGATAATAGGCGTGGGCATACTGGGCGAGGTGCCAGTTGAGGGTTTCCTCGAAGGAGTCATACTCCTCTCCCAGACGGGCCCTCAGTGCGTCGGCGGATGTCTCATAGGCCCGCTCCGCCGCTTGAAACTCCGGGAGCTGGTTGCAGAAAGTGTAGACTTGCTCAGGGATATAGGGATTGTCGATGAACAATGTACTGAGGATTTCGTTCATGATAAGCAACTCCTTTATGGTGTTTAGTACCATAAATTATATACGGTTTTAAAGACCGTGTCAAGTGCTTTGGAGGAATTATGGCAACTTTTGGCGAACGTGTAAAAGAACTGCGAAAAGAACGCGGATTGAAACAGAGAGAAATGGCAGAACTTCTTGGTTTGAATGTGCGCAGTTATCAATACTATGAATATGACGAAGGATTTCCCGAGGTTCCCGGCCTGGTCTTCCTTGCCGACTACTTCGGGGTCAGCCTGGACTACCTGATGGGACGGAAGGACGAGCGCGCGTAGGTAGGGGCGGCCTGTGGCCGCCCGAATGGAAAGGAACAGCATTATGAGCAGAAAAGTGACAATTTTAGGTTCCACCGGCTCCATCGGGCGGCAGTCATTAGAGGTGATTGCCGCCTGCGGCATGGAGGCAGTGGCTCTGGCGGCCAATTCCAGCGTCAGGCTGATGGAGGAGCAGGCCCGGCAGTTCAGGCCGTCCATCGCCGCCCTGGCGGACGAGAGGGCGGCGGCGGACCTGCGGGTGCGGCTGGCGGACACCAACGTCCACGTCCTCAGCGGCCTGGAGGGGGTGCTGGAGGCGGCCACCATCTCCAGCGCCGACACGGCCATCGCCGCCCTGGTGGGCATGGCGGGGCTGCGGCCCACCCTGGCCTCCATCCGGGAGGGCAAGCGGGTGTGCCTGGCCAACAAGGAGACCCTGGTGTGCGCCGGGCCGCTGGTGCTGGAGGAGGCCCGGGACTACGGGGCCAAGCTCTACCCCGTGGACTCGGAGCACTCCGCCCTGTTCCAGTGCCTGGAGGCCAACCGGGACCGGGGCGAGGTGAAGCGGCTTATCCTCACCTGCTCCGGCGGGCCCTTCTACGGCAAAAAACGGGAGGAATTGCAGGGCGTGACAAGGAAAGACGCCTTACGGCATCCCAACTGGTCCATGGGGGCCAAGATCACCGTGGACTCCGCCACTCTGATGAACAAGGGGCTGGAGGTCATCGAGGCCATGCACCTGTACCACATGCCGGCGGAAAAAATTTCCGTGGTCATTCACCGGGAGAGTATTATCCACTCCCTGGTGGAATACTGTGATAATGCCATGCTGGCCCAGCTGGGGGCCCCGGACATGCGCCTGCCCATCCAGTACGCCCTGACCTACCCCAAGCGGGTGCCCGGCCCCTCCGCCCCCCTGGACCTGTGGAACTGCGGGCCCCTCACCTTCGGCACGCCGGACCTGGAGGCGTTTCCCTGTCTGGCCCTGGCCCTGGAGGCGGCCAAAACCGGCGGCACCGCCGGGGCCATCCTCAGCGGGGCCAACGAGGGGGCGGTGGCCCGGTTCCTGGCCGGGGAAATCGGCTTTCTGGACATCTCCGCCAAGGTGGAGAAGGCTCTGGCCTCCGTCAAGGTGGTCCGGGAGCCCTCTATGCAGGACATTCTGGACGCCGATGCGGCGGCGCGAGAGGCGGTTATGTAGGGGCGGATATCATCCGCCCGCACGAAACAAACGGAATTTTAGCGGGCGGATGATATCCGCCCCTACACCCAATTTTGTAAGAGGCAGGAAATTGGGCGAACAATCCATTGTTTGGAGGTCCCTGCTTTATGCTCTATATCATCATTGCGATTCTGATTTTTGGGGTTCTGGTGGCCACTCACGAGCTGGGACACTTCCTCACCGCCAAGCTGCTGGGGGTGAAGGTGAACGAGTTCGCCGTGGGCATGGGCCCCGCCCTGCTCAAGTGGGGGAAGGGGGAGACCCTTTACAGTCTGCGGGCCCTGCCCATCGGGGGCTTCTGCGCCCTGGAGGGGGAGGACGAAGAGGCGTCCGCCGACCCCGGGGCCTTCGGCCGGGCGGCCTGGTGGAAGAAAATCGTCATCCTGTGCGCCGGGGCGGCCATGAACTTTGTCACCGGTCTGGTGATTATCGCCGTCCTCTACGCCCCGGCCACCGGCTTTCGGGTGGAGGTCTACGGCGGCCCTCTGGAGGGCTACGGCACCGAGGACTGCGGCCTGCTGGCCGGGGACCGGTTCCTGTCCATAGACGGCCACCGGGTGCTGGTCTACGGCAACGCCCGGTTTTTCCTGGACCGGGCGGGGGAGACCATCGACTTCGTCGTGTTGCGTGAGGGCCGGCGGGTGGAGCTGAGGGATGTCCACCTGCCCTATCAGGAGCGCACCGATGAGAATGGAAACTTCACCCGCCTGCGGGGGCTGACCATGGCGTCCACGGCGGACCCGACGGACCTGTTCGGAACGCTGTTCTATGCCTGGAAGACCTCCATCGACTTTGTGCGGACGGTTTGGATCAGCCTGGGCGACCTGATTACCGGGGCGGTGGGCCTGCGGGACCTGTCCGGGCCGGTGGGCATCGTGAATATGATGGGGGAGGTGGGCAGTCAGTCCCCCACCCTCTTTGACGCCCTCTGGAACCTGGGCTATCTGTCGGCGCTCATTGCCGTCAATCTTGCGGTGATGAATCTGCTGCCCCTCCCCGCCCTGGACGGGGGCCGGGTGTTCTTCCTTGTGCTGAACGGCCTGTTTTATGGGCTGTTCCGGAAGAAAATTGACGCCAAATACGAGGGCTATGTCCATCTGGCTGGGCTGGCCGCCCTGATGTGCCTGATGCTGGTGGTAACACTCAGTGACGTGGGCAAGCTGTTCGGGAGGTAGTTATGACAAAACAGATCAACGTGGGGGGCGTCCCCATCGGCGGGGGCGCCCCTGTGACCATCCAGTCCATGTGTAATACCCCCACCCAGGACGCGGCGGCCACCTTGGACCAGATCAGAAAGCTGGCCGCCGCCGGGTGCGAGATTGTCCGGGTGGCGGTGCCCGACATGGAAGCCGCCCGGGCGGTGGGGAAGATCAAGGAGGGCAGTCCAATACCGGTTGTAGTGGATATCCATTTTGATTACAAGCTGGCCCTGGAGGCCATTGCCGCCGGGGCGGACAAGGTGCGCATCAATCCGGGCAACATTGGCGGGGAGGACCGGGTGAAGGCGGTGGCGGCGGCCTGCCGCCAGCGGGGCATCCCCATCCGCATCGGAGTAAACGGCGGTTCCCTGGAGAAGCCCATCCTGGCCAAATACGGGAAAATCTGCCCCGAGGCCATGGTGGAGTCCGCCTTCGGCCACATCCGTCTGCTGAACAGGTTCGACTTTGACGACATCTGCGTCTCGCTGAAATCCTCCAGCGTGCCAATTACCATGCGGGCCTGTCAGCTCATGGCTCAGGAAAGCGATTACCCTTTACATATCGGTGTCACAGAGGCAGGGACGGTGCGTATGGGCACCCTCAAGTCCGCAGTGGGCATCGGCGGCCTGCTGGCCCTGGGAGTGGGGGACACCATGCGGGTGTCCCTGTCTGCTGACCCGGTGGAGGAGGTCTACGCCGCCAGGGACATCCTGAAAGCCGCCGGGGTGCGGAAGGAGGGCCCGGAGCTGGTGAGTTGCCCCACCTGCGGGCGGACAAAGATCAACCTCATCGCCCTGGCTAATGAGGTGGAAGAGCGCTTGAAGTCCGTGGACAAGCCCATTACCGTGGCCGTCATGGGCTGCGCCGTCAACGGTCCCGGCGAGGCTGCCGCCGCCGACTGCGGCATCGCAGGAGGCATCGGTGAGGGGCTGTTGTTCCAGAAGGGGGAGATTATCAAAAAGGTCCCCCAGGACCGGCTGGTGGACGAGCTGTTTATGCTGATCGAGAGATTGTAGGCGTATATATAATTTGCTATCAATGAAAATACATGGTAATAAAGCTTGACAAAGTAAATGAGATGATGGTATAATTGGCTCACTTAACTTTAAGGAGGGCTAAAATGAAAATTCAAGTACAAGAGCTAAGGGGAAAAGTCCAGCAGGAATTTCCAAAAAAGTACCATAGATTTGCTGCTTTTGTAAATTCCGGACCTATTTGGAATGAGTTTTGTGAGGTGTTGCAGGACAAGGATTTGTTGTCACACATTATTTTTTGCAATGATGTGATGCTGATTCCTCCTGTTCGGACGCATTTAATGATTTCTGGGTATCGTTCTGGACCTGCGGCCGGGCGGAAACTGGAGGATGAGGAAAAGAAAGCGTTAGGTGCGGTTTATGGATTCCTGTTCAAAGAAATTTTCCACTATTCCCAGCAAGAAAGTGTGTCTTGTGTCATCAACACATTAAAAACTGCCACCCGTTATGGGCGGGACGAAAAGGAAATCATGGAATTGGTGGAAGGAGCGAAAGCAGAATGACGAAAGAGCAGGAAGTTATGGATTATTTGCACCGCAATGTGTTTGACGTAATTCTGTCATCTAAAACGGCGTCTGGAAAGCTCAAAAGCGGTGTAAAATTGACGATTGGCCGCATGAATCAACTGAGTGCGGAAAAGATGGTACAGTATTTTTGGTCTGCGCTGGCAACAGGAAATGCAATCACCTTTTCCAAGCTGCTTAAAGCGGAAGGGATGCCCCGTTTTGAAGATGTGATGGAGAATTTTCGAGATCGTTTTAATGACCGTTGGCTTAGGAGCTGACAGAGGCAGAAGTTGTAGTCCCTCATGGAGAACTTTTTAAGGAGATTCGTTTGATGTCCCAGAAGATACCATTTTTACAGATGTTTGCCGCTCTGCGCCAGTGGACCGAGCTGTCCAATGGCGTGGAGGGCTGGCTGATTCTGTCCGCGGCCATCGACAAGGCCAGCCGCAGCGCGAAAATCGTTGTGGAGGGGGCGTCAGGAGCGGGGCCCAACCTGATTGCCCAGGCGGAGGAGACGGTCTGCCGGGCCTACGGCCTGAGCATCGTAAAGATCGAAGCGGCGGAGCACGCTGGAGCAGAGAAGGTCCTCACAGCTCCGGAGCCCGCGCCCCCGGAGTCCGCCCCGCCGGCGGAGGAGGAGCAGGAGCTAGACGCCTTTGCCCGTACCGAGGCCATCCGCCGGGCGGCGATGAAGAATGTTCCCCATCCTGCTCCTCCGAAAGGGGAGAAGAAGCCCAAGGGAAAGGTCATTTACGGCAGGGCCATCTCCAAGGCTCCCACCCCCATGCGGGAGCTGGAGCTGGACATGGGTACAGTGGTGGTGGAGGGAGATGTCTTCGCCATCGACAACAAGGAGCTGAAAAAGCGGGGGGCCTGGTCGGTGGCCTTTGACCTGACGGACTATACCGGGGCGATCCGGGTGAGCAAATTCTGTCCCGGAGACGAGGGAAAGCCCATCGTGGACGGAATCAAAAAGGGACTGCACGTCAAAGTCCAGGGGCGGCTGAACATGAACCGGTACTATGGCGACATGGTGCTGGAGCCCACCGCCATCACGTTGGCAGACCGGCGGATGAGGGAGGACGAAGCTGAGGAGAAGCGGGTGGAGCTCCACCTGCATACCACCATGTCCGCCATGGACGCGCTCACCAGTGTCAGCCCCAAGCAGGGCCCGGAAAAGAATGTGGTCAAGCGGGCGGAGGCATGGGGCCACCCGGCCATTGCCATCACCGACCACGGGGTGGCCCAGTCCTTCCCGGACGCCTGGCACTCCGCTAAAAAGATTAAGGTCCTCTACGGCGTGGAGGCCTACTTTATCAACGATGTGGACGACCGGGTAGCCGTCCACGGGGAGACGGACGCCGCTTTCTCAGACGAGATTGTCTGCTTCGACATCGAGACTACTGGCCTGAATCGGAAGCGTGAGGTCATTATCGAGATCGGTGCGGTGGTGCTGAAAGACGGGGAGGTCACCGATACCTTCAACACCTTCGTCTCCCCCGGGCGCCGGCTGTCCCAGGAGATTATCCGACTCACCGGCATCACCGATGAGATGCTGAAAGGGGCCCCTTCCCAGGAGCAGGCTCTGCGGGACTTCCTGGCCTTTGCCGGCGGCCGGCCCCTGGCCGCCCACAATGCCGACTTTGACATGGGCTTTATCGCCGCCGGCTGCCGAAAGTACGGGATTCCCTTTGAAAACCCCTCGGTGGACAGCCTGATCCTGGCCCAGAACCTGTTGCCCGAGCTGAGCCGGTACAAGCTGGACATTGTGGCGGAGCACCTCCGCCTGCCCGCCTTCAACCACCACCGGGCCAGCGACGACGCGGCCACAGTGGCTTATATGCTGCCCCACTTCTTCAAAAAGCTGGAGGAGCTGGGATACCGCAAGCTGTCTGAGATCAACCCCTATATGTGCACCATCCGGGGACAGGGCAGGGCCAAGCGCCGGCCCAAGCACCTGATCGTGCTGGCCAAGAACCAGACCGGCCTGCGCAACCTGTATAAGCTCATCTCCCTGTCCCACCTGGAGCATTTCAAGCGCTACCCCATCATGCCCAAGTCCCTCATCGACCCCAACCGGGAGGGGCTGATTATCGGGTCCGCCTGTGAGGCGGGGGAGCTGTTCCAGGCCCTGGTGGAGGGCCGGAGCTGGGAGGAGCTGAAGCGCATCGCCTCCTGGTATGACTATCTGGAGATTCAGCCCATCTGCAACAACCGGTTTATGCTCCGCCGGGAGACGGTCCGGTCGGAGGAGGAGCTACGGGACTTTAACCGGGAGATTGTCCGCCTGGGGGAGGAGCTGGGTAAGCCGGTGTGCGCCACGGGGGATGTCCACTTTCTGGACGCCGAGGATGAAATCTACCGCCATATCCTGCTGGCCTCCAAGGGCTTTGAGGATGCAGACGAGGACCTGCCCATCTACTTCAAGACCACCGGCGAAATGTTGAAGGAATTTTCCTATCTGGGGAAGGAGAAGGCCCGGGAGGTGGTGGTCAAAAACACCAACCTGGTTGCCAGCTGGTGCGACCCCATCGAGCCCCTGCCCCAGGGCCTGTTTGCCCCCAAGCTGGAGGACTCCGACAAAGAGCTGAAGCGGCTGGTCTGGGACAAGGCCCACGAGCTGTATGGCGAAACCCCGCCCCAGATCGTGGTGGACCGCATCGAGGTCGAGCTGGGGGACATCATCCGCTGCAAGTACGACGTGATCTACATGTCCGCCCAGAAGCTGGTGCAGAACTCCCTGGAGCATGGCTACCTGGTGGGTTCCCGAGGGTCGGTGGGGTCGTCGCTGGTGGCCTTTATGTCGGGAATCACCGAGGTGAACTCCCTGCCCGCCCACTACCGCTGCCCCAAGTGCAAGCATTCCGACTTCGACTACGCCCAGGACCCCGCCCACCCCTACGGCTGCGGGGCGGACATGCCCGACGCAGTCTGTCCCGTCTGCGGGACCGAGTACGTCAAGGACGGCTTTAACATCCCCTTTGAGACCTTTTTGGGCTTCGGCGGCGACAAGGTGCCCGACATCGACCTGAACTTCTCCGGGGAGTACCAGGCCAACGCCCACCGGTATACCTTTGAGCTCTTCGGACAGAGCCACGTCTTCCGGGCGGGGACCATTGGCACCGTGGCGGAGAAGACCGCCTTCGGCTATGTGAAGAAGTACCTGGAGGAGAAGGGAATCACAGCCTCCAAGGCGGAGGAGAACCGGCTGGCCATCGGCTGCACCGGGGTGAAGCGGACCACCGGCCAGCACCCCGGCGGCATGGTGGTCATCCCCCAGGACAAGGAGATCTACGACTTCTGCCCCGTCCAGCACCCCGCCGACGACCCCGACAGCGACATTATCACCACCCACTTTGAGTACCACGCCATGGAGTCCAATCTGCTGAAGCTGGACATGCTGGGCCACGACGATCCCAGCATGATTCGGATGCTGGAGGACCTGACCGGCGAAAACGCCCGGGAAATCCCCCTGGATGACCCGGATACCATGTCCATTTTTCTGTCCTCCAAGGTGCTGGGCTACGAGGATGACAAAATTCTGGGCCCCACCGGAGCGGTGGCGATTCCGGAGTTCAACACCCAATTTGCCCGGCAGATGCTGGAGGACATCAGGCCGACGCAGTTCAATACGCTGGTGCGGTTCGTGGGCTTCTCCCACGGTACCGATGTGTGGCTGGGCAATGCCCGGGACCTGATTCTCCAGCAGGGTATATCGGTCGACCAGTGCGTAGGCTGCCGGGACGACATCATGATTTTTCTCATCTCCAAGGGGATGCCGCCCAAGCGCTCATTCAAGATTATGGAGGCGGTCCGGAAGGGGAGAGGGCTCCCCGAGGGCGCGGAGGAGGAGATGAAGACGGCCGGGGTACCCGACTGGTACATCGCTTCCTGCAAAAAGATTGCCTATCTCTTCCCCAAGGCCCACGCGGTGGCCTATGTGATGATGGCCTTCCGCCTCGCCTGGTTCAAGGTGCACTATCCTCTGGAGTTCTACGCCGCCTTCTTCTCCATCCGGGCCAAGGCTTTTGACGAGGCTTACATGTGCCGGGGGATGGAGGTATGCCGGAGGAAGATGCGGGAAATTGTGGCCAAGGACAAGGAGGCCACCGCCGTGGAGCAGGGGATGCTCACCACCCTGGAGGTGTGCTACGAATTTTACCTGCGGGGATTCCAGTTTGATCGGATGGATATTTACAAATCCCAGGCCCTCCGATTCTCTATGGACAAGGAGAGGGGGACCCTGCGTCCCCCCTTTGTCTCGGTGGCCGGACTGGGGGAGACAGCCGCCCTCTCCCTGGTGGAGCAGCGGGAGGGGCGGGAGTTCATCTCCATCGAGGAGGTGTCCGCCGCCTGTCCCAAGGTGTCCAAGACCCATATCCAGCTTCTGAAGGACGCCGGGGCCTTCGGCAACCTGCCCGAGACCAGCCAGATGGATTTGTTTTCCATGTTCGGATAAAAGCAAGCCGCCGCCACATTTTTGTGACGGCGGCAAGTTTTATGGAAATTTAAAAAAATATCCCTTGACTGCCAGGGGACAAGTGAGTAAAGTAAGATAGGTAAATTTCAATTCTTTTTTGTGCTTCCGCCCCCGCAGGGGGCGGGAATCACACGGGGTTGTGTTTTGGAGGTCGAGTCCAATGGGTTATACAGGAAGAAGGATGAGCGGCAGCAGGAGCCACGCCCGGCGCAGCGAGGCGGCGGTGCTGCTCCAGACCCTGGAGCGGGTGCTGCTGTTCCCGGCGCTGCTGCTCTACCTGGAGCTGGTGCTGCACATCTACATGAAGGCCGCCCTGGTCTACGCCCCGGTGTATATCGTGTTCAGCTTTGCGGCGGGCTTCTTTTTCTCCGCGCTGACCCTGGCCTGGACGCCCAGAGTGAACGGCATCCTGTCCAAGATGATCGCAGTGGTCCTCTCGGTCATCTACGGGGTGGAGATCATTGCCAAAACCATCCTCCAAACCTACTACGGCCCCAGCGCCCTGGGGGTGGCGGCGGGCAACAAGCTCACCGACTACGCCGACGTGATTTTTTCCACAGTAATCCGCTCCATCCCCATCCTCCTGGTCCTGCTGCTGCCCTCAATCCTGCTGTGCATCTTTGGAAGGGGCTTTCCCGGCTTTGAGCGGTTCGATATCCGCTTCGCCGCCGTGATTTTTGGAGCCTGCGTGCTCTGCCATATTTTAGGTATTGGAGTCACCCTTCTGCCCTGGAAGGGGGACCTCACCCCCGCCTCCCTGTACAAGGTGGACACCAACATCGACGACCAGGTGGAGCAGCTGGGTATGTTTACCATGCTGCGGCTGGATGTGAAGCACATGATCTTCCCGGTGAAAAACGCCATGGGGGACGACTTTCCCGATATTGGCAACCTGACGCCCGGCGTCTCCTCCTCCGAACCCGGAGGCAGCGGAGCTCCCGCAGTCTCAGAGCCGGCCCCCGGCCCGGTGGTTGACACCTCCCCCAATGTGATGGACGTGGACCTGGCCGCCATTGCCGAAAACGGGAACAACGACGACATCAAGTGGCTGGCCAACTACTTTGGCAGTGTGGCCCCCACCAGAAAGAACGAGTACACCGGCATGTTTGAGGGCTACAACGTCATTGAGCTGGTGCTGGAGGGCTTCTCCGGCTACGCCATCGACCCCCAGCTCACCCCCACCCTGTACAAGCTGACCCACGAGGGCTTTGTCTTCAATAACTACTACACCGCCCTCCACTACACCAGCACCTCCAACGGCGAGTGCCAGACCCTGCTGGGCCTCTACCCCAAGAACGGCAACCCCATCACCATGAAGGACACCGGCGTGTTGCGGTTCAAAGAGGACGGCCAGAGCGTGGGGTTCAACGCCTACTTTACCCTGCCCCAGCAGCTGAAGCGGGCGGGCTACAGTGTGCTGGGCTACCACGCCAACTCTGAGATGTACGGTCGGGCTCTGTCCCACTCCAATCTGGGCTACGACTGGCACCAGTTCCAGGTGGGAGGCCTCAAAAGTTCCCCCCGGGGCACGCTCAGCGAGTTTGAGGGCCTGGAGGTGAGCGACGCTGGCAAGCTCCTCTGGCCCCAGCGGGACACCCACATGATCGAGGCCAGCGTGGACGACTATATCAACAGCGACACCCCCTTCCACGTCTACTACCTGACCATCAGCGGCCACATGCCCTACTCCAACAACCGGATTGTGGCCCCCTACCGGGACACCGTCCGGGCCCTGCCCTACAGCGAGACCACCCAGAACTACGTGGCCACCTGCATAGAGGTGGACCGGGCCCTGGAGCTGCTGCTGCAAAAGCTGGAGGCGGCGGGCAAGCTGGACAAGACCCTCATCGTGGCCACCGGCGACCACATCCCCTACTTTGATGTTGCCACCCTGGAGGAGCTGGCCGGCCAGAAGTTCGGCAGCTCTGAGGACACGCAGAACCTGAACGAAAAAAATCTGAACTTCGATGTATACAAAAACTCCCTCATCCTCTGGTCCGCCTCCATGGAGGAGCCTGTCATCGTGGATAAACCCTGCTGTCAGGTGGACATCCTGCCCACCGTCTCCAACCTCCTGGGGCTGGAATACGACTCCCGGATGCTGGCTGGCAGCGACATCCTGTCCAACAGCGAGGGCCTGGTGGTCTTCACCTCCCGGTGCTGGAGGACGGACCGGGGCTTCTACAACCGTTTTACCGGGGAGTTTACCCCCGCGGAGGGGGTTTCCATGACCGCCGAGGAGCAGGACAGCTACGTCTCCGCCATGAAGAAGCTGGTGGGCTATAAGCTGGACAGTACGGCGATGATTGTGGAGAACAATTTCTATCACGTGGTGTTTGGCGGATAAAACGGTTGATTTTTTCCACCTGCCGCAGTATAATAAAAACCATCTCAAAGGGGCAGACTGACACAAAGCCGTCTGCCGGGAAAGGAGCGCTTATCATGAGTTTTGATCCCTATGAGTTTGACCGTGGCTACACCTCCAGCAGGGGAGACACCCTGGGCCAGTACACCGCCAAGACCTTCCTGTGGATGATGCTGGGCCTGCTGGTCACCTTCGGGGTGGCGGTGGGCTGCTGGGTCACCAACGCCATGCTCTATGCCCTCTACTATATCCCCTATATCCACCTGATTGTGCTGGTGGCCACCCTTGTGCTGGCCTTTACCATGGGGCGCCGCATCGAGAAAATGCGGGTCGGTACGGCAATCGCCATGTTTGTGGCCTTTTCCGCCCTGTTTGGCTTTACCCTGTCCATCTACCTGTATGTATACGACCTGACGGTCCTGACCCTGTGCTTCTTGCTCACTGCCGTCTACTTCGGCGCTCTGGCCGCCTACGGCTTCTTCACCAAGCGGGACCTGTCCAACATCTGGACCATCCTGATTTCCGGCACTGTTTTCCTGATTGCCTTCGGGGTGCTGACCATTTTCATCCCCGCCCTGTCCATGGGTGTGTTTGACCGGGTGGCCTGCATGGTGGGCATCGCCACCTTCCTGGGCTGGACCGCCTACGACACCCAGAAGATCAAAGCCTTTTACAGCTATTACTCCGCCTCCCCCGACATGCTGGCCAAGGCATCCATCTTCTCCGCCCTCCAGCTCTATCTGGACTTCATCAACCTGTTCCTGTATCTGCTGCGTTTCCTGGGCAATAAGAGGCGCTGAGCAAAATAGTACAGCGGCCGTCCGGTTTGGACGGCCGCTGTTTTATGCTTCGGGATCAGTCGTCGCCGAAGCTGATGCCCAGCAGGCGGGCCTCGGTGATGATGTCGGACTTGGGGTCGATGGTCTTCAGCTTGCCGGCAATCTCCTTCAGGGGGACGGAGGTAATCACGTGGTTCTGAATGGCCACCATGTTGCCGTACTCCTCCTTGGAGATCATCAGGGCGGCGGTGGTGCCCAGGCGGGAGGAGAGGACCCGGTCGTAGGCGCAGGGGGTGCCGCCCCGCTGCATGTGGCCGGGCACCGTCACCCGGACCTCCTTGCCCGTCTT
>ERZ779633.110-NODE-110-length-34301-cov-7.345646_pt1 | contig 34301 bp, 47 predicted proteins | sample MGYA00514195_ERZ779633 | MGnify/ENA primary metagenome ERZ779633 (study PRJEB29562, sample SAMEA4376707) | mouse gut metagenome | isolation source: Cecum | study: EMG produced TPA metagenomics assembly of the A DSS colitis mouse model was used to assess the...
GGTGCGGATTTAATTTACTTTTAAGAAAACCTAAATTCCTTTTTGTCTGTTTGGGTGTTGCGCGACAACTTTGCTGAGAAACAGGGACAATGAAAATGAGAAAAATAGAGCTTCGAGGGTAGTCGCCCCGAAGCTCTATTTTTATGCCACGGGTTTGGCCTTGTTGTAGTCCACCTGGAGGGACCAGACCTTAACGGCGTTGAGCTGGAGTTTGCCCGATTCATCACCCTGAATAATCCCCGTGTTCACCGCCCACTGCACAGCTTCACGGCTCCACGCCGGGCACTCGTCCACGGTGTTGTAGATCTCGTCCTTCCGCATCCGCTCCAGCACAGCCATCACTTGGGCCGCCGTCTCGGTGATGTGGAGCTTGCCCGTGCCGTCGCCTTGGATAGCCCCGGCCTTCATCAGCGCAGCAATTTCCTCACGCCAGTAGTCGGGCACATCCTCTAAGGATCGGTACACCTTGGGCGTCAGTTCCAGGATGGCTTTTTCGAGGGCGGCATCCAGCGGCTTCACCGCCTCTTCCACAGCCTCCTTGACCGCCTTGTCTACTGCCTCCTTGACCCGCTTGTCCACCAGCTCATTAAGATCTTTCTCGGTCATATTGATCATCTCCTTGCAAATAATATCCCACCGGGGCCGCCCGTACCCGTAGATACGCTTGTCACCCAGAGGGTAGGACTTTCTGCATACCATGCCGCCGTTGGGAATGACTGCTGTTCCGGGGCTGGTGTTGCCCTCAATCAGATACACCCGCCCGCCGGACACCCGGTCCACAATGCCGGTGTGCTGCCAACTGCTTACATATCCATGGGCGTTGTAGGTAACCATGATGGACTGGTCTCCCCGCTTGGGGACAATTACCCGATAGAAATGACGCATTTGGTCAAAGTATCGGTACACCCACTTCACACCGGCGCCGTAGCCCTTGGCGGGCTGGTTCATGATCTTCTGCGCCAGCGCCATGCCATAGGCCATGTACCGCGACCAGTCCGGGCCGACGCAGCACCAGCTCGTACCCTGCTTTCTGCCGTTGTAGTAGCCCACGGCGTCCAGGTCGCGAGCGTACTTGGTATAGTTGGCGCGTCCGGCATTGGCGGTGGGGTCGTCCAGATCGGCGTTGCTGGCCTTTTCCATGTAGCCGATTTCCGCTGTCCAGATATCCATAAACAGTTCAATGGCTTCAGCTTCTGTCATGCCTACACCCCCTTATCTGAATACAACCTTGATGATATTATCGGCCACTCGCTCAATGACCCGGTAGGTTAGGCCTGGGATGTAGCCCTCGGCGGCAGTGGCGATGCCTCCTGTGGCCACCTGGCAGAAACCATTAACCTGACAACTTCCGTCATCCCACACGGCCAGCACCCCCATCATGCCAACGTAGTCCCACTCCTGGCGATCCTTGCGCTCAATGTAGGGCTTGGTGAGGTCATAGTCCGGGTTGGCTTTGTACCGCCAAGAAGGAGTTTCATGGTCTGCCACCACGGTGGTGGCCTGGATGTACTTGCCGTCTCGCTCCTCTACACGGTTCTCCATCATCCAGAGTGGAAGCTCATCGTCGGCCAGCCCATCGGGGAGCTGAATCTCTGTCTCGACCTCCTCCAGATACTCCTTGACAAAGCGGCCAAAGTCATCATGTACCCACCGGCCAAGCCAGTCCTCATCGGCGTTGCCCACGATGCAGGGGTTGCCGCTGATGATACCAAGGATGTAGTCGCCCGGCTCTGCCACCTTGATCTTCTTCCCGTCCAAGGTGACGAATCGCCCGATCCTGTCTTGCCCCTCCGGGTTTTCATCCGCCCACTCAAAGAACTCAGCGTAGTCGGCACCGCTGGTCTGAAACGCGCTCGTTCCGTAGACCGCACCCGAAAAGGTGACACGAAAGGCATTTGAGCGCGAGTTGACCGTTCCGTTTCCGATGACAAATGCATCGCCAGCACTTGAATCACCGCCGCTTTCGGCCATCTCCTTGTTATAGCGGCCACCAGCGTGGCCACTTTCATTATTTGCGATTGTATAACTTCCTTCAGCATGAGATTGCATTCCGGATGCAACGGAATTGCTCCCTTCAGCATGAGAGCAAGCGCCGGATGCACACCTACTTTGCCCCTCCGAATGAGAAGCAAGACCCTGCGATTCTGTGCGATTTCCTTCAGCGTGAGAGTGGTCGCCGGATGCAACCGAGCCAAGTCCTTCAGCATGGGACGAAGCACCGATAGCGATGCACTGTTTCCCTTCCGCATTGGAATCATCTCCGATTGCCACACATTGAGTGCCTTGTGCGTGGGCGGTGCGATACTTAATTGCTCTTATTTCAGGGACAACTGAATGATCTACTTTGTAGTTTGAATTAGGCAACGCTGTCGTTAATGTGATGGTTTTTTCGGAAAGGTCTATGCTGGCTACTTCATAGACTGAACACGACTTATTGGCATAGTAAGAATTCCAAACATAGATTTTCATTCCGGCTTCGATTTTTTCTAATGCGGTAGCCAGATATTCAAATTCGGGGGTGTCTTTAACTGTCAGAACCGCTCCTGAATAGCTTTCCAGAGGGATATAGATATCTGTGGGAGCAGCAATACTTCCATCCCCCTCCGCGTGCCCACCATAGAGACCATCGCAGAAGGTACAAAATCCTTCGGCATGGGAATTGTCTCCACAAGCGGCACAACCAGATCCTTCTGCGTGGGCGTTAACACCGCTCGCTTCCACATTAGTTCCTTCCGCTACCGAGTTTGAACCGATGACTGTTCCTGCCTTTCTTCCCAAGGAAATTGAGCCGGAGAACGAAGGCGATGCCTTCGGTGCCGCGCCAGTTACATCGCTTACATTGTGTGTATGCACACTGGCCGCAGCGCCCAGAGTTTTGAGCGAGTGGGTATGGCCAGCTTCCGCAGCCCCCACATCGGCAGCGGTCAGAGCGGTGCCCTTTCCCGTTCCACCTCTGGCCACGGGGAGGATGCCGCTGGTGATATCATTGGTGCTGTGCTTGTGGATCTTTTCCGCCAGCAGCGTTTTCAGCTTGGTCAGGAGGCCTTTGAAGCTAAAGGTACGGGATCTGTCTGACTGATCTGACCCAAGGAATAACGTATCGTCGGTGAGTTCCCCAGTCTCTACTTCAGCAAACTTGGCCATGTTCTCTGCAAACACACCGAAATGGTCAATCCCACTCGAATTGTTATTGTCGTTGGTGCCTTCTCCCCATATAACCATGTTGTGTAACCTCCGTTCTATTCCTTGTGCTTATGCCATTCAGCCCATTGGTTCATCGCCCGCTCCATGCCGTCCTCTTCCTCAGAAAGCGGGCGGCACTCCAATCGGCAACCGCACTGTGTGCAGGTCACCACTCCGATGTTATGCTCCGGGTCAGACCCTTCCGTGGTTGCCGTGCCACCGCAATACTTGCAGCTCGGCAGTTCTTCTACAGCTTGCATAAGGACTCCTTTCCAGTTTCGTGCTATTCTTCAATGGCCATGGCTTCCCGTTCGCGTCTCCTCTGGTCTTGCAGCTCCTTTTTGCTGCGGTCAATGTTCTCGCGGGTCGCCTTCGGCATTGTGAGGGGATCATCGTGATCCGGCCCAAGAGCAATCCTTTTTTCAGCCCGTCGAGCCAGATTGATAAGCTGGTGGATGGTGGCCACGCTGTCCGCCCCCATGCTGCTGCCCAGCTCCAGCATTCTGGAAGCCTTCCGCAGGGCGTTGTCTCTCACCTCTCCCCACATTGCATCAACGCCGACCGTGTTCTGGGCCTGGTTGGTCAATGACACGTCAGCGTCGATGAGCACCGTTACCGTCTCCGGCGCGATGGCAGGAAGCCCGGCCTTGATGGCGGCAATCAGCTTTGTCCGCGTGTCCGCCTCGATGGTATCAACCTGGTCGCCCAGGCGGATGATCAACTTGGTCATTGGTGCTTGCCTCCTCTACCACTGCTCATCGGGCCAATAGTTGAGGTCTGCCCGGATGGTCTCTCCGGCCTCCCCGGACTCCAGCGCCGTTCCAACCGCCCATGCCGCGATCGTTTCACTCTCTTTTGCTACTACTCTGGTCTTTTGGAGCAGAACGACGTGCCCGTCTCCGTTTGCGCTCACATAGATACACGCCACCTCATCACCGCTGACCGGGACGATGCCAGCGTAGCCAACTGCGTCCGCCACCTTTACCGCCGGGCCGAAGACGGATCCCGCCCTCTGCAATTCATTGATTTGTGCGTATACAGCTCCATCTACGATGTACCCGATGGCGCACTCCCTGTCCATTATCGCGTAGCTGATATCTTGCAGCTTGGAGCTGTAGACCTCATCCGGCCTACTCCTCCCATAGTTTACCGGCTTCGCCCCGTCCTTCTGGACGCCGTAGGTCTCAATAAATAGGTAATTTTTGCTGCCGAGGTATACGCTGTGGACTACATCGGTCATGGCCACATACCCCAGCTCGCCGATCGTGGCCCCAACATCAATGGCCACCGTGTCCCCGGATGAATAGCCGGGGGCGGTGGTCTCGACATAGTTGCGGGCGGTCAGCTCCATCTCCATGTTGTGATCCACGGTTATCAGCCCGCGCCCGCCGTCCTTAGCCTTGGGGTAGGAGATATGTATGATAAAAGACTTAATATCATCCTCCGTGATCTCGGCGTCTGGATCTCCGTTAGCTCTGCGGGCAATCAGATCGTAATACCAGTTGGTCGCATAGGCAATATCCCATCCACCAGCGGTAGGCGACGTGGAATAATCGATCCCGTAGAGGCACGGACAGTTTTCCGGCGTCAACTGATATGGCGTTGGGTCCACAACCGCCCCGGATGCGGAGACGCACATCTCATCCAAAACGGCGTATCTCTGGCTCTCATTGCTGGAGCCGTTGGGTAGGACCGTACTGCAAACACACGCAAAATTACCAAAAGAATCGTAGGCCACGCAAATATTCTCGGGGTCGCCACCGATCTTCCAACGATCGCTCCATGTCAGGTCGATTTGGTTGGATTCTGGGATATACTCCACTCGGCTCATCCAGCCGTCCCCATCCTTGTTGTACCAGATGACACACTGCTGCTCGCTGTGATCGAAGGCGATGTCGGCGCACTCCAGCTCGACGCCCAGGGCAATTACCAGCGAGTTGGTAAATACCTCGTTGCCGGTGCCCCCAAATTTTGCGACACGGAGGCAAGTGTTGCCGCCTTGGGTGTACAATATGGCGGCCAAGAAGTGCGTCCTATCCGCACAATTAAGGCCGTCCACACCATTGGACGTTACCGCCACGATTTTTACATCGTCGCTTGCAAAGACCTGATCCCCCAGCACGGAAAACTCTTCGCAGACTTTGAGGTAATCGCCCTTGGCGACAGACCCGTTGCTGGCAATCCGCACCGTCCTTGTTGTGCCCTTTGTGGGCGCCATGCCGTTCATGCCGGTGGTCACATCGTTGATGCCCGGAGTCTGGGGGAGGGTCATACCACGCTCGTTGCTTTTGTCCACCAGACCATTGACGGCCTGCTCCAGATCGGACATCGCATCAACAAAGCCGCCCGGCTCTTCCACCGCTACCGGCTCCGACAGATTAGATACCCCCACACCAATCCCGGTAGTCAAGGCCACCGCTGTCAGCCCAGCAGCCACCGCTGTCCTTTGCTTTTTGGTCATGTCAATTTCCTCCCTCGATCAAATTATTAAGTTTTCTGGTGGAATCTCTGAGAATCATCTCTATGGCAGAGACGCGAGCCAAAAGTGTGTTGATGGTTCCCGTTGCGCTCGCAGCTCTCCACGGGTAGTCCTGACCTTCTGCGTCCAGCGGCGCCATCAGCTCGCCGGTGATAAACCACGCTTGAGCTTGGGCCCATGTGGCCACACACTGACCGGATGGGTTGACGTACTCCGCCGTCACGGCGGCCTGGGCGAAGGCGATGAGCTTGCTCCTGAACTCGGCAAGGGTAGCTTCGCTCCACTTTTCCCCCGTGCTGTCCCGGCGCCAGTTCGTGTCCGTGACGGCGGAGAGTGTGGCCATGTTTTCCAGACTGTTTTCCTGCGATGCCGCGGCCTTCTGCGCCTCCCAAATGAGATCCTGATAGCTAACATAGTTGGCTGCCGAGTCAGGGTCCGTGATGAGCAGCCGTCCATGTAACGGCAAGGTCTCCATCATGCTCGCCGGCCCGTGGAAGGTCAGGCCCGCTTTTTCGTTGAGCTGGCGCTGAAGATCCGCAACGTCAACGTCGGTGGCGTACAGAGGATTTCCGCTGGCGACAAACGTGATGGATTCGCCTTGGACAGATCTAATGATAAATTTGATGCGTTCGTGGATGATGGCGCCTTCTTCTCGGGTGTTCAGGTATTCGCATTCTTGACCCGCATTGTCGTAGAGATAGGTGCCTTCAACCCCCGTGTCAGGGTCAGTGGCCATCAGAGCGATCTCTCGGTAAAGAAAGCCTTCCTCGAAGTCGGCGTTGTCCATGGTGGCGATGACTTCGGCTTGGGTGGCCTCAGCTGCCGCCACAACAGCGTCGATCTTTACCCAGTGTCTCTCGCTAATAAGGGCAGTGCGGTTTATCATCGATTTGTTGCCAAGCAGACCATCCCCAAAGGCAACTCGGGTAAAGTGGACTCCTTTTCCTTGACGCCACTTTGTTTCCAGCGTTTGCCCAAAGGTGGTGAGCTTCAACCCGGTGAACGGCATACTATCACTCCTGACGTAGAATCATTTCACGGCCCACAATCCTTGCAGCCGCATAAGTAGGCGTTGCGGAGTATTGCTGCTCTTTGGATAAGTGCAAGATGGTTCTGGCCGGTTTGATCTTATCCAGCTCATGGAGCAGCAGATCTCTGTCGGCCAGCACAATGTTCCCGCCGATCATCCACACTGTCGCTTCCGCCCAATGAGCCGGCTTCTCTCCGGGCTCTACAACGACCCGGTCATAGCCAAACCCCTTAGCCAAATAGTAGATGCCGTTATTGGTGCCGGCGTTTTCCGCGATAATGCCCTTCAGAGCCAGCCGAATCCGGTAGTTCTCCAGCGTCTCACCGCGCAACCGTGGCATATCACGATCCCCCCCGTGAACCGGGAGCATAACAGTGGAACACGTCAGCACCGAGCTCTCCTCCCGCACTCTGGTAAACGTCTCTTTAACTCGGTCGAAGGAGTGGCCGGCCACCTGACAGAAGATGTAAAACTGATTCGCCAGCTTTTTCCCTCGACGCAACACGGCGAAAAGGAGGGAATACATATATTCTCCAAACTTGGACATCGTTACACCCCCTGCACGGTAACGGTGATCTTGCCCGGCATGATCACCTTGTCGGTAGACAAGGACACATCCGTCGAGGGCGTGGTGACGGTCACGTTGAGAATGCTGGAGATGTCGTCCTTGATCTTGTAGATGATATCCGCGTGGGTCAACTCGAAGAAACGCTTCCGCTTACGGAGCTGCATAAGGTCTATCACAGACGCCTCCACACGTTCTTCGAGGCCGTCTTGGCTCTCGTCGCTGGGCACAGTCACAGTAACCGAGATATCCTTGGTAACCACCTCCGCGCTCTTGACCAGCACGTCGCTGTCCGGCTCCTTGATTCCCGCTACCACTGCCCGGCATTTGTCCAGCAGCGCCGTAGACGCCGCCCCGGCCTCCGAGGTAACGATGATGTCAACCGTGCCTTGCCCTCGCGGGTGGTGGTCGTCTACGTTAACGTAGAGCACACCGGGGATCTCTTGGCAAGCGTTGGCATAGGTGCCACCGAGTGGCACTTTTGCCCGCCCCGCCCACGCGGACAGACTTCGATTCCGAAGGCTATCATCTTCCTCGACGTCGCTGCCCGCTTGGGTGATCCAGTTGACACCGTTGGAAATGCTGCCGACTCCGGGGATGACCGCCAGACTTTTAGTGATCTGTCCCTGCGGCACGTTATATCTGGAGCCCTCGGCCTCTGCCTCCACCAGCACGTCTACCGTCTGGTCGCCCTTACGCAAGACTGCCGCCTCGATGACACAATAGCGCAGCTCATCACCCACGATGTCCTTGGCCGTCTTAAAGACCTGACCCACCTCGATCTTGACCGCCTCAGTCCATCCTTCCTCCCGGGTGATGGTGACCATGCCTTGGGCCTTCTGGGCCGCCTTGCGCTTTTGTGAGTAATCGGATGCCTTGAGATCCAGCCACGGCCCCGACGCATGTGCCAGGAACATATTGTTGAGGATGGTCCGGGCCATCCCGGTCAGCTCGCGCTCGATGCGGAGGATCGCCATCAGCAAGGTGTAGAAAATGCCGCCGCTGTTGAAGTTTGTGATGACAAAGCCTTTATCCTTCAGGCGGGCTATTTCTTCCTCTTTGCGCTGCTCGATATCCGGCATAGGGATCACCTGATCCAAAATGTCCTTGTCGATCATGCCGCTATCACCTCCACGCCTACCGCGCCGATCGTAATGTTGAGTTCTCTGGTTCCATCCTCCCCAACAAAGCACCAGAGACAACGGAGTGTAAATACATCGCCGTCAAAGCTGATGTTGACCTCTATGCTCTCCGGGAGGATCGTTTCACGCTTTTGCAGCTTGACTCTGGCCCGCTGCGTGATCTCCAAGCGCACCAGAAAGCTGTCCTCCGACTGGATGAAGTCGTATAACCCCCACCCGAAGTCCGGGTCATACCAGAGATCCCCCGGTTGGGTCAGGGCCTCCAGCACGATATTCTGGTAGAGGCAATCCAGCCCCGAGCAGATCGGGGCGTCACCATCCGTCGCTTTGGTCAGTTGCAGCTCATCGGAGAGCTTGATGTCTGTATCGGCGAGGCCGGTCATAACTGTACCTCCCCCAGAATTACCGGGATATCTCCGTATGCAAAAGCGATTGCGACGAAGCTCCCCGCCTCAAATTGCCCTCTTGATCTGACGCCAGGTATAGGAGGGAAACCATCGTCCTGATTGCCAAAACGGTCTACCACGGTCAGATCGTATTGATACCAAGGAGCCGTAATATGCCCTTTATAGCTGCCAATACCGCTGTCGTTTACGATGGTAAGGCCGCTGGCAGTGAAGGTCTGATCCAGCTTCTGCGCCTTCGTGACGGCGGCAAAAACGACAGCAGGAGATTCCATGTGGGGGTATTCGCTTGCCAGTATCTCCCTTAAGACCTCGCGAACAAACGTCTTCATCATCATCTGGATCGCCCCCTTTCTCAGAAATAGATCCTTGTACGAATGAATCCGTGATCGTTTGTGCCGGTGATGACCTTCTGAACCTCAACGACCCCGTAGATCTTCGGGTGAACGATCTCGATCTGCTGGGAGTGATGAATGAACGGCGCTGCCGCTGTCTCCAGCTCCCACATACCGCCGAAGCGCTTGAGGGACAGAATATTGACCCCATATTCAAACGTGTAGACCTTTTCTTGGGGCGGTTTCACGCCCCAGTAGAATGTACCCCCCAGGAAGAAAAACCGATGTTTGATACCCCAAATGGCTTGTACGCGGTTAATTGCCTCGATGACGTTCATTTGCCGAAACACCGCTTGCCGTCTTACCGGGTAGCCCTGAGGGGCGAGCTGGATCTTGGTGACGCCAGCTCGGTTTAAGCAGAAGGTAATAATCTCCTGGGGCGTGGTGTCAACGAAGGTGTGGTTGATGACCGTTTCCTCCAGTCGTAACATCTCATCCTTCAATGCAATCTCATCGGCGCCGACGCTGTTATAGGGCCGGGAGACAAAACCAGTAAAGATTTCTTCCATGACGCCGTCATACCCCAGCAGTATTCTGGCGGGTTCTTTCCGAGCCAGCTTAAGCGCCGGCTGCATCTGCTCGGTAAACTTGATTTTCGCCCAGTCAAAGTAGGTCGCTTTATCAGAACACATCTTCAGCTCAATGCCCTCTGCAAGCTCATATTCGCCGACCTGAACGCTGATCTGCGGATGAAATAACTCCATGACCTCCATGTCCTATCCTCCTAATATGGCATATCAGAGATCTTACCAAGTGCCCCGGATGCGCTTGCATCATCGGTAGCCGGAGACTTGCCGCGGCTGGTCTCAAGATATTTCTGGTAGCTGTCCGACAGATTGCTTGTGTGGGTGTTTCCACTGCTGCTGCTTGCCTTCTTTGCCTTGGTTGCTGTGCTGCCTTTTTTGACCTTAATCGTCTGGGGAATATACTCCCACAACTCCAGAGATACAGATAGTTGGTCTTTTTTGGAGTCGTATTTGTGGGAAAGCTGCTTGAAGAGGACCTTATCAACGCCGTGCCGCATGGTATCTTCGCAGATGATCGGTATGGGCTGCGGGACAGATTGCCCCGGCGCTCTAAAAAGATGCCTGATAATTGCCAGCAGTTCGTATTTGGTTTGTGTAGGGGTGTCATCAAGGATCAGCTCTATGTTGATTTTTGCATCCTCATATCCTACGGCCTGCTTGGGCTTGACCGCGCTGCCCTCAACTTCCTGCTCATCGATCTTCGATGGTGTCGTCACCTCTATGTTTTTGACAAGGCCGGGGAGGATGATGCCGCCCAGCTTGATATGTTCATCTGGGTTATAGATCACATGGTGTCCCTCCCTTACTCAAAAGCAAATTCAGCATCCTCGACATCAACGTCGCCGCCATTTCCGTTGACGTATTCTTCCACTTCCCCAAAGAGCTTGAGGAGTTGTTGCAGCTCCCGGATGGTCTTGACGTCCACCTTCATCAGCAGCTTTTGAATGATGACCTTCTTTCCGTTGCTGCTGGAACCGGATCCTCCGCCTTGGCTGTTATCGTCTCCATCATCAGACCCGGACAGACGCACCTTTTTGATGGGCTCGTTATTGAGTGCGGTCCCAACCTTGGCAAGTCCCTTTTCCGTCGCGTTTGCTGGAGCGTTTTGTGCCAGCTCCAGGCCGTGGGCGTAGGTGGTCATGGTACGCTGGCCAGAGAGGGTAAGAGTGGACAGCGGGCCTTCTTTGGCGTCGGAGAAGGGAAGCATATTGCGGATCTTTTGCAGACCGCTCTTTACGGCATTTACGGGAGCGGAGAAGGCCGACTTGATCCCGTTTGCGAAGGTGGACACCACCTTTTTCCCGGAATCCAAGAACCAGCCGACTGCGTTGGAGATCAGCTCCTTGACTTTATTGAGTCCGCCTTGGAAGGCGTCTCTGACAGCGGAAAAGCGTTCCTTGACGCCATTGGCGATGTTACTTACGCCGGTCTTGAATTTATCGACCAGACCACTGAGCTTACCGCCGGTCAAGTTATTCAGGAAAGTGAATCCCGCTGTGTAGGCCCCCTTGACGCCTTCCATCGCCGCGGCAGCTGCGCCCTTGATACCACCACCATGGGCCTCATAGGCCGCCTTCATGTTGTTCAGCTTCTCCGACACGGTTGCCTTCGCCGCGGAGAGGCCCGCGTTGGTCAATTCCTTCACTTTATTGAGTCCATCACCAAAGGCACCCTTGACCTTCGACCACATAGAGGAGGCGGCCTCCTTGAACTGGCTGAACTTCTCGGCCGCCTTATCCTTCAGCGCACTGAGCTTACCGCCCGTCAGCTTGTCCAAGAAGGTGAAGCCCGCCGTGTAGACCCCTTTGACACCTTCTATTGCCGCGGCTGCCACGCCCTTGATCCCTCCACCATGGGATTCATAGGCAGACTTGATGTTACTCAGTTTCTCCGAAACCGTATTCTTCACAGCGGACATAACATTTCCGACAACCTTACCGATTCCAGAGAACACAGACTTGACCACGCCAAAGACGGCGCCCAGCTTTTCCTTGAAGAAGTTGATAATGTTGCCTACCAAATTGCGGAACCACTCGCACTTGTTGTACAGCAGCACCAGCCCGCCAATCAGCGCGGCGATCCCAATGACGATCCAAGTGATAGGGTTCGCGAGAAGAGCTGCGGTAAAGCTCCAAACGCTTCCGATTAGGGGTGAGAGGGCTACTTTTGCCATCCCGAATCCCGCCTTCAGGAGCTTGAAGGCAGAGACCGTCTTGGTGATAATGAGACCTACACCGCTTACCACCGCAATAACGGAGCCGCCAACGGTCAGGAAACCGCCGAGGGCGAGGACAACGAGCATGATGATCTTAACAAGAGATTGGTTCTTCTCTATCCACGCTCCGGCCTTCGTAGTGATGTTCTCCACGCCTCCAAGAAAGTCGTTGATCGTAGGGAGCAGCGAGTTGCCGATAGATTCCTTGACATTCTGGATGCGCTGGGTAAGACGTTCAAACCGTTCCGGCTCGGTTCGGTTCATGGCATCGGCCATCTCCGTCGCGACGCCGGTGCCGGAGCCAAGAGCGTCATACATCCCCAAAATGTTGGATTGCAGATCACCGACCTTGTTATACATCAAATCAATAAGGGCCACGGCCTCTGTGTCCCCAAATGCCTTTTGCAGCTCCATCTTCTCGGCGGCGTCCATCGTCTCTCCGAATTTACCGCGCAGGATGTCAAGGATCTCCGGCATGGATAGGAGCTGGTTGTTAGCGTCTGTGAAGGACAGTCCCAGAGCTTCGCCGCCCTTTGCAGCAGAACGAAGAAACGCCTTATATTTCGTCCCGGCCTCTGATCCTCCCATTGTGGCTTGGAGCATACCAAGGATGGACAGCTGCTCTTCCAGAGGTACATTAGCCGTCGTCGCCGAAGCGCCCAACGTCTGGATGCTCTGTGCCATCCCCGAGCCGGTGGTCTTAAATTGCTTTACCGATTGTGCAATACCAGCCGAGAACATCTCTCCAAACTCCATATCAGAGAGATCGGAATAGTAGTTTTTGTAGATACCATAGCCAGTAGCGAACAGAGAGGTCATTTCCGCTATGCTGGATTTTGTCGCCTTTGCAGTCAAGCCCGCAAGGGCGGTAAACTCCGCAACGCCTTCATCGGAGAGAGATGCAATACCGCTCTTGATGTCGTAGGCAGCGCTGATAAAGTCGGATTTCGTGGTTCCCGCCCACTGATCCGAGAAGGATCTGGCCGCATTTTCTACGGCGCCGAGATCCCTGACACCCAAGGAAGAAAGTTCCCCAATGGCGCGCCGGGTCTCAAAGGTGGCCTCGACCGGGGCCAAAACCGCAGATGTAATGGCTTCGCCTGAAGCCATCATAGCGGTTCCGACCATAGCACCACTCGCGCAGGCCTGACTAAAGTTTCCATTCATGGAGGAGAGCGCACCCCCCACATTGGAGGTTGCGCTTGCCATTGGCCCGCTGAGGTTGTCGATCATATTCATAATGAGCGACAGCTTAAAAACCGATTCAAGGCTCACCTTTTTCACCTCCTCCAGCACAACGGAAATGTCCTCTTTGCATCTGGCCTGTCGCCCGGTCAGTCGTCCGAGAAGACCGCAGAGACTGCCCGGGCGATGATGTCCTGTTCAAGCTCCTGTACGACCCTCGCCTGAGCGAGGTAGTCCAAAAACTCTTCATGGCAAACCGTTTCTGGGTCAAAATGCTCTAAGAGAGGCGGGGGCAAGAAGCGGTATATCTCCAGTATTCCGCGCCTGAAGAAACTACTGCTTACCCCCGCGGCCCGCTCTCTTAGAGCTTCGTCAAATTTACCGTGTCAGAAAGGCCCAGGATCTCGGTGAGCTTATTCCCGATGGAAATGGCCATGCCGGGGTTCTCATCCAGGTCGGCCATAAGCCGGTCCTTGTCTTCATCGATGACGGAGTCCAGCATGAAGGTCTTGCTGGCCTTGGTGATGCCCACCTTGGCGGCGGTGCTGACATAGCGGTCATAGCTCTGCGTGGCGGGGCGCTTGAAGCGATAGGAAAACTCCTTGCGGTTCAGATCGTCCACCGGGACGGTAATGCCCACGGCGTAGATCTCGCCGCCGTACTTCTGCTTCAGAGCCTCAATGCTCTGAGCGGGGGTCTGTGCCCCGGTGTTCTCATCCTCGGTCTGGGCGGGAATTTTCTTGGTATCAGACATGATGTTTTACCTCCGTTTTCTCGTTTGTTTTGAGATAGTCGCTTGGTTACACGGGCTCAACGCCGTCTTCCACGATGCCATCGATGATCATCAGATCGATGTCAACGGTCAAAGACTTGTCGTTTTGGGCGGCCTTATGACTGCGCTTGGTAAAGATTACTTTCTTCAGCACGTCCATGCGAGTCCGGCCACCGTCGTTGGCATAGGAGACAACGATCATGGGGAACTCAACGCCAAAGAAGGGGATCTTCATGCGGCGGCAGTAGTCCAGGAGGTCATCGTAGTCATCCCGGAGCATGGACATCTTGCCAGAGGCCTTGTAGTTGCCCTTTCCGTAGCCGCGGGGTTTGTTGCCCCTGCCGTAGGCCTCCTCCGCCTCCTGCTCGTCATCGTAGCTGATCTCCTGCAACACGAGGTTGAGACCGGGGATCTTGACGTCCACATCAGCCCAGCCGTAGGTTCTTCCGTTTACCTTGAGCATGATATTCCCTCCTTAACTGTCCGCCTGCTTACGGCCAAGATCCACGACGACCTCCCGGATGTAGCCGCGGGAGACGTAGCGGATCAGGACGCGCATGATCTCATCCTGCTTGAACTTCTCCACCAGCTCCTCAGGAACGGAAACCTCCGCCGCGCTGATCTCCTTGTTGGCAATCATCCGATCCAGCGGCGCCGCCATAAAGGCAGCCCTGGCGTTCAGCTCGCCGCTGATGTCGGTCTGGTCGATATCGTCGTTGAGATACTGCAAGCCCTCCTTGCGGGTCTCGCGGATGATCTTGTTCCTAACCCGGGAATCCTCGGCGTAGGGGTAGTCGCTGCCGTCCGGGCACATCATCTTGGCGTGGTAGACGTAGTAGTCGTCCAGACCGTCGTACCCACGGAAGGTCAGGAAACCGGCCACGTCCAGAATTTCGATGATGGAATCATCCATCCCAACGGGCAACAGCTCCAAGAGCTTGGTCTTAGAAATACCAAGACCAGCGGCCTGCTGCGTTTTGCCGATGCTCACATGGACGGCGGTGGAGCCGTACAGACCAGCGGCGATGCCCGCCAGATTGACGTCCTGAGTGGTTCCGTCCAGTTTGACCAGACGGCCCCAGGCGGGCACCACCTGGAAGTCATAGTTCTTCACCTTCTTGCGGTCGGCCTCCAGCTGCAAGGCCCAGTCGGTGAGATTGGCCCCATCGGTAGGCCTGGACGCCTCCATCATCACAAAAACCGGCTTGTGATACACGTCCCTCAGCTCCACCTGAAGCTCACTCACAGCCTGCCAAAGGGCGAGGTTGCTGCCACCAACGATGTGGACGAACTCGACCTCTTCGCCGAAGTTCTTCAGCTTGGCCATAGCGTCCAAGACGTCGCTGTTGGTCATCGTCGGGGCGGTGGTGGTGAAGGTGTAGACGTCGCCGATGAGGAAGGAGTTGTCGTTCGATCCCTCGCCGGCAGCCCCGGCGAAAGTGAGGGTCACGCCGGTTCCGGCGATATCAAACTTGCCGTTGAGTGGGATGGTCACATCGTCGCCGAAGTTGACGCCGCCATCGATGGAGACGGCGAAGGCTGCCACATTGAGCCCGCCCTTGGCGGTGATCTTCACGGCCACACTGAAGGCGTTTGTGGGATTGCCCGTGGCGGTCAGCGTACCGGCGCCGGTGCCCTGTTGGCTCACTTCTCCGATGGTGCCCTGGTTGCTGGCCGCCACCGGGATGCAGTAGATCCGGCCAGCGCCAAACTGGACGGAATCCATCACGGCGTCAGCCAGCGGGGAAAGCCCCAGCCGCAACTTGATGGTGGCCGCGTCCATGCTGCCGGTAATGGCGATGGGGGTGATGGAGGTCACGGGGGAGACGCCGATCTTAACGTGCTTACCGTCGCCGGTGGCGGTGGCGTTGCCGAGAAGCCCGTCCGTGACGGTGTGCCTTACATCTCTCAGCATTACTTCTTCTCCTCCTTCTTGTCGCCCATGGGCGACGTCTTGAACTTATCGACCGCCGCCAAGAACTCGCTCTCGGAAACGACCTTGCCGGTGGCCCAGTTCTGGGCCGCACACACACCGGCGAAGGTGGCCTTGTCCACGTTGCGCTTCTGCCGCAGGGTATTGATTTCCACAAGGGAGGAACCCTCGGAAGACGCCAACGCGGTGGCGGGCGTGGTGTTGGTGGTTTTGTTGGCCATTTGGCATTACTCCTTTTCTTTGGCGATATCCTCGATCTCGACACCGGCGATCTTGACATAGCCGGTGTCCACATAGAGGCCACCGTGAAATTCGATTGATACCTGGACTGCCACCTGGGCCTTGAGAATTGAGTCATCCTTACTGACCCAGTCAGCCGCTCCCGGCTCGATCGGCACATAGTTTCCATCGACATAGATTCCTTGATCCAGACTGCCAAGGAACCGCTCAAACATGGTTTCGACCGCCTCATCGGTGTAGTCACCGATGATCACGGTGAAGGTCAACGTGCGGTCAAAGACCTTGCGGCGCTTCTTTTTGGCGTCCGTTTCGTCCCGGTAGGTTCTCTTGGTTCCATTCCGGGCCAGCTCCTCGTTGTCAAAAAGAACCGCGCCAATGTGGCTTTCCTGGCTTTTCTCCAGCGCCTTTTGTGTGGTATAGGGTTTGGATCTCAGCCCGGCAGCCTTGAGCTTATCCAGCAGATATTGCTTGGCGTCACTGTACAGCATTTAGCTCTTGCCTCCCACAAAGTCCTCAACAGTCGCTTTGATCTCCTCCATGTCATCATCGGATATCCCCAAGAAAGGCCGGGCCGGGATGGAGACCTCAACTTGCTGTTTGGTGACAAAATGACCGTTGATCCTGAAGCGCAGCCCTCTGGCCGTCTTCGCTCGGATGGTTCGTTTTGGATCGCCGAGCTGATGGGTCGCCGCATGGATGACGTTGGTGCCCACGGCAAAGCCGGTCTCATCCGCTGCCGATTTAATGGAGTTGCGGAGCTGGGCTGTGTCGATCAGGGTCTTGCCTCCGCTTTGCGCGGCCCGGATCGAGGTCTTCCATCGTTTCCCGCTTGGATCTCGACTCCGCTTGAACCGCTCCAGCGTTGACTCCCGAGATCCTTCGGCCAACGCTTCGTTCAGGCTTTTCTTGTCGATGTTGGAGAGCCCCTTCATCCTGGCAAGGAGCTTGGAGGCGTCCCCATCGACCCGTATGCTGATGCTGGACATGGTCACATCCCCCGCATCTGATTTCGGCGAAAGAGCCTTGGGCTTGACTTCACCGCAAAACCCGTGGACGCCGCCGATGCGGGATCCTCGTTCCCGGCGCCAATGGACACCTTGCCCTCCGCAACCAAAGTCAAAAACTTGACGGCGGCGTTGTAGCGGTTGAGGTAGGTCTTCTGGTCTGTGCTCTCATCAATGCCCATGCGGGAGAAAAGGTTGTAAATCGCGATGTCCTTAGAAAACTTGTTGAGAACCCGAGGGACGGGAGAGAAAGGAACGGCATAGCGCTTGGCCAGGTAGCCGTCGATCTCGGCATCGGCATCGGCGATAGCTGCGTCGATGATAGGACCGACCTTCTCCTCGCGCTCAGCGGGATCGTCGATGTAGGTGTCGCCTATGATGGAGTTGAGGGCGTCATCCTTGACCATCTCTCGGACCTCGACTCTGGTGCTGTAGCTCATGCCGTTCCCCTCCTCTCAGCCTTACTCGCTGGCCTTGTCCTCGCCCGCGCCGGTGCTGCCGTAGGCCATCTGCCAGAAGCCAAAGCCCACGTTGCCCCGGCTGTCGGCGCCATAAAGGAACTCCTTCTTCATGAAGACGTTGTCATCCTTCTCATCGGTCTTGGACACGAACTTGGCCGCCTGGCGCTGCTGGTAGATCAGGGGCTTCAGCGGGCGGCTGGTGCAGAGCAGATACCATGCGGTATCATGCCCGGCCAGTTGGGGGACGACCAGCACCTTCGCCGTGCCCTGCATGGTGTTCTTGGTGCCGTTGATGATGTCGGCAATCAGGATGTCGTTGGCGGCGCCCTCCAGCGTGGGAGGAACCACCAGGAGGTCGGGAATCAGATTGAGGGATTTGCCCGCCGCGTTTTTCAGGCTCATCATCGAAGCCCGGGCCGCCTTGTAGGCCTCCATGGTGAGCGGAGCCGTGCCCATGTTGGACACCTTGGTCCTGCCGATGGAATGGTCAGCGGAGAAGAAGGGCTTGCCATCGTAGCACTTGGCGGTGAACGCAGCAGCCAGGAGGTCAAAGGTCAGCTCATCCGGGTGGGCGGCTGCGGAATACCCAAGCATCTCAATCGAGGGCTTATAAAGGCCCAGCTTGTCATCCTCGACGGCGTTTTTGGGGATGGCGACGGTCATCTCGAAATCCTTATTGCGGATGGTGTAGGACGAGGCGGAGAGGTTGGTGACCTCCCGGTCTCCGATCCACTCCCGCATGCCAGGGATGTCCCCCAGCCATGCGTAGGTCTCCGCATCGGTGGTGGAGGGGACGACGGTGGCCACCCGCTGGTAGATGGGAGTCTGCTCAGCGAAGGCCTTGTTGAAGAGGGTGTTGAAACCAACATAGATGCCGCGAAGGGCCTGGGGATTGATAATCATAGTTGTTTGTCCTCCTTATTTGATGGTTTTCCGTTAAGAGCCAGAGGCGGGCTGAACGGGCCAGAAGCCCATCTCCACGGCCACGCCCTCATCGTCCACACGGATGACGGTGCCGGCAATCGAGGCGCCGGTGGCCAGCTTGGTGACCGTCTGATCATCCTCGATGTAGCAGGGGCCCAGGACGTTGGCCCCGGTGATCTTGTTGGCGGCGGTGGCGGTGTTGTTGTAGACAAAGACGCCGCGGGTGACCTTGATGGTGACCGCACCGTCGGCGCCGTCATTGAACACAGTCTCCTCCGCCCGGCCCGCAGTCTTCAGGCCGGTGGCCTTCTTGCCGGGGATGGCGTAGCCGCTGGCGTCAATAGCCACGATGGCCCCCTGGTAGATGGTGGTGCTCGCTTTCACGGGCAGCACGAGGCTGTGCGCGCCGTTGGCGATTTCATTGGTGGATCTCTCAGTCGTCAAAGCAGCCATTGTCTTAGTCCTCCTTACCGTATTTCGCGATGTCCTCGGCAGTCACACCGAGCTGCTTGCAGGCCAGCATAGCGTCGCCGGTCAGCTCATCGGCCTTCAGGGAGAGGGTGGTGGAACCACCGGCGGCCTCCCCCATGGGCACGACCTGGGGGGCCTTCTCCACAAAGCCCGCAAAGCCCTTGGGGTCGGAGAGCGCGTAGCTCTTGGCCCACTCCTTCTGGGCGGGGGTGATTTTCCCGGCCTTGAGCGCCAGCTCGACGGCCTCGTCGGCGTCACGGTCGGCCAGCTTGGCCTTGAGCGATTTGACCTCTTCGGCCAGATTGGGATCGGCGGTGGCGCCAGCCTGAAGCCCGGAGATCCTCGCTGCGACCTCTTCGGTCGGGGCGCCGGCCTTGAGACCCAGCATCTCACAGACCGTCTTGTTGGCCACGACAGCATCATTGTCGCCCTTGTCCTTGTCCTCGGGCGGCTGCTTGGCGGTGTCGGCGGCAGCCTTCAGCGCCGTCACCGCCTCCACCACTTGCTCTTCGCTCGCGTCCTCCGCCAGGCCAAGCAGCTCGGCGAGGGCCTTCAACAGTTCGTTCATAGGGTTTTGTCCTCCTTCAGGTTCAGATTTATTGACGATAGGGGTCATCCCCTCAATCGCCGGTGTGTTGGTGAGGGCGATGGAGTGCAGACCCACCGCCTTCCCGTCCGACTTGCGGACGGTGATGACCGGGGAGATGTAGCGATACTCCCGGTTCTCCAGATACTCTCTGGCCTTGGGCGTCCAGTCGATTCTGGCCTTGATGTTGCCATCACCAAGGATGAGTTCTTTGACCCACCCGGCAGCCGGAGCCTGAACTCCCTCCAGCGTCTGGTGTTCATAGTCAACAACGATGTCAACGCCGTGCTTCGCGATCTCTTCCTTCATCAACTTGAAGCTCTCGGTGTCCACATCAAACTCGCCCTTGCTGCTGACAACGTGCCCCATGGGCAATACGGAGATGATTTCGGGGGTTTTCCCAACCTCGACCTCCCCGCCCTTCAAGGTAAGATACTTGTCCATCTCTACACGTCTCCTTGTGTGCGTTTCAAAACGCCGCCATTAACGGCGTTACTTCGCGTGATAACGCCCCTCTAAGGCTGTCCACGGGGGAGAGGGCATTTCGAGCTGTCAACGGATAGGAGACCCCTTATTTTGCGAAATTTCCTTTTCATTCAGCTTGCCCCTCCTTTTCTTGCTGGCGGTATGCCTTGACGATGGCTGCGGGGTAGTCCTTCAGATCCGGCTTAAACCGAACCTTTGCCGGGTTGGTTGCGAAGTGCGGGTCAGGCTGGATCCCGGTGGTGTTTTCCGTCTCGACCGTCAGCCCACGTTGCTCAACTTGCCGCTTGGATAGAGTGCGGACGGTGCAGCGGCAGCGAAACCCGTTTGGCGGAAACCATGTGTCCCATACCGGGCTGTCCGCGGGGAAGACCCGGCCATCCATAGCCAGATGGCTCGGGCGGGTCTTGGAGTCATTGACAGCGTCATATTGCCAGTAGGGCCGGAGCTGCTTGACGCCGGGGCTGGTCATCTGCTCATAGTGGCCCACGTTGTAGGCGGTCTGAATGTTGGTACGGAAGATGTTCTCGGCCTGATATGGCGTCATGGCCTCGTAGCCCTCATTCTCCAAAAAACCGTTCATGCGGGAGCGGAAGTCGGCCATCGTGCTTCCGTCCTCCAGCGCCGACAGGATCTCCTCGTAAAATCGCTTGAGGATCTGGGCCTTGGTGTAGCCGCTGACCGTAAAGGCGAGGCCTCGGTATTGTTCGGCCAACGAGTAGAAGACGTCCGATGTTACCGGCACACGCTCCTTGAAATAGTCAACGGCCTCCTGGAAGGTCATGTCCTTGCGGGAGAGCAGGGCGTTGATCTCATCCATTCAGCTCGACCGTCCTTCCCTCCAAGTCGGCGTAGACCATGGCCTTTTGAAGCAGCTCCTCAATGCTGGACACGTCCATCTCGGCGAACACCTTGGCGACGGCCTTGTCATCCTCCATCATGCCGCGCAGCTCCTCCAGGCTTCCAGCCTTCTCAACCATCTTGAGCACCGGCGCCAGCGTACGCTTAAAGCTCCCGGTGCTGCTTTTGACTGCGGCGGCGGCCAGCTGGTCGATGCGCTCTTGGGTTCCGTGGCTAGCTTCAGCGCCGGCCTTGAGGCTGATTGCCCCCGCGGGCGGCGCCAGCTTAAATGGAAGGCTGCCAAGCGCGGCGCTCTGATGGGGCGGCTGCGCGATCTCCTCCCCGCCCTCCGGCTTGGGGATGGAGAACTTCTTGTAGATGTACGATGTCGGAACCTTCAAGCCGGTTTTTTCGACCAGCGTGCCGATGATGTTGGCCGTCTGCTCCAGATCCTCCGATTCCTCCGCATCGAAGCGAAGGTAGGGGACACGGCGGTCATCCCCAAAATTGAACAAAACCAGAGGCCGGATGAGGTCACGCCGGAGCGTGGCAGCGAGTGCCTTACAGTCAGCGATGGTCAGATCGTGGCGGACATCGTTATGGGTCTTGCTCTGGGCGTAGCTACCGCCCCCGGAATCCGAGGTCAGGGTCTGGCCCAGGACGGCCTTGCTGATCTGCTCATCACAGTATCGGGACAACCGTTCAAAGAGATCTGTGGAGCTGGCCTTGTCCGTGTTGATAAAGTCGATCATCGTCCCATCCGGGAAAATGCCCGCCGCGTCTGTCCCGATTTGAGCCAGAGCTTGCATAAGCGCCCGCTTATCGTCCTCGCTGGCGCCCTGAGAATACTTGCCGACACGCAGCGGCTGGCCGTAGACCTCGCAAAACGCTACCCAGTCTTTGATGGTGTAATTTTTGAAGAGGTACATCCATGCCACCACACGAAGGACGCCGGCGCGGGAGGGGTGACCACTGCGGGCCTTATACTTGTGGATAATAAACTTGTTGGTGGGGAGTTCAATGCCAGCCGGAACCTCATCCGTCCTGACCCGGAAGACGTCGTCCTGATCCCAGAAGAAACGCTTTTGATAGCGGGAGCGGATGTCATTGACAACGACATGGCCACCATCGTAACCCCACATGATCTCTGAAACCGCGAAGCCCTTGCCGATGGCGTCGAGGAGATCCAGCATAATGTCCTCAAATCCCTCAATGCCGCCGATCTGATCTTGGACAAACTCTGCAATCTCCTTATCCCGGGGATCGTCCGGGTCAAAGGGGATGATCTCATAGTCCAAGCCAGTGACGGCGTTCTTGCGGGTCTGGAGCTGGCTGAACAGATGAGGATCTTTCTCTTCCATCTCCTCAAAGAGTTCCGCCTGACGAAGCACGTCGCCCGCGTCGGCCTCCTTGAAGATCTCCGCCAAGCGAACAGGGGTAAGACCCTCCGAAGGATATTCACTGTATTTATCCGTCACCTGAGCAACGGCGCACTCGCCGGTGATAGGCCGTAGTGCGATGCGCTTGCTCTTGTTGACGTCCATCGAATCATCCCTTTCAATCTTGCTTTTTTGCTGCCATGTCCTTCTTTTCTTTTGCTCTCTTCCGCTCTTTTCTTAGGGCGTCATCCACCCACCAGAGCATAAACACGAAGGTTGGGTCGAGGTCAAACACCTTACATGAAACCATCACGACCGCTATCAACACCAATTCCCCGAACAACTGACCAATCATGTGATATCAACCTTTCTTTAGTAAGCGCCGCGTCTGAACCGCAGAGCCCGGCTCACGACCGATTTGTACTCCACCCGGCTGCCGGTCTTGCAGTCAAGGGCCAGCTTCACGGCCATCTGGAGACCGTCCGGGCCGTCATCGTTGCGCCCCATCGGGTACTCCATCATCTGCTTAAGCAGGGCCTTATGGCGGCGGCTGAACTTGATGTAGCCGTTTTTCACAAATGGCTGGAGCGACTGGATGCGGGCCTCTTTGTTCTGGGTGCTGTTGATCTCCTCGATGGGAAGATACTCACCAACAGCTGCTGCCTTCTGCCGCATGATCTCGGCAAAATAATACTGAAACTGGACGGTCTCCACGCCGAATTTGTAGTAGGGGCGTTTGAAGTCCCGCTTGAGGCGGCGGCTTGCATCCATGGCGTCCTCAATGATTTGATCCGGCTTGCGCTTTGCGATATCGGCGATGATGACGTAGATGTAGCCGGTGGAGGTGTCCTTGGCCACGGCAAAGATGGAGCTGGTGTCCGCCTTCTTGTTCTTGCCCAGGGACGGATCGTTGGCGCCAAAAAACAAAAACTTCGGATCAGAGAAGTCAGGCGGGATCTTCCCGGCGTCGTCCCAGTAGTCGAACCACTCTTCTTGGAAGGTGCAGCTCTCTGGGTCGATGGGATCGTTCTGGATCTCGGAGTTGAAACTGGCCTCGCCCTCGGAGATCCGAATGACCATCAGATCGTAGTAGGACAGCTTCTCTTCCCACAGGACTTTGGTTCCTTCCAGCATCTCGGCCCGGTTAGCCTCGAAGAAGGCCAGAGCCTCCTCCTGCCGGTGGTCGTTGGTCAGATCCGTGAAGATCCGCTCCCAAGCGTCCCATAGGTTGATGTTGGTGGCAAACGAGATGACGCCCTGATAACGAGCGGTTTTGTAGCTCGGGTTCTTCGCCACGTTGGCCAGTAGCGCATCAAAGTGGAGGAGGGTGCCAATGTAGACGATATCGGTGTAGGTGTCACCGGCTTTACTGACGGCCTTGTAATACCAGTCGCGCAGCTTCTTACGCTGCTCGGTGGTGTTGACGTTTTCGTCATTTTCGAGATCGTCGCACACGATGAGGTCAGGACGCCACTGCTTATGGCGCCGGCCACGAATCTTTTTGCCTGAGCCGATGGCCTCGATCTTGACGCCGTTGGCCAGCAGGATCACCGACGCCTTCCAGACCTTTCCCACCAGCTCGCCGAAGTCCTCCCGAAGTGCCGCGTTTTCCTCCAGCTCGGTCTTGATGTCGCCCAGGAAGCCCTCGGCCTGCTCGGAGCTATCAGAGAGGATGATCTCATAGTGCTTGTAGGCGTAGACCGCCGCGTGGATCGAATCCTTGAAGGTAAAGGTCGTGCTTTTGGCGTGGCCGCGGGGAGCCTCGATCGCACGACGGCATCCATCAGCTCGGTTGATCTCCTTGGCGGATGTAGTGGGATCCATTCCCTTCATTACGCCTTCCAGCCAAATGCGATCCAGTTCGGCATGAAACTTAGGGGAGGGCCGGACAAAGTAGTGGGCGAGATAGGCCCGACCAAAATACTCAAGGTCGATTGCCCCCAGCTGACGGCGTAGACCCTTCGGCCCGGTCAGCTCGGCGCCGGCGTTGTACTCCTTGAGGAGCTGCGCCCGCCGCTCGGGGAAGTTGTCACCGCGGACAACGTAATCGAGAAAAAGCTGTTGCTGGTATGCACGGTTGGCAACGGCCTCTCGGTCTTCCGGCTCCTCCAGCCGCTCCAGGTATTCCTTCAGGTCAATCTTCGCCATCGGTCAGCACCTTCTCTCTGGCCCTTGAGAGGACATCATGCAGCTCCTCGGCCAGCTCGGGGTGCTGCTTGATGGCAGACATCAGCTCGGCCTCCATCTGCTCGAAGGCCAGCTCGGCCTTCTTCTTCAGTTCCTGCCGCACACGCTTTTCATAGGTGGCGTTTCTGGAGAGGGTGGCGATCAGTCGCCCCGCCTTATCCAACGGCAGCTCCCCGAACTCTTCCTCCGCTGTGCTGACCCGCTGCATCAACCCATCCATAAGCACCATCTGGGCAGCCTTGGTGTAGTCGATGTCGGGGTGGGCCTCCACAGCCTGGGCAATAGCCTGAGTGCGCCTCAAGGTCTCGGCCACCCTCTGAGCGGCCTCCCGGGTGCGGATCGCGTACCGACCGATAGCCGACTTGCTGATGGTGTAGCCTTCAGCCTCCAGCCACCCGGACAGATCGCTATAGGTGTTGGCCGGATCCGTCAGCTTGGCGTCAAGCTGAGACTTGATCGGCTCGGGCAGATCGTCGATGGTGGAGTGGACGCGCCCCCGGCGCCTCTTCTTCTCAGACATTGATGCCACCGTCCTGGATGGTGTCCTCCACCAGATCGGTGCCCTTCTTGGTTAGCTGGATGACGGCGTCCTTGCTGTAGGCGGTGTAGGCCGTCACCCGGCGGTCGGTAAACTCAATGTACCCCCCATCCTGGAGATACTTCAGGTGCTTGCTGATGTCCGGCGTCACGATGAGGTTGTCGGCCATCATGGCGTTGACGATCTGGCGTACCAGCAGGGCCCCGTTGTTGCCCCGGGCCAGGGCCCGCAGGATGTAACCCCGAAGGGCCTTGTTCAGCTCCACCTCCTGCTTGGTGGCGTCATCCAAAAAACCCATGTTGATCTATCCTCCATTCTTATTGCTGACAATAGTGATGATCTGGCCCAGCTTGTGGTCTACGCCATTCATGGCGCGGATGAAGTCCTCACGGAGGACATAGACCAGCGGGAGATCGCTTTTGAGGCCGTTAAGCTGCTTCTCCAGATCCTTGATGTCACTGGCGTTTTTCTTGTCGGCACCTTCTAACTGGGTCAGAGTGCGCTTAATGAAAAAGGCAAGGACCCCCATGGTAATCGTGCCGAGCAGAGAAGCGGCTCCGCAGATGACCGTGACAACTTGCTCGAAGGTCATGGCAGCCTCCTTACTCCGTCTGGTCGGCGCCGGTCGCGCCTTTGGCGGTGGTAACGCTTTCCGTCAAGGCGTCCGCGGGTGCATTCTCACCGGCGCCGATGGGGGTAAGGACACTCCCACCGAGAATAAAGTCGGCGTCGCTGATCTTCACCTTCAACACAGCGTCCTCGATCACCGCAGAGAGGAAGTCATCGAAGCTGCCAAGGTTCTTGGTGATGACCTCTTGGGCCGCGGGGGCGATGGCGAGCTTGACCTCATTAAAGACCCGTTTCCCCAGCGCGATCAGCTCTGCCCGGTCGGCAACCCCGTTCTTGACCGCCTCACGCAGCGCGCGAGCCGTGGTCTGCTCCATAGCGTTGACGGACACGGTCGCCAGATTGACCACGTCGTCCACGGCGTTCTCCAGCACCTTGCGGGCCCGTTCGTCCTCGATCTGCCCGGTCTGCTCCTTGACCTTGGAGGAGACCAGATTGATGTAGTAGAGCACATAGGCGCCCACCAGCCCGATCATGGCGAGCACTACGTTGGTCAAGAGCGTTCCGGCTGCGTTCATAATGGCTTGCACGTTCATAGGTAGAGACCTCCCGAAAAAAGAATGAGTGTGTGAGCTTACGCTCACACACTCATTATAAAAAAGAGATTTCGGAACAAATATATGAAGTATTTCTGAGACTTGTTGTTTAGCTCTCTTCGCCCGCAAGGTCGAAGAGGTCATACTGGCCGTCCATGTGGCCACTTCCGCAAAGTAATCTGACCAACCTCTCCGACACGTTGTACTTCAATGCAAGCTCAACATGATTGTAGCCGTTGAACTCCGCTTTAATGTGGGAATTACGGACGGGGCGGATAAGACTTTCCACCTTCGGGACATAGAACGTGCTACCGCCCAACAACTCTGCCAGCTTGCAAAGGTTTACCACCCCGATGGACTCGGCGATCTGCTTGTAAGTCCCTTCCGGGATATCTTCAACGGTCAGCTCATTCACCAAGGTGTCCATACCGACCCCTCCTTTCTCAATTCAGCTTCTTTCCGCACTCCGGGCAAAAGTTCAACTCATAGCCTAAGCCGTCTGCCTTGTAGTGGATCGTTTTCCCTCTTGGCTCGCCGTTTACTTCCAGATGGTCTATCAAGGCAACAGACAACTTCATGGGGAAAGTCAAGTGGGGTGCAACCATCTCCAACGAAGCAACCTTTTCACAAAAGCTGCACATCCCCTATCCCTCCAATCTATCCTTGCGGGCCAAGATGGCCTTCAGGGCCTCCACCAGCTTCCCGCATTGGCCCGGCGTCAGCCACTCGATACGATCCACGCCGAACATTCTCCGTGCCAGACCGTTGACTTGGTGCTCGCTCCAGCCCAGCTCCTGCATCAGGTGATATATCTTCCGGCGCAGCTCCACCGTGCGGGGATCCCCACCTTCATCGGTGCGCTTTCCTTGACCCGGGCGTCTGGCGCCGTCCTTCAGGTTTTGCAACACTCTGGCAACTGCGTTCAGCTCCCCCTGGGAGAGCTTGCGGATAGACTCCTTGCCGGTCTCCCGGTAGACCAGAGCGTGGAGGTCTTCGTCAGTCATGCCCAGCTCGGGCGACTTGGCAATTCCCCACAGGGTGCGGATGGAGGCCTTCGGCTTGGCCTGATAGGTAGCCCTCGGGTAACTCATTGGACGACCTCCGTCTCCAAAGCCGGGTGCTGGTCGGTCTCCCGGGGCAGCTGGACGCCGGTGATGGACAGCGTCACCAGCAGGATCACCAGCAGCAACACCGCCGCCACCAGACGCACAATGCCCGTTGCGCGGGCGCGTTTCTTTTTCATAAGGCTTCCTCCTATTCGTTACCATCCACCATCTCCAGCTGCTCGGGCTTGTCCGTATGGACGTCCACCACCCGCACGCCGCCGAGATCGGTCAACAGCTCGGCCACTGCCTCCTTGGTATACTCTTTCCATGATGGATCATCGTCCACCTCGATCACTATGTGGATCATTTCTGGCGGTTGCGGCGCCGGCTGGCCTTCTTCATTTTGCCCGCCGTGTGCTTCTTCGCGTGGATCCCCTTGGCCGATTTGTGCCGGACAAGGGGACGGCTCCTACAGCGTTCAGCGGTAATGTCGTCCATGTGGAAGGCATCCTCCCTATACTTGCGAAGCAAGTAGAAGTCATACACTCTGGCCGCCCTCCTTGATCTGCTGGAGCTTATCAAGGTTCACCTCATAGCCGAAGACGTCGCTCTGCTTCCATGTGGCCCCCACGGCGTTGACCGTGTCCTCTCCGTACTTCTTCAAGGCCTCCTTACTGACCTTCTCCTCCACCATGATGCAGTCGGTCATCTGGCGGGATTTGAGTTTTCTGATGATCTCATCCAGCTTCTCCTTGGCGCGGGGGAGGGAAATGGAGGTGGAGAGCCGGAAGCCCACCTCGCCGAAGGTGAGGGCCTTCGACTTGGCCTTCCCCAGCTCATCCCGGTGATCCACCACGAAGGTCTTGATCTCCCGCTCCAGCCGGTCGATCTCATCGTTGTGCGGCTTGCTCTGCTGCTCGGCAACCATCTTGGCGCCGACGATCTGCTTCTGCATGGCGCCCTCGATCTCGCCAAGGGCGATCTGCGCCTCGGCGATTTGCCGCAGGGCGTCGTTCACGTCCTCCCAAGACTTGAGGGTGGGCTGCTCAATGACTCGCTTTCTTGCCATAGTAATGATCTCCTTTCTGATTACGGGAAGAGAATGTAGTTCTTAGTGAAAATCATGTAAAGTCCCAAGGGAAGGATCAGTAGCACAACGGTCGCGTCTTGCTCATCCGGGGTTTTGCCGGTGGCGGCTAAGATCAGGATCAGGGCGGAGATCAGCACCAGTGCGATGCCCATAAGCCTTTGCTTTCTCATTTTCACTGTCCCCACCTCCCGACCGTTACAGCATCATAAGGCCGGACGCTTCTTCAATGATCTTGACCGTCACCGTGTCCTGCCCCCGCTCCTGAAGGATGCGTAGAACATTGGACAGGGTTCGATCCAAAAGGCGGAAACATCCAGTCTGCATATTGCAGGCCCGGGCCTTGAACTCCACCATCGCCTCCGGGGTCACGTTAAAGCCGGCCAGATATTGCTCGACCTCAGACGGTTGCAGACCCTTCAAGGAGACGTAGAAGTCCACCCGGTTTGCCATGCGAGCGAGGTAGGTCTTGATCTGGGCCTCCAGCTTCGGCTCCCCGGCGATGACCAGGCCGACATCGCTCTGGTCAAAGATGGCCCGCAGGATCTCCATCTTCTTCTGGGTGTACTTGGACACCAGCTTGTCCGCTTCATCGATAACCAGCAAGTAACCCTTGTTCGTGTTGAAGAAGTCCCGGATTCCGTTGACCCGGCGCCAAATGGTTCCGTAGCCGCTGGGGATCCCCAGAGACTTCTCGATGGCCTCCACCAGATCCCGGCTGCTCATCGTGTCGTCGCACTCAATGTAGGCCACTCTGGGGAGCTTGGCATACTGCCGCAGAGTATAGGTTTTGCCGTAACCACTACGGGCGACCACAATGCCAAGGCCCACGAACTCCTGACAGGACTGGCACATACCGATTACCTTCTCTGCGTCCCGGCTCTCAAAGAAGTCGGGCTTTGTGCCGGTCTTGCTGGGGCGGTCTGGCACGGAGACCTCCTCGCCGGTGTGCTTGGCCAGCCAGTCAGCCAGAAGCGTCTCGATCGCGCCGATGTCGCCGTCGTACTTCCCGGCCAGATAGCGGGAGATGGTAGTGCGGGAGTAGCCGGGGATCTCTGCCGCCAACGCGGCGATGCTGGTCTTGGTGACCGCCAGATGGTCATTGATCCGCTCGGCCAAGGACTGGGTCTTGGTGTAGATGCTGGTCTTTTCTGCTGTGACTTCCATAGTGATGCCTCCTTATTGATTGATGGCTCTCAGTCGAGCCAGAGCGTCGCTTGCCTTCCGGGTCAGGTATTCATCACCCGACTGTTTCTTCTTGCGTGGTTGGTCGGTAACCTGGGCGCGGTATTCCTTGTCTATCGGCATAGCGATGACCTTGCCGGGGTGATCGCCTTGGATGGTCAGGTCAATCATGCCGATGGCCTTGCTGGGGCTGCCGCCCTCCTCGACCCGCTGCTCATAGGGCTTGGTCATATCCTCCAGATACTCCCGAATCTCCTTCTCCTGCCGCTTCTGGTTGCGGAGGTGCTTCTCCAACGCGGCCTGCGAGCAGTGCGGCCCGAAGGCCAGCAGCTCCGCCGAGACCGCTTCACAGATCTTGTGACCCTGCTGGTCGAAGACGTAGAGCTTGGTCACGTCGTCGAGATCCCACTTGATCCCCACTTGCTGACCGATGTACTTGCCCAGCTCGGCGTCGGCGTAGACCGTGCCAAACTTGTTGATGCCGTAGTTGTAGACCCGGGCGGTGGCGGCCTTCATCAACAGCATGGCGGCGTACTCTCTGGGCGGCGCCGCCTTCTCATATCGCTCCCCGTTGCGGAAAAGCTCAATGGGCGTGACCCACTTTTCACCGGCTTGCTTGAGGCCAGAGTGGACTCTGGTGTGATACTTGAGATCCTTCCAGTTCGTCCAGATCTCGAAGAACTCCTCCAGCGTCAGCAACTCCCCGCGCTCCAGCATACCGTCCACGTCCTTCTTGCGCTTGGAGTAGGTCTTGGAGCCGGTCAGGGTGCCGGTGTAGCTCTCAAACCATTTCGAGAACTTGGAGCAGACCGTGCCAAAGAATCGCTCAATGGGCTTGTCCCACGGCTGATAGGGGAGGGAACGCCCCACCTCCTCGATGCCGATGCTCTGGTAGAAGCCTACCGTCTCGGCGTCAAAGCTGAAGTCGATGGCCCGCTGCTTGCGGCTCTGGCCCGTCATGGTCTGGGCGGTGTAGTCCTTGCCGTTGTCCACATGGAGGATCTGGGGAACGCCGCCCGGCGAGGTGTAGATCATCTTCACCAAGCTCTCCTTCAGCGTCTGGCTGTTGGCGTCAATGCAGATCACGTCGCCCAGAATGACCCGGCTCCGCATATCCAGCCACGCCACCAGCTTCGGGCGGACGGCCTTGACCTTTCCATTGGGCGCCGTCCACTGTACCCAGAAGTCAAAGGTGTGCTCATCACCCACCACATACTCCATAACCTTCAAGCTGGTGGCGTCGCGCCGTGCCTTCATCATCATGGCGTTCTTCCATTCCCGTGTCCCGTTGGCCGCCAGATACCGGGCCGATGCCGCCCCCGGCGTGTCCATGAGATACTTGATGTACCGGGCCACCGTCTTGATGCTGGGCCAGCTCTCCCATTCGCGATCGTGTCCCACCTCCTCGAATTTCTCGTAGAGCATTTCGATGGTTCCGAGGTTGGCGGCAAACCGCTTGTCAAACCAGATGTTCTCAATGATGGCCTTCTGCTCCGGGGTCAGGCTGGGGAAGGTGTCCGTCTCCTTGGGCTTGCGGCACAGAGCCAAGGCCCTGAAGTAGTCCCGGCTCTTGCCGTCCTCCTTCTCCATCTTCAACGCCCATGCGTTGGCCTGAAGCACATTGTCCACATAGCGGTAAAGCGTCGGGAGGCTCACCCCCAGCTTCAGAGCGTGGCGCTCGGCAAAGCTGGTTCGATCCGGGCCGTCATAGTCGATGAAGTCCTGCACCCGGGCCGCCAGCTCCACCGCTTCGTAAAAGGCCTTTTTGTGACCCTCTATGTAGTGGTTCAGATCAGCGTCCACATACCACGGGGCTGCGTCTGTCCTCTTCTCCACGATGACCTCACCTCCGTCCACCTTCTTGGTGGCCCGCCATGCCCGCCGTCCCTTCGGGGAGAGCGAGGACACCGCCACCAGCACCTTGGGCTTCCCGCCGTTCTCGGCGGGGATCGTTTGGGTCTTGTACTGCTTGGGGTTGCGGGACACTCTCAAGGCCATGCCCCGACGCCCAACACCTTCAAGTATGGCAGCTTCTTCAAGGTTAACATAATCTTCTGGCACCTATCGCTCCCTCCCCTCATGCCGCAAGGGCCGCTTGCACCTCGCGGGGATCAAGGGAGAGGGTAACGATGATGGCCGGAATGTACTTCTCGCCCGAGCGGACGCCGTAAAGGAGCCTGCTCAAATACACCGGCGATGTTCCGATCTGCGCCGCCAGATCCGCCTTGCTCATGTCCTGATCGGTCAGCGCCTTCACCACCAGCTTGCCAAAGGCGGTGAGCTTGTTGTTCTGGACTCTCATGGTCACTCCCTCCTTTCCTTGGCAGATCTCCGGGGTGTTACTTCTGGTGGAGCGCGTCATAGTGCTGGGCGCGGTAGGCGAGGATGGCGGCGTTGTTTATCCATAGCTCCCGCAGCTCCCGGATCCGTTCATGGAGCCGGGTCTCCAGCACCTTGGCCGGGTAGCCGCTGACGATCTCGATCGCTCCGTCCAGCTCCCGCGCCATATTGAAGATGTTTCTGTAGATGATGCAGTCGTTGTCCGGGCATTCCTGCTCAAGCATCAAGCCCAGGGCGTAACACTGCTTGACCCACAATGCGTCCCGAACGTCCGGGACGGCGGACACGAAGGTGTCCCGCGCCGGGGGCTTGACATGGTCTCCGCTGGATAAGCAGGGCTTGGCGTCGCTTGCATCGCAGACTACCTTTTTCCACCATCCATCTTGGAATATTGCCCAGTCCGCAAAGGGCAACGGCGGCTGATGGGCGGCGTCCATCATGGCCTCCTCCATGCCGCAGGATTCGCAAATGTAGATGTCAGCGTGGCGGCTCAGAGCGTTGAGCATCAGCTTCGGGTTCATGGGCCGGTAGCCGCACCGGGGACACGGCCCAATCAGCTCCTGCTGATATTTTCCATGGGCGCCCAGGAAGCTCTTGTAGAGTTCGTCTTTCTTCAAATCTTCTGTCATTTCTGCTGTCCTTCCTTTCATAGTCAAACGATAGTGAGGGGTGGAAGCACCCTGATCCGATCGGTGTGTTTGTGCAGGAGGATCATCACGCCGTCTGGCCGGTTCTTGACCACCAGCCAATTCTCTGGGGATAGTCCCGCCTGCCCGATGCGGATCTTCTGCTGCCGGGTTGGCTTCTTGCCGTTTTTCATTGGGTCACCTCCTTTGCATTTTGTCGGAGGTTGTGGTAGAGTAGAGGGGACCGGCGAGGGCCGGGAAATGAAGAAGACATATCATTCGCTTGAGGAAATCCGAGAGAGTTGTGGAAACGCTGACCTGATGGCCTGCGTCGCCTCTGTACTTGGCTGCAACAAGTACATGGCTTGGAAATTGTCATCTTGCTCTGAGGACGGTTCGGGCTGCCACGCTGACTTCGTCTGCCACGACGAGGCCAGGGGCTTCATAGGCCGCCTGTCCTACGAGCTCAATGACCTTGGCCGCTTCGGCCAGATCACGGTCGAGGCTTACCAGGCCCCGACCAAAACGGGATAGGGAGGTGATGGCCCTCGCCGCTCCCATCTACTCTACCGTTTACCTCCTTTCGGTCTTTTCTTTTCTGGTCAACTGTGATATGCTATGGGCTGGATAAGTAATTGACCATGCTTATTATACTATCCGTTCGGAGAGATTGTCAAGGGTTTTCTCTCTTTTTGGAGAGATTATTTTTTGGGAAACTCTCGTTTCGGAGAAATAGGAGGTTTATGATGTCCGCACTTGTTGAGCGGTTACGCACCGCAATTACAGAGAGAGGACTTACATTTAATAAGGTCGAACACGACTGCAAACTCGGAAATGGTACAATAAAGAGGTGGGAAGACCAAAGCCCCCGATTAGATAAGCTGGTCCTTGTCGCACAGTATTTACACGTCTCGCTTGACTACCTTGTATTTGGATCTCTCCATTCGGATTGCTCTCCGGGTGGAGAGACGACGGTTGACCTTGAGGCCATCAAAAGAGAACAAGGTCTAACGTGTGACGGCCTGCCACTGTCCGAGGACGAGGTGGATCTGGTAGCCATGTACCGGCTCTTGCCGGAGGAACAGCAGGAGGATGTTTTCGATCTGGTGCAGCTCAAATACCAGAAGCACGTTGAGCGGAAAAAAGGGTCTATCTTCTGGACATTTACCGGCGACAAAAATGGCGGCCCCGCCCGGAGTGAGACCCCCCACGGAACCGCTTAATTTTTTGGCCCTGCTTGGTTAATTACTTAACCATTTTAGCCCGCTTTTTTGTTCCATTCATCACGCTAAAGTTTCGCTCTTTTCAAAACCCGCAAACCCTTGCGGCACAGTCAATGGAACAAGGTTTTTCAAAAAAGTCAAATTTGTTCCATTGGTCTTGGGGCGTTTTTTGGCCTTGGCCCGCTCGATTTTGCACACCCTGCACACCTCTCTGCACACCCTTGTAACACCGTCAAACCCTTGCAATATCAGCATTTTCATTTTTGGCCTGAACACCTGACCGTTACTTTCTGCACGGATTAACGCCCCGTTTGCACACCTTGACCCCTTGCATTTTTGCCGGGGGTCTGCTATACTACCCTCGAAGGGCCGTGGCGCCCGTCCTCAAGGTCTTCTGCTGTGACTTCCGGGACGGACAAAGCGGCCCTTCACCCTGCCCAAAAGCCTGTTGCCATGCGGGTTTCAGCCGTTGCCGCTCTCCAGCCGGCTCGCGCGGATCGGCCTCGCGGCGCACAAAAAAAGACGCCGGCTCGCTGCCGACGCCTCTCAGGGACAAGATTGTTGATAATCGACCGCCGTTTCCCGGCCTTGTCTCGCCCTCAACCCGTTGAAATCCGGTGGTTTTCCAGCCTTTCCCCGGCCTGTCCCGCCTTATCCCTCATTTCTCATATATCCTGTCTCTGTACAT
>ERZ779633.111-NODE-111-length-33963-cov-7.578212_pt1 | contig 33963 bp, 30 predicted proteins | sample MGYA00514195_ERZ779633 | MGnify/ENA primary metagenome ERZ779633 (study PRJEB29562, sample SAMEA4376707) | mouse gut metagenome | isolation source: Cecum | study: EMG produced TPA metagenomics assembly of the A DSS colitis mouse model was used to assess the...
AGGTCTTGGCGCCATCGGCGGAACCCTTGTCGCCACCACAGCCGGCCAGAACGCCGACCAGCATGACGCCTGCCAGCAGCAGGGACAGGACACGCTTTTTCATATGATATCTCCTCATTCCGTTTTAATTTTGTGGAGGGGTCCTCCACATAGCTGTATGATATCATGGACATTTCAAAACCGCAACTGTTTTTTGGCAGATTGCATAAAAAATGAGATATATTTCAAAAAAATTGTGCAATACCACAAAAAGAACGAGACTCTTTTTGGCGGTTCATACAAAAGCCAAGATAAAAAGAGCCGTCGTGGAACATACCACAGCGGCGATGGCTGCTCTTTGTCTTGAGGGAGCTTGTCCAAAGAGTCTGTTTTTACCATACCATCAAAAGGGTGCCTACTCCGATCAAGAGGCAGCCGATGGCCGATTTTGCTGTAAATTGCTCGTGCAAAAAGAGAAAGGCCATGACCAGAGTAATGACCACGCTCAGCTTGTCGATGGGGACGACCTTGGAAGCCTCGCCCAGCTGCAGCGCTTTGTAGTAGCACAACCAGGAGGCTCCGGTGGCAATGCCGGACATAATCAAGAAAAGCCAGCTTTTCTGGCTGATGCCAGAGAGTTCTTTTTGGGCGCTGGTCAAAAACACCATGCCCCAGGCCATGACCAGCACGACAACAGTGCGCAGTGCTGTGGCGAGGTTGGAATTGACCCCCTCGATACCCACTTTGGCCAAAATGGAGGTCAGGGCGGCAAACACGGCGGAGCCTAGCGCAAACCAAAACCACATTATTTTCACGCTCCCCTACAGATATCTTCCTTAAAAAAGACGGTCACGTTGCTCAAACTCGGCTGCGGTCATCTATTGTGCCAGCATCGAAACAGCCTCCTCCTGGGTGGATACAAAAAAGACGTCATGCCCCTTGTTGCTCTCATAGATGAAGTCTTTCAGGGGCTTGCTCGTATAGTGGGAGAAGTCGCCGTAGATCGCGATGCGTCCGCCGTAATTGACGTATTTCTGAAGAATTTCCCCCACAAGACCCGAGCTGAGGATGAAGAAGTCCTCCGCGACAAGCTTTTTATCAATGACGATGTTTTTTGCCCCTGCCTCATATTTCGCCGTCATCAAAACATCAAGGGCAGACTGGGAAACGACGATCACCAAACTATCACTCTGGATCACAGCGCAAGCTACGCCGTTTGTTTCAATTTTTTTGATTTCCATTTTAAGAACCTCCGCATGGCGTTTTGCTTCTGGATATATTGTGGGAGCGGCAATTTGAAAAGGGGAGCTATTTGGCCAGCGCAAAGTTATACGCCTGACTGACCCATTCCCATAGTTGGTCATCGAGTTCGGCCTGCGCGCCGACAATGATGTGGGTGGTCCACCGTCCGGGATACGGCTCTGTTTTCACGGCCACCCGTTCAGATGCGAGAGGGTAGGGAAGCCCTAAAGTAATGACCAGATAGGGGTCGGGCAGCTCCGTTTTCCTTCTCACCCGTGCGAGAGAAACGCATGCGAAAACGTGGCGGTTTGAAAAGGTGATCTGGGTCTTCTGCACCCGTATGGATGTGGAGGGGAACAGCCGGAACAGTTCCCCGGCAAAGGCTTCGTACAGCGGGAGAGCCGCCGTATGAGCGTTAAAAAAGAAAAGCTCATCGCTCTGGGCCTGATACATAAGCTGCCCCCTCTTTCTGCTGCTCTTCTATTCCAAATTCTTTTGCGTATCTGACAACGCCGTGGATGGCGGGTGCGCTGTCGGAGAGTCTGCAAGCCATAAAGTTTTCCCGCGGGGCGTCAAAGGGCGCTTCGATCCCAAAGATGTCCGCAGGGAGATAGCCCGCCCTTGGATAATAGGTCTCGCTGCCCAGCACGATAGACCATCCATAGCCCAGCGCCTTGGCGCGTCTGTGTCCCTCCTGGATCAAGGCGGTCCCCACGCCTTGCCTCTGATAGTCCGGCAGCACGGACAGGGGGGCCAGGGCCAGAACGACGGTGCCCCCGACCTCTGCTTTGGTAAACAGGATGTGCCCTACAAGCCTTCCGTCTATCTCGGCCACCAGAGACAGCTCCGGGATATACGCAGCGCTGTTTCTGAGGGCGTTGACCAGCTCGTGTTCCGTTCCGTCAGTGTGGGGGGCGCATTCAAACGCTCTCTTCACGACGGAGTATATCACGTTTTGGTCTTTCGGTTCTTCGCATCTGATAATCACGCGTGCACCCCCGCAAATTCGGACATTTACGCAAAAGATTATATCACAGTCCGCTCACAAATGTACACCTTAGGATGGAAAATGGCCCACAGAGGAAAAGTTTGTTGTAATCTTTCGTGGGGCTGATACAATAGCGGTGAAAGGAGGGAGGACATGAAGATCACGCTGAGCCAGGACCCGTCCTACCGGGAGACTGAGGTCATCATTCGCTGCGCTCAGGCGGACGAGGACATCCTGCGGCTGGTGGCCATGCTGCGGGTCTATCAGAAAAAGCAGGTGGGAATTCTGGACGGAGAGCGGCACCTGCTGGATGTGAAGGACGTCCTTTACATCGACACGGCGGACAAAAAGACCTTTCTTTATACGGAAAAGGCGGTATACCAGAGCGCACTGCGGCTCTATGAGCTGGAGGAGACCCTGCGGGAGTGGGACTTCCTCCGGGCGGGGCGGGGAGCCATCCTCAATTTCAGACGGGTGCGTTCGGTGCGCCCGGAGCTGGGGCGGCGGTGGCTGGTGACAATGGATAATGGCGAGCAGATCTGGGTGTCCCGCCAGTACGCCGGGGAGCTGAAGGACAAATTGCGACAAGTGGAAAGGAGCATTTTCCAGTGAAGAATTTTCTCAAGGGCGTTGTGAAGTGGAAGCTGTCGGCCTGCGCCATGTTTACCGCTGCCATGTTTATCTACCTGGTTTTTTCCTGGCTCTATGGGGCCGACCAGGTGCCCACCGCCGCCCTGTGGGGGCTGTTCTGGGCCAGCGTGGTAGGATCGCTTCTTCAGGCGGTATGCTTTACCGACTGGCTCATCAAAAAGCTGCGTTATACCTGGCGAAGTGTGCTTTTTGTGCTGCTTTTCCTTCCGGCTCTCTCTATGATCGCCTGGAGGACCGGGTGGTTCCCCGCAGATCAGGTTGGGGCGTGGGGCATGTTTATCGGCAGTTTCTTTCTGACTTTCCTTGTAATGACCGTGGGGTTTGACATCTACTTCCGGTTTACAGGCCGCAAGTATGACGGCCTCATTGGTCAGTACCGCATGAAAAAAGAAGAAGATGAGAGGAAGTAGAATGACCTTGGGGCAATAGAAAGCCGCCGCAGTCAAACTGCGGCGGCTCCTCATTCCGGTCAAAAAGTGCAAAACTGAACTTGCTGTGTCTGAGAGGAAACAGAGATCACCGCCTTGGACGCATATACAAGAGTGGATAAGGGTTTCCTTCTTCGTCACATTCAGTACGTTTGTATGTCTCAAATCCAAGATGTTCATAAAAGCCAACGGCCTGTGGATTTTGCTCGTTTACCGTCAGTTCTGTGACGCCGTAGTCCTGGATGCCGAGCTGAAGAAGCTGTCGCCCCAATCCTTTGCCCCGCTCCGAAGGGGAGAGGAAAAGCATTTCCAGCCGTCCGTGCTCGACGCCCATAAAGGCGACAGGGGCGCCCGGCTCTTGTTCAGCGACCACCAGATGGGCAACGCCGCCGAGGGCCTGGGGGACGTATTCCTTGATCTGTTTGACCTCTGCGTCGGAAAGAAATTGATGGGTGGCGCGGACCGACGTTTCCCAAACCGTCAAAAGGCCGTCGATCAGCGCGGGCGTTCTTGTTTGGGCTTCATATACATTCATGTTTGTTTTCCCCTAAATTGCAATTTGTTGGTTTCATTATAGCGTAGTTACCGATTTTTTGAAACCTCCGATTGTGGCATTTATGTGGTCAAAGAAAACCCACCGCGGCTTCTGCCGTGGTGGGTTCCATGCTGTAATACCAAGACAAAAAGGATGCCGTTTGAAGATTTGGCAAAATGGGGCCTCCGCGGAAACACGAAGTGTTTTCGTGGGGAAAGGAGGAGCAGCAGAATGAGTGCGCTCTGATTTTTGAAAAAAGTCGGAGCAAGCGATATGACGCTTGCTCCGACGTGGTGGACGGTATGGGGATCGAACCCACGACCTCAGCGTTGCGAACGCTGCGCTCTCCCAGCTGAGCTAACCGCCCGTATGAAATTTTGTGGGTTTGCTGTATGGATATTCGCAAGGTGCCGTTTCAAATATCGCCCTAATATTATAGCAACAATTTCAATTTCTGTAAAGACCTTTTTTGTGTTATTAATGTGCCGGTGGAAAATGAAAAGGAAGAAATCCATTTTTCGGTTGATAAACAGTGGGAAATACTATATAATATTTTTATCTGCCTGACCCTTGACCGAAAATGCGTTTCGGTCCAGGGCAAGGCCGCGCTAACCGGGGAGATAGCGGTGCCCTGTACCTGCAATCCGCTACAGCAGGGGCGAATCCCGGCCCCCGGAGCCGCGCTGTGTCGTCTGACCCAGGAAAGCAGTGATGAAGGATCGGTCCCGCGCAACGCTCCCCCGTGAACCGTGTCAGGCGGGGAACCGAGCAGCACTAAGCGGATCCGAGCGTGTGCCGCGGGAGCGCCGTTCCCGAGCCGGCTGCCTGGGTAACGGATATAGCGCGGTCTTCAAAGGCCGGTGCGCGGTCTTGCCATGGACCGGAATGGGAGGGAAAGGCATTCCCTATAATGAGGTGAAATACCTATGTACCAAGCCCTCTACCGTAAATGGCGGCCCCGTACGTTTGACGACGTGGTGGGCCAGAGCCACATTACCGAGACCCTGAAGCGCCAAGTGGCGGAGGGCCGTCTTTCCCACGCCTATCTTTTCACCGGGACCAGAGGTACCGGCAAGACCTCCTGCGCCAAAATTTTGGCACGGGCGGTGAACTGTGAGCACCCGGTGAACGGCGATCCCTGCAATGAGTGCGCCGCCTGTCAGGGGATCGAGAGCGGAGCCGTTATGGACGTGCTGGAGCTGGATGCCGCCTCCAATAACGGCGTGGACCAGGTCCGTGCCCTCCGGGACGAGGCAGTCTACTCTCCGGCGGCGGTCCGCAAGCGCGTCTACATCATCGATGAGGTCCACATGCTCTCCAACCAGGCGTTTAACGCCCTGCTAAAGATATTGGAAGAGCCGCCGGAGCACCTCATTTTTATTTTGGCGACCACCGAAGTCCACAAGGTGCTGCCCACCATCAAGTCCCGGTGCCAGCAGTTTGCCTTTAAGCGTATCTCCCACACCGACATTGCCCAGCGGCTGAAATATGTGGCGGGGGAGGAGAGTATCCCCCTGACCAATGAGGGAGCCGCTCTTCTGGCCCGGTTGGCCGACGGCGGAATGCGGGACGCACTGTCCCTGCTGGACCAGTGCGCCACGGGGACCGACGGTGCTGAACTGGGGGAGAGGGAGATATTGGACGCCCTGGGGCTGGCGGGCAATGTGGAGACCGCCGCGCTGATGGGGGACCTGGCCGCCCGGAATACCGGGGCGGCTTTGGAACGCTTGAAGAGGCTCTATGATGCGGGGAAGGACGTGGGGAGCCTGTTGGGGGAGCTGTCCTCCCTGACCCGTGACCTGCTCATCCGCAAGACCGCCCCGCAAGGGGGGGGCGGCTTGCTTACCGGCGGTTATGACGACCTCACGATCCGAAATCTTTCCGAGACATTGACCACCGCCCGTCTGGTCCAAATGTTGGGCCAGCTCCAAAGCGTGTGCGCCGACCTGGGCCGCAGCGTGAACCGCAGAGTGGACGCCGAGCTGTGCGTTATCCGCCTGTGCGACGAGAGCCTGGACGGTTCCGCCGCGGGGCTGAGCGCCCGGCTCTCCCGGTTGGAGGAGCTGATGGCTAAGGGCATCCCCCCGGCAGCCGCGCCGCAAGTCCCCGCCCAGCCACAAAAAATAGAGGCAGTACAGCCACCGACTGCCGAAGAGGAGGCCCCACCCTGGGCGGAAGAGCCTCCCGCTCCCCGAGCTGTTCCGGCACAGGAGACCCCGGCGCCGGCACCCCCGCAGCCGCCTGTTTCCCGGCCCGTTGCGCCTCCGCCGACGCAGCATGTGGAGGTTACAGCCGCCGCACCGAGCGTAGCTGTGGCAGCCCCGGCAAGCCTCAGCGGCTTTTGGCCCGACATGGTCCACGCCCTCCACGGCAAGGTCCCGGCGGGGGAATATAGCTTCCTCTCCAATGGGAAGATGGTCCAGGGCGCTATTGACGGTCCCATCCTGAAGCTGTGGGCGCAGAATGATTTTGTCCGCAGCATGATAAACAAGCCTGGGATCGTGGCGGCGGTGGCTGAACAGGCCAAGCTGCTCCCCGGCGGACCATACCGGGTGACGGTGGTGGTGGGCGTGGTCCCCGCGGCCCCTGTGCCCCGCACTCCGGCTTCCACGGCTGCATCAGCTCCGGCAGCGGCGCCCCCTGCTCCGGCCATAGCGGAAGTTGCAGCGGAAGCGATGGAGGATGACCCTCTGGACAGCTTATTGGCTATGGGGGACGAGTTTGGCGACATTATTACTGAGGAGGACTGAGCAACATGGCAAAGGGCTTTAACAGCCGCGGCGGCTTTGGCGGTATGGGCGGCGGCATGAATATGAACATGATCAAGCAGGCCCAGAAGATGCAACAGGACATGATGAAGATGCAAGAGGAGCTGGCCGCCAAGACCTATTCCGCGGCCTCCGGCGGCGGCGTAGTCACCGCTGAGGTCAACGGCCAGCACCAGGTCCTCTCTCTGACCATCGCCCCGGAGGCGGTGGACCCCGACGACGTGGAGATGCTTCAGGACATGATCGTGGCCGCCGTCAACGAGGCCATGCGCGCCGCCGAGGCCGATGCCGCCAGCTCTATGAAGAGCATTACTGGCGGTATGGGCTTGGGATTCTAAAGCGCGCAAGTAAAAATACTTTACACGCTGCGGCGAGACCGTCAACGATGAAAGGAGTATCGGCATGGCCCCTTCTAAGGTTTATTTCACCGATTTTCATGTTCCAGTAGGCACCAGTCAGTTGGACAAGCTCTACCGCCTGATGGAAAAGGCGGGGATGGGCAGTATTGATTTTGAAAAGAAATTTGTCTGCATCAAGATCCACTTCGGCGAGCCGGGGAATTTGAGCTTTCTGCGGCCCAACTACGCCAAGGTGGTGGCTGATTTTGTCAAGGAGCGAGGGGGCATGCCCTTCCTCTCCGACTGTAACACCCTCTACATAGGCCGCCGCAAGCATGCCCTGGAGCATATGGACGCTGCCTATGAAAACGGCTTTTCTCCCTTCTCCACCGGCTGCCAGATCATCATCGGCGACGGCCTGAAGGGTACCGACGATGTGGAGGTCCCGGTGGTGGGTGGAGAATACATTGAAACGGCCAAGATCGGACGGGCCATCATGGACGCCGATGTGTATATCTCCCTGAGCCATTTCAAAGGCCATGAGCAGGCGGGCTTTGGCGGCGCGGTGAAAAACACCGGCATGGGCTGCGGCTCCCGCCGGGGCAAGATGGAGCAGCACAACGCTGGCAAGCCCGTGGTGCATCTGGACATGTGCCGCTCCTGTCACCGCTGCGCCAGGGAGTGCGGCCAGGACGCCATCAGCTATGGCCCGGACGGCAAGGCCATCATTGACCATCAGAAGTGTGTGGGCTGTGGCCGCTGCATCGGCGTATGCAACTTCGACGCCATTGAGAATCCCACCTGGGACACGGTGCAGATGCTCAACCGCAAGATGGCGGAGTATGCCAAGGCGGTGTGCGATGGCCGCCCCTGCTTCCACATCTGCCTGGTGCGGGACATCTCTCCCAACTGCGATTGCCACGGTGAGAACGACATACCCATCTTGCCGGATATCGGTATGTTTGCCTCCTTTGACCCGGTGGCGTTGGACCAAGCCTGTGCCGACGCCTGTATGGCCCAGGAGCCGCTGCCCGGCAGCCAGCTTGCCAAGCGCATGAAGGCAAAGGACTTCGTAGACCATCACGACCATTTTGAGAACAGCACCGAGGGAAGCGAGTGGAAGTCCTGCCTGGAGCACGCTGAGAAGATCGGCCTTGGTACGAGGCAGTATGAGCTTGTTACTGTCTGACCGCCCCGGAATATATCGTAGTAGAGAATAGGAAAGGGGAGCGCCACTATGGAATTGAAAGAGATATTGAGCCGCTGCGACCACACCCTCCTGAAGCAGGAGAGCACCTGGGAGCAGATCAGGACCCTGTGTGACGAGGGCGTGAAGTATGGCTGCGCCAGCGTCTGCATTCCCGCCAGCTTTGTCAAACAGGCCGATGAGTATCTGGACGGCAAGCTGAAGGTGTGTACCGTCATCGGCTTCCCCAACGGGTACTCCACCACTGCTGTCAAGGCTTTTGAGGCGGAGAACGCTGTGCGCAACGGCGCTGACGAGATCGACATGGTCATCAACATCGGCTGGGTGAAGGACCAAAAGTGGGACAGCCTTCTGGAGGAGATCAAAGAGGTCAAACTGGCCTGTGCGGGGCGTATCCTGAAGGTCATCGTGGAGACCTGTCTGCTTACCGAGGAAGAGAAGATCAAGATGTGCGAGATCGTCTCCGCCTCCGGCGCGGACTATATCAAAACCTCCACCGGCTTTTCCACTGCCGGGGCCACACGGGAGGACGTGAAGCTCTTTAAGGAGCATGTCGTCCCCGGCGTAAAGATCAAGGCCGCCGGTGGCATCGCCAGCCTGAAGGACGCCGAGGACTTCATCGCCCTGGGGGCAGACCGGCTGGGCACCTCCCGGATCGTAAAGCTGGCCAAGGGCCAGCAGGGCGAGGGCTATTGAGAAATGCGGAGAGAGAAGGAGCGGGGCATTTGCCCCGCTCTTTTTTCAGAATGCAATATCCTCTAAAAACCCAGTTGAGGGGGCGAGATTTGTTAACACTTTTGTAAAATTTTCATTTCCTGGCGAAAAACGTATTGTGTTTTCCGAAGGGACAAGGTATAATGGGACACGAGCGTTCGGGAGCGAGAGCCAAAGGGGCTGCGCCCCGGACGAAAAAATGAAAGGAAGGTATGTACTGAAATGAAGAAATCCAGTCGAATCCTTGCGCTGCTCCTGGCCGGTGTTATGGTCCTGAGCCTGGCCGCCTGCGGCGGCGACAAGAAGGATGACGCCGCCGCGTCCGAGATCGCCATGATCACCGATAAGGGCGACATCAACGACAAGTCCTTTAACCAGGGCACCTGGGAGGGCATCCAGGCCTGGTCCGAGAAGAACAGCAAGAAGTGCCAGTACTATAAGCCCGTTGAGGCTACCACCGACGCTTACGTGGCCATGATCGAGCAGGCCATCAAGGACGGCAACAAGGTGGTCGTCACCCCCGGCTTCCTGTTTGAGGAGCCCATCTACCTGGTGCAGGACAAGTACCCCGATGTGAAGTTCATCCTCATCGACGGCAACCCCCACAGCGCCGACTACTCTGATTACAAGACCGCCGACAACACCGTGGGCATCCTCTTCTCCGAGGAGCAGGTGGGCTACCTGGCCGGTTACGCCGCCGTCAAGGACGGCAACACCAAGCTGGGCTTCCTGGGCGGCCAGGCCGTCCCCGCCGTCGTCCGTTACGGCTACGGCTACGTGCAGGGCGCCAATGACGCCGCTGCCGAGGCTGGCAAGACCGTGGACATGATGTACTACTACACCGGCGGGTTTGCCGCCACTCCCGAGGCTCAGGCCCTGGCCGCCGGCTGGTATCAGTCTGGTACCGAGATCGTCTTTGGCTGCGGCGGCTCCGTGGGCAACTCCGCCATGGCCGCTGCTGAGCAGAACAACGGCAAGGTCATCGGCGTGGATGTGGACCAGTCCGGCGAGTCCGCCACTGTCGTTTCCTCCGCCATGAAGGGCCTGGCCTCCGCCGTGCAGCAGATGCTGGACGCCTATGTGGCCGGCAGCTTCCCCGGCGGACAGAACCTGACCCTGGGCGCCGCTGAGGGCGCTGTGGAACTGCCCATGGCTACCTCCAAGTGGGCCAGCTTCTCCCAGGCCGACTACGACGCTCTGTTTGCCAAGCTCTCCGACGGCACCATCGCCCCCAAGAAGGACGACGCCGCTGAGACCCCCGACAAGCTGGGCTGCGCCAACGTCAACGTGACCTTCATCGAGCAGTAATTTCAGGCATACCCGGAGCCGCCGACAGCTGTCGGCGGCTCCTTTTTTCTGCCCCGACGTAGGGAAAGGCTCTTTTCCTCAGCGGCGTTTTGTGTTATAATTGCCCTCGTCAACCGAAGCTACATTATCACGTGCGAAGAAAGGAACCGAACCATGTGGGCGGAAAACAGCGTGTTTTATCAGATCTATCCCCTGGGCTTCTGCGGCGCGCCGGAGGAGAATGACGGTGTTACCGTCAGCCGCATCCAAAAGGTGGCTGATTGGGCCGGGCATATTGAAAAGCTGGGGGCCAACGCCCTTTATCTCTCTCCCATTTTTGAAAGTGACCGTCACGGCTACGATACCCGGGACTACCGCAGGGTGGACTGCCGCCTGGGCACAAACGAGGACTTCAAGGCGGTGTGCCGGACCCTTCACAGCCACGGGATCAAGGTGGTGCTGGACGGGGTGTTCAATCATGTGGGCCGGGGCTTCTGGGCCTTCCGGGACGTGCAGGAGAAGAGATGGGACTCGCCCTATAAGGACTGGTTCCATATCAATTTTGACGGGGATTCCAATTACGGCGACGGCTTCTGGTACGAGGGCTGGGAAGGTCACTATGAGTTGGTGAAGCTGAACCTCCGAAATCCTGCCGTGGTGGACTACCTGCTGGAGTGCGTCAAATTCTGGGTGGAGGAGTTCGATGTGGACGGCCTCCGTCTGGACGTGGCCTACTGCCTGGATAAGGATTTTCTCTATCGGCTGCGCCAGTTCTGCGACGGTCTGAAGCCGGAATTTTTCCTGGTGGGGGAGACCCTCCACGGCGACTATAACCAATGGACGGGAGAGGGGCTGCTCCACTCCTGTACCAACTATGAGTGCTATAAGGGCCTCTACTCCGCCCTCAACTCCATGAACCTCTTCGAGATCGTCCACTCCCTGAAGCGGCAGTTCGGCCCGGAGCAGTGGACCCTTTACAAGGGCAAGCACCTTTTGTGCTTTGCCGACAACCACGACGTGACGCGGGCAGCCAGCATCCTCCAGACCCCGGAGCATCTGCCCCTCATCTACGGCCTGCTTTTCGGCATGCCGGGGGTCCCCTGCGTCTACTATGGCAGCGAATGGGGAGCCTTGGGGGACAAGGGCCAGGGGGACGCCGCCCTGCGGCCCTGCTTTGACGCGCCGGAGTGGAACAGCCTCACCGATACCATCGCCGCCATGGCCCGCGCCCACCGGGGGAGCGAGGCCCTGTGCTGGGGCGACTTTACCGACGTCATCCTCACCAACCGCCAGACCATCTTCCAGCGCCGGAGCGAGCATGAGCGGGTGCTGGTGGCGGTGAACGCCGACGCCCAGCCCTTTACCGCCCACTTTGACGCGGGCTGTGGTAAGGCGGTGGACCTGATCACGGGAGCTGAGCACGACTTCGGCGGGGGCAGCGAGCTGCCGCCTTACAGCGTGTTTTTCTGGAAGTGCGAGAGATAAGAAGGGTGGAGAACAGGTCAGTCGAGGGGCTTATATCCCGAGGCGTCCTGACCTGTTCGTAGCCTGACAAAGCAACTCAAAGGAAAGGAGGGTCGCCTCATGTTGAAGCTGTTGCTGGGCCGGGCGGGGACGGGAAAATCCACCGCCCTGTTTCAGGCTATGGCGGAGGAGGGAAAGCGTCGTCCCCAGCTCCTCATCGTCCCCGAGCAGCACTCCCACGACGCGGAGCGGCGGCTGTGCGCCCTGGCGGGCAACGCCGCCAGCCTGCACACTGAGGTGCTCTCCTTCACCCGGCTTGCAAGCCGGGTGTTTTCCGTTGCCGGGGGGCTGGCGGAGCCTACTATGGACGCAGGGGGGCGTTTGCTGCTGATGGATGTGGCTTTGAAGCAGGTGCAGGAGCACCTGAAAGTCTATGCCCGCCCCTCCCGGAAGCCGCAGTTTCTTTCTCAACTGGCCGCCACGGTGGACGAGTGCAAGTCTGCCGCCATCACCCCGGAAAAGCTCTATGAGGTCTCCCAGACGGTGGAGGGAGAGGCGGCGGACAAGTTCGGCGATCTGGCTCTTATCTGCGGGGCCTACGACGCCCTTTGCGCCCGGCAGGGGGCCGACCCCAGGGATAAGCTGACCAAGCTGGCTGCCGCCCTGGAGGAATGTCCCTGGGCGGAGGGCCGGGATATCTATATCGACTGCTTTACCGACTTTACCGCCCAGGAGAGAAAGGTATTGGAGCAGCTTTTGCGGCAGGCCCACAGCGTCACCGTGGCCCTGACCTGCGACAAGCTGACGGAGGGGGAGGAGGACGTATTCTCTCCCGCCCGCCGCACCGCTCTGGGGCTTTTGTCCCTGGCGAAAAAGGCGGGAGTGACCGCCGAGGTGGAGACCCGCCTCACCCCGCCCGCTCCCGTTGCCCAGGGCATCGGGGAGATAGAGAGGCACCTGTTTGCGCCTGTCATCCCGGTCCAAAAGGGAATTCCGGCAGGGGTGGAGCTATACCGGGCCAGCAGTCCCTTTGCCGAGGTGGAGCGCTGCGCCGCCGCGCTGCGCCAACTGATCCGGGAGGGCGGTATCCGCTGCCGGGAGGTGGCCGTCACCGCCCGGAGCATGGAGACCTACGGTCCCCTCATCGACCTCATTTTTCCCCGTTATGGGCTAAGCGTCTTCCTGGCCCGGATGGACGACGTGCTCCAAAAGCCCATTTTGACCCTGGTGACAGCCGCCTTGGACGCGGTGGCAGAGGACTACGCCTACGAGGACATGTTCCGCTACCTGAAGACCGCCCTGGCGGGGCTGACTCCTGACGAGACAGACCGGCTGGAAAATTATGCCCTCAAGTGGGATATCCGGGGCCAACGCTGGGCGCAAAAGGCCGACTGGGCCATGCACCCCCAGGGCTACGGCCTAGACTGGAAGGAAGAAGACCGGGAGGAGGTTCGGGAACTGGATGGGCTTCGCCGTAAGGTGATCGCCCCGCTGGAGAAGCTGCGGAAGACCGAAGAGAAGACGGGAAAAGGACTGAGCCTGGCCCTCTACGCCTTTTTGGAGGAGATCGGACTGCCCCAGCGGCTCACCGCACGGGCGGGCGAACTGCGGGAGCGGGGAGACGCCGGGCTTGCCGCCGAGTACCAGCAGCTCTGGGAGATACTGTGCGCCGGACTGGAGCAGTGCGCCGACCTTCTGGGGGAGATGCCCATGGAATGGGAGGAGTTCGGGCGGCTGTTCAAGCTGGTCCTCTCCCAATATGAGGTGGGCGTCATTCCCGTATCCCTGGACCGGATCACGGCGGGGGAGATGCCCCGCCTGGCCCATAAGCGGTGTAAGGTGCTGTATATTTTGGGAGCCGACGACGGCCAGATCCCCGCTGTGGCCCCATCTCCCGGCCTACTTCAGGATGAGGACCGTATCGTGTTGGCCCAATACGGCCTGGAGAGCGCGCCCAAGCTCACCGACAAGCTGTGGCGGGAAATGACCATCATTTATGAGACCTGCGCCCTGCCGTCGGACAGGCTCATCGTCAGCTATCCCGCCAGCGGCGCCGACGGCGGGGAGCGGCGGGGATCCTTTCTTGTGAAAAAGCTGCGGACATTGTTTCCCGACCTGCCCCTTCGGGAGGAGGAAAGCGGTGGAGGGTTTCGCCTCTCCGCGCCCCGGCCCGCGTTGGAGTTTGCCCTCCAGCGTCCCGAGGTGGGCCGGGTGCTGGGGGAAATACCGGGCTATGTCCCCCTTTTGGAACGGATGGAGCGCTCCACCCACCTGGAGCGGGGGAGGCTGACCCGGCCTGCGGTAGACCTGCTCTACGGCAAGCGGGTGCCCATGTCCGCCTCCCGGATGGATAAATACAAGTCCTGTCATTTTTCCTATTTCATGCAGTACGGACTTGCCGCCAAACCCCGGAAGAAGGCAGGGTTTGCCGCCACCGACTACGGCACCTTTGTCCACTATGTTTTGGAGCACATCCTTCAGGAGCGAAAGGAGGGGCAGGCCCCCACTAGGGCAGAGGTGTCCGCCATCGTGGCGCGGTACGTGGAGGAGAAGCTAGGGGGACTGGAGGGGGAGACCGCACGGTTCCGTTACCTCTTCGCCAGGCTGGAGAAGACGGTCTACGCCGTGGTGAAAAACGTCTGTGAGGAGCTGGACCGCTCTGACTTCAAGCCCATCGCCTTTGAGCTGGGCTTTGGCGTCAAAGACGCCCCCCTCCCGCCGGTGGAGCTGACGGTGGACGGCGTCACCGTATCGGTCACTGGATTGGTAGACCGGGTGGACGGCTGGGAAAAGGACGGCAAGCTCTACCTTCGGGTGGTGGACTATAAGACGGGGCGCAAGTCCTTTAACTTTACAGATTTGTGGAACGGCCTTGGATTACAAATGCTGCTATACCTCTTTACCTTACAGGAGAAGGGGAAGAGTGTTTTTGGAGACAAGGAGATCGTCCCCGCGGGAGTGCTGTATCTTCCCGCCAGGGAAGAGCCGGTGGCGGGGAGCCGCTCCATGACCGACCAGGCGCGGCAGCAGGCGGTGGACAAGCAGCTCACCCGGCAGGGGCTGGTGCTGGACAACGCCGATGTCCTCTCCGCCATGGAGCACAGCGGTGAGGGATTCCGCTTTCTGCCCCTGAGGGTGAAGACCTCGGGGGAGATCACCGGGGAAGCCCTGGTCTCTGCCGAGCGTCTGGGAAAGCTGGAGAGGCATACCCGCCAGATATTGGAAAGCATTGCCCAGGAACTGGCCGCGGGAAAGATCGCGGCGGATCCCTTCTGGGAGGGGGAGGACCGCAACGCCTGTAAATGGTGCGAGTACGCCGCGGCCTGCCAGTTCCGGGAGGGGAGCGGAGACGACCACCGCCGTTGGCTTTCCGGGGTAAAGGCCGAGGAATTCTGGTCACGGTTGGATAGCTTTGATCGACAAGGGCGTGTTTGACCGAGTCAACCGAAGCTGGTGGGGCAGAATAGGATAGGATGCAGGGCGAGGCGCCTGCTCCCAATCCAATAGGAAGGAACTTCTGCTATGAACACACCTTGTGCCAACTGTACCGCGGTAAAGCTCATCTCCAAGACAGGAAAACCTTACTGGTTCCGCACCTGTGACATCGGCGGCGATATCTGGACCGACGGCGCCCATATGGTCTCCTTTCCCAAGGGGGAGAAGCTCTCCCTGGCGGAGCGGGAGGAGCCGCTCACCGTCCGGCACGCCATTCTGGGGATGGCGTACAACACACAGAGCACCTGGCTTCTGGACGGGGTCAACGACGCCGGACTCACCGGCGGGCTGCTGGCCCTCTATGAGACGATCAGCGTTCCCAAAGCCGACGAGGGCAAGGAGGGGATCGTAGGGATGGAGATCGTCACCTACCTTCTCGCCAAATGCGCCGACGTTGACGAGGTCATAGAGGAGGTAAAGGGGAAGCAGCTCCTCAACGTCCCACTGGGGGAGGGGAAAAAGGTGGAGGCTGCTATGCACTGCATGTTTTTGGAGCCGTCGGGCCGCTGCATTATTTTGGAGGCTGCCGACAAGGACAAGCCCGGGGAGCTGACGGTCTATACGAAGACTCTGGGCATGATGACCAACTCCCCGCCGTATCCGCAGCAGCTTGAGAACCTGAGCTGGTATCTCTCCCAGTCCCCTGAGTGGTGCTGGGGGAAGGACCGGCCCCCTGAGCTATGCATGAACGGCATGACGCTCTGCGCCAATGCCGACGCCCCTCATTTCTGCATGAGCGGGACCTTTCCAGCCTCCTATGCCTCCTGTGACCGCTTTGTCCGCATGGCTATGCTGAAGCACCTGAACAACAACGGCAGGGATTTTTTCGATGAGGACATGCTTCCCCTGGGCGCCCAGCTCATGTGCTCGGTCATCGAGCCGCATAACGGGGGGCTTTACCACTACACCCGCTTTGACGAGAAGGAAGGTCCCATAGGCGGCCATGAGAGCTATACTCAATATCTCATCATGTATGACGTGGCGGAGCGGACGCTGTATCTCCAGCCCTATGGGAGCACCGGCTGGACCAAGGCAGCGCTGGAGTGTTGCCCCAAGGACAGGATAACCATCCACCCCATCTGCCGCCATCCCATGGCCGGAGTGGTGGAATTTCAGAGAGAGCAGGGCGGCTGAGGGGCCGACCCGCCGTAGGCCGCATACAGCGCCAAGCCGCCCCAGGGCAGAGCGCAAAAGAGAAACGAGGGCCATTGGTCCCTTGTGAGAAAGGTGGGGAGCGCCATGCCTTTTCCCCTTACAACTGAACAGAGGGCTGCCGTAGAGGAAACCGGCGGCAGCCTCCTGGTCTCTGCCGCCGCCGGTTCGGGAAAGACCCGTGTGCTGGTGGAACGGCTCCTCTCCCGGGTGGAGGCAGGGGCGGATATTGACCGCTTCCTGGTCATCACCTTTACCAAGGCCGCCGCCGCTGAACTGAAAAGCCGTGTGGCGGCAGAGTTGGCGGACCGTATGGCGCTCCAGCCGCAGAATATCCGCCTTCGGCGGCAGGCCACTCTGCTCTATAAGGCGGATATCTCCACCATCGACGCCTTTTGTACCCAATTTCTCCGGGAGGAGGGCCACCGCCTGGACCTGGACCATGACTTCCGGGTCTGTGACGGCAATGAAGCCCAGGTGCTGATGGACGAGGCGCTGGACCAGGTGTTGGAGGAGCGCTATGCCGCCGTGACGGGGGAGAGCGACTTTACCTGCCTGGTGGATACTCTCTCCGATGGCCGGGACGACAGTGAGCTGGTGAAGATCGTGCAGGATATCCGCAGCCGGGTCCAGAGCCATCCGGACCCGGACGGATGGTTGAGGGAGCAGGAGCGGGCTTTTGCTTTGGAGGGCGTTGCCGATGTGGGGGAGACCCCCTGGGGCAGGGAGCTTTTGGACGACCTGCGCCGTCAGGCGGAATATTGGTCGCGGCGGATGGGGGAGGCCCTGGAGCTAAGTCAGGGGGACGCTGTGCTCGCCAGGGCCTATGCCCCCAGCGTACAGATCACTCTCGACGCCCTGCTTGCCCTCAGCCGGAGCGAGGGCCAGGGCTGGGACGAGACCTGCCGGAAATTAGACATGGTGGAGCTGCTGAGAGTAGGCTCCTCGGCCAAGTGCGAGGATAAGAGCGCCGCGGCCAGGATACAGAACATCCGTAAGCGGTGCGGCGAGCGGGTGAAAAAATGGAAGGCCGTCTTCGCCGACGACTCGGCGGGGCTTTTGGAGGATATGCGCGCGGTGTATCCCGCCATTCGGGGGCTGTTTGCCCTGGTGCGGGACTTTGAGACGCGTTATGCCGGGCTGAAGCGCCGCCGGGGTGTGCTGGACTTCTCCGATCTGGAGCACCTGACCGAAAAGCTGCTGGTGGGAGAGGACGGAGCGCCCACCGAGCTGGCAAAGCGTTGGGGCGCGCGGTATGACGAGGTGATGGTGGACGAGTTCCAGGACGTGAACGCTACCCAGAACGCCATCTTCTCCGCCCTGGCCGATGGGGAGGGCCTCTTTACCGTGGGAGATGTGAAGCAGTCCATTTACCGCTTCCGTCTGGCCGACCCGGCGATCTTCCTGAAAAAGTACCGGGAATATCCCCTGTATGACCGCGCGGAGGGAAAACGGGAGCGCAAGGTGCTCCTGTCCCAGAATTTCCGCTCCCGGCCCCAGGTGCTGCAGGGGTGCAATTACCTCTTCCGCAGCATTATGAGCGTTCCCTTCGGCGAGATGGACTACACCGACGCCGAGGCCCTTCGCCCCGGTGGGCGCTTCCCGGTGCGCGAGGGAGGAGAGGACGCTTACGCGGTGGAGCTGGACCTGCTGGACTGCGACGTATCCGCCGCCCAGGCGGAGGAAGGCCCCAAGGTCCCCAGGGACCTGCTGGAGGCCCGCTTTGCCGCCCAAAGGGTCCGGCAGCTCTTAGACGAGGGCTTCCCCGTGTCCGACGGGGAGGGGGGGCTGAGGCCGGTGCGGGAGGGGGACATCGTCATCCTCCTGCGGACGTTGAAAACTGTGCAGGGGCACTATATTTCAGCGCTCACGAGCCAGGGCATCGCCTGTCAGACCGAGGGCGGGGAGAGCTTCTTTGCCCAGGAGGAGGTGGTCATCGCCCTGGCCTTCCTGAGCATCATTGACAACCTCCGCCAGGATGTGCCCCTCATTGCCGCCCTCCGTTCCCCGGTCTACGGCTTCTCCGCCGACAGGCTGGCTCAAATTCGGGCCAAAGCCCCCAGGGCGGACTTCTATACCGCCCTGATGGCGGATGACGGCGAGGACGTGCGGGCCTTTTTGGAGGAGATGGCGCTCCTTCGCTCCCAGGCGGGGGAGGAGAGCTGCGACCATCTCATCTGGCAGCTCTATGACGCCACCAATCTGCTGGGTATCTACGGCGCTATGCCCGACGGCGAGGCCCGGCGGGCGAATCTTCTTATGCTGACCCAGCTCTCACGGGATTTTGAGAGCGCGGGCCATAAGGGCCTGTTTGGGTTTATGAGCTATCTGCGGCGGCTGGAGCAGTCGGAGAAAAAGCTGAAGACCCCCTCCACCGGCCAGGGGGGCGGCGTGCGGGTGATGAGTATCCACAATTCCAAGGGTCTGGAATTTCCCGTGGTGCTGCTGTGCGGTCTGGCCCGTGAGTTCAATACCCAGGATCTGAAGCGTCCGGTGCTTTTCCACCCGGAGCTGGGAATAGGCCCCAAGCGGCTGGACCTTGCCCGGATGGTGGAATATCCCACCCTGGCCCGTGAGGCAGTGGCAAAAAAGCTGCTGCGGGAGCGCTGCGCCGAGGAGCTGCGGCTGCTCTATGTAGCCATGACCCGCGCCCAGGAAAAGCTCATTATGACCTGCGCCCTCACAAGGGGCATGGACGCGGTGGAAAGGCTCCGCCCCCAGACGGGCAGTCCGGTGGAGCCACAGGCCCTGCTGGACTGTACCTCCCCGGCCAAATGGGTGCTTCTGGCCGCCCTGGCCCGGCCCGAGGCCGGGGCGCTCCAGGACCCGGATTTCCCGCCCCCGGTGCGTCCGGGCACCGACTTCGGTCCCAGGTGGGACATCAACTGGATCGACGCCGGGGCCTTTCTTACCCCCGCCGCCGGGGCGGGGCGGCGGGAGCGGGAGAACAGGGAGGAGCAGGAGAGCGAGGAGACGCTGCGCCGGCGGCTTTTCTGGGCCTATCCCCACGCCGGGGATGTGGAGCTGCCCTCCAAGATCACCGCCACCCAGCTCAAGGGCCGGGACCTGGACGAGGAGGCCGCCCAGGAAGCGCCACAGCCCCAGCGGCCCGTCCGCTTTGAGCGGCCCCGGTTTGCCGCCGAACGGCTGGGCCTTACCCCCGCCCAGAAGGGCACCGCCCTTCACCTTGTCATGCAGTACATCGACTTTGCCGTCTACGAAAGCCTTGCGGGGGTGAAAGGGGAGCTGGAGCGGCTGGTGGAGAGGAGATTCATTACCCCTCAGCAGGCGGAGGCGGTGGAGGCGGAGAAGATCTTTGGCTTCTTTGCCTCCCCCCTGGGCCGTGAGGTCCTGTCCGCCCCTACGCTCCGCCGGGAGTTTAAATTTTCCATCCTTGTCCCGGCCCAGACGTATTGGCCCCAGGCGGGGGAGGGAGAGCGGGTACTCCTTCAGGGCGTGGTGGACTGCTATTTTGAGGACGGGGACGGCATTACCGTCATCGACTTCAAGACCGACCACGTCTTTGGCTCCGCCCTGGAGGAGAGGGCAGGGGAATACCGCCCCCAGCTGGAGGCTTACGCCAAGGCCCTGGAAGAGATCACGGGAAAGAAGGTCAAACGGAGAGTACTTTACTTCTTCTCCCAGGGAAAAACAGTGGAGATATGAGAAAAAAGTACTTGCTTTTTTCCAACGTGTATGCTATCATATCATAGCGTTTATAAGGCGTGGAGGCTTGCTGCGCCGCTTCATCCCGAACGTGAAAGAGGTGAACACAACATGAGAGAGGGCATTCATCCCGACTATAAGCAGACTACCATTACCTGTGCCTGCGGCAACGTGATCGAGACCGGCTCCACCAAGGAGAACATCCGCGTGGAAGTTTGTTCCAAGTGTCACCCCTTCTTTACCGGCAAGCAGAAGATGGTGGACACCGGTGGACGTGTCAGCCGTTTCAACAAGAAATTCGGCCTCGACCAGAAGTAATTTTGCCATGCCCAAAGGGCCCGCACCGGTTTACGGTACGGGCCTTTTTGCATAGTATAGAAAACCTGCCGGATGAGGAGCGCCGGGAGGGGAAAATCTATAAAGAATGATAAAGGAGGCCGTTTCCATGCTGAGAAATGTCGATCCCAAGGCGCTGGACGCCAACCTGTTTTCCCTGCTTGCGGACCGTTGGGGGCTGCTCACCGCCGCGGATGGCGAGGGCTGCAATCCTATGACCGTGAGCTGGGGCGGGGCGGGGATCTTGTGGAGCAAGCCGGTAGTCACCGTCTATGTTCGCCCCCAGCGTTATACCCACGGACTGATGGAGAAGGAAGAGTATTTTTCCCTGTCGTTCCTCCCCGAGGAGCGTCACGACGCGGCGGCGTTCTGCGGCGCCAAAAGCGGCAGGGATGTGGACAAGGTAAAGGAGTGCGGCTTGACAGTGATGAAGGACCGGGAGGCCCCCTATTTTGCCGAGGCCGAGCTGGTGTTCGTCTGCCGGAAGCTCTACGCCCAGGACTTTGACCCCGTCTGCTTTGTGGATCGGGAGCTGGAAGGAAAGAACTATCCCACCAAGGACTACCACCGGATGTATATTGGCGAGATCGTGGCGGCGCTGCAAAGAGAGTAAGCCGCCCAAAGCCCCCGTACGCCGGGAAAGTCCTGAAGACCCAAAGAGGGCGGCAGACGGAAAAGCCGCCGAAGGAGAACTATGTTTGAAAAAACCTTTGATGAAAAGAAGATAGACCGGGCGGTGCTGGCGGGGCTGAATTCCCCCGTCCTCAGCCGGGAGGAGAACGCCACCGAGGATTCCTTAGAGGAGCTGGAAGCCCTTTTGGAGACCGCCGGGGGCGTATGCGTGGGTACCGTATTGCAGAACAAAGCCACCCCTGACCCCAAGACCTTTTTGGGGGAGGGCAAGGTGGAGGAGGTCAGGCAGCTTGTGGAGGCGGTGGGGGCCGACCTGGTCATCTTTGATAACGACCTCACCCCCTCCCAGCAGCGCTCCCTTACCGAGAGCATCGGCGTCCAGGTGTTGGACCGCCCCGCCCTCATCCTGGATATCTTTGCCCAGCGGGCGCGGACCAGCGAGGGCCGCTTGCAGGTGGAGCTGGCACAATATAAATATCTGCTGCCCCGGCTGACCAGTATGTGGAGCCACCTGGAGCGGCAGGAGGGCGCCATCGGCACCCGCGGCCCCGGCGAGACCCAGCTGGAGACAGACCGGCGGCTCATTCGCAAGAAGATAGACAAGCTCACCGACGAGCTGAAGGAGGTCCGCCGGGTCCGGGCCACCCAGCGCAGCCGCCGGGAGAAGAACGAGGTGCCGGTGGTAGCCATCGTGGGCTATACCAACGCGGGCAAATCCACCCTCCTCAACGCCCTTACCGGGGCGGGCATCCCCGCCAACAACAGGCTTTTCGATACTTTGGACACCACCACCCGCACCCTGGAGCTCAGCGACACCTGCACCGCCCTCATCTCCGACACCGTGGGCTTTATCTCCAAGCTGCCCCACCAGCTGGTGGAGGCCTTCAAGGCCACCCTGGAGGAGCTGGAGTACGCCGACCTGCTCGTCCACGTGATCGACGCCTCCGACCCGCTCTGGCAGGAGAGGGCGGCGGTGGTGGAGCGGCTCATTACCGAGTTGGGTGCCTGGGAGACCCCGCGGCTGGACGTGTTCAACAAATGCGATCTGGTAGCCGGGGAGATATTGCCCCACGGCGAGGACACCGTCGCCATCTCCGCCAGGACCGGGGAGGGGCTGGACGCATTGCTGGACAAGCTCCGCACCCGCCTGGACAAGGGAACGGTGCGGGTGGAGCTGGCCATCCCCTATGATAAGGGCGGTCTTTTAGACCTTCTTCACCGGGAGGCCAAGGTGGAGAAGGTGGAGTACGCCGGGAGCATCGAAGTCACCGCCCTGTGCCCGCCCAAGGTGCTGGGCCGGGTGCGGGAGTACGTCGTCAGTGGCTGGAAGCCGGAAAAGGAGTTCTGGGAGGATTGACCAGAGTCTGGGCCAAATGGCCTATGTCATGGGCGTGCTGGTCGATATAGTCATGGAGGCGGCGGCAGAGCAGCTCCATGTCGGACGGCTCACAGCAGTCCGAAAGGTCTGCCCGGGCCAGGCACTCCAACAACAGAATATCCCCCTGCAGATCTTCCGCGAGGCGCAGCAGTTCCTCGCGGAGTTCTTTTTCTGACATGGACGGAACGTTGAACATTATCATTACCTCCAATACATCGCTGTTAGCGAATTATAGCATAAAGAATTATCCAAGTCAATCGCTGAAAGCTATGTATTTACCCAAGCAATAGCTGTGAGCTATAATAGCTGAGGGTGATAGTTGTGAAAGACTACCGTGAAATTATCCGTAAATATCGACAGAAGAAAGGCTGGAGCCAGTATCGCTTAGCCAAAGAGCTTCATATGACACAGTCATTTATGAACGAGGTCGAAAGCGGAAAGAAGAGTCCTTCGATTGAAGTGTTTTTCCGCATTTGCGAAGCCCTGGACATTCAGGTTTTTCCCAATGAGGAGGAGACCCAGTGAGCGAGTACCTGATCCCCACCGCCTCCGCCGAGACCGAGTTTACCGAGAAGCGCTCCCGGTTCATCGGCCATGTCTGGCCGGTGGAGGAGGAGGCCCAGGCCAGGGCATACATTGAACAGACAAAGAAGAAATACCACGACGCCCGCCACAACTGCTGGTGCTATGTCATCAGGAGCGGCGGCGTCGTGCGTTATTCCGACGACGGCGAGCCCCAGGGCACCGCGGGCCAGCCCATGCTGGGGGTATTTCAAAAAGAGGGCGTGGAGAACTTCTGCTGTGTCGTTACCCGGTACTTCGGCGGGGTGCTGCTGGGGGCCGGGGGGCTGACACGGGCCTATGGACGCTCAGCCAAGGACGCTCTGGACGCCGCCGGGATCTCGGTGGTGCGGCCCTGGACGGCGGTGGAGGTGGGCTGTCCCTACCCCTTCTTTGAGCGGCTGAAGTTAGAGCTGCCACCCCTCCATGGCTTGGAGGGCGAGCATGCGTTTGGCGCGAACATTACCTTCCGGGCGTTGCTGCCCCAGGGGAGCGAGGAGGCCTTTGCCCAGCGTCTCAGGGAGCTTTCCGCCGGGGGCTTTGCCCCCCGGGTGACGGGGACACAGTGGAAGGCGGTGCCCCGGGAGGCCGCGGAATAAAAAATTTCAGAAAAAAAGAGGGTTTTTGCTTTTTACGGCGTATAAGAGAATAGAAAGAAGAAAAAGGAGGCTGGGCCATGACCGTTCGTGAGGAGCTGGAGGCCAGAGAAAAGAAGGACCTGTCCGCTTTCGCGTGCCTGTCTATGAACTCTGCCGGACGGGAGCGGGAGGAGGAGCCTTGCCCGGTGCGGACCTGCTTTCAGCGGGACATAGACCGTATCGTCCACTGCAAGGCGTTCCGCCGTCTGAAGCAAAAGACCCAGGTCTTTTTGCAGCCTGAGGGGGACCACTACCGCACCCGGATGACCCACACCTTAGAGGTGGCACGGGTGGCCCGGACCATCGTCCGGGGGCTGGGCCTCAACGAGGACCTGGCTGAGGCCGCCGCCCTGGGCCACGATCTGGGGCACACCCCCTTTGGCCACGCCGGGGAGCGGCTGCTCAACGAGATCATGCCCGACGGCTTCCGCCACAACGAGCAATCCCTGCGGGTGGTGGAGCGGCTGGAGAATGGCGGCGAGGGGCTGAACCTCACCTACGAGGTGCGCCGGGGCATTGTGTGCCATTCCGGCTTTGACACCGCCGAGACCCTGGAGGGGCGGGTGGTGCGCATTGCCGATAAGATCGCCTACCTCTCCGCCGACATCGACGACGCCCTCCGGGGGGAGGTCATCTATCCCCTGGACCTGCCCGCCGACCTGGTCCAGGTGTTGGGCAGCAGTCATTCCGAGCGTATCAATACCCTTGTCACCGACATCATTACCGAGAGCCAGGGGAAGGGCAACATCCTTCAGTCTCCCCCGGTGCGGGAGGCCATGGGGCAGCTCAAGCAGTTTATGTTTGCCTCGGTCTACCTCAATCCCATCGCCAAGGGGGAGGAGGGCAAGGCCCAGGAGATGCTCTATAACCTCTTCCAGTATTACATCAAGCACCCGGATAAGCTCCCCGAGGAGTACCGGGACATCTGGCAGAAGGAGAGCCGGGAGCGGGCGGTGTGTGACTACATCGCCGGAATGACCGACGCCTATGCCGTGGAGGCCTATCAGGATATCTTTATCCCCAAGTCCTGGACGGTAAAGTAATATCTGCTTGTAAACGGAATAACCTTGTCATATCTTGGAAATTATAGTGAAGGGAGGGGAAAGCATGCCCATTCCCGAACAATTTATAGACGAACTGGTCCACCGCAGCGAAATTTCGGAGGTGGTGGGGGAGTACGTCCACTTAACGCCCAAGGGCGGGAACCTGTGGGGGCTGTGTCCCTTCCACACGGAGAAGACCCCCTCCTTCTCGGTCTCCCGTGACAAGCAGATATACCACTGCTTTGGCTGCGGCAAGGGCGGCGGGGTCTTTTCCTTTGTGATGGAGATGGAGCACCTCAGCTTTCCCGACGCTGTCCGCCACCTGGCAAAGCGGGTGGGGATGGAGGTCCCGGAGACCGGGGGCAGCGACGAGGGGCGGAAGAAATACCGCCGCGTCCTGGAGGCCAACCGGGAGGCCGCCCGGTTTTATCACGACTACCTGAAGGGACCCGGCGGCGAGGCCGTCCGGGACTATATTGCCCAGCGGCAGATCACCCCCAAGTTTGCCGGACGCTTCGGCTTGGGAGCCGCGCCGGGGGAGTGGGATACCCTGACCCGGACGCTCACCGCCAGGGGCTTCAGCAAGATGGAGCTGCTGGACGCGGGGCTGGCGGTGGCGGGGAAGAACGGCGGGGTCTACGATAAGTTCCGCTCCCGGCTCATGCTCCCGGTCATCGACGTCCGGGGGGAAGTAGTGGGCTTTACCAGCCGCATCCTCCCCGGCCTGGAGGGGGCCAAGTACCTCAACAGCCCGGAGACGGTGTGCTTTAAGAAAAACCAGCTTCTCTATGCACTTAACTTCGTCAAGGCCACCAAGCGGCCCAATATCGTGCTGGTGGAGGGCAACATCGACGTCATCACCCTGCATCAGGCGGGGTTTGACAATGTGGTGGCCACCATGGGCACCGCCCTCACCGCCGACCATGCCCGCATCCTCTCCCGGTACACTAAGGAGCTGGTGCTGTGCTACGACAATGACGAGGCGGGGAAGAAGGCCACCCAGCGTTCCCTGGGCATCCTGAAGGACGCCGACCTCACCGTCCGGGTTCTTCAGCTTCCCAATGCCACCGACGCCGAGGGGAAGCCCCTGAAGCAGGACCCGGACGACTTTGTGAAGAAGTTTGGCCCCGCCGCCTTTGAGCGGTGCCTGAACGGCTCGGCGGGACAGAACGACTACCGGCTGGACGTGCTACTCCAGAGCGCCGACCTCCAGAGCGAGGACGGACGCAGGGCCTTTTTGGAGGCGGCGGTGGAGACGGTGGGCAGTCTGCAAAGCCCCATTGACCGGGAGATATACGGCGCCAAGGCCGCCGCTGCCGGAGGGGTCTCCGCCAACGCCTTTCACCAGACGGTGGAGCAGTGGCGAAAGGGACGGGTGCGCATCGCCCAGAAAAAGGAGCAGCGGCAGAACCTGGCTCCAGCCATGACCCACCAGCCCAAGAGCCGGGAGCTGCGGTATACCAATATCCGCTCCGCCAGGGCGGAGGAGGGGCTGCTCCGGCTGGCGAGCCTGGACCCTGCGCTATTGGAGCGGATGGCGGTGGAGCCGGAGGAATTCTCCGCGCCGGTGCTGGGCAAGGTATTCTCCCTGCTGCGCCAGCGGCACAGCAAGGGGCTGTCGGTACAGATATCCACCCTGGCGGGGGAGTTGACGGGGGATGAGATGAGCCACATGGTGGAGGTCCTGTCCCAGCCTGAGTCCCTTGCCAACGCCGAATGGGCCATGGACGACTACATAAAGACCATCAAGACCGAGGCCAGACAGCGGGAGAACCCCAACAGCGGGGAGGCCCTGCTGGAGCTGCGGAGGAGACAAAGAGAAAAAACTATGGAGGATGGACAATGAGCGAGAAGAAAAAGGCCGCTGACAAGCACGGCAAGAACGGCAAAGAGCAGTCTCCGGTGAGCCTTTCCGCCGAGCAGGTGGAGCAGAGCAAGGCGGAGCTGATGAGCTTTTTGGAGGGCGTGCCCGGTGCGGAAAAGGTAGCCGAGCTGCTGGACAAGGGCAAGAAGAAGGGGAAGCTGTCCGCCGCGGAAATGATGGACGTGCTGGATGAGCTGAACCTGGACGGCGAGCAGATGGACAAGTTCTACGACGTGATGGAGAACATGGGCATCGACGCCGCCGGAGACGAGGAGGAGCTGCCCGCGCTGGACGACGCCGACCTTCTTCCCCCGCCCGAGGAGCTGGAGGACGTGGAGAACGTCCCCGAAGAGGTGGTGGACCCCAACGCCCTGGCCGATTCCTTCGGCGTGGACGACCCGGTGCGGATGTACCTCAAGGAGATCGGCAAGGTGGACCTGCTCACCAGCGAGGAGGAGATCGCCCTGGCCCAGGCCATGGGCCTGGGGGCCGAGGCCGCGGCTACCCTGGCCGAAGCGGGGGACGAGCTGGACGAAGCCGCCCGCGCCGAGCTGGAGGAGGCTGTGAAGAAGGGCGAAAAGGCCAAGCAGCGCCTGGCCGAGGCCAATCTCCGTCTGGTGGTGTCCATCGCCAAGCGGTACGTGGGCCGGGGCATGCTGTTCCTGGACCTCATTCAGGAGGGCAACCTGGGCCTTATCAAGGCGGTGGAGAAGTTTGACTATGTCAAGGGCTTCAAGTTCTCTACCTACGCCACCTGGTGGATCCGTCAGGCCATTACCCGTGCCATTGCCGACCAGGCCCGGACCATCCGTATCCCCGTCCATATGGTGGAGACCATCAACAAGGTCATTCGGGTCTCCCGCCAGCTGCTCCAGGAGCTGGGCCACGATCCCACTCCCGAGGAGATCGCCGAGGAGATGAACATGCCTGTGGACAAGGTGCGGGAAATTCTGAAAATTGCCCAGGAGCCGGTTTCCCTGGAGACCCCCATCGGCGAGGAGGAGGATTCCCACCTGGGGGACTTCATTCCCGACGAGGACGCCTCCGAACCTGCTGAGGCCGCCAGCTATACCCTTCTGAAGGAGCAGCTTATCGACGTGCTGGACACCCTGACCCCCAGGGAGGAGAAGGTGCTCAAGCTCCGCTTTGGCCTGGAGGATGGCCGGACCCGGACCCTGGAAGAGGTGGGCAAGGAGTTCAACGTGACGCGGGAGCGTATCCGCCAGATCGAGGCTAAGGCCCTGCGGAAGCTCCGCCACCCCAGCCGCAGTAAGAAACTGAAGGACTTTTTGAACTAAAAGCGGTTTGTGGCACAAGAAGGGAGGGCTGCCCATCGGCAGCCCTCCCTGGTTTTTTCGGAACATTCTTAGTCCGTTGATATATAATCCACAATTGATTATTCTTAAATAGAAACAGTTGTAGTTAGAATCTGTGGGGTGACTTGTGTGATTATATATAAAGAAGATCATGATGGGGATATGGTACAGAACATTCAAGAGATTATAAATGTGACAGACGAAATTACGCGACGCTTAGAATGTGACGGGGCAACAAGTGGATATGAGAAGCTATACACCAGATTGGTATGGGAATACTTTGGGGGGATGGCACGCTTCCTCCAAGAGTCTCTAAACGTACTGAAACCCGGCGGAAAGGTAGCCCTACTTGTCAGTGATTCCCATGCATTTAAAATGGTACATATAGAAACAGCTAAAATTTTAAAAGTAATTGGGGAAACAGTTGGATTTGTTGACTCAGAAATACTCTTGTGGCAGAATAAAGTATCAACCTCGCATAGGTACCAGTTACGAGAAAATATCTTAATTATGCAGAAACCGAAATAAGCAAGCTTGTGGAGAGACATCTGATTTTATAGATTTTTGGCGCTTTTCAATGCACCTCATTTTGGAGGCGATCTTACAGGGTGAGCTGTGTGCTTCCATAAAGCGTTGACAGAGCAGAACGCAAAAGGCCAATGGTTTTATAAAGCCATGTTTTGATAAAACAAAAAGGAATGGCAAAAGCCATTCCTTTTTGTTTGGTGGAGATATGCGGGATCGAACCGCAGACCTCTTGAATGCCATTCAAGCGCTCTCCCAGCTGAGCTATACCCCCATCTAAACGGCCGGGGTCAAATGGACCGCACCGACCGAACAACTGGTATTTTAGCAGATGGAGAGCGGTTTGTCAACTATTGTTTCAAAAATTTTTGGTCCTTTTTGATTTTTCCGCTCCTATATTGAAGAAGGTCCCCCCTATGGCCTTCAGGATGGCAGCCTTGCCGGCGCCGCCGGAGGTGGAAAAGGGGGGGCATTTTAGTTGAAAAGGAACGGACAACGTGGTATGATGAGGGCGGAGAATTTTGGAGGGGGAGGGGAGAGAATGGAGAAGACCCTTGACGTCATCGCCCTGGGAGAAGCTCTTATTGATTTTACCGAGAGCGGGACTTCGCCCGCGGGGGCGCGGCTGTTTGAGCAGAACCCCGGCGGCGCTCCGGCCAATGTGGCCTGCGCCGTGGCACGACTGGGCGGCAGGGCTGCGTTCCTGGGAAAAGTGGGCGGAGATATGCATGGCCGTTTCCTAAGACATACCCTATCTGAAGCCGGAGTTGACGTCTCCGGGATGATCGTAGACGGCGGCGTCTTTACCACCCTCGCGTTTGTGGTCCTGGGGGAGAGCGGAGAGCGGAGCTTCAGCTTTGCCAGGAAGCCGGGGGCTGACACCTGTCTGGCCCCGGAGGAGATCGACCCCGAGCTGCTGAAGCGGGGAAAGCTCCTCCATGTAGGCTCCCTCTCCCTCACCGACGAACCTGCCCGTTCCGCCACCTTCCGGGCGGTGGAGTTGGCCCGGGGGCTGGGACTGACGGTGGCCTACGACCCCAACTACCGTGCCTCCCTATGGCCGGACGAGGCCACGGCAAAAGAGGGGATGGGGAGCCTGGTCCCTCTCTGTGACGTGATGAAGCTCTCCGACGAGGAGACTGAACTGCTTACAGGCGTGACCGCCCCCGAGGCAGCGGCGGAGAAGCTGCTGGAGCGGGGGGTGTCCTGTGTGGTGGTGACCCTGGGCGGCGACGGGGCTATGGTGGCGACCAAAGAGGGGAGCCGCCGGGTGGCGTCCTTCCCAACGCGGGCGGTGGATACCACCGGGGCGGGAGACGCATTCTGGGGGGCATTTCTTACCCAGCTTGCCCGCAATGACAAAGTCCCTGAGAACTTGACCTTGGATGAGGCCGCCCGATACGCCAGGTTTGCCAACGCTGCGGCGTCCCTCTGCGTGGGCCGCCGGGGCGGGATCCCCGCCATGCCGACGCTGGCGGAAGTGGAAGCGATCAATAAATAGGGAGGGAACGCTATGAAACGCTCTGAGATCAACGCCGTCATCCGGGAATTTGAGGCCATGCTGGCCGATTACCGCTATTTTCTGCCACCCTATCTTTCCTTTACCCCGGAGGAGTGGAAGGGGAAGAGCCACGAGTTTGATGAGATCAGGGACAACGCCCTGGGCTGGGACGTTACCGACTACGGCCTGGGGGACTTCAGTAAAGTGGGCTTTGCCCTCATCACTCTGCGCAACGGCAATTTGAAGCAGAAGGACAAGTACCCCAAGACCTACGCCGAAAAGCTCCTCTACATCCGGGAGGGTCAGTATTCCCCCATGCACTTCCACTGGAACAAGATGGAGGACATCATCAACCGGGGCGGCGGTACGGTGCTCATCCGGGTCTACAATTCCACCCCCGACGAGCAATTGGATAAGGGCGGTGACGTCACCGTCCACGTGGACGGACGGACCTACACCGTTCCCGCCGGGACCCAGGTGCCGCTGAAGCCGGGGGAGAGCATCACCATTACCCCCTACCTTTACCACGATTTTGAGGTGGAGCCGGGCACCGGGCCGGTGCTGCTGGGCGAGGTGAGCCAGTGCAACGACGACGAGCACGACAACCGCTTCCTGGAGAGCGTGGGGCGTTTCCCGACCATCGAGGAGGACGAGGCGGCCTACCGACTGCTGTGCAATGAGTACCCGGCGGCGGAGTGAGCCGGGAGCCACTTTCCCCGGGAACGAGAAGCGAGCGGCAATGAATATGGAAACAAGAAAAGCAGCCGAAGCAAATGCTCCGGCTGCTTTTGCGTGAAAGTGAATGCCTTTACAGGATGTGAACAGATTCGGGGTCGAAGACCAGAGAGCAGCTCTCGCCCACCTGGTAGATGCGCTTGTTCTTGGGATTGTAGTCGGTGAGCTTCACCAGGGTATCGCCCACCATCACGTGATAGTTCTGGTAAGAACCCATAAAGCAGGAGAGAACGACCTGACAGGGAAGGCCGCCCTCCGGGGCCAGGGTGGCGGACTCGGGACGAAGGACCACGGTATAGGTCTCACCGGGAGTCATGCCCTCCTTGGCCGGGACCCTGACCTTGGTCCCGGCCACGTCCAGCAAGGAGTGGTCGCCGTCGGCGCCCGTCATAACGCCCTTGAGAAAGTTGGCCTCACCGATGAAGTCGGCCACAAACTCGCTGTTGGGATGGTAGTAAATTTCCTGGGGCGTGCCCATCTGGGCCACCACGCCTTTGTTCATGATGATGATATTGTCCGAGAGGGCCATGGCCTCAGACTGGTCGTGGGTGACGTAGATGGCGGTGATGCCCGCCTCTTGCTGGATACGGCGAATTTCCGTCCGCATGGAGACCCGGAGCTTGGCGTCCAGGTTGGAAAGAGGCTCGTCAAAAAGGAGCACTCCCGGCTCGATGACCAGGGCACGGGCCAGGGCCACCCGCTGCTGCTGGCCGCCGGAGAGCTGGTTGGTCATCCGGGCCTCCATGCCCTCCAGGCCCACCAGCTTCAGGATGTTGGTGACCTTCTCCTTAATAGTGGCCTTGTCCAGCTTCCGCAGCTTCAGGCCGTAGGCCACGTTGTCAAAGATGTTGTAGTGGGGGAGCAGGGCATAGGACTGGAAGACCATAGCCGTGTCCCGCTTATTGGGGGTCAGTTCATTGATAGGCTCGTCACCCAGATAAATTTCACCCTCATCCGGGCTTTCAAACCCGGCGATCATCCGCAGGGTGGTGGTTTTGCCGCAGCCGGAAGGGCCCAACAGGGTCACAAAGGAGCCGGGTTCAATATCCAGAGAGGTGTCCTTGACGGCATAGAAGTCCTTGCCGGTCTTGGGGTCCTGATAAATTTTCGAGATGTGCTCCAAACGCACGCCTTTTTTCGTTTTAGACATGGCTCAGTCCTCCTTGATTTTCTGGCTGGTACCGAAAAACTTGATGAACAGGTTCATCAACAGCACCGAGCCGTAGGTGATGAGAATGAGAATACTGGCAAAGGCACAGGCGATACCGTAGGAGCCTTTTTCGGCGAACTCGTTGATCTGCACTGTGATAAGTAGGAACTGAGGCGTTACCAGCAGAATGATGGCGGAGATAGCGGTGATGCTTCGCACGAAAGCGGTGACAAGGCCGCTGAGGAAGGAGTCCTTGATGAGGGGTAGGGTCACGGTCATAAAGACCTTGAAGCTGTCGGCACCCATATCGTAGGCCGACTCCTCAATGGATTTGTCGATCTGCCGCAGGGCGGAAATGCCGCTTCGGGTACCCGTGGGCAGAGAGCGCACCACAAAGACGATGATGAGGATGGCGGCGCTGCCGTAGATGCCTTGGAGGAAGCCGGTGCGGAACACGCCGGCGGAGAAGCCACGGATATAACCTACGCCCAGCACCGTGCCGGGCACGGCCATGGCCAGCATGGAGACGGCTTCAATAAAGCCCTTGGCCTTGAACTTCCGCTTGACCACCAGATAGGAGATAATCATGGAAAGCAATGCCGTGATGGGGGAGGCGATGAGGGAGAGGACAAAGGAGTCCCGGAAAGCCTGGAAGCCGTGGTAGCGGGTAAAGACCAGCTTGAACCATTTCAGGGTAAAGGGCGTAAAGGTGCGGCCCCAGGTGGGGAAGAGGGCGCCGATGGGGACGCAGATGTACATGAGGATGACGAAAGCCGCCCCCAGGCCGCACAGGAGGGTCAAGGGAATGGTGACGCTCTTGTCAGCGATGGGCATCCGGGCGCGGGAAGCCTTTCCGGTGAGGGTGGCTGCCGTCTTGGCCTCCAGGTAGTACTTCTGCACCAGGAACATAGCCAGGGTGATGCACAGCAGCACTACGGCCATGGCCGCAGCGCCCTGCTTATCATAGGCGCCGGTGATCTGGAGGTAGATGGTGGTGGCCAGAGTATCATAAGAGCCGCCAATAATCATGGGGTTGGCAAAGTCGGCAATGGACTCGATAAAGGTCACCAGGAAGGCGTTACCGATGCCGGGGAGGAGCAGGGGGAAGGTCACGGTAAGGAAGACCTTCATCCGACTGGCGCCCATGTCACGGGCGGCCTCCTCCAGGGAGGGGTCAATGTTTTTCAAAAGCCCCCGGAACATCATGTAGCACACCGGGAAGAAGGTGAGGGACTGGACGATGACAATGCCCCAGAAGCCGTAGACGCTGTTATCGTAGATGCCCAGCAGGTGCCGGGTGATGAGGCCCGCCTTGCCGAAGAGCATGATCATGGACAGGGAGAGCACGAAGGGCGGGGAGACCACAGGCAGCATGGAGACCACCTTAAAAAGGCCGCCTACTACCTTGCCCACCTTGACGTAGACCTCCACATAGGCAAAGAGAAGGCCGACGACGGTGGATAGAATGCCTACCAGAAAGCCCACCTTCAGGGTGTTGCCAATGGCGCTGCGGAAGTTGGGCATGGCCATGATCCGCTGGAAGATGGACAGGGTGACGCCGCCGTCATCGGGGGCGTAAAAGCTGTCCACCAGAAGGATGGCAAGGGGGTAGAGGATGAACAGGGTCAGGAAGGTGATGAGGACCACGATGGTGCAGACCATAACGGGGTCGGCCATCAGCTTTTTTCGATCCAGGGCAGCGCTTTGACTTTTGGCCATAGACATAGCCCCCTTTCAAAAAATGTGGGTCGGGACTGGCATGGGAAAAAGAGCTTTTCCCCGAAAAGGAGAAAATGTTCTTTCCCAGGCAGGGAAAAGAGCTTTTTCCCATTTGAAAAGGAGGGGGGATGGAGGTAAGCCTCCATCCCCCCTGCCGTTCATGATTCAGTTGCCGATGGGAGAGATCACTTCACCTGGAAGCGGTTCTCGTCGCCGGTGTTGGCGCCGGAGGCGGCCAGAGCGGCCATGACTTCCTCGATGTAGGTGCCGATGTTCTTGGTGGCGTCATCGAAGTCATAGTCCATGACGTTGTTGGGGTCCAGACCGAAGTCATAGGCGGCCTGGGGCTGCTCGGCGTTGTCCAAGACCAGGAACTGGTAGGAACCAACCTCGTCGGCCTGATTGACGCAGTCGGGGGACAGAGCGTACTCGACCCACAGCTTGGCGGCGTTGGGATGCTTGGCACCCTTGAAGATAGCGGTGGCGCCGATCTCGCAGGAGGTTCCGGAGGAGGGGATGACCAACTCAATGTTGTCGTAGCCGTTGTCCAAAATCTGGGTGATGCCGTCGTGGAGGAAGCCGATACCTACCACGCACTCGCCGGTGCCCACGTTCTTGGACGGGCCGGAGCCGGACTTGGTGTAGACCTC
>ERZ779633.112-NODE-112-length-33722-cov-6.455639_pt1 | contig 33722 bp, 25 predicted proteins | sample MGYA00514195_ERZ779633 | MGnify/ENA primary metagenome ERZ779633 (study PRJEB29562, sample SAMEA4376707) | mouse gut metagenome | isolation source: Cecum | study: EMG produced TPA metagenomics assembly of the A DSS colitis mouse model was used to assess the...
TCACAGGGAGGATGGTGGCCGCCTCCTCTTCGTGCTGGAATACACTGTATGTATCGGCGCCATCCCGAAAATAGGTCATTTTGCCCGGGCCGGTAAACAACCCGGCAGCCTCAGTGGCCGCTTCGGTGATCCCGCCGGCATTGTCCCGCAGGTCGATGACCCAGCATGTGACCTGCTCTCCATAGGTCTGGATGGCATCCTCGAAGTGCCCCACTGTTTCGTCCCCGAAGGTAGTGCAGCGGATATAGCCAATGTGATCGTCGATCAGCTCAGCGGTGGTGGCGGGGACGACCACGGTGGCCCGGGGGAGAGAGACCGTGGTTCGATTTTTCCCCCGTAAATAGGTGATGCGCACCTTAGTGCCCTCCTCGCCTTGTATCCAGCCGGAGGATTCCTGGGAGGTGACGCCCTTGGTACTGTGACCGTCCACGGTGACGATCACGTCCCCCGCCTTTAGTCCTCCCGCTTCGGCAGGGGAGCCGGGGAGCACCTCGCTTAAGAGCAGACCATTTTCCTGAGTGGTATATACCACACCGATGCCTACCAGCTTGGTATCCGACATGCTGGCCGTAAAGGAGTTATACTCCTCGGGGGTAAAATATTGGGTATAGGGATCGCCCAGGACACTGAGCATTTCTGAGATGGTGGTTTGGTCGTAGACCGCATCAGGGAGCTGGTCCACATAGTAACCCTCCAGCAGCGCGAGAGCCTGCTCCGGGGTGAGAGCCTGGGCCGCCTGGGAAAGGAGCAGAGTCAGGCAGAGGGCCGCCGCTCCAAGGCGGGAAAGGATGTGCATGGGTTTCATTGCGCGCCTCCTATGGTATCATATTGCCGACATTATAACAGAAAAAGCCCTCTCCCGCAAGAAAAGTAATTTCCAACAGACTTAGGTCAAAGTCAGAGAGACCGGGCAGTGGTCGCTGCCAAAAACGTCGGTATGGATGGCGGCCCCGGCGATATGCTCACGCAAACGGTCAGAGGTAAGGAAATAGTCGATGCGCCAACCGGCGTTGTTTTCCCTGGCATGAAAGCGGTAGCTCCACCAGGAGTAGGCTCCGGTCAGATCAGGGTTGAGAAAGCGGAAGGTGTCTGTAAACCCGGCGGCCAAAAGCTGGGAAAATTTCTCCCGCTCCTGGTCGGAAAAGCCGGGGTTCATGTGATTGGATTTGGGATTTTTCAGGTCGATCTCCTGGTGGGCCACATTCAGATCGCCGCAGACCACTACCGGTTTTTTCGCGTCCAGGGAAAGGAGATAGGCCCGGAAGGCGTCTTCCCAGGCCATACGGTAGTCCAGCCGCTTCAGACCGTCCTGGGCATTGGGGGTATAGACCGTCACCAGATAGAACTTTTCATACTCCAGGGTGATGGACCGGCCCTCGCCCACGTGGGCATCATCACCGATATCATAGCTCACGGAGAGAGGGGGCACCCGGGTAAAGATGGCGGTGCCGGAGTAACCCTTTTTCTCAGCGGAGTTCCAAAACTGCTGGTAGCCGGGCAGTTCAAATTCCGCCTGACCAGGCTGCATTTTTGTCTCCTGGAGACAGACAGCGTCGGCGTCCAGAGCGGCAATGCTGTCCAGGAAGCCCTTGCCCAAGCAGGAGCGCAGACCGTTGACGTTCCATGATACGAATTTCATTTCGTTTCCTCCTTGACGGTAAAAGTGATGTTGCCCATAAGATCGGTGCGGTAAATATCACACCCGGCGGCCCCCAGCCGCTCCAGGGTCTCGGGGGCAGGGTGGCCGTAGGTATTGTATCCACAGGAGATGACGGCGGCCTCCGGCATGGCGGCCAGGAGCAGGGCCTCAGAGGTGGAGTCCTTTGATCCATGGTGTCCCACAAACAGCAGCTCGATATCAGGGAGAGAGTGATATTTGATGAGCCGGCGCTCTACGGTGTCATTCATATCGCCGGTAATGAGGGCGTCGAAGTCTCCGGCAGAACAGAGGACAGATAAGCCCTCCTCATTCCCGCCTCCGCTGCCCAGAGGGGCGTAAAGATGAAAGGTGGCATTGCCAAAGGTAACGACGGCATCCTTGGTAAGTAATTCCACTTCACAATTGTGTTGAGCGGCCAGCGTAAGAAGCTCGGCCTGGTAGGAGGCGTCTTCCGCCAGTTTAGGTACAATAAGGGTAGAGACATCTATCCGCTCCAACAGCTCCGCTACCCCGTTTGTATGGTCAGAGTGGAAATGGGTGAGGATCAGAGCGTCCAATTTGGAACGGCCAAGAGCTTGCAGCGCGTCGGCAGCAATATCGCCCGGGTCGTCGGCACGATTGCCGCCGCAGTCTATCAGCACGGCTCGGCCCTTGGATATAAAAAGTGTGGAGGCGCCTTGGCCCACATCCAGCGCAGTGATGGTCAGTGTCCCGGCAAATGTGGGCCAGACATTGACCAGCAATGCGGAGCAGAGGCAGAAAAGCAACGCGGCCAAAGGAATAGAGGGACGGGGCTTGGGGGCGGCGCTCAGCCAGAGAAGGAGGATAACATAGGACGCCAGAAACCAAAGGAGCATATACCCGGACTGAAGGGACAGCGCCGAAAAAGGAAGCCTGGAGAGGAGCTTTGCCACAAAGATCATCCACCGGGCGGGCCATGCTATAAGATGACCCATTACGGAAGCTGCGTTTGGACAGATAAGTCCCGCCATCCCAGTGCAGAGACTACCCAGAAAAGCAACAGAGGCCACCGGCAGCGCAAGCAGGTTGCTGATGGGACCCGCCAGAGAAACGCTGTGGAAATGAAGGGCGGCCAGAGGTGCGGTAAAGAACATGGCTCCCAGGGAGACCGACAGGGTCCCGGTGCAGGCAAAGAGTCCTTTCCGCGCCAATTTCCCCAAAGGGCCGTTCCAATTGGGAATGCGGTTGGTCCACCGCGCGTTGAGCGGTTGGGCAATGAGGTGAATACCGGCAATGGAGGCAAAGGAAAGCTGTAGCCCTATACTGGCCGCGGCATAGGGACACTGAAGTAGGATAACAGCCAGGGCGGCGGAAAAGGTGGTGGGCTTGTCCTCTTCCCGGCCCACCAAGGGCGCAATGGAGACTACACCGCACATGAAAGCCGCACGCAGAGCGGAGGGGGAGTTTCCGGCCAAAGCGGCAAAGAAAAACACGGCCACCAGTACGAGCACTGCCCCGACTCTTTTCCGCCGGCCAAAGAAAAAGGTGATAGCTCCGGCAAGGACGCTGATGTGCAGCCCGGATACCGCTACCACATGGGCAAGCCCCGCGCGCCGAAATGCGGAATATAGTCCGGTGGGGAGCTGGGATTTGTCCCCGGTGATAAGGGCAAGGGACAAGCCGGAGATGTCGTCGGGAAAGCTTTGCTGCAAAGAAGCTTTGATCACATGGGCGGCGTACTGTGGCCAGAAGCGCGCCGGAGGCAGAACGGGGTCATAGAGCAAGGTGAAGCCGTTTCGGGCATAACCCAGGAGGTAGATCCCCTTTGAGCGGTAATAGTCGGTAGGAGTGCCCCTGAAATGATCGGATCGGGAGAGGGAAAGAGGGACGGAGACCACCTGACCGGGCTGCAGGTCCATAGAAGCGGCATCGGCATAGACTTGTATTTGGGGATCGGGCGCACCCTCCAGGTGAAGTCGCGCGGGGAAGGCGGCACCGCGGCTGGTGGAGGTGGGAAAATCGGTAACGGTAAGGGTATAGACCGCCGGGGGCTTGTCTGCCAAGACATGGGCTGGAGCGCGGAAGAGAAGGGAGTAGCACCCTGTCCAAAGCAAACCGGAGGCCAGGCCCAATGCCGCAAGGGCCATCTTATGCCGTGCCTTTCCTTTCAGGAAGACGAAAAGCAGTGGGGCGCTCAAAACGCATAAACCTCCCACCGGAAAGAGAAAACTCTCCGGCAGGAGGTAAATGGCAGTGAAAATAACCGCCGAGCAGGGAACGGCCCACCAGCACAGTCTACGCATGGGAGGCGGAAGGGTCGCTGGCGCGGCCCGGCAAATAGTTGGTCGCAGTGCCAAAGCAGTCCACCAGCGTAATTTGCCCGCATCTGAAGTACATGTTGATCACCTTATCATATTTAGTCTTTTCTGTTGGTATGGGATAATGTAGGCCGCCCCGAGGGGCGGCGGGGTGGGTACGATCAGCTCCGGCGGCAGCCGCAGGAACGGGCGGTGCCACGGGCCAGGACGCGGGCTCCGGTAAGAGGCATGATACCGGCGTTAGGGTCAAAGATGGCCTGATTGGCGCCGTCAATGGCGCCCTCGGCGGGGAAGAAGGCCGGATAAGAGACATACACCGGGAACTCGGTCAGGGAGACGCCGCCCAGATCCTGATCCGGGCAGGAACTACCACAGCCGCAGCCACAGCAGCAGCCGCAGCAGTGGCAGCAATGGCAGCAACAGCAAGAAGACATATTGATCCCTCCATCGAAAATGTCGTGGCGTTTGCCACAGCCCATTTTATGTAGAAAGAGGGAGGGAGGTTCCTTACCGTTCCGCCCAGTTTAAAGCGCGACCCACCGCCTTGTGCCAACCATTTAGGAGGTCCCGACGCCGCTGTGGCTCCATGGCAGGAGAGAAGAAGGCGTCCTCTCTCCAGAGCTGACGCAGCTCACCATCGCCGGTCCAAAAGTCAACGGCAAGTCCCGCCAGATAGGCGGCGCCTAAAGCGGTGGTTTCCCGAATGACCGGACGGCGGACAGGCTTATCAAGGATGTCCGCTTGGAATTGGAGCAAAAAACTGTCCCGGCTGGCGCCGCCGTCGGCGTTGAGGCCGGTGAGGGCAAGGCCGGTGTCCTTTTCCATGGCGTCCACTAAGTCGCGCACTTGGTAGGCAATGGATTCCTGGGCGGCCCGGACGATGTGGGCCCTGCCCGTGCCACGGGTAAGGCCCACCAGACAGCCCCGGGCGTACATGTCCCAGTAGGGCGCTCCCAGTCCGGTAAAGGCGGGGACGAGATAGACGCCGCCCGTATCAGGAACAGTCTTCGCAATAGACTCGGCTTCAGGACTCTCATTTAGAAAATCTAGTTCGTCCCGAAGCCACTGGATCACCGCCCCTCCAGTAAAGGCGGAGCCTTCCAGGGCGTATTGGACCTTGCCGTCTCGAGCCATTGCGATGGTGGTGAGAAGTCCGTTTTTACTTTCAAAGGGGGTCTCGCCGGTATTCATCAACAAGAAGCAGCCGGTACCGTAGGTGTTTTTGGCCTCGCCGGGGGAAAAGCAGGTTTGACCAAAGAGGGCGGCCTGCTGGTCCCCCGCCATACCGGCAATGGGGACCCTGGCTCCGGCCACATCGGTATGGCCCACAACGCCGCTGCACTCCACGACCTCGGGGAGCATTTCCCGAGGGATGTCCAGTGCTCGCAAAAGGGTGTCGTCCCAATTCCCGGTATGGATGTCATAGAGCATGGTGCGGGAGGCGTTGGTGGCATCGGTGACATGGCGCTTACCGCCTGTCAGCTTCCAAACCAGCCAGCAGTCCACAGTGCCAAAAAGCAACTCTCCCTTTCTTGCCCGCTCCCGCTTAGGGTCTGCTTTGTCCAATATCCACTTTAGCTTGGAGGCCGAAAAGTAGGCGTCCGGGATCAGGCCGGTGATTTTGCGGATGTGTTCCTCCAGGCCGTCGGAACGCAGTCGGTCAATGATATCGGCAGTCCGGCGGCACTGCCAGCAGATGGCATTGTAGACCGGCAGCCCGGTGAGCTTGTCCCAAACCACCGTAGTTTCGCGCTGGTTGGCAAGGCCGATAGCTGCAATTTCCTTGGTATCCACGCCGGACTGAGCGATGACCTCCATCATTACGGCATACTGAGAGGACCATATCTCCATGGGGTCGTGTTCCACCCAGCCCTCCCGGGGATAGATCTGCCGCAGCTCCTTCTGAGCTACGGCAAGCATATTTTGATCTCTATCAAAGAGGATGGCACGGGAACTGGTGGTTCCCTGATCCAGAGTCAAGATATAGCGCCCCATAAAACGGCCTCCCGTCATTTTTTGCTTTCCTTTTTCCAAATTTTATTATCCAGGATTTTTTGGGGAAAAGCAAGAGGAAGTTATCCTTTTCGTATGAAATCCCCACAAAAGGTGAAAACTGGTGGAAGTTGGAAGGGGGAGAGGGCATGGACGCACTGGAATTGGGGAGAAAGACCTCGGGAGGGCTTTGCCCGGAAGGGCTGTATCAAGGAAAAAGGCTCGCGGGGGAGATCAAAAAGGCCCTGCGAGAAATGGAGGCCGTCCGTACCCGGCTGAGCCGCTGTAGTTGGGAACGGCTGCCCGGCGCGGTGGAATGGCTGCTTGACAACGCTTATCTGGCCCGCCGAGCAGGGCTTGCCGCCCAGGACGATCTCCGGCGGGGTAAGCGCCTGAGGCGGACCGGCAAGACTGCCTACATCCAGGCATTGGCAAGGGCAGTAGTGGAAAAGATGCCTGAATGTGACCGGGATACTTTGGCCCAATATCTCGCTGGGGTACAGGAGACCACTCCGATGACGGAGGAGGAACTATCGCTATTTCTTCCGGCACTGCGAGGGACGATGTGTCTTCGGCTGGCAGAGGTGTGCGAAAAATTGGAAGCTGATCCTGAACAGGAGGGACTGACGGAAGAGGTAGCGGCGGTCTTTACCGGATTGCGGACCTTGACCAGCGCCAATCCAGAGGCCATCCTGGAGGGGGCCAGCGCGGTAGAGCAGACCCTGCGCAAGGATCCGGCAGGGGTGTATGCCGACATGGACGAGGCTACCCGGGCGCGGTACCGTCAGCAGATCTGCCGTCTTGCCCGAAAACTGGGGGCAGGGGAAAAGGAGACAGCGGAAAGGGCTTTGGTTCTGGCGGGAGGCGGCAGCGGTGAGGAGCGGCACATCGGTTGGTTTCTCTTTCGTCGGCCATTGGGAGGACACAAAAAGCGTCCGGCGGGAGCGTTGTATGTGGCGCTTATCCTATTGCCCACTCTCTCGCTGGCATTGTGGTTGGGCTTTACTCTGGAAAGTTGGGCGCTGTTTCTCCTTTTGTTGCTGCCCGCCTCAGATCTAATGAAAAATCTTGTGGACTTTTTTGCCGTGCGGATCATCCGGCCCCGCCCGGTATTGCGGATGGCGCTAAAGGAAGGCGTCCCCATAGAGGGGCGGACCTTGTGCGTCATTGCGGGGCTGTTGACCGGTCCAGGCAGCGGCGATGACTATGCGGCGCTGTTGGAGCGGTATCGTCTGGCAAACCGGGATTGCGGGGAGGAACTTCGCTTTGGACTGTTGGCCGATCTGCCTGACCGGGGCGCGCCCATGGGGGAGGAACACAGGAAATGGGTCAAGCGGGCTGAGGAAGCTGTTAAGGCGCTCAACGAGAAGCATGGCGGGGGCTTTTATCTCCTTTTCCGTCAGCCGACCTTTCAAAGTTCTGATGAGCGTTATGTGGGCTGGGAACGGAAACGGGGCGCCCTCCTTGAGTTGACACGTTTGCTCCGGGGACAGACCTCAGGGCTTCAGGTGCGGGCTGGGGACAGAAAAGCCTTAACAGGAACGAAGTATGTGATCACCTTGGATTCAGACACAGCTCTCAATGTAGGCACAGCCCGGGAACTGGTAGGGGCCATGCTCCACCCTTTGAACCGTCCACAGCTGGACCCTAAACGCCGGGTGGTGAGTGAGGGCTACGGTCTTCTCCAGCCCCGGGTGGGCGTGGAGCTGAGCGCTGCCAACCGCTCTCAATTTTCGCGGATATTTGCCGGACAAGGCGGTATCGATCCCTATGGCGGTACTTGCAGCGACGTCTACCACGACCTTTTTGATCGGGGAACGTACACGGGTAAGGGAATTTTTGATGTGGAGGTATTTTCCAAATGCCTGGATGGCCGATTTCCCCAAGGGCGGGTGCTGTCCCATGACCTGCTGGAAGGAGCATACCTTCATGCGGGGCTGCTGGAGGACGTAGAGCTGACCGATGGGTATCCCTATAAAGTCACCAGTTATTTTTCCCGGCTGCACCGATGGACCCGGGGGGATTGGCAACTGTTGCCCTGGCTGGGGAGACGGGTAAAACGGGAGGATGGTAGCCGGGAGGAAAATCCCCTTTCTTCGGTGGACCGCTGGAAAATATTTGATAACCTCCGCCGGAGCTTGTCTCCCATCTTTACCCTCACGGCACTGCTGCTGGGGATGTGCCACTCTGGACCGGCCTTGGGCGCTGCTGCCGCGTTGGCCATTGTATCCGCCTGGTCCAATCTGCTTCTTTCCGGGGCCGACCTGGCCTTCCGGGGGGGTGTGGGGCTTCACCGGCGGTACCACTCTACCGTCATTGCCGGCTTGGGCGGAATGATCCTTCAGACTTTAGTGCAGCTTCTGTTTTTGCCCTATCAGGCTTGGATCTGTACCAGTGCCATCTGCACCGCCCTCTGGCGGTGCCTTGTCAGCCATCGGAAACTTCTGGAATGGACCACGGCGGCGGACACGGAGCGAAAAAAGGACGACCTATTGGCAAACTACAAGGCCCAATGGCCTGCGGTGGCAGTGGGCGCTTTTGCCATGGCCTTTGCCACCCTTCCGGCAGGAGCGGCCATTGGCCTTGTATGGGCGGCATCGCCGATCTTTGCCTGGGCGCTTTCCCGCCCGGTCCAGGAAAGCAGGGGAGCGGCGGAGGAAGACCGTCCATTCCTTCTGCACCAGGCCAGTCTTATCTGGAATTATTTTTATGACTGGCTTCAAAGCGAGGATCACTGGCTTCCCCCGGACAACGTGCAGATAAAGCCTTGGCTCGGCCCTGCCCGCCGCACCTCGCCGACCAACATTGGCATGGCGCTTTTGAGCTGTGTTGCCGCTGTAGACCTGGAGCTGATCGGACGGGTGCAGGCGGCGGAGCGGATCGGCCATATGCTGGATACCATGGAAGCCCTTGAAAAGTGGAATGGACACCTCTATAACTGGTATGATACTTCAAACTGCGAACCTTTGCGGCCACGGTATGTCTCTACGGTAGACAGCGGCAACCTGCGCGGGTGTTTGATCGCGCTACGCGAGGCGCTCTATGAGTGGGGGGAGGGAGAGCTGGCGCGGCGGGCGGAACGGTTGTCCGATGCCATGGCTCTCTCACCGCTCTTTGACAAAGAGCGAAAACTCTTTTCCATTGGCTACGATGTTGAAAAGGAAGAATTTACTGCCGGCTGGTACGACCTGATGGCCAGTGAGGCACGACTGGCAAGCTATGTAGCGGCGGCATTGGGGGAGGTGGAGCCGCGCCACTGGCGGCGGCTGGGACGGGGGCTGGTAGGAGACAACGATTACTGTGGCATGGCCTCCTGGACGGGGACCATGTTTGAGTATTTTATGCCTAACCTGCTTCTGCCCTGTGAGCCGGGAAGCTTGATGTATGAGTCCCTATCCTTTTGCGTTTATGTCCAAAAGCGGCGAGGGGCCAAAACCAAGACTCCCTGGGGCATCTCAGAATCCGGGTTTTATGCCTTTGACCCCGGTATGGCATATCAATACAAGGCCCACGGAGTGCAAGCATTGGGCCTGAAACGGGGACTGGACAAGGAGTTGGTGGTTGCGCCCTATGCCTCCTTTTTGACTTTGCTTCTGGCGCCGAGAAGCGCGGGCAGAAATCTTCGACGGCTGCGGGATATGGGCTTAGAGGGACTATACGGCCTTTATGAGGCTGTGGATTTTACGCCCAACCACCTGATGCCGGGGGAGAAATGGGCGGTGGTGCGTTCCTTTATGTCCCATCATCTGGGAATGAGTTTGGTGGCTATCGATAACGCGCTGAATGGCAACATCATGCAAACACGGTTTTTGCGGGATTGCTCCATGGGAGCGTTCAGGGAGCTGCTGCAAGAGAAAGTCCCTGTGGGCGCGCCGGTGATGAGGCCGGACCGCAGCGCCGTTCCAGAGCGGGTCAGGCCGATATGGCAGAGCCAGTTTTGTTGGTCCGGCAAAGGATATGACTTAGCCAGCCCGGCCAGTCAATTGTTTTCCAACGGTCTGGTCACAGCGCTCTGCACCGATTGTGGAGCAGTGGAGTTGACCGATGACCGGGGAGAGACTCCAGTGTTGACCCATTTCCGGGAGCGGTACGCTCCGGCGGGAGTAAGCTTTTTTTACCGCAGCGAACAGGGAGAATTGACCGCATTGACAGGCGCGCCGCTTTTCGGCGGTGGCAAGTTTGGGTGGAGCTTTGACGGCGGTGGAGCAACATGGACTGTAAAGCAAAAGGACATGACGGCAAGGCTGCGGCTCCTTTTGCCAAAAGGAGAGCGGGGAGCGCTCTGGAGACTGGAGATAGAGGGAGTGAGCGGAGGCGAGGTGATCTGTTACCTGGAACCGGCGCTGGCCCGGAGGACAGACTATCTGGCTCACCCCGCTTACTCAAAGCTGTCGATCGAGAGCCGGAGCTTGGATCGGGGGGTCAGCTTTGCCAGGCGGCCCAGGGAGGGAGAGCGCCGGTCTACACTGGTAGTGCTGTGGGACCGGGAAGAGGCGGCCTTTGACACCAGTCGGGAGACGGCCCTTGGAAGAGGCGGCCTGCGGCGGTTGGAGCAGGCGCTGGACGCTCCGGCGCAAATGAGAGTGGGGGCGGTTTTGGACCCCTGTCTGTTGGCGCGTTTTCCGTTGGGACAGCAGCGCCGTCATAGCCTACGTCTGGCAATAGGCGTTGAGGATGGAGAAGAGCTTGCCCAAAAGACGGCCACCGCCGTTTTGGCAGCGCCGGACCAAACGACGGGGCTACTGGACGGTATGCTGCGAAGCTTGCAGCTTTCGGCAGAGGATGGTAGGCGTGCTATGGAGCTGTTGTCGGCGTTGAAATTTCCGCCGCCCAAAGAAAAAAATACGCCTCAGGCAGCTCTGTGGGCCTATGGAGTTTCGGGGGATCTGCCCATTGCCTTGGCGGCAACGTCTGATAATATTGACAAGGAAAACCGCTTTCCACTTGCTGCACACACGCTGCTAAAGAGCTGCGGATTCTATTTTGATCTGGTCTACCTGCTGGATGATGGCGGGAACTATTTGCGGCCTCAAAAGAATGGTTTGCTGGAGCATATCAAGGCGCTGGGACTGGAAGGAGAACTGGGGAAAAAGGGCGGTATCCACATGATAGAGCGGCCTCCCGCAGAAACGGTCTCTCCCTGGGATGACTGGGCGGCAGTGAATCTATCTGATAAGGGCAATTGGAAACGGGAGGGGATAGCGCCTACCCAGCCGCCGGAACAGCACTGTCGCCTTAAAGAAAAGCTGCCAGAGTGGCGGTTTGGACCAGAGGGCGAATTCACTTTACAAATGCGCGGTGAGCTGCCATCTGTGGGATGGAGCCAGCTTTTGGTCAATCCCCGCTTTGGCTGCCTGATAGACGAGACCGGCGCCGGACACCTTTGGCAGGGAAATGCGCGGGAAGCCCCCATTACCGCCTGGAACAATGATCCGCTTTCCGTTGGCGGCCCGGAGTGGTTTTTGCTTGCCTGGCAGGGGGAGACCCACAGCCTTTTCGCCGATGGAGACGCGCTGCCAACTACTATGACCTATGGCTTTGGCTGGGCCCGCTGGGAAAAGGTATGGCCTGGGGGAACGGTGCGCACAACGGTCTTTGTACCTTGGGAGGAGGACAGACGGCTTTTATGTGTGGAGCTGCCTCAGGGCGCCGGGGAGCTACGGCATATTACCAAAGGAAGAAAAAGCGCCTCCTTCTCCTTTGCACAGAGGCTTTACCTTGCCACCGGAGCGAACGGTACCAGCCGTTGGGATGGACAGGAGTGGGATGGACTTTTCTCGGACACGGAAGAGCGTTGGCGGAGACAGGTCTTTTCCCTGACTGTTGAAACGCCGGACAGCGAGCTTAATAACTATCTCAACGGTTGGTGCCTCTACCAGGTCGTCGCCTGTCGGCTCCTGGGGCGGACCTCCCATTATCAAAACGGTGGGGCATATGGGTTTCGGGATCAGCTGCAGGACACTCTGGCGCTGCTGACCGTTGCTCCTGAATGGACAAAGGAGCAGCTTCTCCGCAGCTGTGCGCATCAATTTGAGCAGGGAGATGTGCAGCACTGGTGGCACGAAGTGGGAGAGGAGACCAACCGGGGCGTACGGACCCGCATTTCCGACGATCTGCTGTGGCTGCCCTATGCTCTGGGACGGTATGTAGAGACCTGGGGCGATCTGGAGCTTTTGTCTATGAAGGTAAATTACCTGTCGGGCGAGCCCCTGAAAGCAGGGGAGAGGGAGCGGTATTTTGTTCCCGCAGTGAACACAAAGGCAGAGAGCGTTTATTCCCATGCCCTCCGGGCCATTCGCTGCGTTTTGGACCGGGGGGTAGGAGAACATGGGCTTTTAAAGATGGGGAGCGGGGACTGGAACGACGGTATGAATGCGGTGGGCGCCAAGGGAAAAGGGGAGAGCGTTTGGCTTACCTTGTTTGCGGTGGCTGTCCTGGACGGCTTTTTACCATTGGCACGATACTGTGAAGATAAGCAGGCGGAGGAGCTTTGCCTCACATGGGCCGCGCAGCTGCGAAAAGCGGCGGAGAATGCCTGGGATGGAGATTGGTTTCTCCGTGGGTGGTATGATGACGGAAAACCATTGGGAAGCCATACTTCTGATGCCTGTCAGCTGGACTCCATCCCCCAGAGCTGGGCGGTGTTGGCCGGAGTAGACCGGGAAAAGTGCGGGATCGCCCTTACCTCCGCGCTGGAGCGGCTCTTTGACCAAAAGGAAGGGTTGATGAAGCTTTTCGCTCCGGCCTATAACGATGGCCCTGAGCGTCCGGGGTATATCCGCGCCTATGTGCCCGGGGTGCGGGAAAACGGGGGACAGTATACCCATGCGGCTACCTGGGCGGCGCTGGCCTGCTTTCGTTTGGAACGAACGGAGGACGGGTATGATCTGCTCCGTGCGCTGCTGCCCTCCACACATCCTCAGGAGGTTTATAAGGCGGAACCCTATGTGCTCGCCGGGGATGTATACTCTCATCCAGACCATTTGGGCCGGGGCGGGTGGAGCTGGTATACCGGCGCGGCTGGATGGTATTATCAGGCGGCTGTCGGCGGGCTGCTTGGGATAACGGTAAAGGGCGGATATCTTACCGTTTTGCCCCAGCTGCCGGACTCCTGGCCCGGATGGTCAGCCCAATGGCGGGAGAAGGATCGGCGGTTAAACATTACGGTCCGCCGTGGGCAGAAGCGGGAAACACGGCTGGATGGGCTTGCGGTGGAGAGAGTAGAGCTTAGGAGCCTGACGGGGGAGCACGCCTTAGAGGTTACAGTGGAGGAAAAGTAAAGGGATAATGTAAGATGGACTTTCCAAAAAGCGGAAAATGTTGTATACTATCACCTAAGAGCGTGTCCCGGCAGAATGGACGACGTGCCGGAGCGCCCTTTACCCAGGAAAGGAAGGTGCCTCTATGAGCGCCGTCACTCGAACGCAACTGCTGCCCGGCGTATTTCTCACGTCGGTCCACACCAAGAAATTCAAATCATCCACCCTGTCAATAGCTCTGCTGACTCCTTTACGGCAGGAGACGGCTGCGGTGAATGCCCTGATCCCGTATCTGCTTCGCCGGGGCAGTGAGGCCCATCCCGACATGATCTCCCTGTCGGCGGCTTTGGATCAGCTCTATGGAGGTTCTATCGAACCCGCCGTCCGAAAGAAGGGAGAGACCCACTGTCTGGGCTTTGTGGGCAGCTTTCTGGACGACTCCTATACTCTGGACGGAGGAAAGGTGTTACCCCAGGCCGCCGGGCTGATGGGGGAGCTTTTGCTCCGGCCCTATACCCGGGAAGGAGCCTTCTGTCCTGATTACACCCGTCAGGAGAAGGCAAATTTGGTGGATCGGATCCGGGCAGAGATCAATGAAAAGCGGCAGTACGCCTCTGCCCGGGTGGTGGAGGAAATGTGTGCCGGAGAAGCATACGGCGTCAACCGGCTTGGCCGGGAGAGCGAGGTGGGGGCCATTACCCCGCAGTCGGCCTGGGCACAGTATCAAAAGCTGCTGGCCCACTCCCGGCTGGAGATATATTACTGTGGTTCGACAGAGGTCAACGAGGTGTGCTTTATCCTTCAGCGGGCATTGTCAGGACTGCCTCGTGAGGGCGGCTACCAGTTGGAGGAACCTGTCGTGATCCCTGCCGCAAAGGCACCCCGCAGGGTAGAAGAGCGGCTGGACGTGGCCCAGGGCAAACTGACCATGGGGTTCCGCACCGGAGGGATCACTGCGGCGTCGGCGGATTACCCGGCTTTGGTGCTCTGTAATGCCCTCTATGGCGGGACCACCACCTCCAAGCTCTTTCTCAATGTGCGGGAAAAACTGTCCCTGTGCTATTACGCAGGCTCAAATGTCCACCGTTATAAGGGATTGATGGTGGTATCCTCGGGGGTCGAATTCACCAATGTGAAAAAGGCGGAGGACGAGATCATGGCCCAGTTGGATGCCTGCCGCCGGGGAGATTTTGAAGCCTGGGAGGTAGACGGAGCCAGGCGGTATACCGTCAGCAGTCTGCTCACTGCCCTGGACAGTCAGAGCCGTCAGGAGGACTGGTGGTTGGGGCAGACGGTGGCGGGGCTTACCGATGCGCCGGATGAGTTGGCCCGGCGGGTGGACCGAGTCAGCGTTGACGATGCGGTGGCCGCCGCTCAAAAGCTGAGCCTTGATACGGTCTATTTTCTGAAAGGAATGGAGGCTTGAGCATGGAGGAGAAAAAATATCCCAGGCTGGGCGAGAAGCTGTGGCATACCGTATTGCCTAACGGGCTGCACATCTATGTGGCTCCCAAGCCTGGTTTTCAGAAAAGCTATGCCTTTTTTGCCACCAACTATGGCGGTATGGATATGCGTTTTCAGATGGACGGCCAGTGGCTGGATACTCCCGCCGGGGTGGCCCATTTCCTGGAGCACAAAACCTTTGATACCGAGGACGGCAACGCATTGCAGGACTTGGCGGCTAACGGCGCGTCTCCCAACGCCTTTACCTCTACGTCCATCACAGGGTACTATTTTGAGAGTACGGAGAAATTTGAGGAAAACTTGAAGATCCTTCTCTCCTTCGTATCCATTCCTTATTATACCCAGGAGAGTGTGGATAAAGAGCAAGGGATCATTGGCCAGGAGATTCGTATGGGCGATGATGAACCGGATACCCAGGCGTTTTACGGGATGTTGGAGGGCCTGTATTCCCACAATCCTATTCGGGTACAGATCGCCGGGTCGGTGGAGTCCATCGCCCAGATTACAGCGGACACGCTGAATCTCTGCCATAAGGCGTTCTATGACCCCGGTAATATGGTGCTTTGTGTGGCCGGGGACGTGGACCCGGAAAAAGTGGCGGCCATTGCCCAGGAGGTCTTACCCAAGACCGGGCATCCGCCGGTGGTTCGGGATTACGGCGCACCGGAGGCGCCGGAGGCCAACCAGAGGCTCTGGGAGAAGGAGATGGCGGTCTCTACCCCTATTTTTCAATTGGGCTTTAAGGCGGAGCCTCCTGAAGCGGGGGAGAAGTGGCTTCGCTGGGAGCTTATCGGCGATCTGGCCAGTGAAGCTCTTCTGGGTTCCTCCAGCCCTCTCTACGCACGGCTTTACAACGAGGGGCTTATCAATGAAGCGTTCTCCTACGGCTGCGAGGCATATTCCGGCGCCGCGTTTCTCTGCGCCGGAGGGGAAAGCCGGGACCCGGAGGCAGTTCGGGCCGCCATTTGGGCTGAGGCGGAGCGTATTGGAAAAGAAGGGATCGACCAGGGGCTTTTTGACCGACTGAAGAGAGCCGCTTATGGCAGTTTGGTCCGAGGACTCAACTCCTTCGAGAGTATCTGCGTCAGCCAGGCCATGGCTCACTTCCGGGGATATGAATATCTGACTTTCCCGGAGGCGTTTGAGGGCGTTACAAAGGCAGATGTAGAGGAGTATATCCGCCGGGTGGTCACAAAAGAGAAGAGCGCGCTGGCTATCATCCGGCCAAAGGAGGAAAGGAGATCATGAGCACTGTAGTTTTTCCGGGACTCGGTTTTTCTGTCAACGTAAAGGAGATCGCGTTCCGGGTGTTTGGCTGGCCCATCCACTGGTACGGTATTATTATCGCTCTGGGTTTTTTATTGGCGGTGGGCTATTGCAGCCGCAAGGCCGACCACTATGGTATTACCCAGGACGACATTGCCGACCTGCTCTTATGTGCCGTGCCCCTTTGCATTATTGGGGCGCGGCTCTACTACATCATTTTTTATCTGGACCTCTTCCGGGGGGCTGACGGCAGCCTGAACTTCAGCCAGATGATCCGAATTTGGGATGGGGGATTGGCTATCTACGGCGCCATTCTGATGGCGGTGGTGGTGGCCCTGGTCTTTTGTAAACTCAGGAAAATCAGCTTTTTCTCCCTGGCGGATCTTGGATCCTTCGGTTTGCTCATCGGCCAGTTGGTGGGCCGTTGGGGCAATTTTGTCAATATGGAGGCATACGGAGCGCCTACGGACCTTCCCTGGCGCATGGGTATCTATGACACGGTGGGCGGAGTCTACCAGTACATGGAGGTCCATCCCACTTTTCTTTATGAATCTCTTTGGAACCTGGCGGGCCTACTTTTGCTGGCCTTGGTGGTGGAAAAGCACCGCAAGTTTGACGGGCAGATCTTTTTCAGCTATGTAGCCTGGTACGGCATGGGGCGGTCATGGATCGAGGGTCTTCGCTCCGATAGCCTGTATCTGTTTTCCACTGGGATCCGGGTGTCCCAGCTTTTGGCCTTTGTCACCTGCGTGGCCTCGGTGGCGGTGCTTCTGGTGCTGATGAGAAAGCCCCACTCCCCGGAGAAGCTGTGGGTAAATCAGGTGAAGGCGAAAAAGGATGCGGTACTGAGAGGACCCGCCGGCAGCGGGGAGGTTTCCGTGCTGGAGGGGGCAGCTCCCGAAACGCCGGTTGTGCCCGTAGAGGCTGGGAGCGTAGAGGATATCCTGGACGAGCTTCGGGCGGAGAAGGCATTTCCCATGGTAGAAGAGGAGGAACACCATGACCCTGCTTAACGGAAAGGCTCTGGCGGCCAAAATAAAAGAGCGCGTGCGGGAGGAGGCGGCGACCCTGCCCCGCCGTCCCGGCCTGGCGGTGGTATTGGTGGGCAACGATCCGGCTTCCCGGGTCTATGTCACCAGCAAACGGAAGGACTGCGAGGAGTGTGGCTTTTATAGCGAGGAATATGCTCTCTTGGAGGACGCCACTCAGGCAGAACTTTTGGAGCTGGTAGAGACCTTGAACGGCAGAGAGGACATTGACGGGATACTGGTCCAGCTGCCGCTGCCGAAGCATTTAAATGAGGAGGCAGTCATTGAGGCCATCTCTCCGCAAAAGGATGTGGACGGATTTCACCCAATGAGCGCCGGAAACCTGCTCATTGGACGTCCTGGATTTTTGCCCTGTACGCCCGCTGGAGTAATGGAGCTTTTGGACGAGTACGGCGTGGACCCTGCCGGAAAGCGGGCTGCGGTAGTGGGCCGGTCCAATATCGTGGGAAAGCCTATGGCCCTGCTTCTTCTGCGGCGGAGTGCCACCGTCACCGTCTGCCATTCCAAAACGTCCAATCTGGCGGAGATCTGTAGCCATGCGGATATCTTGGTTTCCGCAGTGGGCCGGACAAAGCTCATTACCGCCGATATGGTCAAGTCTGGCGCCGTGGTGGTGGATGTGGCTATGAATCGGGACGAAAACGGAAGGCTCTGCGGCGATGTAGACTATGCCGCCGTAGCCTCCAAAGCGTCTTTTATCACCCCGGTCCCCGGCGGAGTAGGTCCCATGACCCGGGCTGTATTGATGCAAAATACCCTCCTTGCCGCAAAACAGCATCAAAATTTGGCATAAAGGGGTAGTAATTTTTTTCAGATTATGGTAAACTACTTTCAGCTTCCCAAAACGCTACATAGGAGTGTGCTGATATGAAATGTCCGTTTTGCGGTTATTTGGACAGTAAGGTGGTGGATTCCCGCCCCGCCGAGGATGGCGCCAGTATTCGCCGCCGCAGAGAGTGCCTGGAATGCCACAAGCGCTTCACCACCTTTGAGGTGATGGAGACCCTGCCGGTGGTGGTCATTAAAAAGGACGGCAGCCGCCAAAGCTTTGACCGCAGCAAGCTGCTCAACAGTATGATCCGGGCTTGCGAGAAGCGGACGGTCTCTTTTGATACCCTTAACCACATTGCCGATGAGATTGAGCAGACCCTCCAGAACGACATGAGCCGCGAGATCCCCTCGGCCCGCATCGGCGAGTTGGTAATGGATAAACTGAAGGATGTGGATGAGGTCTCTTATGTCCGCTTTGCCTCAGTCTATCGGCAGTTTAAGGACATCAGCACCTTTATGGAGGAGCTGAGCAAGCTGCTTCAGGAGAAATAAGACACAGCCGCCCTGCCTAAACAAAGGCGGGGCGGCCTTCTTTGCGGATATGATGGTCGCATTCGTTGAACGGTAGGAGCGCAGAGAAAAGTTGGGCTTTATTAAAGGACGTTCTTCAGCGATAACTGTTCTTCCTCCACCATCAGCTCCAGGTTGGCGATCAGACGGGCATTGGCGGCGGAGTACTCTCCGCCTTCTTTACACTGGATAAACTCTGCCACCTCCTGAAGGCCAATATGGATAGCGTCGGTCTCGTCGTGGCGCAAGGTTATGTGGAGATATAGGTCCTTCTTCTGCCAACGGTCATACGCATCTTGGGTCAGTTTGGCAGCAGTCTCCCAATCCTCCTGTTCTGCATGGACCTCGGCCTGCTCCAAAAGAACAGTCAGGTTCCGGGTGAAGCCGGCAAGGTAAAAGCTGTGGGCCAGCGTCCCGGCCAGAATGGCCAGAAGGATGGCCAGGGCGATCCAGATCCGTTTCATTCTTGACCCTCCTTGGCGGCAAAGTAGACCCGGCCACCCTCATCGGCGGTGAGAAGATAGACCTCCTTGGGTGTCTTGGCGCCGTGAGCTTGGAGCTGCTTGCCCAGCCACGCCTCGTCATAGCCCCTGGTCTTCAGATTGTGCTCCAGCACACGGCCATCGTTGATGATGACCAGCGGCAGACCGCTTTCGGTGGTTTGGATGTTCACATCCGCCGCGATGGGGGGCTTCTGGTCGGAATAAGGAAGGACCGAGATCTGACCGTTGGTCTCCAGTATGGCGTATTTCACTGTAGAGATGTCGGTAACGCCTTTCATTCGCAGCTCTTCCATCAGTTCATCCACGGTGAAGCGGTTTTTTCGCATCTCACGCTGGTGGAGTTTGCCGTTTTCTACAATGATGGAAGGCCGCCCACAGAGCAGCGCCCGAAATTTTACGCTTTTCATGGAAAGCATTGAGATGATCATGGTGATGGCTAACAGGGTCAGAATGGGGATGACTCCCGAAAGCAGGGGAATACCGAAATCCTGCATGGGGACGGCGGCCAGATCGGCAATGATAAGAGCCAGTACCAGCTCGGACGGTTCCAGTTCTCCGACTTGGCGTTTGCCCATGAGCCGGATCCCGGCAATAATAAACAAGTACAGAACGATGGTCCGAACAAAGGCGATTACCATATCGCTTCCCCCTTTCCCGCTCAGTATGAGCAGATTTTGGGAGAGTATGCGCTGGTCTGTCTGCCGCCTCAGAGCAGCAGGGCTTACGGTTCATTTGTTAAAGTTCTATATTGCAAAACGGTGTGGTTTGCGATAAAATCAAATAATTCATTGGAAGTCTGTTGGGAGGCATATGGAGCATGAGGAGACGGATATTGCCCTTTGATATTTGGCTCTGCCTTTTGTTGGCGTTTTTGGTCTCTCTGGGAACGGGGGCGGCGGCGGAACGGCTGGCGCAAATAGCGTATGCGAAGGCGGAAGAGGCCCATGCGCCGGTGGCGGGGCAGATCGGCGCGCCGGCAGCTGAAACCGTCTTTCGCGCTCAGAGCGTTGACGATCTTTTGACCCACGATACCTTTACCGTGATCTCCCCGGGAATCGAATATCGAAATCGCGGAGCCGGCTATTACGGCGGAAAATATTTTTACGCCCTGACCATGCCCTCCGGGGAACTGGTGGCGGCCTGGATCAACGGCGACAGTGTGCAGGAGAGCGGCGGAAGCGACTATTTCTCCTCAGATAAGATCCTTCCCCTGGGACATATCGTTTATGAGGATCTAACGGAGAGCGAGACCTTCCTGGAGCAGATTGAATTTAAAGAACCATTGAGCCGCAGAGATTTTTACATAGATATGGTGGGAGATACGGCGATCCTGAATGAGGAGCAGGCTGTCGAAACGCCTAAGCTGATGGTCCAGCTTTTGACCATCGTTGTGTTCTTCCCGCTTTTCCATTATGTTGGGTCAAAATTGGGACTGTTTCCGGCTTACTTTGCCAAGAAAAAAGAGTCGGAATGGGAATAAAAGAACGAGGAATAAGAAAGGAACGACGAAACATGGAAACATCTGAGAAGCTCCAAAAAATCAATTTTCTGTATCTGCTGCTGAACATTGTTGCTCCCGTGGTGTTTATGATCGGGATGACTGTCCTGGGGCTTGCGCTTCCGCAGCAGATCGGCGTATTTTTCTCCATCGTCGGTTTTGGCGGGGCCATGCTGTGGTGGTGCTTTCTGGGTCATAAGTTTTACGAGAAGACCAGGGGCGCCCAGATCAGGAAGCTGGAGGAGAGCGGTTTCGTTCCCAACCACACCTTCAACGCCGACGGTTGCACGCTGATCGTTGACCTTGTTAACGCTCAGGTGGCGCTGATCTTTCGTTGGAATCCCGGCAAGGCATATGTTCGTCCGGCATCCGCGCTCTCCAATGTCCGTGTGGATGATGGCCGCGGCGGCGCCGGCTTCCTGGAGGGGAGCAGCCGGGTGAGCTTCCTCTTTACGGTGGATGGCATGAATATCCGGGTCAATACCTTTACCTCCAATAAGCGTTGGCGCATGGACAGCGATTATATCCTCACCGGTATTTCCAAGGCGGATACGATGGTGGAAGCCCTCACTGCCGCAGGAGCAAACAAGTAAGATGGGACTTTTTCGCAGGATGCGCCACATATTCCATGAGGACTGGTGCAGCGAGTGCCTTGCTGAAATGGAGCTTACCCGAAAGCAGCTCTATGCCATGCCGGAGCAGCGGGTGGGGCACTATATCTCCCACGAGGATGCGGAATATTACCAAAAGGCGCTGGTCCCTGTAAGAAAAAAGGCGGAGATACCCACTGGAACATATGCCTGTGGGCTGATCGAATACCGCTGTCCCGCATGTGGGCACCGGGCGGTAAAGGTCTCGGTGTTTCTTCCGGTGCGGGAGGAGGAAAAGGTGGAGCAGGTCCTTTATTTTGACCACGGAGAGATGCTCACCTGGCCGAATTGAGGAGATAATGTGATGATCGGGGGGAAGGGTATGTCCCAGGAGACCGTTTTGATCCTTGACTTTGGCGGGCAGTATAACCAGCTCATTGCCCGCCGGGTACGGGAGTGCGGCGTCTATTGTGAGGTCAGGCGGTACACCACCCCACTGGCGGAGCTAAAGGCCATGGCCCCCATCGGCATCATCTTTACCGGCGGACCGGGGAGCGTATATGACCCAGCGGCGCCTCAGGCCGACCCGGAGATATTCAAGTTGGACGTTCCCATTCTGGGAATTTGCTATGGCTGTCAGCTCCTGGCCCATAATTTGGGTGGAAAGGTGACTGCCGCACAGAGTGACACTGCCCGGGAGTATGGCAAGACAGAGACTTTCTTTGATACAAAATGTAAGCTTTTTCAGGATTTGCCGGAGCGGAGCGTTACCTGGATGAGCCACGGCGACTACATGGAGCGTGTGCCCCAGGGCTTCACTTTGGCCGCCCATTCCGCGGCCTGTCCAAATGTTGCTATCTGCGATGAAGACCGGGGCTTTTACGGCGTACAGTTCCATCCAGAAGTCGCTCACACGGAGAACGGTACAGCCATGATCCGAAATTTCCTCTATGAGGTCTGCGGCGCCGCGGGCGACTGGAGCATGGGCGACTTCAAGCACAGCGCCATCCAGGCTGTCAGGGAAAAGATTGGCCAGGGCAAGGTGCTGCTGGCCCTCTCCGGCGGCGTGGATTCCTCTGTGGCCGCCGCCCTGATGGCCGAGGCGGTAGGCAGTCAGCTCACCTGTGTCTTTGTGGATCACGGCCTTATGCGTCTCAATGAGGGCGACGAGGTGGAGGCGGCTTTCCGCCAGTGGGACGTCAATTTTATCCGTGTCAATGCCAAAGCGCTGTTTCTTTCCAAACTTGCCGGAGTCTCAGAGCCGGAGGCTAAGCGGAAGATCATTGGCGAGGAGTTCATCCGGGTCTTTGAGGCCGAGGCTAAGAAAATTGGCCGGATAGATTATCTGGTACAGGGGACCATCTATCCCGATGTCATTGAGTCAGGGTTGGGCGACGCCGCCGTTATCAAGAGCCACCACAATGTGGGCGGTCTGCCCGACTATGTGGATTTCAAAGAAATCATAGAGCCGCTGCGGCTGCTTTTTAAGGACGAGGTGCGGCAATTGGGTCGGGAGCTGGGACTGCCGGAATACCTGGTCACACGCCAGCCCTTTCCCGGCCCCGGTCTTGCCATTCGGGTCATCGGGGACGTCACGAAAGAAAAGTTGGACGTGCTGCGGTTGGCGGACTTCATCTTCCGGGATGAGATCGCCAAGGCGGGGCTGGAAAAGACCATGAACCAGTATTTTGCGGTCCTCACCAATACCCGTTCCGTTGGGGTCATGGGAGATGGACGGACTTACGACTATACCGTAGCCCTCCGCAGCGTCACCACCGATGACTTTATGACGGCAGACTGGACCCGTATCCCCTATGAGGTATTGGACCGGGTGAGCGTGCGCATCGTCAACGAGGTACCCCATGTCAACCGTATTGTCTACGATATCACATCCAAGCCCCCGGCCACGGTGGAGTGGGAATAAAAAATAAAAATATATTTGGGAGGTCACAAAAATGGCGGCAAATAAGCGTCCTGAGAGCATGGAACGGATCACGACTGAGGCGCTGGCACAGTCGTTCATTCATGAGCAGGTAAAGGCCCTGCAAGAGCAGATCGGAGACAAGAAAGTGCTGCTGGCCCTTTCCGGCGGCGTAGATAGCTCTGTGGTGGCCGCCCTGCTCATTAAAGCGGTGGGGAAGCAACTTGTCTGCGTCCATGTGAATCACGGCTTGCTCCGCAAGGGAGAGCCGGAGCAGGTCATCAAGGTCTTCCGGGACGAGATGGACGCCAACCTTATCTATGTGGACGCGGTGGACCGCTTCCTGGATAAGCTCGCCGGAGTGGATGACCCAGAGACCAAGCGGAAGATCATCGGCAAGGAGTTTATTGAGGTCTTTGCTGAGGAGGCCGCCAAGCAGGACGGCATTAGCTTCCTGGCCCAGGGGACCATCTACCCCGATATCATCGAGTCTGACAAGGGCGTCAAAGCCCACCACAATGTGGGCGGGCTGCCCGAGGGGCTGAATTTTGAACTGGTGGAGCCGGTGAAGCTCCTCTACAAGGATGAAGTCCGGGTGGTGGGTAAGGCCCTGGGGCTGCCTGACAACATGGTCTTCCGCCAGCCCTTCCCTGGCCCCGGCCTGGGGGTGCGCTGCACCGGGGCCATCACCCGTGACCGGCTGGAAGCAGTGCGGGAGTCCGACGCCATTCTCCGGGAGGAGTTTGCCGCCGCGGGTCTGGAAGGCAAGGTGTGGCAGTATTTTACCATCGTCCCCGATTATAAGTCCACTGGCGTTATCGACGGCAAGCGCTCCTGGGATTGGCCGGTCATCATCCGGGCGGTCAACACCAGAGACGCTATGAGTGCTACGATAGAAGAGCTTCCTTACGCTCTGCTCCATAAGATCACCGCCCGTATCGTCAGCGAGGTCAAGGGAGTCAACCGGGTCCTCTACGATCTCACCCCCAAGCCCACTGGCACCATCGAGTGGGAATAAAAGTCAATTCGCCCTTTTGAAGGGAGCAAAAGGCATGGACTGTAAAATACGAAAATGGAAGCTGACCGATGCGGGGGATCTGGCCGCGGCGCTCTCCAACAAAAAAATTCTCGACAATCTCCGGGATGGGTTACCGTATCCATATGCCGAACAGGACGCCAGGGATTATATCTCCGCCATGCTTTCTGTTGATGAGAACGAGACCTTTGCCTTTGCTATCACTGTAGACGGCAGAGCGGTGGGCAGTATCGGAGTATTTCGGCAGGGGAATATTCACCGGCAGACAGGGGAATTGGGATACTACATTGCAGAGGAATACTGGGGCAAAGGACTTATGACAGAGGCCGTCAAACAGGCATGTCAGCAAGTTTTTGCCAAAAGCGATATTATCCGCATTTATGCCGAACCCTTTGGCTACAACGCCGCTTCTTGCAGGGTGCTGGAGAAGGTGGGATTTCAGTACGAGGGCACGCTGAGGAGCAACGCGGTAAAAAACGGACAAGTTGTTGATATGAAAATGTACGCCCTGATAAAAGGGGAACATGATGGGAGTTCTCAAATTGCATAAATCTGATCAGGGCAGAGGCGGGGAGCCTTGCCATTTACGCCAAATATCGTTTTCAGGCTAGGAAAATTCTTGACAAGGCTATGGAAAACTCGTATACTCCATATATCAGTTGAGAACGAAGGCGTTCCGGCCCATAGGGGCGGAGCGCCTTCCTTTTTAGCCAAGAATAACTGAGAAAGCAAGAGTTTAAGCAGAGATGGAAAGGAGAGCCTGACTTATGGCATATACCAAGGAAGACATTATCCGCATGGTAAAAGAGGAGAATATCGAGTTTATTCGGATGCAGTTTACCGATATTTTCGGTCAGCTCAAGAATGTGGCCATCACCGCCTCCCAGATCGAGAAAGCTGTCAATAACCAGATCATGCTGGATGGCTCCTCCATCGAGGGCTTCGTCCGCATCAATGAGTCCGACCAGTATCTCTATCCCGATCTGGACTCCTTTACCATTTTTCCCTGGCGGCCCCAGCAGGGGAGGGTGGCCCGGCTCATCTGCGATATCTATAATCCTGACGGTACTCCTTTTGTCGGCGACCCCCGGGGCGTGCTGAAAAAGGTGCTGGAAAAAGCTAAGAAGATGGGCTTTGACGCCTTCAACGTTGGCCCTGAGGCTGAGTTTTTCCTGTTCCAGACTGACGAGGAGGGGAAGCCCACCACCAAGACCAACGACGAGGCCGGCTATTTTGACTTAGGTCCCTTGGACCACGGCGAGGGGACCCGGCGGGAGATCTGCATCGCGCTGGAGCAGATGGGCTTTGAGATCGAGGCCAGCCACCACGAGGTGGCCCAGGGCCAGCATGAGATCGACTTCAAGTATGCCGACGCTCTGCGTACTGCCGACAACATTATGACCTTTAAGCTGGCGGTGAAGACCCTGGCTCAGAAGAACGGCCTTCATGCGACCTTTATGCCCAAGCCTATCTTTGGCATCAATGGTTCGGGTATGCACACCAATATGTCGCTGTTCAAAAACGGACAGAATGTCTTTGCCGATCCCGACGGAGCGAAGGGGCTTTCCAAGGAGTGCTACGCCTTTATCGCGGGCATCCTTCACCACATGAAGGGCTTGACCGCTATCACTAACCCGCTGGTAAACTCCTATAAGCGCTTGGTGCCGGGGTATGAGGCTCCCTGCTATATGGCATGGTCGGCCTCCAACCGTTCCGCCCTCATCCGCATCCCCGCTACCCGCGGGCTGGGCACCCGGGTGGAGCTGCGCTGTCCCGACCCCTGCTGCAACCCATACCTGGCGCTGGCCGTATGCCTGGCCGCCGGACTGGACGGCATCGAGAAGGGGATGACGCCTCCCGCCGAGATCACGGAGAATATCTTCCAGATGGACGAAGAGACCCGTCTGGCTGCCGGGATAGAGAGCTTGCCCGGTTCTCTGGAGGAAGCCATCAAGGCCATGCAGGGCGATAAGCTGGTGATGGATACCCTGGGGACCCATGTGGCCGAAAATTATATTGAGGGTAAGATGAAGGAATGGGATGAATACCGCACCAGGGTAAGCTCCTGGGAGCGGGAGAAGTACATCGTCATCTATTGATAACGCTGACCGGACTCCTTAGTTGGAAGGAGTGAATGGAAATGGACAAGGTGATCCTGGCGTTCGAGAGCGGAAAGACCGCTGAGCACATCCGGGATATCATTGAAAACTCCGGTTTGGCTGGATGTACTCTCTGCCGCTCCGCCGCGGAGGTGAAGCGGCTGGTCCAAAAGCAGCGTTTTGCCGCCGTGATATGTGGTTATAAGCTGCCCGACCAGACGGCGGAGGCCATGGTGGAGGACCTGCCCATTTCCTGCGCCGTATTGGTGGTGGCTGTGCAGACCATGCTGGACATGATCGGCGGCGATAACATATTTAAGCTGGCGGCCCCGGCGACCCGGAGCGACCTTTTGGCCTCGGTGCGAATGCTCATGCAAACGGGGCACAGAAGGGAGCGCACAGTAAAGAACCAACGTACCGACGAAGAGCGGGCGGTGGTAGAGCGGGCCAAGCATATTCTTATAGAGCGCAATGGGATGAGCGAAGAGCAGGCCCACCGTTTTTTACAGAAAAAGAGCATGGACTCCGGGGTCAAGTTGGTCCAGACGGCACAGATGATCTTGGATGGTCTTATGGAATTATGAGAAAATCTTCCGCGGCGGCAGTCATTCCTCTTGACTGCCGCCGTGGTCATATCATAGAATAGGAAAGGACTTTCAATGGGAGGGCCTTTTATGAAGTTTACCAAAATGCAGGGGCTGGGCAACGACTATGTGTATCTGGACTGCACCAAGTCCATTCCGGCAGAGCTGCCGGAGCTGGCAAAGAGGGTTTCTGACCGTCACTTTGGGATCGGCTCGGATGGCCTTATTTGTATCTGTGCTTCAGCGAAGGCGGACTTTCGTATGCGAATGTTTAATGCCGACGGCTCTGAGGGAGAGATGTGCGGCAATGGGATCCGCTGCGTAGGTAAGTTTGTTTATGATAAGGGGTTGACCCAAAAGACCGACCTTACCATAGATACCTTAGCTGGGATCAAGGCTCTGAAGCTGACTGTGGAGGCCGGTAAGGTCTCCGCTGTGGCAGTGGATATGGGGACCCCACGGTTAGACCAGGCACGCACCGTGACTTTTCAGGGCAGGGAATACCGGGGGATCCCGGTCTCCATGGGGAATCCCCACTTTGTGATCCCCACAAACAGTGTAAAGGATTTTGACCTGCGGATACACGCCCCTCTTTCTGTTCCAAACCCCGCTTTCCCCAATGGGGTCAATGTGGAGATCGCCGAGGCGTTGGCTCCCGACCATGTCCTTATGCGGGTTTGGGAGCGGGGGAGCGGCGAGACCCTGGCCTGTGGCACAGGAGCATGCGCCACAGTGGCCGCTTTTGTTAGCGAAGGGTTGACTGCAGGGCGGGAGGTCACAGTGACCTTGCTGGGCGGCGATCTTCACATCCGCTGGGATGAGGAGAGCGGACACATTTTTATGACTGGACCGGCTGTTACCGTCTATGAGGGCGAGTGGCCGGAGGAATGATATAAAATACATATAGGAAAGGAGAATATGCAATGGCGCATATCAACAAAAACTTCCTGAAGCTTCCAGGCGGATATCTGTTTCCTGAAATTGGCCGGCGGGTCCGGGCCTTTTCAGCAGAGGATCCCCCCAAGCCCTTGATCCGGCTGGGGATCGGCGATGTGACCCAGCCCCTGGCTCCGGCGGTCATTTCGGCCATGGAGAAAGCTGTGGCTGAAATGGGGAAGAAGGAGACCTTCCGGGGCTATTGTGAGGAGACCTGCGGAGCCTATGATTTTCTGCGCTTTGCCATCCGGGATTCTTACAAAGCCCAGGGGGTGGACATCGACGATGATGAGATCTTCGTCTCCGACGGCGCCAAGAGTGATTGCGGCAACATTGGGGACATTTTTGGCCTAGAAAACGTGGTGGCAGTGTGCGACCCGGTCTACCCGGTCTATGTAGATACCAACGCCATGGCAGGCAGGGCCGGGGAGTACGACGGGGAGAAGTGGACGGGGCTTGTCTATTTGCCCTGTACAGCTGAAAACGGTTTTTTCCCGGTTCTGCCCGTTGGGAAGGTTCCCGATCTTATCTATATATGCTCTCCCAACAATCCCACCGGTACCGCCGCCACTAAGGAGCAGCTGAAGGTATGGGTGGATTATGCCAACGCCCACGGAAGCGTGATCTTGTACGACTCCGCCTACGAGGCATTTATTACTGAGCCGGGCATCCCCCACAGCATTTTCGAGATCGAGGGGGCCAAGACCTGTGCCATTGAATTCCGTTCCTTCTCCAAGACCGCCGGATTCACCGGCACCCGCTGTGCCTATACTGTGATCCCCAAGGCCCTGGAACGGGAGGGAGTCAGTCTAAACGCCCTGTGGAACCGCCGCCAGGGTACCAAATTCAATGGTGTGTCCTATGTGGTCCAACGGGCGGCAGAAGCCACCTTCACTCCAGAAGGACAAGAGCAGATCAAGGAGACCATTGGCTTTTACCTCAACAACGCTAGAGTGATCCGGGAGGGGCTTTCCGCCGCGGGCTTGAAGACCTATGGCGGCGTGAATGCTCCCTACATCTGGGCCAGTACTCCCAAGGGAATGGCCTCCTGGGATTTCTTTGATATTTTACTCAAGCAAGCCTGCGTGGTCACGACCCCCGGCGCGGGCTTTGGCCCCAGCGGAGAGGGCTATATCCGCCTTACCGCCTTTGGAGACGCCGAAGCCACAAGAGAAGCGGTAGAGCGTATTCGGGCGGTGCTGTAAGCCGCCGTTCCAACGATGGATATTCCATAAAGCCAATTCACCTTACAGACGCATTCTGCTTATATGTACAAAAGGTTCCCCGGCCCAAATGGGCCGGGGAACCTTTTGTACAACGAGCCATTTTACTTACCTGCTCTATCAGGCAAAGACCTTTTTCAGCTTGGCGAAGCGGGGGAGAGAATGCTCCTTGGGAGGGTTCAACTCACCCTGGATGAGGGGGAGGACATAGTCAATAAAGGGTTGCTCGATACCGTTCCCTTCGGCGTTGATCCACGCACGGGGGACTTTCTTTTCAATGTTGGCGACAATATCCAGGGGCTGAAGTACAGTCTTGCACTGGTAGCCGCCGTCCCGGGTGCAGTCAAAGGCTACCATTTTGTCTGTAACGCCGGAAACAGCGGCCTCTACCGCAGCCTTGCCGGCCATAAAAGCCTCATCCACGTCAGTCTTGGAGCCGACGTGAGAGCCACAGCGCTGGAGCAGGGAAAGCTCAATGCCCCGGACCTTGGCCCCGGTCTTCTCCTTAACGATCTCGGCCAGCATGGCGGCCAACCCGCCCAGTTGGGCGTGACCGAAGCCGTCGGTGGCAGAGGTCTTGGCCTCGGAGACGAAGGTGCCGTCAGCATAGTGGATACCCTCGGAGACGGCCACCATGCACTTGCCGGTGGCGTCATAGATGCGCTTGACGTCGGCAATAAATTTGTCCATGTCGAAGTCGGTCTCAGGGAGGTAGATAAGGTCGGGGCCAAAGCCTGCCCAGGTAGCCAGGGCGGCGGAGCCGGCCAGCCAGCCCGCGTGGCGGCCCATGATCTCCACAATGCTCACCATGCCGGTGTCATAGACGTGAGCGTCCTGCCAGACCTCCATGCAGGAGGTGGCGATAAACTTGGCGGCACTGGCAAAGCCGGGGCAGTGGTCGGTGCCGTTGAGGTCGTTGTCGATGGTCTTAGGCACACCCATGACCCGGCACTCGTAACCCATCTTCTGCATATATTTGGAAATTTTATTGCAGGTGTCCATGGAGTCATTGCCGCCGTTATAAAAGAAGTAGCGGACGTTGTGCTTCTGGAAGATCTCCAGGATACGCTTATAGTCGGTGTCGTCCACATCAGGATCGGCCAGTTTATAACGGCAGGAGCCGAGAGCGGAGGAGGGGGTATAGCGCAGCAGGTCCAGTTCAGCGGCGTCCTCCTTACCCATGTCATATAGCTTGTCGTCCAGCACACCCTTGATGCCGTGGGCAGCGCCCAGGACCTGGGTGATACAGTCGGTATCCAAGGCGGTGCGAATGACGCCCAAGGCACTGGCGTTGATGACGGCGGTGGGACCGCCGGACTGGCCGATGATACAAGCGCCTCTCAGTTCACTCATGGTAGAATTCCTCCTGTTATCAACATAGTTTTATGAGACAGTGGAGCGTGTGACTAATATTTTCACTAAAATATGATACCATATTCTATTGCAATTCGCAACGAAAACTGGTAAAATTATCTTACATTTTGAAAAGGAGTTGATTCCCATGCCCCTGGTCACATCAACCGAAATGTTTAAAAAAGCCTATGCCGGTGGGTACGCTGTTGGCGCGTTCAATGTCAATAACATGGAGATCGTTCAGGGTATCACCGAAGCCTGCAAGGAGGAGCACGCTCCCGTGATCCTGCAGGTGTCCAAGGGCGCCCGCGCCTACGCCAACCACACGTACCTTGTGAAGTTGGTAGAGGCTGCCGTTATCGAATGTCCTGATATCCCTATTGTTCTCCACCTGGATCACGGCCCGGACTTTGAGACCTGCAAGTCCTGCATCGACGGCGGCTTTACCTCCGTGATGATCGACCTGTCCTCCAAGTCCTTTGAGGAGAACATCGAGGGTACCAAGAAGGTGGTGGAGTATGCCCACGACCATGGCGTGGTGGTGGAGGCCGAGCTGGGCACCTTAGCCGGGATTGAGGATGACGTAAAGGTAGCGGCCCACGCCGCGTCCTACACCCGCCCCGAAGAGGTAGAGGAGTTCGTCTCCAAGACCGGCTGCGACTCTCTGGCTATCGCCATCGGCACCTCCCACGGCGCCTATAAGTTTACCGCCGACCAGTGCACCCGCAATGAGAAGGGCGTTCTGGTCCCGCCCCCCCTGCGCTTTGATGTGCTGGAGGAGGTTTCCAAGCGTCTGCCCGGCTTCCCCATCGTACTCCATGGCTCTTCCAGTGTGCCTCAGGAGTACGTGAAGATGGTCAACGCCCACGGCGGCAAGATGCCCGACGCCGTCGGCATCCCCGAGGAGCAGCTGCGCAAGGCCGCTACCCTCAGCGTGTGCAAGATCAATATCGACTCTGACCTGCGCCTGGCTATGACCGGCACCGTTCGTGAATTCTTTGATGAGCACCCCGACAAGTTTGACCCCAGGGAGTACCTGAAGCCTGCCCGGGCCAACATCAAGGAGATTGTCCGCCACAAGCTGGTGGATGTGCTGGGCTGCGCCGGCAAGGCCTGAGAAAAAAGGTATTCCGAAAAAACCTCATGGAAAAGAAAACGGACACGGCTTGGGCCGTGTCCGTTTTTTATGAGAATGGTCAGCTCATTGCCTTAATGGCCTTCAGCATCCCATCGGCATCGGAGAGGGTAGTGGCAAAAGAGGTGACGAAGCGCACCACGGTATGGCTCTCATCAGCCTTGCACCAGGTCTCATAGGTACAGACCTCGTCCAGCTTGGGGAGAAAGTCGTTGGGGACGATGGGAAAAATCTGATTGGTGGGGGAATCCACCATCATAGGGAGTCCCAGATTCTTCAACCCACCCTGGAGGTATTGGGCCATATCCACCGCTTGGCGGGCCAACTTGAAGTAGAGGCCGTCCTTCAATAGGGCGGTGAACTGCACACCCAGAAGCCAGCCCTTGGCCAGCACGGCCCCCCGCTGCTTCTTGATACGGAAAAAGCCCTCCTGCAGAGTTGGATCAGTAATGACCAGCGCTTCGCCCATCATGGCGCCGTTTTTGGTACCTCCGATATAAAAGGCGTCGGTAAGGGAAGCGATATCCGGCAGAGTCAGATCGTTGTGGGGGGCAGAGAGGGCGCAGCCCAAACGGGCACCGTCCAGGAAGAGAAGCAAACCGTTGCGGCGGCAGCACTGGGACAGGGCCTCCAGTTCGCCCTTAAAATAGACTCCGCCGGTCTCGGTGGCGTTGGAAATGTAGACAAGCCTGGGCTTGGTCAGATGCTCGTCCTTACACTCTTCCACCACGGAGAGGATGGCGGCAGGGGTGAGCTTTCCATTGGCGGCGGTGGGAACAGAGATGATCTTGTGTCCGGCGGCCTCAACGGCTCCGGCTTCGTGGCCGTTGATGTGTCCAGAGGCGGGGGCGATAACGCTCTCCCAGGGCCGCAAAAAGGCGGCAATGGCGGTAAAGTTGGCCTGGGTCCCGCCGATCATAAACTGGACGTCGGCCTGAGGAGCCTGACACATGGCGCGGATCAGATCGGCGGCCTCCTTACAGTAACGGTCAGCGCCATAGCCGATAACGCTCTCGGCATTGACGGCTGTCAGGGCCTCTAAGACCTTTGGATGGCAGCCTACGGAATAGTCGTTGCGAAACTGATACAAAGCTTTCGCCCCCTTACATCTTAAAAGAGTCTTTCAGGCTTACCGCCCGATTGAAGACCAGGTGGCCGGGGGAGGAGTCTTTGCAGTCAGCGCAGAAATAGCCTTGGCGCATGAACTGGAAACGGTCCTCCGTCTTGGGATGGGAAAGTCCGGCCTCCACCTTGCAGTCGGTGAGGACCTCCAGGGAGTCGGGGTTTAGGCAGGCCATAAAGTCCTTGTCTCCAGCATCGGGGGATTCGTCGGCAAAGAGGTTGTCATAGAGCCGCACCTCGGCGTCCAGGGCCGTGGCGGCGTCTACCCAATGGAGAGTGGCGCCCTTGACCTTGCGGCCATCGGCGGGGTCGCCGCCCCGACTGTCAGGATCGTACTCGGCGGCGATCTGGGTCACCCGGCCTTGGTCGTCGGTTTCATAGCCCACGCATTTGATGAGATAGGCGCCCTTCAGGCGGCACTCGGGACCGCCGGGGTAGAGACGCTTGTACTTGGGGGCAGGCTCGGGGAGAAAGTCCTCGCTCTCCACCCACAGCTCCCGGGAGAAGGTGACCTTCCGGGTACCGGCGGACGGGTCGCCGGGGATATTCTCTACCTCAAACTCCTCGCTCTGCCCGGCAGGATAGTTGGTAATGAACAGCTTTACCGGGCGGAGCACCGCCATGACCCGATTGGCGGTGCGGTTCAGATCCTCCCGGAGGCAGTGCTCCAGGAAGCCGAAATCTACGGTGGAGGCTGCTTTGGTCACGCCGTTGCGCTCGGAGAAATCACGGATGGCGGCGGGAGTATACCCTCTGCGGCGCAGGCCGCAGAGGGTGGGCATACGGGGGTCGTCCCAGCCGGCGACCTTGCCCTCCTCCACCAGTGCCCGCAGCTTCCTCTTGGACATGACGGTGTAGTTGATGCCCAGGCGGGCAAACTCGATCTGACGGGGCTTGTGATAGGGGATGGACACATGCTCCACCACCCAGTCATAGAGGGGGCGGTGATCCTCAAACTCCAGGGAACACAGGGAGTGGGTGATCCCCTCCAGGGCGTCCTCGATGGGGTGAGCAAAGTCGTACATGGGGTAGATGCACCACTTGTCCCCCTGGCGGTGATGGTGGGCATGATTGATGCGATAGATGACGGGATCCCGCATATTGAAGTTGCCGCTGCTGAGGTCGATCTTGGCCCGAAGCGTCATGGCCCCGTTGGGGAATTCCCCCGCCTTCATCCGGGCAAACAGGTCCAAAGACTCCTCGATAGGCCGGTCCCGGTAGGGGGAGGTGGCGGGGATGCCCACATCTCCCCGGTGGGCCTTGAATTCCTCGGGGGAAAGCTCGCAGACGTAGGCAAGGCCCTTCTGAATGAGCTCCACAGCGTACTCGTACATCTTATCAAAGTAGTCCGAGGCGTAGAAGCACCGGTCCCCCCAGTCAACGCCCAGCCAGTGGATGTCCTCCTGGATAGC
>ERZ779633.113-NODE-113-length-33441-cov-7.662104_pt1 | contig 33441 bp, 24 predicted proteins | sample MGYA00514195_ERZ779633 | MGnify/ENA primary metagenome ERZ779633 (study PRJEB29562, sample SAMEA4376707) | mouse gut metagenome | isolation source: Cecum | study: EMG produced TPA metagenomics assembly of the A DSS colitis mouse model was used to assess the...
CTCAAACAGCGCCGCCGCTTTCTCAAATTCCCCTTCGGTGTAATAATAACAGCCGCACCAGAGAGCGGATTCAAAACATTTATTGTACTCACAGGCGGCGCAGGGTCTGAGCTGCTCCATCTTTTCAAAAATGCCCTTCGCCTTTTCCTTCTCACCAAGCGCCAGATAACACCATGCAAGCCATCCGCTCTGCACAGGCGCATATTTGGCATAAGTTTGATAATCTTCCTCTTTTACATTGCATTCCTCAAGACGTTTCAGAGCCTTCTTCGCCCAGCGCGCCGCTTCCTCGCGTTTCCCGGCCATATAATAATTTTTCGCCACACGCCATTCCGCTTTGAATTTTTCCCGGCTGCCCCCGTATAGCGTCGCCGCTTCCTGATATTTTTTTGCCGCTTTCTCGTAGGCGGTCACGTCCGCCAGAGAGCCGGCCCACTCCATATACAGTTCCGCCAGTTCCTGCCTGTCCGCTGCCCGCTTAAAATAGGACTGCTTTGCGTCGTCATAAACAGCCAGCCCCTGCTCTTTCTTCCCCATCAGAATCAAGGTATCGGCAATATTGCTGTAATAATCCTCATCCTCTCCCCGCGCCTTCTTCCTCTCCTCCTGCACCTCAAGAACCTGCTCCGGGCGCTTCATCCCCAAATAGCAGTTAGTCAGCGTTTCCCACAGTGTAGTGTCCGCCGGGAAAACCGCCAGTCCCTCTCTGCAGCAGACAATAGCTTTCTCATAATTTCCCATCTTCTGCAGACACTCTGCCATGCCCCGGTAGCCCTTGACAGATGTGTCCTTCGCTCCCATCGTCTCCACCGCGCTCTTATACGCCTCGTACCCTTTTTCATACTGCATGTCATTCGTGTAGGCAAGACCGATATTCTGCCAGAGGATATAGATCTCATCCTCCGGAACCGTTCCCGACGCAAGGGCCGCCTCATAATCCGCCACGGCAAGCGCCGTCTCCATCCTCTCCGAATACAGATTGCCCCTGTCCCACAGACGGTAACCCTTGTTCTGGGTAATCTCCATCTGTTTATTGATATAGTGCATCGCCTTGTCGTAATCCGCTTTCTTATATTCCGAGCAGAACAGGTTCTCGTAGCACCGATAAAGCCTCAAATTCGTATCCCGGTAAGTCTCGTCCTGCTCCACCGCCTTTGTAAAATATGCTGCGGCCTGCCGCCATTCCTTCGCCACCTGGAAGCAGACGCCCATGCCAAAATAAAACTCTGTGTGGTGGTAAACCTGCTCCACTCTTTTATACTGCACAAGCGCCCTGTCAAACTGGTCAGAGTCCCGCAGGAGATTGCCCAGCACAAGCACATAGTAAGGCTCCTCCGGGTCTAACCGCATCGCTCCCTGCACAAGCTCAATCGCCGTATCAAGCTTCTCATCCGCCTCGAAGATCAGCCCCTTCTCAAAGATCAGCTCGGCGCGGTCAAGGGCATCCCTCTCATCCTCCGCATTCTCCCCCGCTTCCTTTGTCTCCTTGAGCAAGGTGTCCAGTATTTCCAACGGACGTCTGCGGCTTTCCTCATCCTCTGAGAGCATCCGCAGAATCTTTGCCTCCTGAAAACGCAGCTTTTTGGAAAACTCCACCCCATTTTCCCTGGCTCTCTCTAACACGCCGAGCGCATCTTTATATTGGTTATAATCATAAAAAATCATCGCCGCGTAGAGATACGGTTTGTCAAAGCCCGCATACAGCTCTATGGCGCGGTAGTAATCATCCACCACCTGCTGCGCTTTTTTCATATGATAGCACGCTTCCTGTCTGACCAGATAGGCAGGATAAAAACCGTCATCCGCCTCTAAAATCTCGTCGCAGACCTCTGTCGCCCTCTCGTATTCCTTTAAGGAAAGATACCTGTCCGCCAGATAATATTTACAGTCGATGCGGATCCTTTCGTCCGCCTCCAGTTCAATCGCCGTCTTAGTCTCCCGCTCGCCCTCCTCATGCTTTTCGGTACAGTAATAACACACGCCGAGAAGACGGTGGCTCTGCGCTGCCTTTGACGCCCTCTTTTCCTCATTGTCCTCATTGTTTTCCACACACTGCAAATGCGCCTGATAGACGGGAATGGCCTCCCCGTAGCGCTCCAGTCTGTAAAGAGCCCAGGCCTTTAATTCAAGGCCGTCCTCCTCCGTTTCCAGCTCGCTGTCCTCCGAAAGCAGGATAAGAATATCCTCGTACTGTTCCAAATCAAACAGCCGCCACCCCAGATACGACCGCAGCTCCTTCCCCGAGAGATCCTCGTAGGGCTCCCCCTTTGTAAGCGCCTCCCGCAACAGGGGAACCAACTCGTTGTCGATCTCCTTCTGTATTTCCAGCAGCTCCTCGTCACGCCGGTTCACCTTGATCAGTTCGTTCACGTATTTGCTGGCGCGATACCAGCTCCTCTGATCCATAAGATGGCGCATGGCGAAAAATTTTGCCATATAGTAATCCGGCTCCTCGGAAAGCACAGCCTCCCACTGGGCAAATCCTCTCTCCTCATCCCCTGTATCGTGAAAAATTCTTCCCGTCCAAACCCGCACATAACCGTCTTCCGGGTAACGCCCAATCAGCTTTTCCGCCAGCTCCCGTCCCTTTTCCGACTCCTCCCTGCGAATATACAGGCGCAGCCGCTCTACATCCTCGTAGGGATGATAAATCCCATGTCGTTTCAAATCCGCCAGCTTCTGTGCGACGCCCTCCGTCTCATCGTTCTCCAGATCGCCTGTGATCCGGAAATACTCCTTGATATAATCGTCCGCCTCCTCGTCGCCTTCCGGAAAATAGCCGTCCTGCGCCTCAAACAGACCGTAATCAAGAAAATCCCCGGTATTTACATGGTACTCGATATGTTTGAGGAAATTCACATGAAAGTCTTCCTTCAGTGCGTCGAAGTCCTCCAGCACATGAAATACCTGATTCAGCAGCACCCAGACAGTCTGCGGCAGAAAAGAATGCGCGGCAAGAAAGCCGAGCAGCTGTCCCCTGGCCTCCAGAAACGTATCAAAGCCGACACAGACCTGGTCGTCCAAGAGCGGTCTCCAGTTATCGACCTCTCTGCGCAGAAGAATGTCCCGGTAAATTTCCCGCACGCGCCGCATCCATAGCCCGACCTCTCCCTGCGGCTCCTCCTCCGCTTCCTCCCGCTGACCGGCAAAGCGAAGCGCCTCCTCATAAGCCTCCCGCAGACGCTTAAAGCCTTCCGGATCGTCCTCCGGGTTCGTGTCTTTTAAAAGGGTAAGGTAATTTTGCCTGATTGGCTCCTCTTCCTTTGTCTCCGAAAGTCCCAATATTCGAAACGCCAGTTTTCTATCCATACAGTTTGCGCTCCTTTTATAAAAAAGGCTTCCTCCCCATTATAAGGAGAAAGCCTTTTCTTACTCTCTAATCTGTTTTATTTCATCAATTTTCCCAGTGTCGAAGTCGCTGAAGCCGTCGCAGCCGCCGTCGTCACAGGCTCTTTTGGCAGCACAACCTTGTCGAGTTTCCAGATCTCATCCACATACTCCTGAATGGTTCTGTCGGAAGTAAACTTGCCGGAACATGCCACATTTAAGATCGCGCTCCTCGCCCAGCCCTTTTCGTCCCGATAAGCTGTCTCCACCTTCTTCTGCGCCTCCGCGTAAGCCTTGAAATCCTTCAAAATAAAGTATGTGTCCGCTTTCGCCGTGCTCTGGGTATTTAACAGCGAATTGTACAGGGAGCGGAACAGGTCGGGATCGCCAGGCGCATAGGTGCCGTTGATGAGCTGCATCAGCACCTTTCTCACATCGGGATCATTGTTAAAAATCTCGGTGGGATCATAGCCGCCGTAATTCTCGTAGCGGATGACCTCGTCGGAGGACAGACCGAAGATAAACGCGTTCTCCTCTCCCACTTCCTCCACAATCTCCACGTTGGCGCCATCCATGGTGCCGATCGTCAGCGCACCGTTCAACATGAACTTCATGTTACCTGTGCCGGACGCCTCCTTACTTGCCGTGGAAATCTGTTCGGACACATCCGCCGCCGCGAAGATGATCTCCGCGTTGGACACACGGTAATTCTCGATAAACACCACTTTGATCTTTCCGTTAATTGCCGGGTCGTTGTTCACCACGTCCGCCACGGAATTGATCAGCTTGATGGTCAGCTTCGCGTTCTTGTAGCCCGCCGCCGCCTTCGCGCCGAAAATGAACGTCCTCGGATAGAAATCCATATCCGGGTGCTCCTTCAACTCATTGTAGAGATACATCACATGCAGAATATTCAAAAGCTGTCTCTTGTACTCGTGCAGACGCTTCACCTGTACATCAAAGATAGAGCGGGGATCCACCTCAACACCGTTGTGCTCCAAAATATACTCAGCCAGACGCACCTTGTTCTGGTACTTGATGTTCATAAACTCCTGTTGCGCCTTCTCGTCGTCAGCATAGATTTTCAGCTTATTGATCTTCGGCAGATCCGTGATCCAGTCGCTGCCCACATGATCGGTCACCCAGTCCGCAAGGAGCGGGTTCGCGTGAAGCAGGAAACGTCTCTGGGTAATGCCGTTTGTCTTGTTGTTGAACTTCTCGGGCATCATCTCATAGAAATCTTTCAATTCCTGATTCTTTAAGATCTCCGTATGTAATCTCGCCACACCGTTCACTGAGTAGCCTGCCGCGATCGCCAGATGCGCCATCTTCACCTGGCCGTCGTAGATGATCGCCATCTTTCTTACCTTCTCGTGGTTGCCGGGATACATCTGCTCGATTCTCGCAATGAAGCGGCGGTTGATCTCCTCCACGATCTGATACACTCTCGGAAGCAGTCTCGAAAACAGCTCGATGGGCCATTTCTCCAGCGCCTCGGACATAATTGTATGGTTGGTGTACGCGCAGGTCTTGGTCGTAACCTCCCACGCCTCGTCCCATGTCAGATAGTGCTCGTCCATCAGGATGCGCATCAGCTCCGCAACGGCAACGGTGGGATGGGTATCGTTCAACTGGAAGGTCACCTTCTCATGAAACTTCCTGATATCGTCGTGGTTTCTCATATACTTCGCCACTGCCGTCTGCACCGACGCAGAGATGAAGAAATACTGCTGTTTTAAGCGGAGTTCCTTACCCGCATAGTGATTGTCGTTGGGATAAAGCACCTCCACGATATTTCTCGCAAGATTTTCCTGCTCCACCGCTTTCTGGTAATCACCTTTGTCAAAAGAATCAAGCTGGAAGCAGTTTACCGGCTCCGCATCCCAGATCCGAAGAGTATTGACAACACCACTGCCGTAACCGACAACCGGCAGATCATAGGGAATCGCCGTAACCGCCTGATAACCCTCCTGTTTAAAGTTGCTCCTGCCGTTTTCATCCACATAAACGTTCACATAGCCGCCGAAACGCACTTCCTTCGCGTACTCGGGTCTGCGCAGTTCAAAAGGATTGCCGTCCTTGAGCCAGTTATCCGGCACTTCCACCTGATAGCCGTCGCGGATCTCCTGCTTAAACATACCGTAGCGGTAGCGGATGCCGCAGCCATAGGCTTCATAGCCAAGCGTCGCCAGAGAATCAAGGAAACATGCCGCCAGACGGCCCAGACCGCCGTTGCCCAGCGCCGCATCGGGCTCCTGATCTTCCACCACGTTGATATCAATGCCAAGCTCTGCGAGCGCCTTCTCGAACGCTTTATATGCCTGCAGATTGATCATATTGTTGCCGAGTGCTCTGCCCATCAGGAATTCCATGGACAAATAGTAAACCATTTTCGGATCCTGTCTCTCAAATTCCTTCTGGGACTTTAACCACTGATCCACTATGGCGTCCTTAACCGCGTAGGATACCGCCTGAAAAATCTGCTGGTCAGACGCCTCCTCCAGCGTCTTTCTGTAAAGGGTTTTTACATTGTAAAGGACGCTTCTCTTAAAGAGCTCTGTATCAAAAGTTTTCGCCGGTGCATTTTTAATCATCTCTCTCCTCCTCGTTAACCCTGCTGTCAGACAAGTTTTCTTGCATTCCTTTCTATTATAGCCTGATTTTCTATTTTTGACCATACAAAGATTAAAATTTAACATTTTGCATCACGGAATTTATTTTTTATAGTTATGAGCGGGTCAATACTCATAAAGCACGCGGATTTTCCCGCTCTCCATATCCTTGCAGTAGCACACGCTCCTGCCGCGCACATAGCCGTCCCGCCAGCCGATGCTGTACTCCTTACTGTATGTCAGATCCGTCACGGTAAAGAAAAGTTTCCCTTCCAGATACTCTATATCCTCGATCTGCTGCACAATATGTCCGTCCACATGCGTCCGAATGCCCAGCTTTTTGCTTTCCTTTTCCGAGAGCAGCACATAACAGACACCGGATGTGTCAGGATAGAACAGAATCGCGTCCGCACCGTCTGCCGCCACATAGCTGTGCGGCTGGTCTAAATAGGTCTGATCGGCATCCCGCACCACGATATCATCGACAGCTTTTCCCCGCAGGACAACCTGTTGCATACCGTCCTTCCACTCGCGGGCTGTCTGTGCGGGCAGCCGACAGAACAGTACACTGTCTGTGCCATCGTCATACAGATAAAAGTTCTCCGTGGGAGAATGATCCACAAGACGGGTAAATCCGCTGCCATCTTTTTTTACGCGATATATCATGCCGCCGGAATACACATGTGCCGTGCCGTTGGTCGTACCCACGGAAAAGTAAAGCTCCTCTCCCAATATCTGAAAACAGGAAATAAAAAGCGGTGATTCCGTCGCGTTTAGCAAAAAATCCGCCGACACACAGTCTTCCGCATACTCCCGCATGGTGACCGTCGCCAGATCCTTTGTATTTCCCTTGTAATCAACAGAATACAACGTCACATCATAGGGCTGTTCATACTCCTCTTTCTCATGCCTTACCAACTTGGATAAAAATACCGCTTCCTCCGTAGCGCCTAGATATTCCGCACCATGATACAGACCTTTTCCCGATATCAGGAGATGTTCCTCTCCATCCCGTCCGTCGATCCATGTGATCCCATATCCGTCGTCTCCCGCGTACCCGCCTGTCCCGCAAATGATTTTGTCGCCCTTCACCGCATAGATGCTGCGGGCGCTGTATTCCTTTACCCCGCTCCCGTCCAATTCACAGGAATAGACAACCGCACGGGTGATCTGCCGTCCGTTTTCGCGCGTCTGCACGTATTTGTGGGAATAAATTCTGCCACCCACAATATAAAGCTCATCACAGCCATCATCCACGCCGACCTGCGTCACACTGCCGTCCGGCTCCATGCGCATCAGCTCCTTTGCCGTGCCCGCAACCGGTTCAAAATACGCCCACAGTCCACCTTCGTCCAGATCTTCATCGGAATACTGCCGATAGTAAATCTTACCTTCCCATTCGGCGTACACCCTGTTCTCCATAGCCGGAAGGGCCGACAGCTCCTCCGACACCGGACTGCATCCATACTGAGATTCGCTTTCCTGTGCCGCCACATTTCCTCCGGCGCCGCCCACGAAGCCTGCCAGAATCACAACCGCCAGGGTACGCCAGAGAACCGCTGCGGCATTTCTCAATATTTTCCTCTTTCTCAATGTTTTCTCATTTCTGCTCCATCCGCCGCAGGCAACTATATTTTCTGGATACCGATCGTCACGGTCTCCCCGTTCACGTTCCACTCTTTGGAAACCGCCAGCTCTTCTCCCGCGCCGATGCTCTCCGCCAGTACCTTCCCTGCAATCACAGCCTCGTTCTCCGCGGCGATCTGCGCCACCTTCTCATTGCCGTTCAGGGAAACCCTGATATGGTCCATCACCTCAAAATCCGCGTCCTTTCTCATGGTCTGGATTTTACTGATGATCTCGTAGACAAAGCCCTCCTCGATCAGCTCTTCCGTCAGGTTCGTGTCGAGCACCACCGTCACATAATTGTCTGCCTCCGCCACAAAACCGTCCTTCTGCGCCATATCAATGAGCAGATCCTCCTCCGCAAGAGAAACTGCCACACCGTCCACGTCAAACTGCAACGCCCCCTGCGTTTTCAGGGTATCCATCGCCGCACTGCCGTCCACCGCGGACAGATATGCTTTGATGCCGCCGAGCTGCTTGCCATATTTCGGACCCACCGTCTTAAGCTGGGGCTTGAAGCTGTAAGTCGTGAACGCCGACACGTCGTCGGAAAATACAATCTGCTTTACATTTAACTCATCCTTCACGATATCCTGATAGAAGTCGTCGAGAACGCTCTCCGCCTTCACATACATGGTGCCGATGGGCTGGCGGTTCTTGATGTTCGCCGTGTTGCGCGCCGCGCGCCCCATGACAACGATCTTTAACACCTCTTCCATGGAGTCTTCCAGCTTTTTGTCGATCATCCCCTCGTCCGCCGTCGGGAAGTCACACAGATGAATGCTCTCCGGCGCGTCCCTGTCAATGCTGCACACCAGATTGCGGTAAATTTCCTCCGTCATAAACGGAATCATCGGTGCGGCGCACTTGCAGATATCCACAAGCGCCGTGTAAAGGGTCATATAAGCGTTGATTTTATCCTGCTCCATGCCTTTCGCCCAGAATCTCTCGCGGCTTCTTCTCACATACCAGTTGCTCATCTCATCCACAAAGTTATCCAGCACACGCGCCGCCTCGGGGATTCTGTAATTGTCCAGATGGTCATCCACTTCCTTGATGGCTGTGTTTAACTTGGAAAGCAGCCACTTGTCCATAACGGGAAGTTTGTCGTATTCCAGACTGTACTTCGTCGCGTCGAAATTGTCGATATTCGCATACAGCACGAAGAACGCGTAGGTATTCCAGAGTGTGCCGAGGAACTTTCGCTGCCCCTCCTGCACCGCCTTGCCGTGGAAACGGTTGGGCAGCCAAGGCGCCGAATTGATATAGAAATACCAGCGGATCGCATCCGCGCCGTAAGTCTCAAGCGCCTCGAAGGGATCTACCGCGTTGCCCTTGGACTTGCTCATCTTCTGCCCGTTCTCGTCCTGCACATGCCCGAGCACGATCACATTCTCGAAGGGCGCGCAGTTAAACAGGAGCGTGGACTCCGCCATCAGCGAGTAGAACCATCCTCGCGTCTGGTCCACCGCCTCGGAGATAAACTGCGCCGGGAACTGGCTGTCAAACAGTTCTTTATTCTCAAACGGGTAGTGATGCTGTGCAAAGGGCATCGCGCCGGAATCAAACCAGCAGTCGATCACCTCGGGCACACGCTTCATGGTGCCGCCGCATTCCGGGCAGGTACAGGTGATCTCGTCGATATAGGGTCTGTGCAGCTCCACGGTCTTTGCCGCCGCATTGCCGCTCATTTTTTCCAGTTCCTCACGGGAACCGATGGCGTCCATGTGACCGCAGCTCTCGCACGCCCACACATTTAAGGGCGTGCCCCAGTAACGGTTACGGGAAATGCCCCAGTCCTGAATATTCTCCAGCCAGTTGCCGAAACGCCCCTCGCCGATAGATTCCGGGATCCAATTTACAGTCTTGTTGTTTCGCACCAGATCGTCGCGCACCGCCGTCATCTTGATAAACCACGACTCGCGCGCATAATAAATCAACGGCGTATCGCAGCGCCAGCAGAACGGATAATCGTGCTCGAACTTAGGCGCGTCGAAGAGCTTTCCTTCTTTCTCTAAATCCTTAATCACTTCCGGATCAGCCTTTTTCACAAACAGTCCCGCATAAGGCGTCTCCTCCGTCATGTTGCCCTTGCCGTCCACGAACTGCACAAAGGGCAGGTCATATTTGCGTCCCACCTGCGCGTCGTCCTCACCAAAAGCCGGGGCGATATGCACGATGCCGGTACCGTCCGTCATGGTAACGTAACTGTCGCAGGTCACATAGTGGGCTTTCTTTTTCTGTCTTGCCGCCTCCTCGCCCGCGCAGGCAAACAACGGCTCGTACTCTTTGTATTCCAGATCCGTGCCCACATAGGTTTCCAACACTTCATAGGCAGGCTTTCCATCCTCAGCCAGTTTGCCGAGCACCGTATCTAAAAGCGCCTGCGCCATATAATAGGTATAGCCGTCCGCCGCCTTCACTTTCACGTAAGTTTCCACAGGGTTCACGCACAGCGCCACATTGGATGGCAGTGTCCACGGCGTGGTTGTCCATGCAAGGAAATAAGCGTCCTCACCCACCACCTTAAACCGGGCGATGGCAGAGCGCTCCTTCACCGCCTTGTAGCCCTGCGCCACCTCGTGGGAGGACAGGGGTGTGCCGCACCGGGGGCAGTAGGGCACGATCTTAAAGCCCTTGTACAAAAGCTTCTTGTCCCAGATCTGCTTGAGCGCCCACCACTCGGACTCGATGAAATTATCGTGATATGTCACGTAAGGGTCGTCCATATCCGCCCAGAAACCAACCGTGCCGGAGAAATCCTCCCACATGCCCTTGTATTTCCAGACAGATTCCTTACACTTGCTGATAAACGGGTCAAGCCCGTACTCCTCGATCTGCTCCTTGCCGTCCAACCCGAGCAGCTTCTCCACTTCCAGTTCCACCGGCAGACCGTGGGTGTCCCACCCCGCCTTACGGGGCACCATATATCCCTTCATGGTGCGGTATCTGGGAATCATATCTTTGATGACACGCGTCAGCACATGCCCGATATGCGGCTTGCCGTTGGCCGTCGGAGGCCCGTCATAAAAGGTGTAGGTAGGGCCGTCCTTGCGGGAGTCCATGCTCTTTTGGAAGATATGATTGTCCTTCCAGAAGAGACACACCTCTTTTTCTCTGTCCACAAAATTTAAGTTCGCGTCAACTTTCTGATACATAGTGTCCTTCCTTTCTTTAAAAAAGTAAAGCCCCCGTCCCGTAAAAGGACGAGGGCAAAGTTCTCGTGATACCACCTGTTACGACGTACCGACCAACCCGCGCACGCCAAACAGCACATTTCTCTTTCGCCGTCCCACATGACACGATTTATCTATACGGTTCCCGATAACGGCGGGATGCCGTCAGAGCCTACTGTCTCACCGCCTGCTTTCCGGCTCCTTCGGAACGGATGTTGCGAAAACGGCGAAGGTTCGGTCTGAAACTCAGAAGTGATTTTCCCTGATCATCTACTCGTACCGGTCTTCCACCCTCACCGGCTCGCTGCGACTTTTAAAAATCAGGTACTGTCTTCCTCAACGTCTCTGCCTATGATAACTGCTTATCATTTTGGCATTGTCGCAAAGAATTGTCAAGGCAGAAATTGCAAGATTTATTATGAACGATCTCCACAAATACTCGGGAAACAGCTTTCCATCCGTTTTATCCCTCTCAAAAACAAATAGGTTCCACCTCCTCGTTTAACGGCTTCATCTCATACTCCGGCAAACTGTCCAGAAGCTCTTCCAGACAAAGGGTTGTGCTGCCGACCACGTCATGAGCGAGCAGGACGACCTTCTTGCGCCCAAGTGTCGTCGATACGCCGTTCTCTATCAGCTGCTTCGGATCCGGGTTTTTGACCGCATCCTCCAGGCTTGCGTTCCAGTCGTAATATATGTAGCCCCTGTCCGTCATCTCACGGATAATTGCCTTGCCGGTTTTCTTGTTAAAGGCATTGACGCTGCCGCCCGGGAAGCGGAACAGATTTGTCTCCACCCCTGTCACCTCGTACACGGTCTGTCTCGCCTTTTCAAAATCCGACACATAACTGTCCACGCTCGCATACAGGGCATCGTAATCATGGTTATCACAGTGGATGCCTATGGTATGTCCCTCCGCCACGATCTGCCTCGCCACCTCCGGATGCAGTCTCACATTCTCTCCCACCAGAAAGAACGTCGCCTTGATATTCCTCTCCCGCAGTATTTCAAGTACCTTTCGGGTGTTCTCCTCGGAAGGCCCGTCGTCAAAGGTCAGGTACATGGTCTTTGGATGAAAATAGTAGAGGATGCCCTGCACAATGCCGTCCGCGATCTGCTGTTGATATTCCGCAAGATTTAGTTTCCTGCGCTCCGCCGCATTGGAGAGAAATCCCGTCTCAATCAGGCAGGCGGGCATGGAGGTGTTTTTCGTCACATAAAAATCCGCGTCGCCGCGCAGTTCCCGCTCTGCGGCTTCCGTACTTTTTAAAGTCTGCTGTCTGATTAACTGTGCCAGTCTCCTACTGTCCGTCCGCTCTTCATCTTCCGTATACCACACTTCCATCCCTTTCACCCCGGCGCCTTCTTCCGTGGCGTTCTGATGGATGCTGATATAGATATCCGCCCCCGAGCGGTTGGCCTCCGCCACCCGCGCTTCCTTTGCAATATAGGTATCCGTCTCTCTGGACATGATCACCTGATATCCCTGTCCCTGTAACTGTTCCCTTACCAACAGCGCGATGGCAAGGTTCAGATCCTTTTCCCGCACGCCTGCTCTGGCGCAGCCCTCGTCCGTGCCGCCATGTCCCGGGTCAAGATAAACCGTCGGAATATGCGCCGCTGCCGACAGCCCGTCCTCATCCCCGGCGGTTGCTGCCGCCTGCGCCAACGCGACAGCGACGGGAAGCGCCATTTCCTGCGCCTGTACCGCCTCTGTCACCTTCCCGTCCATCGGCAGTTCCGCCGCTTCCTCCGCATTCCACAATTTTTCCTTCAAATATCGAACGCCGCCCGCCGCCACAAGCTTCGCTGACAGCATCACCGTCAGGCTGACGATACACACCGCGGCCCCCAGCGTATATGCCCTCCTTGCCAGCCGCCTTTTTCTCTGCTCCCTCGTCGCATAACCGCAGACATATTCCCACGTGAACGATGACTCCCCGTACATAACTGATGCTCCTCTCTTGTATGCTTTACAGTTCAAGCATATAAGTGAGGAGCATCATAATTTCATCCAAGTTGCATCATAATCCCATAATATTTGCATCAAATTTGCATCATCTTGAGATTTTCAGGAACAGTTCGTTGATCCCCTCGTAAAATCCCAGCGTCACCACCGTCTGTCCGTTCCCCATACCCGCAAACACATATTTGCGAAAATAAGGCGTTGTCTCCAGGAGCGGGTTGTCCGACTCATAGGGCGAAGGTTCGCCAAGCCCCATATATGCCGCCCAGTCCGCCACCACCGTATCCGCGTCGATCTCTTCCCACAGGAGCGGCGTCCTTACATAAAATTCATATATTTTTCCGTCGTCCGCGTCGATATAGGCATCCATCAGACGGTTCGTCTTATCCGCGTTTTTCTGGGAATTGGACAGGCTCATCTTCCAGACTGCCACATTGTTGCGCGGCTCCAGCACATCAATCGCTGAGTAGAGGGTAACGTCATAGGAAGATGCATCCACTTCCCTCACCTGTTCGGGCAGGATCCCCTTTTCCTTAAGCAGCTTAAGGCCCTCATTGCACGTGGCATAGATCTGCTCGTCCGTGATCTCCCTGCCGGAAGGCCCTCTGCGGTTCACCACAAAAGCGTAGGAGCCTTCCAATTCCTGATAATCCATCTCCTCGTCCGCCTCATGCGTCATGGCGCTCGTCTCGCTCTCCGGAAAGGTCTGGCTGCTCAGACAGCATGACAGGATATAAAGCTTCTCATTACTGTTCATCTGGTAGCGGTAGCCCTCTCCGGCGTTTTCCACATTTTCCGTATGCAGCGTGTCCAGAATCCCCTGATCCTTATACTCCGCCAGCGCCTCCGGCCCCCATATGGAAATGAACATTGCAAGCGCCGCCAACAGCGGAACCGCCAAATAATATACCTTATTCTTCATTTGTACTATTCTCCATGGAAAACATACTATGGCAGCAGCTCTGCACACTTGCTGCGCTGAACGTGCACGCGCCATGCAGCTTGTCTGCATCCCAATTCCTGCACCTCTAAGGTACAAGCAGGAAGCTGAAACAGGAACCCTCCCCGACTTTACTCTCAATCTGCAATTCGCTGTGATGTATTTTTAAAATCTCAGCGCACAACGCAAGCCCGAGTCCCGCCCCGTTCTTGCTCCTCGCCCGGGACTTGTCCACCATGTAAAACGCCTTGACAATCTTACTCTGTTCCGCCTCCGGAATGCCGATGCCGTAGTCCCTTACCGCAATCCGATAGCCGCCGTCAACCGCCTGCCCTGTCACCTCGACTACACCTGCCATTCCACCGTCTGCCGCCTTACTGCTCACTCTGTCATCCGGCATATCGAAAATCACCCTGTCCTGAGCTGCCGCAATCGCACTGCCCGTTTCCGATACAGCAGCGGTCTCCGACGCCTTACAGGCATTGTCAATCAGATTGACCAGCACTGTCTTGATCAGATTCGCCTCCATCCGCACCACGGCTTCCTCGTGTGTAAAACGGATATCCGCCTCCTTTTTCTCAGCAAACATTTCCTGCAGGTAGGCAAACAATTCTCCCACCGGCATTTCCTGCAGCTGCGGCTCCTCCTGCTTTGCAACGATGATATCCAAAAGGCGGAACGACATGGCCTCCAGGCGTTTACCTTCCGTATAGATATAATTCGCTGACATGATGCTTTTCTCCTCGTCCAGCTTGTGGGAGCGCAGCATGTCCGCATATCCGATAATCGCCGTCAGGGGCGTTTTCAGTTCATGGGCAAAAGCGCCCATAAATTCTTCCCGCGCCTCGATCTCCTCCTCCAGCTTGCATATATTTTCTTCCAGCGCGTTTGCCATCCTGTTGAAATCATCGGTGAGCTGTCCAAGCTCATCCCGGCTGATCTGCTTTGCCCGGTATGCATAATCTCCCTCCGCCATTTTTCTGGTCGCCTTGGTCAGCAGACGAATCGGCTTCGTCAGGAGAGATGCGATCACCAGCATAATAACCATTCCGGTCAATAGCATAACCAAAGTCACCTTTCGATACAGCGAAAACCCGAGGGCGCGTTCCGTAAACACCTCCGTCACATCCTTCATGGTCTCCAGATACAAAATTCGGTTCAACGCATTGATGGATACGCAGGTGTGCACATAGTAGCGTTCCTGCGCGCGAATCACGCGGTATGATTTGGTGTGCTGATCCGACTGCAAAAGCACCCCCTCGTCCGCGGTAAAACCGCCGCTCGTATACAGTATGTTTTTCTCCTCGTCCGCGATCCGCAAAAGACGGCCGCCGCTCTGTCCGCCTATTTCCAGCTTAGACGCAATCTCTTCCACCACGCTGTCCGGCAAAACACTGTACTTGAGAGGCACATTCAGAGCCGCCGTCTCAAAGGCAAAGCCCAAGATACTGCTCTCATCGATCGCCTGTCCCACCTCTCTGTCCAGAGAAGTCTCAAACACATAATTTACAAAATAAAAGCCGCTGAATCCAAGCGCCAGCGCCAGGACGATCATGGTAGACAGCACCATTTTCATTGAAAATTTCATTCCAACACCTCTAAACGGTAGCCAACCTTATACACCGCCACCAGACTATGCTCCCATCCCAGTTTTTTTCTCAGGCGCTGCACATGCAGGTCAAGCGTCCTGCTGTCCGCGAAGTATTCCCCTTCCCACACCTTTTCATATAGCGTTTCCCGAAACAGGGCGACGTTTCTATTTTTCATAAAGAGGAGCAGAAGGCCGAACTCTTTGTTCGTCAGCTCCACGGGACGTCCCGCCTTAGTCACCCTGCGCGCGTCCACATCCACCGTCACGTCTCCCGCCGTAAGATGCTGTTCCGCCTTGTTATAACGCCGCAGCACCGCCTCCACTCTGGCCACCAGCTCCACCACGTCGAAGGGCTTTACCAGATAGTCGTCGGCACCCAGCTTCAGGCCTTTGACCCGGTGCTTGACTTCATGTTTGGCGGTGATAAAAATCACCGGAATCCCCAAAGGCCGTATGTACTCCATCACGTCATAACCGTCCGCTCCCGGCAGCATGATATCCAGAAGAATCAGTTCAAACTCTTCCTTCTCGATCAGGTCGATCGCCTGCAGTCCGTCCTGCACCGAGGTACAGTGATAGCCCGCGGAAGAGAGATTTAAGTCTATCAAGTCGCAAATCGACTTTTCATCATCTACAATCAGTATTTTAATCATCTGTAGTCTGCCACCCCCAATAAGCCCGCGCTTTCTCTACCAGTATTTCCATCGTGTCCTCATCGCTGCACCGATATACATCCCTGATTTCCATATCCGGCTCAAACCCGCCGGTTCGCTGATAATAGATCCGGTAATCGCTCTCTATGAGAAGCTCCCCGCCTTCGCCCTCATAGCTGTATCTGGCAAGAATCACGATGTCCTTGAGTCCGTCCCCGTCTATATCCCGGCAGGTAACTCCCTTCAGTGCATAGAGGTTGTCGTACTCCCCCATTGGTTGTAATACCGACACAATATCCCCCTGCTCGTTCACCAGATAAATCATAAAAATGTCATAATCCGCAAGCCGGTATGTTCCCGGCGTCACCTGCAGCCTGCCAAGCTTTCCGAATGTCCTCAGATAGCATTGCTCCGTAATAACCCTGAAACGGTTCCTCTGGAGCTCCTGCAAAGTGGCCGCCGTATACAAAAATTCTGTGGAATCCCCGTCTCTGACAAAAGCCGCAATCGAGTCCGCGCTCTTGTTCATCCCGAAGCGGTTGATTTTTTCCGAAATCCGATAATCCCTGTAAAAACCGTCACCTGTCTGATTCTGAAAAAGCACGTCCCCTACCTTGTAAGTCTCACCCGCATAGACACCGCTCTCATTGACACAGAAGGTAATGAGAACGATATCCATTTTACCGTCCCGGTTCAGATCCTGAAAGGAGACCGCCGCAATGGACTGCACCGGCTGCCGCATCCGGCCTCTGACGCAGTAATTGGTCTCCAGCTGTTCCGTCCGATAAAGAATCTGCCCGTAGCCGTCCACAAGAAACAGCGCCAGCCGGTTATACCGCTCGTCAAAAGCGGGCACCAGCAAAAGGCCGTCCTCCTCGTCCGGGTTAAGCGGGAAAATCTGATCCTCCACCACAAGAAAACCGCCGTCCGCTATCCCGTCCCTGTTTTCTATCGACATCAGGCGGTCATAATACGCTTCATACTCCGCCAGCACGGAAGTCTCCTTCGCCTCCGTCGGAGCTGCCTGTACAACAAGTTCCATAAAAAGCAGGCGCCCAATCAACAGCAACACAGAAAGCGCACGCCCATATTTACACCTTCTCATCTGTCATACTCCCAAACCGCACGTTCATGTGCCGCTTCCCTCTTTCTCAAACACCGCTTTGATATGAAGCCCGCCTTCCGGCACCTCCAATTGCGGCGACGCCTCCGAGATCGTTTCCTTTTCCTGTCCTGCGGTAATCTCCCATCCCGCAAAACGATATCCTTCCTTAACCGTTACCGAAAGGGTAATCGGATAATCCGTAAAATATTCTCCCTTCCATTTCCCCTGCCCGTCAAAGGTCGGCGCAATTGTATTTAAAACAATCTCCCCCGCGGAAATATCCGTCGTTTCTATCTCCACCGACGCAAGAGCGCCCTCCAGTCCGAAATTCTCCTTCAAATGCTGCGCGGCATACGGCCTCCGGCTTTTTATAAATGTCCGGATATCCTCAACCTCCTCATCAAAATGATACAGACCTTCCTCTCCGTAAAACCGCCGCAGGTGCACCTCCATCGGCGCCCGCATCAGAGCGAGCCATTCCTCGATTACCGGCTCCGTATTTTCCACCGAAAAAGTTTCATTGGCGAGATCCATAAGCGTGACGGTAAACTGCTCTTTAAACGTGTCGCTCTGACATAAATTGCGAAACGCCGGACTTCTCTCCATAGTAAGCGCCAGCACGTCCTTCTCCACCACCGCCTCCCGCAGCGAACCTGAATTGACGTCAAACAGCATCCAGCGCCATCTGCCGTCCCCGTACATGCTCTCCGCACCGTTTTCCGACGGTTTGCGCACTCTCCAGAACGCCTCGTTCGTGCCTGGCCAGTCTACACAGCTGCCGATATAAATTTCCGTGGCGTAATAGTCAATATAGCTGCGCAGATCAATGATGTACTCGACAGATTTATAGTTTTCCTCATCTGTAAAGTCAGTGTCCTGCAAATAATTTGACATACTGCCGTAAACCGCCCAGTCCTCCTCGCTCTCCCGGGTCAGTTTATTATTTTTCATCATAATAACGTTATCGGCATCGACGCCATAATAATAGCCGAGATACGTGTCATTATATCTTTCCGTAAGCCAGTAGACACCCCAGTATTCACCGTCCAGAAACATGACGTACGGCTCAAAGCTCATCGTGCAGAAGGCCCTGTTCTGTGTCAGTGTGGACACAAGCATATCGCGAAACTTGATAAAAGCATCCTGTCCTCCTGCGGAGAGCGTCACCGTATCCGCCATATACTCCGTTCCGAATAAATCCACATAAAATCGGGCGGCGCTGCTGTATGTTTCTCTTGCGTAAAAGTTCAGACTTTTGGGCAGATAGGTGCGGCTGCCGCCCCCCTGAATCCGCACGCCGCAGGACTGCTTCAAAACCGTTTCCCGCTCCGTGTTAAAGATCAGGATATCCGCCGGACGTTCCCATGCAGATCCGTGGTTGTAGGAATTTGCGTTCTCCCATAGCGGCTGCCCGTTTTCATCAAGCTCGGTGTCATATTTACGGCCGAGTACATAAATTCCCGTATCATAGTCAAAAAGATTTCCGGGATCTGTCACAACGGACATAACATTCATATTCCGATAGCCCGCCTTCTCGTCATAGCCCACAAAATAGCTTTCCGTTTTCGCCTCGCCGAAATATCCGTCGGCATCCCGGCAGGCCGCTCTGACAATTGTACATTTGTCAATCGGATAGTCCGGCAGGCGATACTCGCAGCTTTCCGATGAAAATATGGGCGACGTGTCGGTTCTCATGGAATGCACATTCGGCTGCGAAGTCGCGTCTTCTATAAGAATGGGGGTTGTATAAAGAAACGCATTTTCATCCGGCACAGAACCGTCCAGCGTGTAATAAATTTTTGCTCCGAAAGGGGCAGATAGTTTCAGTTCAAAAGGCTCCTCATAAAATCCGGATTCTGCGGAAAAGCGCAATTCATCAGGGCAGTAATTATCGCATAAAAGAAGCAGGCACAAAGCCCCGCATATAAATACCAGACATAGCAGCGTGCATTTTCGGCTCATCATCCCACCGTCTCTCCGGACTGTACAACCCAGTTTACAGACTGAATGCCCGGAACACTCAAAAGCGCATCCAATACATCAGGATTGATTTCACCCTTTGTTCCGATTTCACAGATCATTTCCTCGTACTCGGCATTCTTGTTTGCCGTCCGCACACGAAAACTGACGACATACGGCTTCAGCTTCTCCTCAAACTGTTTCCTGTCAATCGCCTGCTCCCCGCCGCTTACAATCAGCAGATACTTATTACGGATACCCGGCACCCGGCTGGACAAAATCAAAACGGCCGCAATAAACAGCACCGTGGTAAACGTCATACGCCAGTTCCGGGAACTCACACAGAGTCCTTCCGCCATGGCCCAGAATATAAACATTGTATCCCTGCTGTCCTTTACCGCCGTCCGGAAACGGACAATGGACAGCGCGCCCACCATACCGAGCGACACGGCTATATTGCTGCTGATCATCAGCATAACCACCACGGTAATCAGATGCAGTGTCACCAAGGACCAGTTAAATTTCCTGTTATACGCAATTTTCTCCGAGGAAATGTAGTATGTCAAATAGATAATCATTCCCACCGCCAAACCGCACAACAGGATAAGCAGCGTTGTTTTCACACCGTACTCGCTGCTGTTTTTATAAAAATATCCGAGAACCTCTTCCTTTGACATAGTCAGCCTGCTCCTCAATAATTGAAATCATAAAAAACGGGACGTCCGGAACAATATTTACTGTAAGAGCCCTGTGTCAGATGAAACTGAGAAAACAGCGCCGACAAAAAACCCATAAGTTTCCCGCTGTATTTCACTTCCAGAACCGCATTTTCCCGCAGGATTGGCGTATAGCAGACGTTCTGTGAGAAAATATCCATATTGGACTCGGAAGATCTGACATTCATATCCAGCGTTACGCGCGTGTCATACATGGGATATTTGTAGGCGAGTCTGTCATACGCAATCTGGGCGACAGGACGATACAGCCCCTGCGCCATAATGCCATAAGCCATCAGACTTGTACGGGAGCTGTCAAAATATTTCCGAAGCACCTTTATATTGCCATGTGACAGCTGTGCCGCATCTGATGCCGATACAACAAGGCTCAGCTTCTGCTGACGGTCGTCGGTCTTCTGCTTAATTTCCAGTTTACACAGAGAGGCATCCTTGTCATAGATTCGAAGACGCACCTTTTTACGATCCATCACACCCGCCAGTTTTTCCGCAAAGTCAATCTGATTGACCGAATCAAAATACAGGCTCCTCACCAGATATGGCCCGTCCATGCAATGCTCGTCTCTCTGCAGCAGCCTGTCAAGCTGTTCCCCGACCGCCAAAGCCTTGTCAAGCGGCACAATATATTTGATTTCCTTTCTCTGGGAATAAAGCTCTCTGCCCATTATAACATCCGGGTCCTCTCCCGCTCACAGAAACAGCGCTGCTCTTGGTAAATCTCAATCATTATAGCACCAACAAGCCTTGATTTCAACCGTCACCGGAGCAGCCCCAGAACGGACGCGCTCTCCCGGATACCCTTTTCCCACTCCGAAGCTTCCAGCCCCAGCCTGACCAGCCCCATAACGCAGGCGCCCACCACGGGTTCATAGCGCGCCTGCACAACCTCCGCTCCCTTCATCCGTTCCGAAACCCCTCGCATCACACGGGCAGTAAGGGGATTATCCGCGCCTTTGAATATACTTCCCGCCAGCACAATCTCCTCTTCCTCCGGTTTCATGTCCATCTTGCGAAATCCCGCCTCAATATAGGAGACAATCTCCCCGGAAAACGCATCGAGAAGCGCACAGGCGGCCTCATCCTCTCTCTGGGCAACCATCAGAATCTGCGGCATCAGAAAACGCAGTTCTTTCCGAAACTCACCCTCCGTCATATAGCGTTTGAGCAGCGCGTCCACATCGGATACCCCGGCCTGCCCCAGAAACAGCGGCGTCAGCTTCGTGGGCGGACACAGTCCAAGCTCCGCGTCAAACACTTTCCGCAGCGCCCGCTTCGCCAAGGCGCTTCCGCCCTGCGCCTTCTCTTCCATATAATCCCCATAGACAAACTGCCTGCCGTTTTTGTCGATCAGCGCGCCGTTCATCCCCGTTCCCGCGCAGATCACCGCGCCATGGGAACGCGCGGCGCCGCTGTAGAAAGCGATGACCGCATCATTGCAGGCAAAAATCTCTTCCAGCGACAGTCTTTCCCGCAGCGCATCCCGTATCATCACATCATCCCCCGGCCAGTCTATACCGCCGACACCCGCCACCGTATATGCAATCTCCTCTTTGCCGATCCCGGCGCTCCGCACCGCCTCTTCCACAGCCTCCTGCATCCGCTGCAGCGCACTTTCCACACCCTCGTCAGGAAAATACGCCCCCTTCGTCATGGCCCGGCCTACAATAAAGCCGTCCTTCCTCATCACCGCTGCGGCCGTTTTCGTGCCGCCCTGGTCGATACCCAGAATGTATCCCTCGTTCTTTCCCTTTTTATCCATATCTATTCTCCCTTCCGAATTATTCCCTGAAGCGTCCTGCAGTCGTTAGCTGTCCGCTTTAGCACATATCGAAGTGTGTATCGTTTTACATCTTATTTTTATCCTAACCCAATTCATCCGCGCCTGTCAACACACAAACTTCGCATTTGACTTTGTTTATAGGTATTCCGGTATACAAATGAATCGCATATACATTTTTATGCCCCGCCAAACAGCGTTTCCTTATTTTATTATTTATCACTTGGGTATTGACTTTTCGAAACATTATGTTACAATACAAATGTAAATTATGAAACATTCTGGCACTATGGCATGTAAACGTGCACATATAGCAGAAACCGCCGGGATCTCCGCACGCCATTGCTTTTTCCCGACAGGTCATAAGAGAAAGGCGGCATATGGCTACCATATCAGATATTGCGAAACAGGCGAACGTTTCCAGAACGCTGGTTTCCAGAGTCCTGAACAACAAACCCGGAGTAAGTCCCGAGAACAGAAAAAAAATATTGGAAATTATTGAGGAAAACCACTACGTCCCCAACGGCCTCGCCAAATCTCTGGTTTTGCAGAGAACCAACACCATCGGCGTGGTGATGGACGATCTGTGCAACGACTTTTTCTTTCCTCTCATCCGCGGATTGCAGGACGGCGCGGAGGCACAGGATTACAATATCCTCTTTTGCAGCGGCCGCAAGGATATGGTTACAAGACTGAAGTATGTGGATTATCTTACGGGCGGATGCACGGACGGTATCATCGCTTACGGAAGCTGTTTTGACGATGAAGAGCTTTTCCGTTATGTCGCCGCAAAATCGGCGAACAGCGTTTTGATCGAGAGCAACCTAAGCGACGTCACAGCCGATAAAATCCTGCTTGACAATTTTCGCGGCGCCTATACCGCCACGGAACATCTGATTAAGCAGGGACGGAAAAACATCATTCATGTGACCTGCGACATGAATTACGACGTAGGGCTGGAACGGCTAAACGGCTTTGTTTCAGCCATGCACGACTATCGGATGCCGCTTGGCCCCGACTCCATCCTCTACGCAGATCACTTTGAGGACATCGCCTATCAGCAGATGAAAAAGCGGCTGATGCAGGGTGTGCGGCCGGATGCCTGTTTCGCAGGGGCGGACAAACCCGCTTTCGGCGTTTGGCGCGCAGTTCGGGAGGCCGGCCTCTCGTCGCCCGGAGACTTTTCGCTGATCGGCTTTGACGACGACGTCCCCGACTCCAAGGATATGTTGTTTCCCGCGCTCTCCACCATGCGCCAGCCGCTCTACGAGATGGGACAGGCGGGTGTATCTCTTTTGATCGACAGAATCAATCACCCGAAGGGCGAACCCGTCACACGGACATTTGAGGCGGAATTGGTTTTGCGGGAGACTTGCCTATAACGACTGCATTCTCGAAAACTTTGGAATTTGATATATGAAATATGCGTCGATGTGCTGCCCGACGCATATTTTCAGGAAACTGAGACAAAGCTGGCACAGATACGGAGGTAACTATGACAGACAAAGGTTTAAAAATCGCAACCATCGGCGGAGGCTCCAGCTATACCCCGGAGCTGATCGAAGGTTTTATCAAACGGCATGACAGCCTGCCCGTAAAAGATATCTGGCTGGTGGATGTGGAGGCCGGACTTGAAAAATTGAACATTGTCACCGAATTGGCCAAAAGGATGGTCGAAAAAAGCGGCGTCGATTTACAGATTCACGCCACCGCAGACCAGGAAGAAGCCTTGCAGGACGCGGATTTCGTCACCACACAGTTTCGCGTGGGACTGCTGGATGCCAGAATACGGGACGAAAAAATTCCCCTGCGCTACGGCCGGATCGGGCAGGAGACCACCGGCGCGGGCGGCTTCGCCAAGGCGCTGCGCTCCGTTCCGGTTATTCTGGATATCTGCCGCGATATGGAGCGGCTATGCCCCGACGCTTTTCTGATCAATTTCGCAAATCCCTCAGGCATTCTGACAGAGGCCGCCTTAAACCACAGCGCCGTGAAAGCCATCGGCCTGTGCAACTGCCCCATCAATATGATAAGCGATATGGCAGAAAAATTTGACTGCACACCGGACGACGTGTTCTGTGATTTCGTGGGCATTAACCATCTGATCTGGGCGAGGCGGGTGCTGGTGCGCGGGGAAGATGTGACCGCAGCGGCCATTGAAAAGCTCTGCTCCGAATCAGCAAAAGAAGTAATGGCAAACATCCCGGAAATCCACTATGATCCCGCCTTCTTAAAATCTCTGGGAATGGTACCCGTGAGTTATCTGAAGTATTACTACATGCAGCCGGAAATGTTTGCCGAGTGCGACCGCGCCGCAAAGGAGGAAGGCTGCCGCGCAGAGGTCATCAAACAGGTGGAGAAAGATCTCTTCGCTCTCTATCAGGATCCCGCTCTGGATATCAAACCGCCCCAGCTTGCGAAACGCGGCGGCGCGCGCTACTCGGATGCGGCATGCAGCTTGATTGACTCCATCTACAACAATAAAAAGGACATCCAGACTGTGAATGTCCTAAACTGTGGCGCGAACGCGGACCTGCCCGACAACGCTTCTATCGAACGCAACTGCGTCATCGACAGAGACGGGGCGCATCCCATACACATCGGGCGCACCCCATTAAAAATCCGTGGTCTGTTGCAAAATGTGAAGACCTACGAGCAGCTTACCATTGAAGCCGCCGTAACCGGCGATTATGACTGCGCCCTGCAGGCGCTTACCATTCATCCGCTTGTCGGCTCCGCCACCGTGGCAAAGCGGATTCTCGATGATATCCTTGTAGAAAACAAGGCGTATCTGCCGCAGTTCAATCACTGACCCACTTGGTCAAGAAGCGCAATTTTCACATCATAAAGCCTGCTCGAAAGATCAACATGTACCCTGTGTGGATTTACCAGACGCCTTGTCTCTTCCCACAGGGTATTTTGTTCTTCCTGACAGTAGGCACGGATATCCATCACCTTCGGGGAAGTATAACAACACGCGCCGTCTTTGAAAATCGGCATCATCAGTTCCCGCAGGCGGTAACTCCCCGCGGGAAGTTTCGTCTTTTTCCACGGCTCCACCGGATCAAAGAGCAAAAGCTGCTCGTTCTCGTCATACGTCTCGTCAGCCAGACAGATCAGATCCGCCTTAATCTTTCCGCTCTCCCTGTCATATACGCGGTAGATCGTTTTATTGCCGGGGTTCGTCACCTTCTCCGTATTTTCGGAAAGCTTAATCTTCGGGATGAACTTCCCGTCCTCACCCATAATAGCCGCCAGCTTGTAGACACCCCCGAAAGAAGGGCAGTCCTTAGACGTAATCAGATGTGTGCCCACGCCCCAGGAAGTGATTTTCGCACCCTGATCCTTTAAGCTCTGGATCAGAAATTCATCCAGATCGTTGGAGGCGGAGATCACCGCATCGGAGAATCCCGCTTCGTCCAGCATCTTTCTCGCCTCTTTGGAGAGATATGCCAGATCGCCGCTGTCCAGACGAATGCCGTAGAAAGTCAGTGGGACGCCCGCTTCTCTCATCTCCGTAAAAACGCGAATCGCATTCGGCACACCCGATTTTAATGTGTCATATGTATCCACCAGAAGAATACAGGCGGAAGGGTACATTTCGGCATAAGTTCGAAAAGCCATGTACTCGTCCGGGAAACTCATAATCCAGCTGTGCGCGTGGGTGCCCTTGACCGGCACGTCAAAAAGCTGCCCGCACAGCACGTTGGAAGTGCCCACACAGCCGCCGATCACCGCCGCCCTCGCACCGTATGTACCCGCGTCGGGGCCCTGCGCGCGACGAAGCCCAAACTCCATCACCCCGTCGCCCTGCGCCGCATAACAGACTCTCGCCGCCTTGGTTGCGATCAGGCTCTGGTGGTTGATGATATTTAAAATCGCCGTCTCCACAAGCTGCGCCTGCATGATCGGCGCAATCACTTTCACAAGCGGCTCCCTGGGGAAAACCACCGTCCCCTCCGGAATCGCGTAAACGTCCCCCGTAAAGCGAAAACCCGCCAGATAATCAAGAAAATCTTTCCCGAAAATACCAAGCCCTGCCAGATAGTCAATATCCTCTTTTTCAAAATGAAGCTCTCTGATATACTGAATCAGCTGCTCTACCCCCGCCATAATGGCGAAACCGCCGCCGCAGGGATTGTTTCTGTAAAAGGCGTCAAAAATAACCGTCTCGTTCTGATCCTTGTTTCTAAAGTACCCCTGCATCATCGTCAGCTCATACAAGTCGGTGAGCAGCGTCAGGTTTTGTCTGTCCATGGATTCCCCCTCCTTTTCCATATTTTACAGGTTAAGTGAACATTTTACAATGAATTTTTACATGAATTCAGGCATTCCCTTTTCTGACTCCGCTCTCCGTACAAAGGCGGGAAGCCGTCTACACACCGGCTCCCCGCTTTAACATCCGCTTTCTATTGCTCCATCTGCCGTCCCAGAAATCCTGCTGCCGACTGAATCAGCTTCTGCTCCACCTCGCCCATCTTGGACTTGTGATCCATCTCCACCAATATCACGGAACCGATCACATCCCCCTCGCAGATAATGGGACTTATGGCTTCATGGCTGAAATCATCCCCCTCCAGACTGACCTGTATGAAATTTCTGTCTCCTTTGGTAGCCACCACGCTTTCTCTGTGGTCGATTTTCTCCTCCAGCTCCCTGCTTATAGATTTGCCTAACAGGTTCTTCATACCACCCGACACCGCGATGAACTGATCCCTGTCAGTAATCAGCGCGATGTGGCCCGACACCTGCGCCATACTCTCCGCATACTGCTTGGCAAACGTACCCATCTCACCGATTGGCGAATATTTTTTTAAAATGATCTCCCCTTCCCTGTCCGTATATATTTCCAACGGGTCCGCTTCTCTGATCCGCAGCGTTCTGCGGATTTCCTTGGGGATCACAATACGTCCCAGATCATCTATTCTTCTGACAATTCCTGTTGCTTTCATATCTGATAACCTCCGTCTGTAAGTTATAGCCTTATTTTCATTTTTCTCTGTTTTTTTACTATTATTTGTAAGGCAGGAAATTATATGCATGGAAATTTTCGATTTCCATTTTCAAAACAGAAAGCAGCATATCCCTAAAATGTCGGACAGACATGGCACAGACCGCATCTGCCCCTTTCTCCCATCCCGTCCGCCTCGGAAATATCAACATATCTGCCAAGCGTCAGTCCCTGTACCTCCCCACGGTACTGCGTAAAGCCGCTTTCTATCGCCCCCTAATCCTGTCCTGCCACAGTTTCCGAAATGTCTTTTACGTCTATTCTGACGTCTATATTTTCACCGTCATTTACAAGCTGTATCCGGTCTGACAAAAGCACCTTGTTTGCCACTGCAGCTGTATCATTCACCCCTGCGGTACATTTCCCGTCATCACAAACTACACTGACAGTCACCGTGCCTTTCCCCGCCTCAAACTTCGTAGCGGTTTTCTGGTTTAAGCTAATTATTGATGCAAAACCGGATTAACCATGTTATACTGTTGTTAATAAATTCAGATGCGCAGATAGCGAATAAAAAAAGAAAGGGAGGCAAGAAACTATGGCACATCAAAATTTATCCGCTGCAGAAGCAATGGCAAAATTGAAAGAAGGAAACGACCGTTACCTGACTGTTTCCAGTAACCCGGGAGATGTATCCCCGCAGATCAGACAGAAAACCTGTGACGAGGGACAGACCCCCTACGCAACCATAATCACCTGTTCCGATTCCCGTGTGATCCCCGAAGCCGTTTTTTCCGCAGGCATCGGCGAGCTGTTCACCATCCGCGTGGCAGGCAACGTAATGGATAATCACCAGCTCGGAAGCGTGGAATACGCTGCAGACCATCTCGGCACAAATCTGGTTATCGTTCTGGGTCACACCAACTGCGGCGCTGTCGGAGCCGCTTTGAGCAGCAGCCCCGATGGATTCGTAAAGTACATAACCGATGAGATCAAAAAAGCAATCGGCGACGAGAAGGATGCGCTGAAAGCGAGCTGCCTGAACGTGGAAAGAAGCGTTTCCATTATCAAGGAGAAATTAAATCTCACTGATGAATCACCCCTCAAGGTGTGCGGCGCCATTTATCATATTGACAGCGGCAAAGTAGAATTTATGGACTAGTGCCGGATCATGCAGTCCGCCTATCACAATCTGCCCACGCTCATTGGCATCATGCAGGCGGACGGCGAGTCTTACCGCGCCTTCGATGTCTCCTTTGACCTGTCTGATACGCTGTGCAATATCTGCATGGACATCGCACAGGCTTATCCGAAAAAAAGCGGGCTGTCCTCTTACCGGAGAACCGCCGCGCTGTATAAGAACTCTAAGATTGTGATAAAGGATTTCTTCGCTTTCGAAAACGACGCTTCCTCTGACGGGCAGAAAAACACGATTGTTTTGAGTCTGATGAGTTACGAAAAACCAATTTTGAAAAATGCGTCGGAAGGGCTTCTGTTTCTGCTCGGCGATCTCGGGACGCTTTCTGTATCGGGAGCCTCCCTCTTCGCCGTGGAAACCATCCCCGGCTTAAGCTCGCGTGGGATCACGACCTGTATCGCATTCTTGTAAAAGCGGAGGATTCGGAAATAGAAATGCAGATCTATTGAGAGCCACCCGTCATTATGAGTCGCTGCACAGGCATCCCGTTTTACTTCTTTACGCCCTTCGCCCCTGACAGATTCGCATTCTGCAAAATATTGCTGTCAAAGGAGGTAAGCATACTCTGCTCTTCCCGCTCCCTCTTAAGCGCCAGCTTGACCATATCGTCCAGCAGTGCCGCGTAAGGCTTTCCCAGCGCTTCCCAAAGGTAGAATGCAAGGGAACCCGGAATGGGGTTGATCTCGTTTACATACACCTGATCCGTATCCTTATCAATCATAAAATCAATACGGGACACGCCGTTACAGTCAAGCGCGCGGAAGGTTTTCACCGCCAGCTCACGGATTTCTTCCCGCTTCTCGGGTTTCAAGTTCGCAGGCAGCTCCCTTTTCGCGGTTCTCATACCCTCGGAACCGCCTTTGCCGCCCGCCACATATTTATCTTCATAACTCAGAATCTCATCGCTGGAAATCGGCTCCTCGCACTCGGAAGCCTGCGCTTCCTCGTAGTCTCCCAAAACCGCGCAGTTGATCTCCCGCAGATTCATAATCGCCCGTTCCACAAGCACTTTCGTCCCGAAAGTAAAAGCATATTCTAATGCCTCCCGCAGCTCCTCCCGGTCTTTCGCCACCTTGATTCCCACACTGGAACCGAGATTGACCGGTTTCACGATCACGGGATAAGGAATCTTTTTCTCTACTTTGTCGCAGGCCGCCTGTTCGCCGCTCTCATATTCTTTCCCGTACAACGTCACACAGTCGAGAACGGGAATGTCGTTATCCTTAAGCACCGTCTTCATCACATATTTATCCATGGTGACCGCTGATGCCATCACGTCACAGCCCACGAACGGGATATTGTAATGCCTCAAAAATCCCTGCAGGGAGCCGTCCTCCACATTCGCGCCGTGCACCACGGGAAACGCCACGTCGATCTGCGCCACCTCGGAACTGCCGAATTTCTTTTCCGGGTATTGAATCAATTTCACACAGTTTTTCTCACCCATCAGAAAGACAAGGGCGCTCTTTTTCAACAGCTCAGGAATATTTCGATAGTTGGCAATATCCGCAATCGCCTCCCCCGTATAAAGCTCGTTTTCCTTCGTGATATAGATGGGAACCAGATCATATTTCTCTTTATTGAACGCATTGTACGCCTGCAGGCCGGAGATCACGGAAACTTCGTGCTCCACGCTCTTGCCGCCAAAAAAGACTCCTACTCGAATTTTCATAATTGTTTACTGCCTCCTTCTGTTTTCATGGAACCGTGCATTTCGCAAAATCGCGTCTTCGACACGTTTTTGCTCAATCCGGGCTCTCGCCCTGTAGATATATCAAAATCAGTTATGCGAAAGCAGGCTTTCTCAAACTGCTTTTTAATATATGTGCACGGTTCTGAGCTTACGCATAATTATCCGGCAGGTCATTCTCAATCAGGATAACCTTCTGCTTTTCACCGGGAATCGCATTTACCATCCGAAAAGCCTCCTGCAGATCATCCACCGGAATCATTTTGTTCTCCGGAAATCCGGCTTCCAAAAGCCCATCCTGAATCGGCTTTGTCTGCTCCTTTCCGACAAGCACGGCATAATCGCACTTGTCGGCGGCATAAACGCCCACTTCCTTATTTTCATCATACTGCTTTTCACCAAGCTCCACCATGCCCGGCGTCAGCAGTATGCGGAGTTCCTTAAACATTGCCAGCGTGTCGAGCGCCGCCTCAAACCCATTTTTGTTGGAATTATAGGCATCATCCAGCAATATCCTGTCGCCCTGCTTCACAAGCTGCAATCTGTGGGGAACGCTCTCCAGCTGTTTCACAGGGTAGAGCAATTTTTCCATTGGAATCCCCAGCGTGTGGGCCACGGCAATGGCTCCCGCAATATTCTGCACATTATGACTGCCCACAAGCTTCGTGTGAAACTCATACGCCTTCCCCGTCTCGTCCTTCATTTTGAAGGAAGACCCTTTCGGGGAAACTGCAATATCATAAGCGTGAAAATCTGCATTCTCCGCTGTAATTCCATAGCTGACTATGTTTTTACCGGCCTTTGCGTTTCTGATATATTCGTTATCATAGTTTAAAAATACTTTCCCGGACTCCGGCACGGAATCCGCCAGCTCAAACTTGGTTGAAATAATATTGTCTATGGTGTGAAAGCTCTGCAGGTGCTGCGGCCCGATGGATGTAATAATACCGTAATCGGGGTGTACCAGATCGCAGATCTCTTTGATATCTCCTACCTCTCGCGCACCCATTTCACAGATAAAAATCTCGTGAAACGGCTTCATGTTTTCCCGGATCGTCCGCACTACGCCCAGCGTCGTGTTATAATTCCCCGGTGTGTGCAAAACATTGTACTGTGTGGAGAGCAGCGCGCTCAAATAATATTTCACGCTTGTTTTGCCGTAGCTGCCCGTGACGCCGATAATTTTCAAATCCGGCATCTCCCGCAGGATGCGTGCCGCGTCGTTAATATAGCGCTGATCGATCCCTTTCTCTATGGGATGATTTACTGCATTTGCCAGCAAAATCAGAAAGGGCTGCAAAATAAACAGGAGCAGCAGCGTCAACTCCGCATTTCTGAGCAGCGGGTGATCCGACAGCGGCAGTATGCCCTGTGAGGTCAGAAGTATCCCCCCGCCCGCCGTCATACACAGTCCGGGAAGCACCGTCGCCGCCACAGCCAGAAGATATATCATCCCCGTCGTGACAAGCATCCGCCTCACACGGGGCGTATAGACCAACGGTTTCTTTGCCTTATGAGGTTTGTTGACCAATACAGTCATTCCGTTCATAACACATGCCGCAACCAGGCAGCCCGTATTTCCGGGCGCTGCAAGCGGGATGGAAACCAGCGCGTACAGGCACTTGCCGAGCAGTCTGCCCACATTACTGTGCACCCGCATCCATTCCAAGTACTCCCGGGGCTTGTAGGAGTTCTGCTGAAACATATGCATCAGATATAAAATATACCAGACCGCCCCCACCAGATAGGTGACGAGCCATATGCCAAATAAAATCATATCCATTCCCGTGTGTGATTCCTCTCTGTCACTAATCTTTTCTTAAAATAAAAAACATATTCGAAATAGAATGCGCTGCGATACACCCCTTTGTGTTTCCTTCCGTGCATGTTCGCACTACTTCTCTTGCCATGTCATAAAAGGATTCCCTGGCCAAAAGATAATCTAATAAAACAAAGCTTATCTTATCTTCTGCCAGCTTTCCAACTCCTTTATTGCCGTTTGCCGCAACACAGTCATACCAACACTTCCCGTTTATTTGCTGTACCTTGCATACATTAATTAAAGCGTCTGGTTCTTTATGAGAAAAAAGCCTGCAGCGCCCCGTTTGCCTTCGCCGGCTGTTCCGCATAGGAGAAATGCCCGGCCCCCTCGCACACCACCAGCCCCGCGTCTGCAATCAATTCCTCCATCCGTCTGGCGTCTGCTATGGGCGTAGCCGTGTCCAAATCGCCCCAGATTAAAAGGGTTGGACACTTCACCAAAGGAATCAGCGGCTCCAGATCCTCATTGACCACCTTCACAAGCGTAGACCGCATCAAGGGCGTCGCGTTGTTATAGTCGGAGGAGCCGCGCTTACGCCGCATATCCTCCACCGCATCCGGGTATAGAAAATGCATCACTCTCGTGCTCATAAAAGCCCTTCCGATCTTGTAGCATCTGAGACTCACCTTCTGCCCGAAGCTTTTCTTCGGCAAAATCCCGGCGCTGTCAATCAGCACGGCGCGCTCTACCGTGAAGGGCAGATTATCCCTCGCATTCATCTTAAAAAATACCCTGCCGCCGAAGGAATGCACTACCACGCTCAACCTTGTGATCGAAAAGGAAGCGATAAACTTCAGGACAAAATCCACGTAATCATCCACGCACCAGGGCGCAGGCGGCTCCGGCGTCTTCCCAAAACCCGGCATGTCAAGGGCAATCACCCGTCTTCTCTGTTTCAGCGTGTCAATCACGCTCCGATACAGGGTAATGTTAGCGCCCCAGCCGTGCAGCAAAAGTACGATTTCACCCTCACCCTCGTCAATATAATTCACAGATATTCCATCTATCGTTTTGACCATAAAATCTCCCGCGCACCTGTATCTATTTTCAATTTATGCGCTATTTTATACCTATGTTCGCCCTTTGGCAAATATATTCTCGTGGTATACCGTATGTGCAGCCTTTTCACCCCGGTCAAAAATGTACCTTGATCGTTCTGCGCGCCGGCCGCATACATTTGTATTGTACTGTATTCCCCCCATTCTATCAACCGAAAAATAGACGGAATCGTGGCCGTTTATCCCATACTCATAAACTATGCCCACTATTCCGCCATATAATCCGCATAATCCGTTTCACTGGCAAATAACATGTATGTCCCGTTCACATATCCCATGTAGCCGCTCTCTACCGCATATCCCTTCATAATGTCTCCTCCTTTCAACTCTGCTCCGCCGAGTGGATTGGCGAACTTGTGTTCTGAAAAGAGAATACCATTTATGAAGTCCTATATTTGGGACTCAAAATAAAATTCTACAATCAACACGCCTTTTACACTGACGCTGACACCGTCGTCCCCGCGTCCTCCGACTGCTTCACTTCCCCCGCGCTTGAGTAAAACACAGGCTCCAGATCCGCCTTCGGTTTCGCTGCTGCGTCTGTCTCCACATCCGTCCCGTCCGCATCTGATTCGGCGGTCTGTGTTTTCTCTTTCAGGAGCACTTTGCCGTCCTCGCTGATCTCCACGATGTCCACAATGTTATCGTTCTTATTTTCCTTCCTTTCTTCCTCCAGCTTTTTCTGCTGTTCCTCGCGCTCTTCCCTGCGGTTTTTGATCATCTCCTCGCGCTGCTCTTCCGCGATCTTTCGGGTTTCTTCCGCGTCCTTCTTCATGCCCTCGTCAGCTTCTTCCTTATATTCGTAGGCATCTTCATGGACATCACCCATATATCCCATCGCCCGCTCCATCATTGCGGTATCTCCCTTGCGTCTTGCCTCCTTAAAAACGCGAAACGGTGTGTTGAGCAGCTCCATATTCGTCCTTGCCCCAATTAAGCCTTCCATTGTCTTTGTGTGCATAAGTCGTTCCTCCTTCTCCCAAACATGCCGTCATTCCGGATTTAAATGCCGTTTCTGTCCGGACAAATTTATGCCTATTTCATGTTTCGGCAAAGCGCTTTCCGCTTCTTAGCATCCTGTTTCAAACAACCCGTTCCATGTCATATGCGGTCATGCAAGCGGTAGTAGCAGAGAAAGGTCAAAAATGCCGTCCCGCATTTTCGTGCTCATAACGCCGTCGTAGCCGCGCACCACATCAGCCACATTCAGCAGGCCGATCCCGTGCCCCTGCCCATTTTCTTTTTCCGTCGTTTTG
>ERZ779633.114-NODE-114-length-33405-cov-9.345427_pt1 | contig 33405 bp, 26 predicted proteins | sample MGYA00514195_ERZ779633 | MGnify/ENA primary metagenome ERZ779633 (study PRJEB29562, sample SAMEA4376707) | mouse gut metagenome | isolation source: Cecum | study: EMG produced TPA metagenomics assembly of the A DSS colitis mouse model was used to assess the...
GGGAGAGTTCCAGAGTGGCCAAATGGGGCAGACTGTAAATCTGTTGCGTATCGCTTCGGTGGTTCGAATCCACCCTCTCCCACCAGAAAGTGAGCAATTCCGAAAAGGAGTTGCTCATTTTCTTTTTGTAACCGCTCTGTCACCCATTTCATAATTTTCTGTGTTATGCTGGATCAGACAAGGAAAGGGGTGGGGAAGATGGAGAAATGGAAAAGGTGCATAGCGCTGGCGGTGTTCTTGGCCCTGCTGGTCAGCTGTGGACAGACGGAGGGGGCTACCCCGGAGGTCCCGGCGACCTTTGCTCCGGCGGAGAGCGTGGCACCCTCCCTCTCCCCGGAGGAGCTGGCGGCGGTGGAGGCCGCCGAGGCCACCCTGGAGAGCTTCCGCTGGCCGGAGGAGACCGAGGTGAAGACCCTGAAAGGCCAGAAGGTGGAATTTGTCCGCTATCACGGCAACGGCTGGACCGTTCAGATCCCCGCCGACTGGGCCGAGGCGGAATGGGAATACGCCAATTGGCACGCACCTTCAAAAAAAGCCTGGTTTAGGGTGAGCAAGCATTTTTTGCCGGTGAATAACCCCAAGTGGTACCGGGCGCAGACAGGCTCCTGGCGGCATGAGACCCATTTCTTGGCCCCCTTCGACTACTATTACGATGACGATGGCGGTTACCACCCTCCAGAGGGCGACCTTGACAGCGTGTACTTTTTCGCCCCGGCAGGGGAAAATAGCTATGAATTTACCCTGTCAGGAGTGGTAGGGGAGACCACCGAAGAGGAGAAGGACCTCCTGGGGGCCATACTCCTCAGCTTTACTCAGGATGAGGGCGTCCACACGCTTCGGGATGAGGACTATGTGCCGGGGCGGAGTCTTTGGGAGTTTGTCATGGCGGGACTATTGGCGGAAAGTGAGGCGCTCTGGTTCGAGGGCTGGAACGAGGAAACGTCCCAGGGTTTTCAGGCCGACGGCAAGTGTTCGCCGGAGTATGTGGCCTGTGCCCAGAACCTGACACAGTTCCAGCCGGGGGAGTTTGTTCAGACCTACTTTGGATGCGGGCCGGAAGGGGCGGAGGAGCTGAGAGGGGGGAGCTACCTGGACCTCTGTCTGAAGGGGCCGAACGCCCGGATCTACCTCTATCCGGGAAGTCAATGGGTGTGCCTCGTCTACGCCGGGGAGGACTGGTGGACACAGGCGGCAGACCCCGCTGACCCGGAGAAAAGCCCCTATGACGTCGCCACGGCCTGGATGGAAGCCGAGCGGGCACGGCAGTCATAAAAGAGGTAGAACGGATGTTTTATAAAGATGATAGCACAATTGTTCTATAAATGCAATACAACTAAGAAAACCGCCCCCGGAAACTTTCCGGGGGCGGTCCAATAACAAGGACAAGCCCCATCCCGAATGGCTGCGGGATGGGGCTTTCTCGGTTTTCAGCGGTTGTTGCTCTTCAAAAGCTCCTGCTTGATGTCCCAGAGCTTCTGACTCAGGTCTACGTAGTAGTTGTGGGGGTTTTCAAAGCGCTTGACCTCGTCCCACAGGCTGTCCACCTGTTGGGCGCAGTAGGCGCGGATGGCCTCGATGGAGGGCTTTTCATAGACCAGCTTGCCCCCCCGGAAAATAGGACGGAGCAGCTCCACGGCGGTGAAGTTTTCGTAGGTCTTCCGCTTCCACACCGCATCGGGATCAAAAAGCTCCAGGGGCTTGGTATCGTCCACCGTCTCGTTGTGGACACAGATCAGGTCGGCCTCGGCTTTACCCGTGTCTCTGGAGAAGATACGGTAGACCTTCTTGAAATGGGGGGTGGTGATCTTGGCGGAGTTTTCGGAAATTTTGATCTTGGGAGTGATGGACCCATCCGCTGATTCAATAGCGGCCAGCTTATACACCCCGCCGAAGACTGGCTCCGATTTAGAGGTGATGAGCCGCTCACCCACGCCGAAGGCGTCGATCTGGGCGCCCTGGAGCATCAGGTCACGGATGATATACTCATCCAGAGAGTTGGAGGCAAAGATCTTGCAGCCCGTCCAGCCAGCCTCGTCCAACATCTTGCGGGCCTTTTTGGACAGGTATGTAAGGTCACCCGAGTCCAGGCGGATGCCGCAGTTTGTGATGCCCAGAGGCTTTAAAACCTCATTGAACGCCTTGATGGCGTTGGGGACGCCAGAGTGGAGCACGTTGTAGGTATCCACCAGCAGGGTGGCGTTGTGGGGGTAGAGCTTGCAGTAGGTCTCGAAGGCGGAATACTCGTCGGGGAACATCTGGACCCAGGAGTGGGCCATGGTACCCCCCGCAGGGGAGCCGTAGAGCCGGTCAGCCTGGGTACAGGCGGTGCCCGCCGCCCCGGCAATATAGGAGGCCCGTGCCCCCAGGATGGCCGCGTCGGGACCCTGGGCCCGGCGGGAGCCAAATTCGCTCACCGGACGGCCCTGAGCCGAGCGGACGATGCGGTTTGTCTTGGTGGCAATGAGGGACTGGTGGTTGAGGCACAGCAACAGGAAGGTCTCGATAAACTGGGCCTCAATGGCGGGGGCCCGGACGGTGAGGATGGGCTCCCGAGGAAAGATGGGGGTGCCTTCAGGTACCGCCCAGATGTCCCCGGTAAACTGGAAATGCTTCAGATACTCCAAGAATTCTTCGCTGAAGCAGCCCTTGGAGTGAAGGTAGTCGATGTCGCCGTCATCGAAGTGAAGGTCCTGGATGTAGTCGATGATCTGTTCCAGTCCTGCCGCGATGGCAAAGCCGCCGCCGTCGGGCACCGAGCGGAAGAAAACGTCGAAGTAGCAAATTTGGTCCTTCATTCCCGTCTGAAAATAGCCGTTGCCCATGGTCAGTTCGTAAAAGTCGCAGAGCATGGTATGATTGAGAGGCTTTGTCATAAAAACCGCTCCTTTCGGCCTATGGCCGTTTGATTGAAAAGATTATAGCCCTTTGCGGCAAAAAAGGAAAGGGGAAATTTTCCTCCCTGGAGGCAGCGGACTGCTTTAGGCATACTGGTATTTCTTCCGCCGGGAAAATAAGAAGAATACTGTTACACCCAAGGCCAGGGCCTCGGCGGCGGGAGTGGCCCACCAGATACCGTCCACTCCCAGCAGCCGGGGCAGCAACAAAATAGCGCCTACCTGGAAAAGGAGGGTGCGGGAGAAGGAAATGGCGGCGGACACCGGACCGTCCCCCAGGGCGGTGAAAAAGGCCGAGCCGAAACCGTTGACGCCCGCCAGAAGATAGGTCAGGGAGAAAATGCGCATACCTGCCACCGTCAGTTCCAGAAGGTCAGGATCATAGCCCACAAAAATAGAGGACAGGGGCCGGGCGAAAAGCTGACCGAAGAGAGCCATAGCCACCGAAAGAGCGCCGATCACGGTGAGGCATTTGCGGAAGAGACTTTGCAGCTCCCCGGCGTTGTCTGCACCGTAGTGGAAGCTGAAGATGGGGGCCGCGCCCATGGACAGGCCGATAAACATGGCGAAAAAGATGAACTGAACGTACATCATCACCGTGTAGGCCGTTACCCCCTGGCTGCCCAGCAGCTCCATAAGGGTCCGGTTGTAGAGAACGGTGACAAGAGAGGCGGAGATGTTGGTCATCAGTTCGGAGGAGCCGTTGGCGCTGCTCTTGAGCAGCATTTTGGGGTAGAGGTGGGTCTTTACCAGCCGGAGAGTGCTGGAGTTGGGGAGAAGGAAGTAGACCAGAGGGATGAGCCCACCCACCATGTAGCCCGCCACCGTAGCCAGGGCGGCTCCGGCCACTCCCCAGCCCAGCACGGCGATGAAGAGATAGTCCAGGGCCATATTGGTCCCGCCTGCCGCCAGGGAGAGGTAGAGGCCCATCTTGGGCTTTTCCGCAGCCACGCAGAAGCTTTGGAAGGAGGTCTGGAGCATAAAGAATACGCTGCCCGCCGACATGATGGCGCCGTAAGCTACGCAGTCGCTCAGCAGGGCCTCGTCGGCGCCCAGAAAGACCGACAGAGGACGGATAAAGGCAATGCACAGGGCGGAGAGGACCGCGCCGCCCACAATGATGGCGATAATGAGGGTGGTAAAATACTCCTTGGCCCTCTCAGGCTTGCCCGCTCCCATGACCCGGGCCACCTCGGCGGAGCCGCCGGTGCCCAGCATAAAGCCAAAGGCGCCCAAAACCATGGGCAGGGGATAGACAATGTTTACAGCCGCCAGGGCGGCGTCCCCCACCACGTTGGAAACGAAAATGCCATCCACCACCGAATAGATGGAGGTGACGATCATCATGATGATAGAGGGCAGGGTGAAACGGAACAGGCGGGAATAAGTAAAGTGGTCGGAAAGTTGAATCCGCATAAAATATAACTCCTTGTATTGTAGTGGCGCGGAGACGGAAGAGACGGAAAATGGTTGGGGGAGAATGGATAAAGCCAGAGATGCCGGAAAAAGCGGGCGCCCCAGCAGGGTGCCCGCTTAAAACGGCATATTGTGCGGTTTTCAGATGGGGGTCGGCCCCATGGCGTCGTGCAGCTCCTGGGTGATGGCGGCGTTGAACAGGCGGACGGCGTAATCGTGGAGCACGTCCAGGTCGCCGGCCACCCGGGAGATGGGCAGCTGACGGTCCACCACGGAGAAGTCGCCGTCCAGGATGAACTTCGGCTCCGGGTCGCGCTTGCCGTCGCCCAGCATACCGGGGCCGGCGTGGAGCTTCATGTGGCGGCTCTGGCTCAGGTTCACCTCCGCGTCCAGGGAGGAGCGGGGGGTGGCGGTCTCGTCCACGTCGGGCTCGGACAGGATGCCGATGAAGGGGGCGTTGATGAGGTCGTCCCACAGCGCGTCCTGAAGGTTCAGACGGTTTCGGGAAAAGGCGTTGATATAACGCAGCCCTATCCGCTCAAAAAAAGCGGGCTGGTAAATTTGGATGAACAGAGCCAGCACCTTATCCAGCTTTTGGGCAAAGTCCTCCCATCGGGTGTATCGCAGGGTGGACAGGGCGATGAAGTCCTTGGTAAGGTTGATCTTCCAAAAGCCGTCGGCAGAGATAAAATTATAGTTGGTGACGGGGGGTACCTGCTCTACCTTGCCATTGGTGATCCGGGCCTGCTGCTGTTCCTGGCGGGCGGCGTAGCGGGGAAAGTCGGAGCGGACGGCCTCCTGGAGCTGGGCGGGATCGGTGGAGCCGATGGAGAGAATGGTGGGAAAGCGCAGCTGGCAGATGACCTCGATAAGAGGGTTAACAGCGTAAGAATAACGGGTGTTGTCGGCAAACAGCATGGCAAGGGCTCCTTTCGTGGATCACTGCTCCTATTGTACCCGTATCTGGCAAAGATGTCAAAGGAAAGAAGAAAAAAGTAGCCCCTTGTGGAGGGGGAGGAAATAAACTATAATGAAACTGCGGACAAATTGGTGAAAACATGATGATCGAGAGCTGAAAAGAGCATTTGCCGCAACAGAAATGCTTTGCGGCGTTATGGGGGGGTGCAAAATGCGCAGCGTGAATCTTTTGATAAAACCGGCGTCCAGCCGCTGCAACTTGCGGTGTCGATACTGCTTTTATGAGGATGAGGCCCAGAACCGCACGCAGCAGGATATGGGCATGATGACAGCGGAGACGGCGGAGCGTCTGCTGGCGGAGGCGTATGCGCTGGCCGAGCCGGGAGGAACGGTCAGCTTTGCCTTTCAGGGAGGGGAGCCTACGCTGGCGGGGCTGGACTTTTTCCGCCGTTTTACGGCACTGGCGAGGGAACGGAAGCCGTCGGGAGTAAGGAGCGTTTTTTCCATCCAAACCAACGGTATTCTGCTGGACGAGAGCTGGGCGGAGTTTTTCCACCGGGAGGGCTTTTTGGTGGGGCTCTCTTTGGACGGGTTTGAGGCGTTGCATGACGGCAACCGGGTGGACGCCCGGGGAGCGGGCACCTGGAAGCTGCTGGTGGAAAAGGTGCGGCTGCTCCAGGACCATCAGGTAGAGACCAACGCCCTGTGTGTCGTCACCGGAGCCTGTGCCAAAAGGGCTGGAAGGGTGTACCGGAGCCTGAGGGAATTGGGTTTTGCCTACCTTCAGTTTATTGCCTGTCTGGATCCCTTGGGCATGGAGCGGGGCAAAATGGCCTATTCTTTGCTGCCGGAGGAGTATGGGACCTTTCTGTGTCAGCTTTTTGATCTGTGGTACCGGGATTGGAAAAGAGGAGAGTATTGCAGTATCCGGCTTTTTGAAGACTATATCCACATCTTTTTGGGCGACGGCGGCAGCACTTGCGCCACCTGCGGCCGGTGCGGCAGCTATTTTGTGGTAGAGGCGGACGGCTCGGTATACCCCTGCGATTTCTATGCCATGGACGACTGGAAATTAGGACGTTTAGGGGAGACTACCCTTGGGGAGATGGCGGAAGGAGAAGGACTGAAACGCTTTTTCGCCTGGGGACTGGAAAAACCGGCGGAGTGCGGCCAATGCCGCTGGCGGGCGTTGTGCAACGGCGGCTGCAAAAACGACTGGGTCCGGTCTGAAGACGGCTGCCACAACTACTACTGTGCCGCCTTTCAACGGCTGTTTGACTACGCCGGAGAGAGGATGCTGGAGATCGCCCGGGCGGAACGGCAGGCCAGAGGCGGGCTGTAACAGGTGCGAGGCGATGACCGCTCTATATCAGACGAGTTGCCTACCAAGGCCGCTCGTCTGATATTTTTTACAAATTGGGGGAAGAGATTTTGTTGAACACGCCAAAACTTTGGGGGATGGAGCGGAAATGGATTGACAGGACCGACAAAATGGATTATAGTCTGGATATAGGAGGTACACACGAGTTTATATAGCGGGAAATGAATTCGCTCTATGCTGATCTTATAAAAGCAGAGGCAGAGCGAATTTTTTGGAAGAAATATACACACGTGTGTACTTTTGGCTGTAATGGAAAAATGATATGAAAAGGAGAGAATACCATGAAGAAGATCACGTCGCTGTTCCTTGCTCTTACCATGGCACTGACTCTGGCTGCCTGCGGAGATGGGAGTTCCGCCACGCCCACACCGGCCCAGAGCGCCGCGCCTGATCCGGCGAAAAGCGCGGCGCCCACGGAGACGGCGGCTTTGCCGGAGGGGTATCCCTCTCAAGTGATCGACTGGCTGGTACCGGTGGCGGCAGGCGCAGCGGTGGACCTGCATGTCCGGGCGTTGGATCAGGCTGTCCAGCTGGGAACAAACACCTCCATTACAAATATGCCCGGTGCCAATCAGACGCTGGGGATCACTGAGGCATATAACCGGGAGGGCAATGGCTATACCATTACCTCCAGTGCTTTTGCCGGTCTTGTCATTCAGCCCAACACCATTGAGACGGAGTATAAGCTGGAGGATTTCCGCCACATCGCCATGCTCAACGAGCCGGCGGAGAATATCATTGTTGCCCGGCCCGGCTCCGATACGGCGACCTGGGAAGGCTTAAAGGCGAAACTGGAATCCGGGGAAACCGTCTATTTCACCGCGGCGAACGCGGGCGCCGTGGCCCATATGGCCTTTCTCTCCATCCTGGAGCAGCTGGGCGGCGGAAATGCGGAGTTTGTGGCCTATGATGGAACTGCCGCCGCGGCCACCGCGGTCATGGGAGGCCACGTGGACATCGCCATCCTGGACATCGGTGTGGGTGCGAACTATGTGAAGGATAAGACCCTTGTCAATGTTCTGACCCTCTCCGATGACCGGAGCGATATCCTGCCGGATGATGTATGTGCCGGTGAAGTGGGAATTACCGGGATGGACAACTTTGCGGGTTTCCTCTGGATCGCCGTAAAGGCGGATACGCCGGACGCTATTGTGGAATACCTGAAGGAGAAGATCTATGAGGCTTTGGCCGGAGACGCCTATCAGGAGTTCCTGACCACGCAGAATGAGACCATGACCACGATCCATACCGAGGAGGAGATCACCGCGCGGCTGCAGGAGGCGTCCGACATGTACGCCCATATTATCAGCGAGTATCTGAAATAAAGAAGACCGGAAGAAAGTGTGGTTTTGACTCCGTTGGGCGCCCCACAGGGGCGCCCAACAATGTAAATGAGGTGACGATAGTGGAGCAGAGCAAGTGCAGAAAGGACATGGCCGTTTCCCTTGTCTTCATTGTGTTCAGTCTGTTTATGATCTTTTGGGGTATCCCCCGGGAGATCAGCCTGAAGACCCTGTGGGGAGGAAGCGCCACAGGAGTGACCAGCCGGACCTTTCCCTATTTTGCGTGTGTGATGATCCTGGTGGCCGCTGCTCTGGAGCTTATACTGAACGCCCTGCGCTATCTCAGACTGCGTAAGGTGGAGGGGGTGCAAAGGGGGACCCCGGTAAACTGGGCGGGAGAGTTTCGGGCGCTGCTGGTTTTTGGGGTGTGCATAGTATATATGCTTCTCTTTAAACGCCTCGGCTACCTGCTGTCCACTCTGCTGTGTACGACGCTGGTGCTGGCGATCCTGAGGGATCGGAAGTGGAAGCACTATGTGAGCGTGTATGTGGTGGGCGGACTGATGTATGTAGTCTTCCAGTACCTTTTGAAGATCAATCTGCCCTGAGGAGGTGTGGATATGCTGGAAACGATGCTGGAGATCTTGGAACCCTTTAATCTGCTGATGATGAATCTTGGCATAGCGGCAGGGATCATTATTGGCGCCTTGCCTGGATTGTCGGTGATCCTGGCCATTACAGTGCTGTTGCCTTTTACTTTTGGCATGTCCTCCCTGCCGGGGATGTTTTTGCTTTTGGGCGCTTATTGCGGCGCTACCTATGGCGGCTCTATTACCGCAATCCTCATCAATACGCCGGGAACGCCCAACGCGGCGGCCACAGTGCTGGACGGATATCCGCTGGCGCAGAAAGGGCGGGCCGGTGACGCATTGAAGGCGGCTTTGGTAGGCTCTACCTTTGGCGGTTTGTTCAGCTGTCTGGCCCTGATGTTTTTGGCGCCGGTGATCGCGCAATTTGCCCTGAACTTTGGCCCCGCAGAATATTTCTCCCTGTGTATCTTTGGCCTGAGCGTGGTGATTGCCATCAGCGGAAAAGATATCATTAAGGGGATCGTTATGGCGGGCATGGGACTGCTGCTGTCTACCGTGGGGATCGACCCCATCGAGGGACTTTCCCGGTTTCGCTTTGGACGCAGCGAGCTGCTGGGAGGGATCACCACTGCGGCCCTGCTGCTGGGGGTATTCGCGGTTGGAGAGATCCTGACAAAGAGCTACACCAATGAAAAGGGAAACGATACAGTCGTGACCTATCAAAAGGCCACGGTCAAGCTCCGGGACATGCTCAAATACTGGTGGACCATGCTTCGTTCGGCGGTACTGGGGTCATTTATCGGCGCGGTGCCGGGAACGGGCGGAGCCATTGCCGCGTTTCTGAGCTACAACATTACCAAGAGCGGCTCAAAGACGCCGGAAAAGTTTGGCCAGGGCAGCGTGGAAGGGATCCTGGCGCCCGAAACCGCGAACAACGCGGTGACGGGAGCGGCCCTGATCCCGCTGCTGACCTTGGGGGTCCCCGGCGACGCAGGAATGGCGGTTTTGTTTGGCGCGCTGACCATGCAGGGAGTGATACCCGGTCCCGCCCTGTTTACGGAAGACAAGTTCTGGGTCTGGTGTATCATGGGGGGACTGGTGCTCATCAATATTTTCATGTTCTTTCAGGGAAATGTGTTTTTGCGACTGTTCGTCAACGTGACCCGGGTGCCAGTGGAGGTTTTGATCCCCTGCATCATGATCTTCTGCACGCTGGGCGGATTTTCCGTACGCAATTTGGTCTTTGACATCGCTATTGTTATGACCTGCGGCTTTTTTGGATACTGGCTCAAGCGTTTTGGCTACCCGTTGTCTCCGCTGGTGATTGCCCTGGTCCTGGGTTCTCTTACCGAGACGAACCTGCGCCGGGCTATGGTCTTGTCCAAGGGGAGCATCTCCATCTTTTTCACAAAGCCCTTGTCCCTGGTATTCCTTGCCATTGCCGTTGCGGTTTTATTGATCCCGCTGTTTAAGAATAAAAACAAAAAGAACGCCCGCTGAGCGGAGCGTATGAAAAGAGGTATCGTTATGTCCAAACGATTGAATGTTCTGCTGATCACAGTGGATGATATGAACTGCGATTCGGTGGGCTGTTTTGGAAATCCCATGCCAGGTATCACGCCCAACTTAGACCGGTTGGCGGCGGAGGGAATGCGGCTGGAGCAGGGCCATATTACTGTGGCGGTATGCCAACCCTCCCGCAGTGTGCTTTTAACGGGGCGGTATCCTCACCACAACGGGGCCAGAGGCTTTGAGGATATTGACTGTGGTGTTTCCACTCTGACAGAAAAGACCAGAGCCGCCGGATACTATAACGGTATCATCGGTAAGGAGGACCATGTGGCGCCCAAAGAGAAATTCTGCTGGGATACCTATGTGCGCACTCTGTGTGAGGAGATGGGACAGGGCCGCGACCCGGAGGTCTACTATGAAGAGAGCAAAAAGCTCTTTCAGGCGGCGGACCGGGAGGGGAAGCCCTTCTTTGCCATGATCAATTCCCACGATCCGCACCGTCCCTTTGCCGGCGCGGAGGATGAACTGAAGTATTTTGGCCGCCACTATCACGCCGACGTGACCTATGAACCGGAAGAGGTCTATGTTCCTGGGTGCCTTCCGGACCTGCCCGACGTGCGGCGGGAGCTGGCCTGGTACTATGCCTCCGTCCATCGGGCGGATCAGACGGTGGGCCGTATTTTGGACGCCTTGCGGGAGTGCGGACATGAAGAGGACACAATGGTGCTTTTCCTGAGCGACAACGGCATGGCCCTTCCTTACGCAAAAACCAACTGTTACCTGCACAGTACCCACAGTCCCTATATCGTTCGCTGGCCCGGTCATATCAAGGCGGGGACCGTGAGCGAGGCGCTGATCAACGGCGTAGACTATACCCCCACCATTTTGGACATTCTGGCGCTGGAGCCCATTCAGGACTGTGACGGAGCGTCCTTTAAGAATACCCTTTTGGCGGGGGAAGAATGCCACGAGGACATTTTTACCCTGATGTTCAAAACGGCCAATAACCACATTACGAAAAAGGCCCTGAGCTTCCCTATGCGCTGCGTTCAGGACAAACGATTCATTTACATTTTTAACGGTTGGTCGGACGGAGAGTGCCGGTTCCTGAATGAATCTACCGAGGGGTTGACCTTTAAGGCCATGGAGGAGGCGGGAAAGACGGATCCCGCCATCCGTCAGCGGGCGGAATTCTTTACCTATCGGGTCCCCGAAGAGCTCTATGACAAGGAAGTGGACCCCCATGCCCTGCATAATCTGCTGGAACTGCCGGAATACCGGGATATCGTGGAGAAAATGCGCCGGAAGATGCTTCAATATATGCGGGAGTCTAAGGATGGGCTGGTGGATGACTTTTTCTGCAAGGTAATAAAGCCCAATCATCTGGATTGAGCACTCACGCGGCGAGGAGGACTGAGTGTGCGTACACTTTCTATTTTTGAACCGGGGAAGCTGGTCCTGGAGGACCTGCCCAGGCCGACACTGACTCCGGGCAACGCCATTGTCAAGATCGAAGCCTGCGGCATCTGCGGCTCAGACGTTACAGCATACCGGGGGAGTAATCCCACCATGAAGTACCCCATCCACGGCCTGGGCCATGAGGGTGTGGGCACCATTGTGGAGGTCGGGGAAAATGAGCAGGGCCTCAAGGTGGGAGACCGGGTGGCGTTAGAGCCCTATGTGCCCGATTTTACCTGCCATATGTGTAAAGAAGGGCGTTTCAACAACTGTGCGGACCTCCATGTATGCGGTGTTCATAAAGACGGCATGATGACCGAGTACTTTTCCCATCCTATCCGTCTTTGCTATCAGCTTCCCGACGAGCTGGACTTTATCCGTGCCGCGCTGGTAGAGCCGCTGACCATTGGTCTTCACGGCATTACCCGGGCCAGGGTGAGCGCCGGGGACTATGTGGTCATCACCGGAGCGGGGACCATCGGGCTGATGGCTGCCTTTGGCTGTCGGAGCTATGGCGCGGTGCCGATTCTGGTGGATGTGGTGCAGGAGCGGCTGGACTTTGCCCGGCGGGAGCTGGGGATGCCCTATGTCTTTAACAGCAAAAATGGGGACCTGGTGGAATATTTGAAGGAAGTGACCGGGGGCAGTATGGCCCAGGCGCTGATCGAGTGTACCGGCGCCGCGCCCATCCATGCCGCAATGCACGACTATGTGTGGCACGGCGGGCGGATCGCTCTGGTGGGCTGGCCCCACGGTATGACGAGCCTGAATCAGACACGGCTGATGCAGAAGGAGATCGATGTTCTGCCCTCCCGAAATTCCTGCGGTAAGTTCCCTGAAGCAATCAAGCTGCTTCAGGACGGCGTGCTGTCCATCCCCCAAATGATCACAAAGACCATTCCGCTGGAGGAGACCGAGACCACGATCCAGGACATGATAGAGCATCCGGGAGATTACCTGAAGGTCGTGGTTGAACTCTGATAAGAAAAAGAGTACAAAAAAGTAAAATTATTTGCAATCCCACCGGGAGTTGTGTATGATTTATTTGTCAAAAAGACGGAACGTTTGAAAGGGGACACAGCGAATGGCGGGTAGGATCAAATGTGCCACACGGGCCGATGTGGCGGAGCGGGCGGGCGTAAGCGTGACAGTGGTGTCCTATGTGATGAACAATAACCGCTATGTGGACCAGGATAAGCGGGAGCGTGTTTTGAAGGCTGCTCGGGAACTGAACTATTCGCCCAATAATATTGCCCTGGCCCTCCGGGGGAAAAACAGCGGTCAGATCCTGTTCATTGTAGACAGTCCCGCCAATGAGCGTCTGGGCCATATGATGCGGGGAATGGATCAATACGCCTACGAAAAGGGGAGCGTCGTCACCCTCTGTGCCACCCGGAATGACCCGGAGTTTGTCCGGCAGGTCATCCGCCGCAGGTTTGACGGGATCATTATCAGCTCGCTGCAGCTGGATGAGCAATATATCCGGGAGTTTATTCAGGCGGGTATCCCTGTGGTGTTGCTGCTGACCCATGAGTATGTGTCGGTGGAGGGCGCCGCGAAGATCGGAACGGGACTGAAGCATGGCGCTCAGAGCGCGGTGCGTTTCCTCTATGATAAGGGCTGCCGGAATTTCGTATACATAGACCGCTTTTCCGCCCGAAACCATTTCAGCGACAGGAACGACTGCCGCCTTTCCGGCTTTATAACGGCCTGCGAGGAGCTTGGGCTGGAGTGGGAAGGAAGGATCGTCAGCGGCTGTGTGGATGCGCAGATGATGCAGCGCAAGCTGGAGAAGTTTGCCAAAGCCCATCCGGTGGACGCTGTGGTGGGCAGAAACGACAGGGTGGCCTGTTATGCTATGCAAGGACTGATGGAGCAGGGGTACCGGGTCCCCCAGGAGATCAAAGTGATCGGGTTTGACGATTCCAGTATCTGCAATCTGGTCACGCCCACCCTGACCTCCATCCGTTTGGAGGATGATGGGATCTGCCGGGAGGCCATTGAGCGGATCTATCGTCTGCGGGATGGGGAGACCGTCGCGCAGACGCCTCATTTTGCCACTGAAATTATAGAGCGGGGCAGCACGGGCTGAGTGGTGCGGCCTCGGAAAGAAGGAGTTGGTCTTGGTGTCGGCAAACGCGCTGATCGTACATGGCGGCGCGCCTACGGCGGTGATCAACGCGTCGCTGTACGGAGCCATTTGTGAGGCAAAGCGCCATTCGGAGATCAAAAACTTTTACGCGGCGGCAGGCGGGGCAGGGGCCATTGTACGGGAAGAGCTTATTGACCTGTTTGCTGTCTCCGGCGCTGAGCTGGAGCTACTGCCCTTCACTCCGGCGTCGGCCATTGGAACGTCACGGGACCCGCTGGAGGGCGAGGACTATGACGATATTGCCCGGGTCCTGAAAAAGAGGGATATCCGCTATGTGTTTTTCACCGGCGGGAATGGCTCGATGGATGCCTGCGGCAAAGTCTATCACGCTTGCCAAAGGGCGGGAGTTGAGGTCTGTGTGGTGGGTATCCCCAAGACCATTGACAACGACATTGCGGTAACGGACCATGCGCCCGGATTTGGGAGCGCCGCCCGGTACCTTGCGGGCACCGTCAGCGAGGTGAGCCAGGACCTCCGGGCGCTGCCTATCCACGTATGTGTGCTGGAGGCCATGGGGCGCAACGCCGGATGGCTTGCGGCGGCCAGCGCTTTGGCCCGCAGTGGAAACGGCGATGGACCGGACCTGATCTATTTGCCCGAGCGGGCTTTTGATGAGAGACGCTTTTTGGATGATGTAGAACGCTTGCGGAGACAAAAGGGCGGTATCCTGGTGGTAGCCAGCGAGGGACTGAGAAATGCTGGGGGAGAGCCTGTCGTGGAGCCTGTTTTCCAGGTGGGCCGCGCGGTCTATTATGGTGATGTAGGCTCCCATTTGGCCAACCTTATCATCAGAGAATTAGGGATCAAGGCCAGGAGCGAAAAACCCGGTATCTGTGGCCGGGCCAGCATCGCCTTCCAGTCTCCGGTGGACCGGGAGGAGGCTATCCTCGCCGGCAGGGAGGCGGTAAGAGCCGCCGTCCGGGGGGAGAGCGGCGTGATGGTGGGCTTTGAACGCATGGCCGGTGAGGAATACCGTGTGGAGACCTGCCTGATCCCAGTGGAGCAGGTGATGCTGGCCGAGCGGACCATGCCGGAGACGTTTATCAATGCGGCGGGGAATGATGTGACTGACGCCTTTGTAGATTGGTGCCGCCCCCTGCTGGGAGGTCCCCTGCGGAGCTTTGCCCGGTTGCGAGGATAAAGTCGTTGTTTTTTTATCCGATATACATACGAGTGTACGCTGAGATATTACTGTCGGGGGGGATCAAGATGTTAGTACCAATGCGCGCCATTCTGGAGGCGGCTGACCGTATGGGTTATGGTCAGGGGGCGTTCAACATGAACAGCGTGGGGCAGGTACAGGCGGCCATTCAGATCCATGAGCTGCTGGACAGCCCCGCCATTCTCCAGGGGGCGGAGGTTTCCAACGCCTTTATGGGCGGAGCGCCGGACTTTCTTCACGGCAGCATGGAGGACAAAAGCGCAGGGGCGAAGAATCTGGGTGACGTGGTAAAACGGTTTGGCGCGGACAGTCCTATCCCCATCGCCCTGCACCTGGACCACGGGAAGAGCTTAGAGAGCGTCAAGGCATGTATTGACGGCGGATATACCTCTGTGATGATCGACGGAAGCGATCTGCCCTATGAGGAGAATGTGGACTTGACCCGCGAGGTGGTCAGATATGCCCATTTTTATGGTGTTACCGTGGAGGGGGAGCTGGGAGTGCTGGCCGGTGTGGAGGACCATGTGTTCAGCGCCGACTCCACCTACACCAACCCCATGCAGGCGGTGGACTTTTTCAAGAAGACCGGCTGTGACGCCCTGGCTATCAGCTATGGGACCTGTCACGGACCCAACAAGGGAAAGGGTGCCCGTATCCGGCAGGAGATCGCCATAGCGGCAAAGGAATGTATGCGCCATGAGGGGGTCAGGGGGTTTCTGGTCAGCCACGGCTCCTCCACAGTCCCTCAGGAGTATGTCCGGGCCATCAATGCCATGGGGGGAAAGCTGGAAAACGCCTTTGGCATTGAGGTGGAGCAGCTTGCGCGGATCGCCCGGCTGGGGATCAGCAAGATCAATGTGGATACCGACCTCAGGCTTGCCTGTACCAGAAATATTCTCAAGCTGTTTCAGGATCGGCCAGAGTTGACCGAAAGCGCCGGCGCAGGTCAGGTTTACCGGGACTGGAAGGCTAGGCCTCAGAATGTGGACCCTCGCAGCTATGTAGGGTCGATCCGGGATGCGGTCATTTATGGAAAGGATATGGGCGAAGACGTGGCGCGGATCCAGGACTGTATTCAAAGAGGCACGATGTCCGCCATAGCCCCGCTTTTGGTACAGTTTGGCAGCTATCGCCACAGCGGCGACGTGGAGATCGTTACCTGTGAGCAAATGGCGGAGTGGTATAGGAAGGAAGGACTCTGAGCATGAAGCATATATTTCTGAACCTGAAGCGGTTTGATATCCCGGTGGAGCTAGGGGGAGTAAACCGGCTGTCGCCCGTAGGAGAGTGGGGCGCCAACATTGTTCACCGCAGTGAGGGCGGCCTTTCCGGCTATGACCCCCGGCAGGTGGAGTTTGTGGACTTTTTTCCGGAGGCCCATATTTTAGGGGCGGCCCAGGCGAGAGGAGAGCATAGTCCCATCCGGCTCGGCTGCCAGGGCGTTTTTCGGGCAGATACCTCGGTGAGGGGCAATTTTGGAGCCTTTACTACCAACCGTCCCGCCCATGCTGCCGCTGCTCTGGGCTGTGAGTGGACCCTCATCGGCCACTGTGAGGAGCGAAACGATAAAGCGGGGGTCCTGGCTGAGGCCGGGGTGAGCGACACCGCCGCCGTAAACCGTATTTTGAACGCTGAGATCAAAGCGGCGCAAGCCGCCGGTCTCAGGGTGCTCTACTGTGTGGGCGAGACCGAAGCTGAGCAACCCTGCTGGCAGCAGGTGCTGGGGGAAGCTCTTTCCATCGGCCTGGACGACGTAGACCTTTCTAAGATAGTCATCGCCTATGAGCCGATCTGGAGCATCGGCCCGGGCAAGACCCCGGCGGACCGCCCTTATATCGAGAAGATCGCCCGCTTCCTCAAAAAAGGGACCGGGGACGTTGATGTGGTGTATGGAGGCGGTCTGAAGGCGGACAATGCCGCCATGCTGGCCTCAATCCCTGAGGTGGACGGCGGACTCATCGCCCTGACCCGTTTCTCCGGAGAGATCGGTTTTTACCCGGAGGAGTACCTGGAGATCATTCGACTTTACATGGAGGAAATTTGATGAAGTTACAGTTTGAGTATGGCAATGGGCTGATGAGCGCCCAGCTGCCTGACAGTACCGATATTTTTATTCCCGGTGAGACGGTGCCCGATCCTCCCTGCCTGGAGCAGAGCTGGGAGAACCTGTACGCCAAGACCCTGGAGAGTATCCGGAATCCCATTGGGATGCCGCCTCTGCGTGAGCTTGCCCACAGGGGCAGCAAAGCGGTCATTATCATCCCCGACATCGTCAAGGGCGGCAATCAGCCCACCAGCCACCGGAAGGTGGCCATCCGGGCCTGCCTGGATGAGCTTTACAGTGTGGGGGTGGAGAAAAAGGACGTGCTGCTCCTCTTCTCCAACGGCCTCCACCCCAGGGCCACGGTGAAGGAGATGAAGACCATTCTGGGGGAGGAGCTGTTCCAGGAGTTCTATCCCTCCGGCCAGATCACCAGCCATGACAGCGAGGACTATGACCACCTGGTGGACCTGGGCTTCACCCCCCAGGGCGACCATGTCATCATGAACAAGTATGTCTATGACGCCGATGTGGCCATCCTCATCGGCCACACCCAGGGCAACCCCTACGGGGGCTATTCGGGAGGCTATAAGCACTGCGCCACGGGGATCACCCACTGGCGGAGCATCGGCGCACACCATGTCCCCCAGGTCATGCACCGGCCCGACTTTGTCCCGGTATCCACCAGCAGTCTGATGCGGGATAAGTTCGACCAGCAGGGGATGTTCATGGAGGAGAAGATGGGCAAGAAGTTCTTCTGCTGTGACGCGGTACTGGATACCGCCTCCCGCCAGATCGAGATCCACTCCGGCTGGGCGAAGGAGATGCAGCCCATCGCATGGAAGACGGCGGACAGGCGCACCTATGTCCACTGGGCGGAGAAGAAGTATGACATCGTGGTCTTCGGCATGCCCACCAACTTTCACTACGGAGACGGCATGGGCACCAACCCTATCCAGATGATGCAGGCCCTCTCGGCCCAGGTCATCCGCCATAAGCGTATTCTCAGCGACCACTGTGTGTTCATTGTTTCCTCCATCTGCGACGGCTGGTTCCACGAGGAGCGCTGGCCGTATCTGCGGGAACTCTACGAGCTGTTCCAGCATGACTCCATGAACATTTTGCCGGACATGAACCGGTACGGAGAGTATTTCGCCACGAAGGAGGAGTATATCCGCAAGTACCGCTTTGCCAACGCCTTCCACCCCTTCCACGGCTTTTCCATGATGAGCTGCGGGCACCTGGCGGAGGAGCACACCAGCGCCATCTACATTGTGGGGGCGCGGGAGCCGGGGATCGCCAGGGGGATGGGGCTGAAGACGAGGGCCACCTTTGAGGAGGCTTTGGAGGACGCGAAGCGGAAGTTCACCGGTCCCGCCCCCAACATTCTTGCCCTGCCGCGAACCTTCACCACCACCGCCGTCCACCTGTGCATGAAGGACCCTGGCGAGAACAGCCATTACCGGGACGGCGCCCCCGCCCATCCCTGCGGCGGTTAAGGTCATGTACTTCGTATTGCTGCTGGTGAGCTTTTGCGCCAGCGCGGTGGGGGCGGTGTGCGGGATCGGCGGTGGCGTTATCATCAAACCGCTCCTGGATGCCCTGGGGGTTGCCGGGGTATCCACTATCAGCTTTTTGTCCGGGTGTACGGTACTCAGTATGAGCTGCTATTCCGTGGGCAAGGCTATGTTGGCCGGGGAGAGGGACATTGAGGGCCGGACCGGCACGCCCCTGGCCCTTGGGGCGGCAGTGGGCGGTGTGGCCGGTAAAGCGCTGTTCAGCCTTCTGCGGAGCATGGCCGCCCAGCCGGAACGGGTGGGCGGTTATCAGTCGATCTGTCTGGCGCTGGTCACTTTGGCTACCCTGCTCTATACTGTTTTTCAGTCCGGGATCAAGACTCGCCGGGTGGAGAGCCGGGCAGCCTGTGCCGTTATTGGCCTGCTGCTGGGAGTGATGTCCAGCTTTCTGGGGATCGGCGGAGGTCCCATCAATCTGGTGGTACTATATTATTTCTTTTCCATGTCCACCAAAACGGCGGCCCGAAACAGCCTGTATATCATTTTTGTCTCCCAGGCCGCCAGCTTGCTCACCACTCTATTTACCCACAGTGTGCCCGCGTTTGAGCCGCTCTGGTTGGTAGTTATGGCAGGGGGCGGTATCCTGGGAGGTGTGGCGGGCAGAGCGCTGAATCGGAAACTGAGCGAGGGTCAGGTGGCGTTGCTGTTTCAGTGTCTCATTCTGACCATTATCGGCGTTAGCTGCTATAACGCGGTGCGCTATTTAATATGACTGGGGGAAACCTTATGAGAAAGGTCGTATTGGCCGCTGTAGGAAAACTGGAGTATCAGGAGGCCCCTATCCCCGAGCTCAGACCGGGCTGGGTGCGGGTCAGGATACTCCGCTGTGGACTGTGCGGCACCGACGTCCACAATTACTATAAAGAGACGATCTTTGGAAAAGACGCCTACCCTTTTAACATGGGCCATGAGGTCTGCGGCATGGTAGACGGCGTGGGGGAAGGGGTCTGTGACCTCGCCGTGGGCGACAAGGTGGTGGTCGATCCCATCTGGAGCTGTGGGGCATGCAGACTCTGCCACATGGGGCAGGCAAATCACTGTGAGCACAAAACGACCATTGGGCTGATGGGTCCCAGTGGAAATTCAGAATATACCCTGGCTCCGGCCAGCGCTGTGGTCAGGACCGACCCGGAAGGAGACCCGGACCTGTTGGTCTTTACCGAACCTGTAGCCACGGTGCTGTACGGGCTGGATAAACTGAAGATAGACGCCACTCACGATGTGCTGATCGTAGGGGCCGGAGCTATCGGACTGATCTTTCTGCAAATATTGAAGAACGCTCAACTCCACAGCCTGACTGTGGCAGATGTGATGGAGGATAAGCTGGCCTTTGCAAAAGTGCTGGGGGCGGACCGGGTGGTCAACACCGCCGTGCATACGGATGAGAGAAAGTATGATGTTATCATTGACTGCACCGGTTCAGCCAAAGTAGTGGAGGAGGATTTTAAAAGGGTACGTGCCGGAGCGCAGGTATTGATTTTCGGCGTTTGCCCCATTGACTCTACGATCACGCTCAAGCCCTTTGACGTCTATAACAACGACCTGTCCATTTATGCCTCCTACACCTTGACGCCCAGCGCTTTTCAGCGCGCCCTGCATTTGATTGAGAGCGGACGCATCGATGTGAGGGCTTTGCTGGCGGGGGTCTATCCGGTGGGACGGCTGGAGGAGTGTATCCAGGCGGTGAAGGCCGGAAAAGTAAACGGAAAGATCGTCATTGATACCACCCGGATGTTCTGAACAAAGGGACCAGTTGCAAAATGCGATCTTGGCCCAAAGCCCAAAACAACAGAAAAAAGTTACGGAGACCTGCAAACCCAGCAGGTCTCCGTAATTTTTGTTGCAAGCCAATTTTCAAATCTTCTATTTTGTAACAGGCCCTCAGAGAAATTCATTCCAAAGTACGATCTGCCCGGCACTCAAGCTCTGAGGCACGTCAATGACCCGCTGATTGCTGGAGCCCCGGAAGCGGAGGCGGATGTCCTTCAGCTTCTCCACGAATCGACCATCCACCAGTACGTCCAACAGAGAGAGCATCTCGTCTGTCACCTCGCAGCGGCACCGGGCGGGAACAGCCCCGGTCAGCTCCTCCCAGGTGAAGCCGGAGTAGACCCAGACGGTCTTTTCCGGCCTTTCCCGGCGCACACGCCTCAAAAAGGGGAGCAGACCCCGTTGGTTTTCCGGCTCAAAAGGCTCGCCTCCCAGCAGGGTCAGTCCGGCCACAAAATCCGGGGCGAGCTGCGTTAAAAGCTCCGTTTCCGTTTCGGCGGTGAAGGGCATGCCGTAGTCAAAGTCCCAGGTCTCGGGCTGGAAGCAGTTGGGACAGTGGTTCCGGCAGCCCGAAACAAAGAGTGTCACGCGGACGCCGATCCCGTCGGCAATGTCCCTGGGCTTGATGTTGCAGTAATTCATATCGAACCTCCTAAGGTAAAAGAGACTTTGCCAGGGCGGTGAGCTGAGGCCATACCAGGCTGAGGGCGCACAGGGCCAGGGAGGTCGCCATTACCACATCAACGACCCTGCGGTGACGGGAGAGCAGTTTTGAAAGGGCGGCTCCGGCAAAAAGCCATACCAGATTTGCTATGGGGCCGGTGAAGGGCAGGAACAGCCCCACCGCCAATAAGGCCCAAAAGGAGCGGCTGTAGGGCAGTACATAGGACCCTAAAGCCGTCAGGCAGAAGATCATGATCTTCACGTTGGTCAGCTGCACCAGCAGCCCCCGGCGGAAGCTGGGCGCGTCGCCCTCCTGAAGCTCAATGTCGCCGGAGGAGCGTAGCATATGAAGGGCCATCCACAGGATGTAGGCGGCGCCGACCCAGGAGAAAAGAAGTACATAGTCGTTCAGGAAGGTTCCCAGAAAGTAAGTGACAAGCACGGAGGCCATGGAGACCAGAAAAAAGCCGGTGAACAGCCCACGCCACTGGCGCAGGGCGGCGCGCCTGCCGTAACACAGAGAGGCGGACAGAGAGCACAGGTTGGCGGGGCCGGGGGTAATGGCGCCAATGTAGCAGTAAGCCAGAAAGGAAGGGAGAATGGACGGAGGCATAATGGCAAGACTCCTTGAAAATAAGTAAGGAAAAAGCAGGGGCGGGTGTTGGCCCGCCCCTGCTGGTTTTTACAGGTGCAATACCCGATCCTTGATCTCCTGGGTCCTGCCCTGGTTCCAGAACTGGGTACCGATGTAGCCGCAGGTGCGCCGGGCCACGTTCATCTTGTCCTGGTCCCGGTTCTTGCAGTGGGGGCACTCCCATACCAGCTTGCCGTCGTCCTCGACGATCTGGATCTCTCCGTCGTAGCCGCACACCTGGCAGTAGTCGCTCTTAGTGTTCAGCTCGGCGTACATGATGTTGTCGTAGATGAACTGCATCAGGCTCAGCACGGCAGGGAGGTTGTCCTGCATATTGGGGACCTCCACGTAGCTGATGGCGCCGCCGGGGGAGAGTTTCTGGAACTTGGACTCAAAGGCCAGCTTGGAGAATGCGTCGATCTCCTCGGTGACGTGGATGTGGTAAGAGTTGGTGATATAGGCCCGGTCAGTGACGCCGGGGATAAGGCCAAAGCGCTTTTGCAGACACTTGGCAAAGCGGTAGGTGGTGGACTCCAGGGGGGTGCCATAGAGGGAGAAGTCGATGTTGGAGTCGGCCTTCCACTTGGCGCACATGTCGTTCATGTGCTGCATGACCTCCAGGGCAAAGGGAGTGCCCTTCTCCGGCTCGGTGTGGCTCTCGCCGGTCATGTACTTCACGCACTCGTAGAGGCCGGCGTAGCCAAGGGAGATGGTGGAGTAGCCGCTGTAGAGCAGCTTGTCGATGGGTTCGCCCTTCTTCAGCCGGGCCAGGGCGCCGTCCTGCCAGAGGATGGGGGCGGCGTCGGAGAGGGTGCCCTTGAGCCGCTCGTGGCGGCAGAGCAGGGCGCGGTGGCACAGCTCCAGCCGCTCGTCAAAGATCTTCCAGAATTCGTCCATATCCCCTTGGGAAGACAGGGCCACGTCCACCAGGTTGATGGTGCACACGCCCTGGTTGAAGCGCCCATAATACTTGTGCTTGCCGGGGACATAGTTCTTGGCGTTGGCGATGTTGCCCACCCCGGCGTCGGTGAACCGGTCAGGGGTGAGGAAGCTCCGGCAGCCCATGCAGACATAGGTGTCGCCCTTGTCCCGGAGCATGATCTTCTCGGAGATGTAGTCGGGGACCATCCGCTTGGCAGTGCACTTGGCGGCAAGCTCGGTGAGGTGCCAGTAGGGGGTGCCTTCCTTGACGTTGTCCTCCTCCAGCACGTAGATGAGCTTGGGGAAGGCGGGGGTGACATAGACCCCGGCCTCATTCTTGACGCCCTTGTAGCGCTGGAGCAGGGTCTCCTCGATGATGAGGGCCAGGTCGTGCTTCTCCTGCTCGCTCCTGGCCTCGCCCAGGTACATGAATACGGTGATAAAGGGAGCCTGACCGTTGGTGGTCATCAGTGTGACCACCTGGTACTGGATGGTTTGAACGCCCCGGCGAATTTCCTCCAGAAGACGGTTTTCCACGATCTGGGAAATGGCGTCCTCGTCCACCTCATGGTTCAGAATTTTGCACTCGTCGATCACGTCCCGGCGAATTTTCTGCCGGGAGATGTCTACGAAGGGGGCCAGATGGGAAAGAGAGATGGATTGTCCACCGTACTGATTGGAGGCCACCTGGGCAATGATCTGGGTGGCGATGTTGCAGGCCGTGGAGAAGGAGTGGGGCTTCTCGATCATGGTGCCCGAAATGACAGTGCCGTTTTGGAGCATGTCCTCCAGGTTCACCAGGTCGCAGTTGTGCATGTGCTGGGCAAAGTAGTCCATGTCGTGGAAGTGGATGATGCCCTGCTCGTGGGCCTCCACGATATCAGGCGGCAGCAGGACGCGGCGGGTCAGGTCCTTGGAGACCTCTCCGGCCATATAGTCCCGCTGGACGGCGTTGACCTTGGGGTCCTTGTTGGCATTCTCCTGCTTGACCTCCTCATTATTGGACTCGATGAGGGTCAAGATTTGCTCGTCAGTGGTGTTGGCGGCCCGGGCCAGGGAACGGGTGTACCGGTAGCGGATATACCGCTTGGCGGTCTCATAGGCCCCCTCCCTCATGATCTCGGTCTCCACCAACTCTTGGATCTCCTCCACGTTGAGGGTGCGGCCAATTTTGGTGCAATGATCCTCAATGCGGTCACAGATGGCCCGGATCTGACCGGGGGTCAGCTCCCGGGCGCCGGTGGTGGCGGCGTTGGCCTTGGCCACGGCGGCAAAAATCTTTTCGGAGTCAAAAACGACCTCTTGGCCACTGCGCTTGATGATCTTCATTGGTGGATGTCTCCTCTCTCTTTATATAAATTATATAAATAAAAAATATTCCGTATGTCAATTGGATGACATAATGTGGCGGCGAGTATCCCAAGTATACTCTATGTTGGGGAGGAATGCAAGAGGAATTTACAAGATATTGTGCACAAATTTTATCTGGATATCTAAATGTAGTGGGCGAGAGGAAGAGCGGGAAGGTGCGGAAAAGCCGGGATTTTGGCGGGATTTGGGAACGGAAAAGGAAAAGTTTGGCGTCAAAGGGGGGCGGGGGGAGCAGCTCTGGGTTGACTTTTTTTCTTACTCGCGTATCATAGGGGGTACTTGGAGCAAAGGAGAGAGAGGCATGAAGCGAGAAAATTTTGGCTCCCGGCTGGGGTTCCTACTGGTAAGCGCCGGGTGCGCCATCGGGATCGGCAATGTGTGGAAGTTCCCCTACGTTACCGGGGAGAACGGCGGCGGGGTATTTGTACTGTTTTATCTGCTGTTTCTGGTGATCATGGGAGTTCCGGTGCTCACTATGGAGTTGGCGGTGGGACGGGCCAGCCGCAGAAGCGCGGTGCAGGGGTATCAGGCTTTGGAGCCGGCAGGCTCCAAGTGGCACATCCACGGCTGGTTCTGTATCATTGGGTGCTACCTTCTCATGATGTACTACACCACCGTGTCTGGCTGGATGCTGGGCTATTTTTTCAAATTTGCCGGGGGCACCTTTGGCGGGATGACATCCGAGGCGGTGGACGGGGTGTTTTCCGCCATGCTCTCCAACCCCGGAGAGATGACCGTCTGGATGGCGGTGACGGTGATCGCGGGCTTCCTGGTGTGCTCTCTGGGCCTACAGGGAGGTCTGGAGCGTGTCACCAAGTGGATGATGCTGGGGCTGCTGGGGCTTATTGTAGTGCTGGCCGTCCACAGCCTTACCCTCCCTGGGGCGGCGGAGGGAGTCAAGTTCTACCTGCTGCCCGACTTTGGCCGGGCGGTGGAGCAGGGGCTGGGGAAGGTCATTACCGCCGCCATGAACCAGGCGTTCTTTACCCTGAGCCTGGGCATTGCCGCCATGGAGATCTTCGGTAGCTATATGAGCCGGGACAACTCCTTGGCCGGAGAGGCGGTGCGGATCTGCGGCCTGGACACTTTTGTGGCCGTGATGAGCGGGCTTATTATTTTTCCCGCCTGCTTCTCCTTCGGAGTGACCCCGGACGCGGGACCCTCCCTTATCTTTGTCACTCTGCCCAAGGTATTCACCGGCATGGCCGGAGGTCGGTTGTGGGGGTCCCTGTTCTTCCTGTTTATGTCCTTCGCCAGCTTTTCTACGGTGATCGCCGTATTTGAAAATTTGCTGGCAGGGTGCATCGACAACTTTGGCTGGAGCCGGAAAAAGGCGGCGGTGGTCAATGGTGTATTTCTGTTTTTGGACAGTATGCCCTGCGTGCTGGGGTACAATGTGTGGTATTTCAAGGCCACTCTGCCCAACGGCAGTATAGGCCAGGTGCTGGATGTTGAGGACTTTTTGGTGTCCAACCTGCTGCTGCCTCTGGGTTCCCTGGTGTATCTGCTGTTCTGCGTGAGCAGATGGGGCTGGGGCTTTGACAACTACCTGGCCGAGGCCAACGAGGGGAAGGGTTTGAAGATGTCCCGGAGGCTGAAGGTCTATTTGCAATTCATCCTACCGGTGCTGATCTTGGTGATCTTGGTGCAGGGGCTGATCCCGGCAAAGGGATAAGAGTAAAAGAAGGCCACGCTGTACAAAGTACAGTGCGGCCTCAGCCCATCCAAAATCCTTGCGCCGTTGATGCTCAACTATACGTTCTTTAATAGAAAAAGAGAGGGCCATCGGCCCTCTCTTTTTGATAATGAGTAGAGGTCAGAGAGTCCACTGAGACTGGTCGGTGTGAAGGAACTTGTGGGCCTTATGGGACAGTGGGGCTTCCATAAAGTCCTTGTAAAGGGCCAGGACAGCGGGGTTTTCATGAGAGAAGCGCATGGGATTACCCTTGTCCAGGGCGTACAGACGCTCCCCCCGCTCTCCTGCCAGCTCCTGCCCATCGCAGATGGGTTGTCCGCCGCCGCCGGCGCAGCCGCCGGGGCAGGCCATGACCTCCACAAAGTCATAGTGGACCTCGCCGGCGCGGAGGGCCTCCAGCAGCTTACGGGCATTGCCCAGACCGCTGGTCACTGCCACCTTTAGCTTGATCGAACCGATTTGATAGGAGGCATCCTTCCAGCCCTGGAGGCCCCGTACTTCGGTGAAGGCGTCGGCATCTGGGTTTTTACCGGTGAGGAGGAAGTGAGCTGAGCGCAGAGCGGCCTCCATCACGCCGCCGGTGGCGCCAAAGATGACCCCGGCGCCGGTAGCGGTGCCCAGGGGCTGGTCAAAGTCTTCCTCGGGAAGGGAGGATACGTCCACCCCTTGGAGCAAACGGCCCAACTCACGGGTGGTAAGGACCAGGTCCACGTCCTTTTCGGCGGCGTCATTAACCTCGGGCACATCACACTCGTACTTTTTGGCGGAGCAGGGCATGATGGAAATGCAGAAGAGTTTGTCTGGCTCCACGCCCAGGAGCTGGGCATAGTAGCTTTTGACTACCGCGCCGAACATTTGCTGGGGGGACTTGGCAGTGGAGAGCTCTCCAACCATATCGGGGTACTCCAGCTTCAAAAAGCGCACCCAGCCGGGACAACAGGAGGTAAACATGGGTCCCTGCTTTCCCTCCTTGATCCGTTCTACCAGCTCGCTGCCCTCCTCCATAATGGTGAGGTCGGCGGAGAAATCGGTATCAAAGACATAGTCCACACCCAAAGAACGAATGGCGGAGACCATGCGTTTCTCGGTGGCCAGCTCCGGGGGAAGACCCACAGCGTCGCCCCAGGCGGCGCGGACGGCGGGAGCCACCTGGACGATGGTGAGCTTATCCGGGTCGGCGATGGCCTTGAGGGCCTTTTTGGTGTCATCCCGGGCGGAGAGGGCGCCTACGGGGCAATGGGTGATGCATTGGCCGCACAGGGCGCAGTTAACGTCCTTGATGTCCAAACCGCCCCGCACCTCCACCTGGGAAAGGCGGCCTGTGCCATTGAAGGCCCAGACGCCCAAACCCTGAACCTTTTCGCACACATTGACGCAGCGCAGACATTGGACGCATTTGCCAGCGTCCCGAATGAGGGGAAAGCCCTTGTCCCAGCGGAAAGGAAGGGCCTTGTTGTCAAAGGGGTCATCCAGCAGATTCAGCTCCCGGCACACCCGCTGAAGGGCACAGTTGCCCTCCCGCACACAGGTGGCGCAGGAGACGTTGTGCTGGGAGAGAATGAGCTGGACGTTGATCCGCCGGGCACGAAGGACCCGGGGGGAGGCGGTGTGGACCACCATGCCCTCCTCCACGGCGGTGTTGCAGGCGGCGTTGAGCTTTTCGTTGCCCTCCACTTCCACCACACAGACCCGGCAGGCGGCGATCTCGTTGAGGTCCTTTAAGTAGCAAAGGGTGGGGATGTGAACGCCCACCTGGCGGGCGGCCTCTAGAATGGTGGTGCCCGCGGGTACTGATACCGCCTTGCCGTCGATGGTCAGGTTTACCATTTTGTATTCCTCCCTCCCCGGAATGAGCCAAAGCCGTAATGGTCGCAGCGCAGACAACGGGAGCATTCCTGCATGGCGGCCTGACGGGTCATACCCTCCTCTGCCAGTTCAAAATCGCAGGCACGTTCGGCAGCGGGACGCTCGCCCAGAGTCACGCGGCCACAGGGGCCGGAGACGGCGCTTTGAGCGGGGGGGATCTCCACGTCCTGGGGTAGCTCGGTGTGGAAGCCCAGATAGGCGTCAATGTTGGCCGCGGCGGTCTTACCTGCCTCCACGGCGCGGATAACGGTGGACGGGCCGCTGGCACAGTCGCCGCCGGCAAAGACGCCCTGGAAGACCATGCAGCCCTTGTCGCTGGAGATGTTCTCCCGGCGGGTAGGAATGCCATACTGGGCAAAGCCGGCGCTGTCCACCACCTGGCCGATGGCGGCGATGAGTACGTCACACTCGATACGCTCCTCCGGCTTATCCGAGGGCACGGGCTTGGGCCGGCCCTGGGCGTAAACGCCGGGGAGCTGGGGTTTGACAATGAGGGCGGAGACGGCGCCGTCGGCGTTCTTCTCTACCCGGACAGGGGCCATCATGGGGACGATCTCGCAGTTCTCCGCGATGGCCGCCTCCACCTCCTCCGCCAGGGCGGTCATATCGGCTTGACGGCGGCGGTAGACGCACTTGACGCTCTTTGCCCCCAGCCGTTTGGCGGTGCGGGTACAGTCCATAGCTACGTTGCCGCCGCCCACCACCACTACGCGCTTGCCGGTGAAATCGGGCTTGTGATCGTCTCCCATGGCACGGAGCAGCTCTACGGCGGAGAGGACGTTTTCGGCGTCCTCCCCCTCTACACCCAGCCCCCGGAAGGAGTGGGCGCCGATGGCAAGGTACACCGCGTCAAAATCCTTCTGGAGCTGCTGGTACAGCTCACCGGTGACGCTGACGCCGATCTTGACCTCCACCCCCGTGCTGAGGATGACGCCCACATCCCGGTCCAGGTAGTCGTCGGGCAGCCGATAGCGGGGAATGCCATAGCGCATCATACCGCCCAGGCGGTCACGCTGCTCATAAAGGGTCACTTGATGGCCCATAAGCTGTAAGTAATAGGCGGCGGTGAGACCGGAGGGGCCGCCGCCTACAACGGCGATCCGCTTTCCCGTGGAGGGGGCGCGGTCAGGAGCGGGCACGTCTCCGGCCCAGTCCACGGCAGCGCGTTTGATGCCCCGAATATTCACCGCGTCGTCCACCATGTTGCGTCGACAGGCCAGCTCGCAGGGGTGCTCACATACCAGAGCGCACACTGAGGGGAAGGGGTTGTCATAGCGGATGACCCGCACGGCGTCGGCATAGCGGCCATTTTTGACCAGAGCGATGTAGCCGGGAATGTCCACATGGGCGGGGCAGCCCGCCCGACAGGGAACGGAGTCAAATATGGCGGTGCAGCGGTTTTTCTCGATGTGGGAGACAAAATCCTCGTGGAAGGACTTGAGACACTGGGCCAGGCTTTCCGCCGCCGATGCGCCGATGGCGCAGTCGGCGCTGTCCCGAATGGCGGCGGTCAGGCGCTCTAGCCGGTCAATGTCCTCCGGGGCGCCTCGGCCCTCCAGAATACGTTCCATGATGGTGGCCGCCTGATCCAACCCTACCCGGCAGGGGACGCATTTTCCACAGCTCTGTGACGCACACAGCTTGAGAAAGGCGGCGCTCTGCTCCACAGGACAGTTGCCGTGGGGGGCCACGGAGCCGCGTCGGGCCAGGTCGGAGTAGAGTTGGGCGACGGTCTTTTCACGGTCACTGGGGTAGATGATCTGTAAACGATTCAATAGGACCGCTCCTTTCCTGTTTTTTACAAAATTGTGAAAAAATCACGAAACAACTCTCTCAATGAAGTATATCCGGCCAATAAGGTATAGTAATTACAAAAGCAGTATAGCACAACTTGGGGTGCGCGTACAGAAAAAATTGCGCAAAAGCGACAAAAAACCCCCATCCGTTCAGGATGGGGGTGATCGTGTGGAGAGGAGCCAGCAGCGGACCGAGAGATACCGCCGAAGCGCACAGTTCAACCTGCGCCCTCCGTGAGGAGGGCGACGTTGGCCCTCAAAGACGGCTCGCATGTTAACCTATTTCTATCCACGCTCCCCGCGAGGAGGGTGACCAGGTCGATCTCCAGCAGCGGCTCTCCGCCGATATTTCTACCCACGCCCTCAGCGAGGGGAGCGACACCGGGCCGCCCCGGTAGTTCTCAATAATGCTGTGTCCAAAAAGTCGGCGTCTACCAGACAGGAGTACAGCATCCGGGTGAAAAACATCCCGTCGGGGATGCTGACGCTCCTCGGCGGAAGGGGAGCGGCGGGGAGAGAAAGCTCTTGCTTCCAAACGGCATAGGATTCCAGCTTTCCAGATGCTGCCCGCTCCATCCGCCCGGAAAAAGTTCCCTGGTCGGGACTGTCTGCCCGACCACCTCCCCCATCCGGCAGACCGCCGTGATGACCAGCCACGGCGAAAGCCGCAAAGGGTTGGCCTTGCTGCCAGCACTCATAGGCCCCGGCGGTGGAGTGGTCTACCTTTTGGGGCGCGCCCCGAAGTCGGGCCTGAAAAGCGTCTGAATATTTTCCGATGTCATGTGCCATTCCGGCCAAACGGCCTTGACCTTCTGCGCCAAAGGCAGCTGCAAACTGGGCGCAGAGTTCCGCTGTCCCGGTCAAATGCTCTAAAACAGTCTGTTCCTGACTGTCCTCTGAAATGTGTGCGAGATAACGCGGAGCGGCCATAGGGATATCCCCTCCTGGTTGCAAATTTGGAACATGTATCCAATATACAGCAGTTTAACCGAAAAATCAAATAAAAAACGACATTTTATGGCAAAAAGAAACAAAGAAGCAAAAGTCTCAGGCTCATAAAACTGAGCCTGAGACTTTAAAAGAAAGGCGGTCATGTAAGTCCTTTTCAGTGGGGATGGACAACAGTTACGTCGGGGGGGCCAGGAGGAGGGGCTGGAGCTGCTCGCCGTTCAGGGCGGCGGCTACGGTGTCGGGCACAAGGGAAAAGTCGGCCACCAAGGAGGTGGGTTTCCCCTGGGGATCATCCTGACGGAAGGGGACGAAGTAGACGTGCTTTTTGTCCATCAGTACACCAATGCTTTTGGCGGAGGAGGCCAGGGCGTCGTTGGTGGAGACGGCGATAATGAGGGGGCGGCCATTGCGGAGATGGGCCTTGGCGGCCAGAGTGACGGTGGAATCGGCGATGCCGGAGGCAAGCTTACCCAGGGTGTTGCCGGTGCAGGGACAGATGACCAAAGCGTCCAGCAGCTTTTTGGGGCCAAGGGGTTCGGCTTTGACCAGGGAATCAATGACCCGCTTGTCGCAGATACGCTCCATCTCCCGGAGCCAGTCATGGGCGGCGCCGAAGCGTGTATCCAGAGCCGCGGAGTTTTCCGAGACGATGGGCGTTACGTCGCCAAAGCGGGCTTTGACGGCTTCCAGGGCGTCCATGGCTTTATGAAAAGTACAGAAAGAGCCGCAAAAGGCAAAGCCTACGCGGCAGGAGGGGTCGTTCATGTAGTCACACTCCTAACTCAGTGAGAATGTTATAGATAGCGGCCTTGATCGCCAGAGCGGCGGTGACCGGGGCCACCTTGCCGGGGAGGGAAAGGGCCTGGATGGCTTTGACGCCCAACTCCTCGGCGGCGGCGAAGTCTACCCCGCCGGGGGCGGAGGCCAGGTCAATGACCAGGCAGCCCGGCTTTAGGTCCTCCAGCTCCTCCCGGCCCATCAGAAGGGCGGGGGCGGTGTTGATGACGAGATCATAGGAGCACATCCAGCCCCGCAGCTCATCGGTGCGTTCGGCAGTGCAGCCCCAGACTTCTGCCCAGGCCAGATCGGAGAAGCGACGGGCGGCCACGGTGACTTTGGAGCCAAGACCTCGCAGCTGCTGGGCTAAGACCCTGCTCAACCGTCCCGCGCCGATGAGGAGCACACGGGCGCCATGAAGGGTAATGGGCAGCTCCTCCATGGCGATTTGGATGGCCCCTTCTCCGGTGGGGACGGCGTTGGCTACGGCCAGCTCCTCCCGGACAAAGTAGTCTATCAAACGCAGTCTCCTCGCCTGAGCCGCCCGCTCCAGCTCTGGCGAGACCCTGCCCGCGCAGCATAGCTGGCCGGGGGCGAGGGCGTCCAGTACATGCTCCAGGACGGGAGGCTCAGATGCCAAAGGGGCGTTGAGAAGCTCTCCACTGTGGGCGGGGAGAGGAAGAATGACGCAGTCGGCGTTGTCAATGCTGTTTAAAGTGTTGGAGGGACAAACGGCTTTTGGTCCCAGGGCATAAGTATGTACCGTGTGGCCGTCCCCGACCAGGGCCTGGGCCAGGGCAAGACAGCGGGGGTCTCCGCCGACGACCCAAAAATGGAGCGGTTGACGCATGGGCGATCCCTCCCTTTTCTGTTCTGAAACAGTATATGAGATGCAAAGGGAAGGGGTGAAAAAGCCGGGGGCGCCAAAAGGCGCTCCCGGCGGAAAAGTTCGTTTTTGTTTCATATACGGTCAGCGGGCTGCCGCCAGTGGTGAAGTCGGTTCGGGAAAAAGACTGGGGGCAACGGTCCGATATGCCGCCATCACCTGGGGCAAAACGCTTTCCAGTTGGTACTGTTCGCTGTCCAGTCGGGCCTGATGCCCTAACTCGGTGGCCAGGGGTTTGTTCTCCTTTAAAAGTCGGATCTTTTCAGCACAGACATGGACGTCGCCATAGGGAAAAAGGAAGCCGTTGACGCCGTCCCGGATAAGGTCGGCGTGACCCTTGACAGCAGTAACCGCCACGGGCAGAGAGGAGCGCATGGCCTCCATTACATTAAAGGGCAGGCCCTCGCTGCGGCTGGAGGATACGGCGCAGTCGGCGGCGGCGTACCAGGGGGCCATCCTCTCCACGTTGCCAGGGAAACGGACGCGGTGTTCTATCTCCAGGCGGTGGGCCAAAGCCTTGCACGTATCCAGTAAGATACCGTCTCCCGGTAAGAGGAGAAAGACGTCCTCCGGCAGCAGGGTCAGAGCGTGAAGAAGGGTGGCCTGGCTTTTACGGGACGAGAACTCGGCAGGGTAGAGAAGGGCAAAAGCGTCCTCCGGCACATTTAGTTCAGCGCGCAGCAATTCCCCCGCTGTTGGGGGACAGGCGTCCAGAGCGGTAAAATCCACCCCCATGCCGGGGATGGGGAGAATGGTCTTGCCCAGACGGTGTTTTCGCGCGATGGCAAGATCGGTGGCGTTCATGGTGAGGAGCAGGTCGGTGCGGTGGGCGGTGAGGCGCTCCGCCTCCAGGAAAAGCGCACGCTTGAGGGCGGGGGTGTCGTCATCAAAAAGATAGCCGTGACAGGTGTTTACTACCTTGGCCTCTGATCCCCGGGCGGCCAGGCGGGTGAAGAAGGCGGCCAGGGAGGTGTGGGTGGAAATAAGGGTATAGCCCTCGGTCTTCAGTTCCCGCCGCAGCAGAGCCGCCGCCCTAAAATTGGCCGGAGCGGTAATGGATTTCTCCAAGGGCAGATGGATGACGCGGCGGCACTCGAGGATGTCCATGGGCGCTCCGCCGCAGGCGGCGTCCACTGTCCAGCCCATTTCCAAGAAGGCGCGGAGGTAGGGACGGTGAAAGCGGATGATATGAGAATATGTAGAAGCGGTGAACAGGATCTTTTTTTCCATGCCGTCCTCCTTTGGGACAACGTCCATGACCATATCTGCGAGGTCATCTGCAAATATTATAAAGCGGAAAAATGTCCGGGGCAAGAGGGAAACGCCGGAAACGGGGAAAAGTATTGGCGGGGTGTCCCTTAAATTGACAAGCCTTGCTACAGTTGATATAATATTTAATCTAATAGTTTTGCCTGGGCAGAGCTGAAGCGGCAGAGAGAAAGAGAGGAACGGGCCATGATCCGGGAAAATCAACGGCTGCTGAACCATCTGAATATGGCTCTGGATGCCCTGATGGTTTTCCTGTCTCTGCCTCTGGGCTTTTGGGTGCGGTTCAACCTGTTCCCGGGAGAGCCTTCGGTGCCGCTTCGGTACTATGTCATGGCCGCACTGATCCTGGCCCCCCTCCATGTGCTCCTCTATGCCTTTTTGGGCCTTTACGAATCGGTGCGAAAACAGCGGCTCTATCAGG
>ERZ779633.115-NODE-115-length-33240-cov-7.449450_pt1 | contig 33240 bp, 31 predicted proteins | sample MGYA00514195_ERZ779633 | MGnify/ENA primary metagenome ERZ779633 (study PRJEB29562, sample SAMEA4376707) | mouse gut metagenome | isolation source: Cecum | study: EMG produced TPA metagenomics assembly of the A DSS colitis mouse model was used to assess the...
TTTGAGTGGAAAATCTGATTTCTTACCCCCAGCGCCCTATTCAATGGTGTGTTTACCATTGTCAAGCGATGCTATGATAATAGTATGAATTTACCGGGACATCCCGGCCTTACATACGAAAGGAAGATATGACTATGGCAAACAAGCGGTTGGCCCTCATCGGCTGCGGCCACCTTGGACAGATCGTAGCGGAAGCCTATCGGAAAGAGCTTCTGCCCGGCTATGAGCTGGTAGGCGTACTGGGTCGTGACCCTGCCCGCGCCGAGGCGTTGGCAGCGGAGGCGGGCTGCATCGTCTGTCCCGATCTGGATGCCCTGTTGGCCCTGAAGCCCGACTTCGTGGTGGAATGCGCCAGTGTGAAAGCGGTAAGAGACTATGCTCTGCCCATTCTCCGCTCCGGCGCGGAGTTGATCCTTCTGTCTATCGGCGCTCTGGCCGCCCCCGCTTTTCGTGCAGAGGCGGAGACCGCCGCTGTGGCCGGAAACACCCACCTGCACCTGGCCAGCGGGGCCATTGGCGGCTTTGACGTGCTCACCACCGTCTCCCTTATGGCCCTGGCCGCCGGGGAGCCTCTGACGGCGGGCATTCACACCCACAAGGGTCCAAAGTCGCTGGAAAACACCCCGGTGTACCTTCCCCAGCTATCCATGGATACCGATGAGCGCACCGTATTCACCGGCAATGCGGTGGAGGCTATCTCTCTGCTGCCCACCAAGGTCAATGTGGCGGTGGCCGCCTCCTTGGCTACGGCTGGGCCGGAGAACACCACCGTCCAGATCACCAGCGTCCCCGGCTTTGTTGGGGACGACCACCGCATCGAGGCCAAGTGCGGTGGCGTCACCGCCATCACCGACATTTACTCCTCCACCAGCGACATTGCTGCCTGGAGCGCCGTGGCCCTGCTGCGGAACCTAAGCTCCCCCATCCAATTCCACTGAGGAGGTAGCCACGATGAAATTTCGTAAGCTGGTGGCCATCGAGCCGCTAAACCTGACCCCGTGGGGAGAAAGAGAGCTTCACGACTACGCCGATGCAGTGGTCCTTTTCCGGGATGTGCCCCAAAGCAACGAGGAGATCATCCGCCGCATCGGCAACGCCGACGCCACCCTTTTGAGCTACACCTCCCACATGGACAAGGAGGTCATTGCTGCCTGCCCAAACCTCCGCTACATTGGGATGTGTTGTAGTCTCTACTCTGAAGAAAGCGCCAACGTGGACATTCCCGCCGCCCGGGAACGGGGCATTCAGGTCCTGGGTATCCGGGACTACGGAGACCGGGGTGTGGTGGAGTATGTCCTTCACGAACTGATCGGTCTGCTCCATGGCTTTGGTCGCCCCTCTCTGGAAGTGGAGCCTTTGGAGGTTTACGGCCTGAAGGTGGGCGTAGTGGGCCTGGGCACCAGCGGAAGGATGATCGCCGACACCCTTCAGTTCTTGGGGGCGGACATCACCTACTACTGCCGCGCTCCCAAGGCCGACGCCGGAGCCGCCGGGATGCGCTTCACCCCCCTGCCACAGCTTCTCCGGGAGAGCCGGGTCGTTTTCACCTGTCTCAACAAAAACGTCCTCCTTTTGGGGGAGGACGAGTTTGAGCAACTTGGGGATGGAAAGATCTTGTTCAACACCTCCATCGGTCCCGGCTTTGACCCCGCCGCCATGGAGAAATGGGCCTCCCGCCCCGGCAACTACTTCTTCTGCGACACCAAGGCCGCCGCCGGAGCAGTCAGCGAGGGCTTTTTCAACCTCCCCGGCGTATGCTGCCGGAACGTATCGGCGGGGCGCACCGTCCAAGCCTTTGAACTGCTCAGCCGAAAGGTGCTGGACAACATCAAAACCATTTTGGCCCAAGGGGCCTGAATCCGGCTGTCCCACTCCCTCTTTTCCTTGCTCCCCAACTGGTTTCCCGTTTTCCGCAACCCCCGGTTGCGGAAACTTCCAGCCCCACATGGTGGAGCGCAACCGTGTCTTCTGGTACGCTGAAGCCATAAAGGAGGTGGCTTCCTTATGAAGCTGAACGAAAAAATTCTGTACTACCGCAAAGCCGCTAAGCTCTCACAAGAGGAATTGGCCGAATTGGTGGGGGTCTCCCGTCAGGCTGTGAGCAAATGGGAACTGGGCGAAGCCACCCCCGAGGTGGACAAGCTTCTGGCCCTAGCCCGTGCCTTCGACGTGACCACCGACGAACTGCTCAGTGAGGCGGAGCCTACTCCAGCGCAAAAGCCAGATCAAGCCGGGACTGTCCCGCCGCCCACGGGGGCACAATCCCCCTCCGCCCCCCCGCTCCCTCCATCCGGGGATAGTTTTGATAAGTTTACCGGGAAGCTTGGACAACTCATCAAGCGATACGGCTGGCTGGCCGGGGTGTATGTGGCTCTCAGCGGCCTTGGCATCACCATTTTCGGCGCTCTGGCCCGGTGGGGCTTCGGAGCTTTCTTTGCCGCATCGAGCAATATGATGTCGGACTTCGGCGACATGGGCGGCAGCTGGTCGTACAGCGGCCCGCCGGAGCTGGAGGCCGAGATCATGGGCCAGTTGGGGCTTGGCCCCACGCCCTCTCCCTTCGGCGGGTTTGAGAGCTTCTTTTTTGGTCTCGCCACCGTTATCCTTGCCCTTGGTCTGCTCACTATGATCGTTGGTGGCGTCCTGGCCGTGATACTTTATCAAAAGGGCCGAAAAAAATAATTTTGGAGGTTTTTCCATGAATGAGAAAAAGCTGGCTTTTGGTCTGATGCGTCTGCCGCTGGCGGACCCCAATGACACCACGAAGATCGATCTGGAGGCCGTCAAAGGCATGGCAGACCGCTTCCTGGCCGCCGGGTTCCGCCACTTTGATACCGCAGCCCCCTATCACGGCGGCAACTTTAGCGAACTGGCCTTCCGGGAGTGCGTGGCAAAGCGTTATCCCAGAGACGCCTATACCATCACCGACAAGCTCAGCTTTTTCATCGTCCAAAAGGCGGAGGAGCTGGAGGGCTTCTTTGCCGGACAGCTGGAGCGCTGTGGCGTGGACTATTTCGACTATTATTGGCTCCACGCCATGAACCGCCAACGGACAGAGCTGGCCGAGAACATTGGCGCGTTTGACTTTATCAACGAGAAAAAAGCCGCCGGCAAGATCGCCCATGTGGGCCTCTCCTTTCACGACAAGGCCGAGGTGCTGGATGACATTCTTACCCGGCACCCGGAGATGGAATACGTCCAGCTCCAGCTCAACTACTTAGATTGGGACGATCCAGAGGTCCAAGCCAAGGCGTGCTATGAGGTCTGCTGCAAGCACGGTAAGCCGGTAATGGTCATGGAGCCGGTAAAGGGCGGGCTGCTCTCCTCTCTTCCCCCTGAGGCTGAAGCTCTCCTCAAGTCCGCCGATCCCAACGCCTCCGCCGCCTCCTGGGCCATCCGCTTTGCCGCCTCTCTGGATAACGTGTGCATGGTCCTCAGCGGCATGTCTACCCCGGAACAGCTGGAGGACAACCTCCGCTTTATGAGCAATTTCCAGCCCCTCACCGCCAATGAGCGCACCTTGCTGAACAAGGTGGTGGACATCATCCACGCCAAGACTGCCGTCGCCTGCACTGCCTGCCGTTACTGCGTAGACGGCTGCCCACAAAAGATCCTTATCCCCGATATTTTTAAGTTATACAACAAAGTAAGTAAATTTGGCGATGCCGCTCTCCCCTCTGCCAAACAGAGCTACGGCCAGCTCACCGCTCAAGGCCACGGTCCGGCCTCCGTCTGCATCGGCTGCGGCCAGTGCGAGGACAAATGCCCCCAAAAGCTACCCATTATAAACCACCTGAAAGACGCGGCAAAGCTGCTGGAGTGATATCCTTGTAAAATACTGCCTGAGGAGGACCGCGGATGTTTTATTCTTCCTTATATCCCTCCCCCGTAGGAGAGATCACCCTGGTCTGCGACGAGAAGGGCGAGGCCCTGGTGGGGCTGTGGGTCGAGGGGCAGAAATATTTTCTGAGTTCGCTCCAGTCCCTCCCCAAGGCGATGGACGACCTCCCGATTTTTTGCCGAGTAAAGGACTGGCTGGACCGCTACTTTGCCGGAGAAAAGCCCGTGATCGCGGAGCTGAAACTGGCTCCCATGGGCGGGACCTTCCGCCAGGAGGTCTGGGCCATTCTACGTCAGATCCCTTACGGACAGGTAATGACCTACAGCGAGATCGGCAAGCGCGTTGCCGCCAGGCGAGGTCTTGCTGGAATGTCGAGCCAAGCTGTGGGCGGCGCGGTGGGACACAACCCTCTTTCCATCATCATCCCCTGCCACCGGGTGGTAGGTTCCAGAGGCAGCCTGACTGGCTACGCCGCCGGCATCGAAAAGAAGATCTGGCTGTTGGAACACGAGGGCGTGGATATGTCCGGGCTGTACGTACCCGCAAAGGGAATGGCGTTGTAACACAAGTCAGGAGGACAGAGCGTTGAGTGAGGATATCATCTATGAGGTCCTTTCCGTTGTGGATGAGATCCCGCCCGGAAAGGTCGCCACCTATGGACAGGTGGCCCGGCTGATCGGCAGGGAGAAAAATTCCCGTCTGATAGGAAAAGTTTTAAGCATGTCTCAGTTTTATGGGACCTACCCCTGTCACCGTGTGGTCGATCATACGGGGCGCCTGGCCCCCGGCTGGGCAGAACAGGCTATTCTGCTGGCAAAGGAAGGCGTCACCTTTAAGGATAACGGTCATGTGGAGTTAAAATGCTGTCAGTGGAAACCTTGAATCATCCCCTCAGTAGTGGGATGACAACATTATAGGAGAGACTGCTCATTTGTTAAAGACCTCTCAAGCGCCAACGGCAAAGCAAAAGCCTGTAACCATTGCGGTTACAGGCTTTTCTCTGGCGCAGTGGGAGGGATTCGAACCCTCGAGCGGTTTCAGCCGCTACACGATTTCCAATCGTGCTCGTTATGACCTCTTCGATACCACTGCAAGTCATAGCTATCTATGCATATTCAGTTGAACAGCAGATGTTATTATACCAGATTTTTAGGATTCGTCAACCCCCAGAGTGAAAAATCTGCCGCAGCCTCTTCCCTCTTGACAAAACGGCCCCGCCGGGATATTCCGTCGGGACCGTTTTGTATCCACTCTTAATAGTTATCAGCCTTGATTTCAAAGTAAGCCCGCGGATGACCGCAGACCGGGCAGACCTCAGGAGCCTCCAACCCGTACTCCAAGTGCCCACAATTACGGCAATACCAAACCTTTACCTGGGCACGCTTGAAGACCTCGCTTTTAGCCAGGTTCTCCGCCAGCTGCACATAGCGGTCCTCGTGGCTCTTCTCGATCTTAGCTACTGCCTCAAAGGCATCAGCCAGAGCGATAAAGCCCTCTTCACGGGCGGTCTCGGCCATCTCTTTATACATCTGGGTCCACTCCTCGTGCTCACCCTCAGCGGCGGCCAGGAGGTTCTCCGCCGTAGTGCCGATACCACTGAGAGCCTTGAACCACAGTTTAGCATGTTCCTTCTCGTTCCCGGCGGTCTCCTCAAAGATAGCCGCGATCTGCTCAAAGCCCTCCTTTTTCGCCTTACTGGCAAAATAGGTGTACTTGTTCCGCGCCATACTCTCCCCGGCAAAAGCCTTCCAGAGATTGGCCTCAGTCTTGCTGCCTTTCAGTTCCATACTATGTACTCCTTTCCCTTTCATAAAATATGCTTGGATCAGGGCAAAATGCCCGGGTCTCATATCAACGCTTCGCCTCACGGCATTTGGCACACAGCCCGTAAAAAACCGTGTCGTGACAGCGGACTGCCAGCTCCGGCGCGGACGCCGCAGCGGCAGCATCCAGAGCCGCATCATAAGGCAAGTCTAAATCTACTACCCCGCCACAGCTCTCACAGCGCAGATGGCTGTGGGGTTCGGTACAGGCGTCATAACGCTCCACCGGGAAGGGCATTCGGATCAAAATCCCCTCCTCTGCCAGCAGGTTCAAATTCCGGTACACCGTACCCAAACTCAAGTTGGGATTGGCTGGCTTAAGCCACTGGTAGACCATCTCAGCCGTGGGGTGTTCCTTGCTTCCCACCACTGCTCGGTAGATCATCTCCCGTTGTCGGGAATACCGCTTTCCGGCCACATCACCGCCCCCTTGATAGGAATCATTTTTATTATTAAGATACCATACTTCCCCATCGGATTCAAGTTCTTTTTGACTTTTTTACGTCTATTTTCCGGCAATGGTCTGGCATAAAACGCGCATACTAATCCTCGGATGGAGATTCCAAAGATCACGCTTTTTAGGAGGAACAGAAATGAAACGGAACTTTCTTCTGCCCTTTCTCGCCCTGACCCTGACCGTGGCGCTGACGGGATGCAGCAACACCGCCTCCAATGTCAGCCCCTCGCCTTCTGCCCCCGCAGTGGCTCCCAGTGAGTCTCCGGCGGCCAGAAGTCTTCCCGACTCCGTGGCCCGCGGCTTTGACCGGGCTATGGACGACATCGGCGACGCGGTGACTGGTACGGACGACATGGCCCGGAACCGCACCTGGGGCACCGGCGGCTCCGCCAGCGCTCCCAGCGCGGAACAGCCCCCCGTCAACTGGTAAAAAGTTCAAAAGAGCAGGGCATGGGAACACTCCCAGGCCCTGCTTTTTTGTATCTGGACAACGGCCCCCAGCATAGAATGTGGGAGAACTGATTAGGAGGCGGCGCTTATGATCTCTCCCTGGCTCATTCTTATGCTCCACACCCTCTTCTTTCCCCTCCATCTGGATGGAGACCACCGCTCTTTTCCCAAAGCCCTAAGGCCCGAGGAGGAACGGAAGTGTCTGGAAAGATATGCCGCCGGGGACCAGAGTGCCAGAGATGAGCTGATCGTACATAATCTCCGGCTGGTCGCCCATATCGTGAAGAAATACTACACCCAATCCGGCGATCAGGACGACCTCATTTCCATCGGCACCATTGGTCTCATCAAAGGCATCTCTACCTTCAAGCCTGACCGAAACGTACGCCTTGCCACCTACGCCTCCCGGTGCATCGAAAACGAAATTTTGATGTATTTCCGCTCCCAAAAAAAGCTCCAGGGCGAGGTCTCCCTCTCCGACAGTCTGGACTCCGAGGGGGAGGGCGGGTCGCTGTCGTTGATGGACGTGATCCAGGTAGATGACAACATGCTGGAGGAGCTGTCGGCCAAGGACGCCGGGACTGCGGTGCGGCGGTGCGTGGCGGAGTGTCTGGATAAGCGGGAAAGGCTGGTCATCGACCTGCGCTACGGCCTCACCGGGGAAGCCCCCCTTACCCAGCGGGAGATCGCCCAAAAATGCGGCATCAGCCGCAGCTATGTCTCCCGCATTGAAAAGAAAGCCCTGGAAAAGCTGCGGGAGAAAATGGAAAAATGCGGTCAAGCATAAGGAAAGGAGCGGCGCCGCCGCTCCTTTCCTTATGCCTTGTTTGGGGCAGCCTTGCTCAGTGAAGGCCCATCTCGTCGGATAGGGTCTCCATCACTTCACCCATGGTCTTCACGGCTTTGTTCGCCGCCTTTTTCACGGCGCTCTTCCGCTGAGGCGCCAGCATCATCCCCAGGGCCGCCCCCGCCGCCATGCCCATGGTCATCCCCATGGCAAACTCATGCTCCTTCATACTTTCCACCTCTTTTTTCAGATTTTCAGAAACACAGCATTGCCCGGAGAAAGGCAACTATGCTCCTCGTAGTATTATTGCCCCAAAGCGGGAAAAAACCGTTGCGAAAAGCCAACCTTTCCTTTATAATAAAATTTGGAATTATTGTCGTGAACAGCCATAGGATAGAGCTGCCTCAGATATCGTTTCACATCTGTAGCTGTAGACCGGGGTGGGGTTCTTCCCGCCCCATTTTCCTAACGTCAGGAAAGGAGCATACTGTGAGCATTCTTGTTCGTCAAGGGCGGCTGGTCGATCCGGTGGGCGGCATCGGTGGTATTATGGACATCCTCATTGAAAATGGAAAGATCGCCGTCATAGGCAGCGACCTGTCTTCCTCCGATGCTCAAGTCCTCGACGCCCACGGCCTCATTGTCTGCGCGGGGCTGGTGGATCTTCATGCTCACCTGGGTGAACCGGCGGGCGGTGACGCTGTAAATGTTGGCGCAAAGGCCGCGGCTGCGGGAGGTTTTACCTCCGTTGCCTGTATGCCTGATCTGCCCGGCATTTTGGATACTCCCGGCGAGGTCAAGGCCCTGACCGTCCGCGCCGGTATGGCCCAACGCACCGGGGCGCGGGTGTGGCCGGTGGCCGCCGTCTCTGAGGGTCGGCGGGGCTACGCCGTCAACGACTACGCCGCTCTGAAAAAGGCGGGTGCGGTAGCGCTGTGCGACGCCTCCCCTATCCGCAATGCCAACCTGATGCGGGACGCCATGATCCTGGCCCACCGACAAGGGCTTACCCTGCTGGCCTGCTGTGAAGATGCCGATCTCTGCCAAGACTTTGCCGTCAACGAGGGCCGCATTTCCCGCCGGCTCCGCATTCCCGGCAGACCCGCCATTGCCGAGGAGCTGCAAGTCATGCGGGAGGTCATGCTGGCCGAGGAGACCGGCGCCGCCATCCACATCTGTCACGTTTCCACCGCCAAAGCGGTGGCTATCATTCGCCGCTATAAGCGTAAGGGCGTGCGAGTCACCTGCGGCACCTGCCCGCAATATTTTACCTTCACAGAGGACGAGGTGCTCACCCAGGGCGCTACAGCCCGGGTGTGCCCTCCCCTACGGACCGCCGCCGATGTAGAGGGTATCATTGAGGGACTGAAAGACGGCACCATCGACGTCATCGCTTCAGGGCACGTCCCCCGCTCCCAGGAAGAAACTGCGCTGCCCTTGGCCAAAGCCCCCGGGGGGATGGCAAGCCTCGAGACCGCCTTTGCCGCCACCCTTACCGCACTTTACCACACCGGGGAAATGCGCCCCAGCGACATTCTGCGGAAAATGACCACAAATCCCGCCTGGATCCTCCGTCTGCCCAACATGGGCCGTCTGGCGGTGGGTAGTGAGGCTGACCTTATCCTTTTTGACCCTAACGAGCAGTGGACGGTGGAACCGGAAAAATTTGTTTCCTCCGCCCACAACACCCCCTTTGCCGGAAGGACACTGATAGGAAAAATCAAGTGTACGCTGGTAGGTGGCGAGATCGTCTATCCATCGAAAGAATGACCCGAATAGAGCACACTACCTTTCAGGGAGGAATGTTCCCATGTCCTTTGACCGTCTGCAAAAGCTTATCCGAACCCGGAAAAACCCGGTGGCCTTGACTCTCGGCGTCCCTATGGAGGCCGTTCCACCCCAGCTTATCGATTCCTCGGTGGACAAGCTGGGGCATGGCACGGAGGCTTCTGCCGACGCCCTGCTCCGCTTCAGCACCGAGCTGATGGACGCCCTCAGCAGCCTTATCCCCGCCGTCATTCTCCGGGTCCCCTATTGGGAGGCACTGGGCTGGCAGGGCCTGAAGGCTTTGGATCAGGCTGCCTTTCATGCCCGGGAGCTGGGTCTTTTTGTCATCGCCGACGCCCGTCGGGGAGACGCCAACGCCGCCGCCGCCGCTTACGGCCGGACATGGCTGGGCAAGGATGGGGTCAACGCCGACTGTCTCACCGTCAATGCCTACCAAGGCTCCGATGCTATTGAGCCATTGCTGGAGCTGTGCAGAACTGAGGACAAGTGTTTGCTGACGGTGGCCCGGACCTCCAACCCCAGCGCCGGTGAGATACAGGACCTTGTCTCCGGTGACCGGGTGGTGGGACAAGCCCTGGGCGACCTGGCCGGACGACTGGGCCGGGACGATTTGGGCGAGATGGGTTACAGCCGGATCGGCGCAATGATCGCCACCCCCTGGCCCTCCGACCTGCGCGCCATGCGAAAGCGCCTGGAACGCACCTTCTTCCTTCTCAATGCCGGGGGAGATGGCGAGTGCACTTTGGAAGACGCCTGGTACGCTTTTGATAAATATGGCCGCGGCGCCCTTGTTGCCATGGACTCCGCACCCTTCGCCTGGTTAACGTCCGGCGCCGCCGACTATATCTCCCCCGTTCGCTCCGTCATTGAGGACGCCAGAGATACCGTCAAGCAATTCATCACATTTCTGTGAGGGGGGCCTGCCCCATGACCCGAATCTATCTCATCCGCCACGGTGAGGCTGAGGGAAATCTTTACCGCCGCTTCCATGGCTGGTACGACAGCTTTCTCACCGATACCGGGAAAAAGCAGCTAAGCTATTTATCCCAACGTTTTGAGCATATTCCAGTAGACGCGGTCTACGCCAGCGATCTGCGCCGGGCCCATGACACCGCTCAGGCCGTGGCGGAGCCAAAGGGGTTGACCGTTCAGGTTGAGCCGGGACTGCGGGAGCTGGGGGTAGGCATCTACGAAGACCTTCCCTTCGGTGAGTTGGGCCATCGCTGCCCGGAGGTCAAGCGCCGTTTTCTCTCCTGCTCTCCCCACTTTGCTCCCCAAGGAGGCGAGACCTTCCACCAGGTAGCTCAGCGGATGACCAAGACTTTTTTTCGGATCGCCCAGGCCCATCCCGATCAAACGGTAGCCATCGGTTCCCACAGCACCGCCATCCGCTGCCTTCAGGCCGCTCTCCGTGGCAAGCATCCCAGCCAGATGACACAGGAGCTGACCCTATGCGAAAATACCGGGGTATCTTGTTATGAGGTCCAGGGGGAAAAGTTCCGTATCATTTTTGAAAACGACGCCTCTCACCTCCCACCGGCCCTGGCCACCATGGCCCGGCGGCAGCGCTCCTTTGGTCCCGTCCCCACCGTTTGGTATGAGAGCATGGACCTGGAGACCGAAGCGGAAGCATATTATACCGCCCGCCAGGACGCTTGGCTCTCCGTTCACGGCTCTCTCCGGGGCTTTGACGGTCCCGGCTTCCTCCGGGACGCTAAAGAGCAATGGGAATGGGACCGGCGGGCAGTGCAGCGGGCCTATGACGGAGACCGGCCCGTGGGCATTCTGCAACTGGCCATTTTGGATGGCGTCCGGGATGGGATCGGTCATGTGCCTTTTCTCTACGTGGAATCCGATATGCGGCGGAAGACCATTGGCGTGCAGCTTCTGGGCCAGGCCATCAGCACCTATCGCTCCCTGGGCCGGCGGCGGCTCCGACTCCAATGCGCTTCGGACAACGCCCCCGCTATGGCCTTTTACCTGCGTTATGGCTTTCAAAAGGTAGGCCAAGTCCCCGGTGCGGTGGTGACGTTGGATTTACTGGAAAAGGAACTGTAAGAGCGTGAAATCTTGTGGAAAAGGGCGAAATGCGCCTGCCTTCTCCTGTTTTTGTTTACCGCGGGGGGAAAAGCAGATATAATATTTCCAGAATCGTCTGGCATCCACTCTTTTACATTGGAGGGAACCGATCTTGAGCCTAAATGATATAGTCGCCATGCTGGGCGCCATCGCCCTGTTTCTCTTTGGTATGTCCACCATGACCAGCGGCCTGGCCCAGTTGTCCAGTGGCCGCCTCGAAGGCATTCTGGAGCGGCTTACCGACAATGTCTTCAAGGCCGTACTGCTGGGCGCGGTAGTTACCGGCCTCATCCAGTCCTCGGCGGCCACCACCGTTATGTGCGTCGGCTTTGTTAACGCCGGCATCATGAAGCTCAAGCAGACCGTTGGCATCATTATGGGCGCCAACATCGGCACCACCGTTACCGCTCAGATCCTCCGGCTGAGCAGCATTTCCTCGGATAACTTTCTCCTGTCCATGCTCAAGCCCTCTTTCCTGGGTCCCATCCTGGCCATGGTGGGCGTGGTGCTTTATATGTTTATCTCCGGCGGCAGAAAAAAGAGCGTCGGTCAGATCATTCTGGGGCTGGGTGTACTGTTTATCGGCATGAACACCATGACCGACACCGTAGCCCCGCTCCAGGACCTGCCCCAGTTTAAAGAACTGTTTACCGCTTTCTCCAACCCCATTCTGGGCGTAGTGGTGGGCGCGGTTGTCACCGCCCTGCTCCAAAGCTCCTCGGCCTCCATGGGCATTTTGCAGGCCATCTCCACCACCGGGGTCGTCACCTTTAATACCGCTATGCCCCTCATCATGGGCCAGAATATCGGCACCACTGTCACCGCCCTGCTCTCGGCCATCGGTGCCAGCAAGAATGCCCGCCGCACGGCCTATATCCACGTGTTTTTCAACATCATTGGCTCGGTGTTTTTCCTCATTGTCCTCTACGCCGTCAACTCCATTTTTGCTTTGCCTTTCTGGACGGCCACCATGGACATGGGTTCTATCGCCAACCTCCACCTGGCCTTCAACATTGCCTGTACCCTTCTGTTGCTGCCTTTCCGCAACCTACTGGTAGCTTTGGTGGAAAAGTTGGTCCCCGGTCAGCCCGAACTGCTGGATGTGTCCGCCATGCTGGACGAACGCTTTCTCTCCAAGCCCGCCTTGGCTTTGGAGCAAGCCCACTCCGCTGTTATCCAAATGGGCACCTTTGCCCAGGAAAACTACCGCGCCTGTGTCAAGCAGCTGTGGGAGTATGATCCCAAGGCCCTGGAACACATTGGCGAGACCGAGGCCGCCCTGGACAAGATGGAAAGCGCCCTGGACAACTACCTCATGCGCCTGTCCGACAGCCCCCTCTCCGCTCAGGACAGCGCCCACATCACCGAGCTGCTTCACGTCCTGAGCGATTTTGAGCGTATCGGGGACTATGCGGTCAATATCTCTGAATGCGCCCAAGCTATGAATGAAAAAGGCGTTTCTTTCACTCCCTCCGCCCAACACGAGTTGGAGTCCATTACCGCCGCAGTGGGAGAGGCCATTGAAAAGGCCCTGGACTGCTACCGGGATCGCTCCTATGATCTGGCCTTCCAAGTAGAACCCATCGAGGAGGTCGTAGACCTGATGCGGGAGGAGCTGCGCTCCCGGCATATCGAGCGCTTCCGCGCCGGAAAATGTACCGCCGATCAGGGCGCACAATTTCTGGAGCTGCTGGTGGGACTGGAGCGGATCTCCGACCACTGCTCCAACGTGGCCCTCCGGGTCCTCCAGGAGACCGCCCCCAAGGGCGACCTGGTCCGTACCGACGCCCACGCCTATACCCATGAGCTTCACCATAGCCACGATCCCCGCTTCGAGCTGCTTTTCGGCGCCTGCAAGGCAACCTACTTTGACCCGATCAAGGATGAGCCGTTGTAAGAGACCGCGCCAAAATGTTCCGTCTATAATGTGCAACAACGCCGGCAGGGCACTTTCGCCCTGCCGGCGTTTACTTTGCTATCTCTCCGGCATTTTGAAATTCGTAAGGGCTTTGTTCAGATAGTCGTTGAATGGCTTCATCAGGCGAAAAATTTCCGCCGCTTCATCCAAAAACCTCTTCCCGTCCATCAGCACAGTGTCCTGGAGTGGATATTCCAAGTACCAACTTTTATACTTCAGATATTCCGCCTGAGGATGATCCTTTTCATACTCAGGCGGAACATTTTTCAGCGCCGCCCCACCCACAGCAAAATGTTCCCGAAATGCTGGAGCGGTGATGATCGTCTCCCATTCACTTCCGTGATTTGAAATGTAGTCCCGCACCATCCGGGTGGCGTCCTTGAACATGTCGGCAAACAGTCCGCCGCCCAGGAACGACTGACCGTCCGGCTTGAGCATCAGGTAATAGCCCACCGGGATAGGCAGCTTTCCCATGGACGAGATGTGCGCCCGGAACGCCGGGTTGTAGGGGGATTTATCCCGGCTGAATCTGGTGTCCCGCACCAGTTTGAAGGTCAGTTCCTTGGGTGCGTGGCCCAGCACACTGCCGTCAAATTCTCCGATCCGAAGTATCAGTTGCTGCACCAATTCCTCAAACTCCGCATTGGCCCGCTGGTACTCGGCCTTGTGGGCATGGTACCACTCACGGTCATTATTGGCGCTCAGGTCGGCCAGGTATTTCAAGATCATCCGCGTATCCATCCGCTCACCCCCCTCAAGCTTCCGCGACGGTGGAAAAAGCCGGACCGTCCAAGAAATTTTTGAGCATCTGCCGCAACCGCTCCGTTGATTGATATGTCCGGCAAAAGGCAAACTGCTGGGAATAACCGTCTATCTCCTCCATGGCTGCCTTCACCTCCATAACTGCGCCGGGCTTTGCCCCGGTGAAATCCAGCCGGTCAGGGGCAATGCGGTGGTTCTGGATAGCGTAGTTGACCCGGTCCACGCAGCGGCAGCTTCCTTTTCCGTATTCGCCGCAGTATTCTGAAAGGAAATCCGCCATCTTCTTCCGCACCCGGGAAAGCCGCTGCCGGTATGCCTCCGGGCTGATCCCCAAAATGTCCCCCGCAATGCGGCTGTCCACCTGAAACATAGTACCCAGAATGAACACACACCTGCTCTCCGAGTCCAGGCACTGGAGCATGACGTTCGTGCAAGAGAGCTTCAGTTCCTCCGCCAAGATCGCCTTTTCCACGTTCTGGGTCAAGTCTGGCACATCCCCTGCCCTTCCGTTGCGGATATCATCCCCATAAAATTCAAAGCTCAGGGGAAATTGCGCAAACATATGCTTCTTGTAATCCTTCAAGTGGTTGAGCGCAATGCGGAACACCCAAGTGGTAAAAGCGCTCTCCCCCTTGAAAGAGGACAGGCGGGTCATCACCTTCAGCAAAATATCTTGGGATGCGTCTTCCGCGTCGTGGAACGTGCCCAGCATCCGCAGGGAAAGGTTAAATACCAGATCCTGCACCCCAGACAGTACCGTCTCCAACGCGGCCTTATCCCCCGCCGTAGCCTGCCCGATCAGATCCAGCAGCTCTTGATCTGCTTTTGTGCTCATAAAAACACCTCCTATACGATTAGACTGGACAAAGCCTGATCTGTGACAAGGATATCCAAGCAAAATTGGGAGGACACTTCCTCATGAAGCGTCCTCCCAAGGGAGCGATCTTTTCTATTCTATTTTTCCTCCGGGTCCAGAGGCAGAGGCTCCGGGGGGCGCTTGGCAATTTCCGCCGCCTCCATGATCTTGCGGACCTCCTCCAGGGCCTTGTCGTGGGCGACAAAGTCCCCGGAGATATCCTGAAAGTTCTGGTGGGTACGGGCCATCTCCCGAATGGCATGATTCATGGTGGCGTCCACATCCCCCCGCATTCGGTCATAGGCGGCGCAGACCTTCTCAAACCAGCGGATCACCTGCTCCTGAAGGGCCTTCACCTTCTGACGGCCTTCCTCCTCAATGGCTTGGGCCCGACCATGAGCTTCCAGCTCAATACCAGCGGTGCGCTCCTTGATGGCCTCATACGCCTCAGCGGCAGGGCGCATAGCTTCCAGTTCGCTCTGGAGCTGGGCGGTGAGCTGCTCCAGTTCGTTCTTTCGGGCAGTAGCGGCGGTCAGGTCGGCGGAAAATTGGGCCAGCTTCTCCTGAAGCCTGGTCACTTCACCTGTGAGGCCGCTGTTCTCCTTCTGATCCTCGGCACAGGCGGCCTTGGCCTGTTCCAGCTCCCGTTGAAGGGCATTCACCCGCTCGGAATGCGCTTTTGAACTCTGCTCCAGGTAGGCCAGCACATCCTCCTTGCGAAAGCCGCCAAAGGCCGCCGTGCGGAACTGGAATCCCTTATCGTTCATGGAGGTCTCCCCCTTGCTCTTTATCTTGTCTTTCATCATAACACAAACTTTTGCAGTTGACAACCACGGAAAACGCTCTTTCGCGTATCCGGCAGCTTGTGAACGCAAAATAGCTCATTTTGCCGCACCGTCCTTTTATGGGGAACTTTCTTCCATGTGTTTCGTCAAAAGGATATAGCTGGCCTTCTGAAAGGAGTGTTTCCCATGAAAAAACGCCTTATCCCACTGGTATTGAGCTTTTCCCTCCTGGCCTCCTGCGCCGCCGGCGCGGCGGAAAAGGTTCCCGAAGTGCCCGGAGAGGTCCACGTCTCCACCCAGCTGAATGTGGAGGGCAAGCCCTATGAGGCCTATGCCGCTTTTGGCTTGGAGCTGCTGCGCCGCAGCCGAGAGGAGGGAAAAAACGCCCTTCTCTCCCCCCTCTCCACTGCCCTGGCCCTGGGCATGACGGCCAACGGCGCCGGCGGCGACACCCTCGAGGAATTTGAGGCCCTGTTCGGCATGGACGTGGACACCCTCAACAGCCTTTGCGTCAATATGACCCATGATTATCAGAGCCTTGGCGGCTCCACCCAGGCCAATATCGTCAACAGCCTGTGGTGCGACCCTCAGCTCACTATGGACGACCTCTTTGCCGCCCGTTGCCGTCAAATATACGGGGCGGAGCTATTTTACGCCGATCTCCAGAAGTCAGCCACCGTCAATGCGGTAAACGACTGGGTGAAGGAGGCCACCCACGGCCTCATCCCCAAGACAGTGGAAAAATTCTCCGACCAGGCAGTGCTGGCCCTGGTCAACGCCCTTTATCTAAAAAACAAATTTTATCTCCCCTTTGATACGCCCCATTTCGAGTGGACCATTGATTTCACCAACGCCGATGGCACCATCTCACAGCCCCAGGGCATGTCTAACGGGACTAGAAACGAACGATATCTCTCCCACGACAATGGCCAGGGAGTGCTCCTTCCCTACGACGACAGGCGGTTGGGTCTGTTGCTCATGCTCCCTGACGAGGGGGTCTCCCTCACCGACTATCTGGACGCTTGGGACGGCTCCACCATCTCCTCTCTGCTGAAAAACGAGCAAGAGCGGCTGGTGTCTCTGTCCGTACCCAGGTATGAGTTGGAGTGGTCCGGCTCTCTGGCGGAGCCTTTGCAGACCATGGGCCTGGTCGGGGCCTTCGATGTGGACAAGGCCGACTTTACCGGGATGGGGACTGCCAATGGCCCCCTCTACATCGGCGACGTGATCCACAAGACCGTCCTCAAAGTCAACGAGGAGGGCACCGAGGCCGCCGCGGTGACGGCGGTCATCATGGAGTGCGGCGCCGCCATGCCTCCCGATGATCTGGTGGTCCTCTCCTTTGACCGGCCCTTCGTTTGCGGCATCGTAGACCTGGAGAACGGCGCGCCGTTGTTCCTGGGTACGGTAGAAAATCTGGCGTAAGGAAACAGCGGGCTGTCACGCTCCACGGGGCGCTGCCCCCTTGGTCGCTTCCTGCTTGCCTTTTTCCCCCTCCTGTGGTATAGTGGTGAAGCGTTTTTCGACAGGAGGGATCCACCATGCCCACTTCCGGCACCCGCCGCAAGGCTCTGGCCGCTGCCTTCCCCTACACCATTCCCATTCTCACCGGGTTTGGCTTTCTGGGTTTTACATACGGCATTTATATGAACGTCTCCGGCTTCCCGTTTTGGTATCCCATGCTCATGGCCCTCATCATCTTCGGCGGATCGCTGGAGTTTATTGTAGTAGAGATGCTCCTCTCCCCCTTTGCCCCCGCCGCCGCCTTTCTTATGGCCCTGATGATCCAGGCGCGGCACCTCTTTTATGGCGTCGCCATGCTGGACAAGTACAAGAGGCTGGGCTGGAAGCGGTTCTACCTCATCTTCGGCCTGTGCGACGAAACTTTCTCCATCAACTGCTCCACCACCGTTCCCGAAGGGGTGGACAGAGGCTGGTTCTATTTCTTCATTACCCTGCTGGACCAGAGCTATTGGGTCATTGCCGCCGCCCTGGGCGGCATTGTTGGCTCTTACATTCCCTTTAATACCGAGGGGCTGGACTTTGTGATGACCGCTATGTTCGTGGTCATCCTCCTGGAGCAGCTTTTGAAGGAGAAAAAGCACTACACCGCCCTCGTCGGGGCGGTCTCCTCCATCGGTTGCCTTCTCCTCTTTGGTGCCGACTCTTTCCTCATCCCTACCATGGTCTGCATCCTGGCCCTGCTCACCCTGCTGCGCAAGCCCATTGGCCCTTCCCTGGAAGGAGGTGACCCGGCATGACCTTTGCCCAGCGCCTCGTCACCATCGCCTTGTGCGCCCTGGCTACCATGGCCACCCGGTTTCTCCCCTTCCTGGTCTTCTCCGACAAACAGCCCACTCCCAAATATATCACCTACCTTGGTAAGGCCCTTCCCGCCGCCATTTTCTCCATGCTGGTGGTCTACTGTCTGCGGAACGTCAGCCTTCTCTCCGGCAGCCACGGTCTGCCCGAGTTCATTGCCATTGCCATCACTGTGGCGCTCCACCTGTGGAAGCGGCAGATGCTCCTCTCCATTGCCGGAGGCACTATCTGCTATATGCTTCTGATACAGCTGGTGTTCTAAAGCCCTTTGATACAGATTTGATACAGAAAAGCGACCCGGCATCTTAAGGATGCCGGGTCGCTTTTTCTATGATAGGCTCCGAACGGTCTCTTTCGCCGCTTCAGTCAGCAGCGGCCACTTTCTCTTGATACCGCATCAGGATGGTGGCCACCTGGGCCCGGGTAGCGCTGCCGGCGGGAGTGATATGGCCCTCTCCTGTGCCCGAGACCAGCCCCATACCCACCGCCCAGGCCACCGCTTCTTTGGCGTAGGCGGAGATGGCGTCCCGGTCCACAAAGCCGGACATATCCCCCCGGACGCTCATGTCCACCCCCTTTTTCTCGCTGTATCGGTAGAGAATGGTAGCCAACTGCTCCCGTGTGACCCCATTATCCGGGCCAAAGGTCCCCGCTTCGTTGCCACCGTAGCCGCTGACGATCCCGTTCCCAGAGGCCCAATCCACCGCCTTGGCGTAATACGCCTCACGGGGCACATCGGCAAAGGTGGAGGCCGCCGCCTCCGGGCTGCCCTCCATTCGATGGAGAATAGTGACCAGCATTCCCCGGGAAGTATCCAGATCAGGGGAAAACGTAGTCGCTGAGGTCCCGGACATCATGCCCATATCATAAACATAGTGCACCGCTGTGTGGAACCAGTGATTCTCATTCACATCAGAAAATGACATTGGGATATGAGTGATTCCCGTCCAGTGGAACTGGGATGTGACCTCCACATCACCGGCGGGCATACGGAAGGTATAGCGGTTGCCTCCAATATCGGTGAGCGCCATCTTCCCTCCTCTGGCGGAGGTCACAGTCAATTCCATCAGGTCATACCTGTTCTCCGGGGTAACGGTGAGCTTCACAAGAGAGCGGGCAGGAGCCTCTAAAACATCGCTCACCACCTGCCCGTTTTTGGCGGAGGAGACCCGGACACGGTAGGTTGGGGACTCATCATCCTCATCATCGCTATCTTCCCCATCGATCACCTGACCTGAAGCGGGGATCTTTGTCCCATTGGCCGAAGTCAAGGGCTTCAGCTCATGGCTCAGCAGCGTGACAGTCGCCGATGCAGGCATGGTAAACCCGCCGCTGAGGGTCAGTCCTCCCACCTCCAACGATCCGCCGCTGTTCAGCGGCTTCTGAGAGGTAATATAAATGATGACCCGCGTCCTTCGATCAGAGGAGGATACCCGGCATTCCGGGCTGTACGCCTCCGCGGCGGCAGGGGTAAAGGCTCCCGTATAGGTCCCGTCCACCGTCAGCTCCAGCTGCACGCCGTAGATACTCTCCTCTCCCAATCCCCGGAGCTTCAGCTCCACACTGTCACCGTCCTGCGTCCACTGTAGGCGAAGACCCGCAGCCTGGGCCGGAACGATCATCCCAACCATCAGTACCAGGGCGAGGAAAAGGGCTGTAAAATAACGTCCGCGCTTCATTTCCCCTCTCCTCCTTTCAGCACCACAGTGGGCAGGTCCTCCTGAGCGCCGCCGGGGCTATGTATCCACATGGTCTGGGCGGTGAGCCGCTTGCTGGAGGCATCGTTAGGATCGTCAGTACGGAAAAGGTCTACCCGAATTTGGGCAGGCAGAAGATTGGTCACGTCACAATGGGTGCTCTCCCCCTGAAGCTGGGCCTCCTGCTGCACATTGGGCACAAAAAGGAACACACCGTCGCTGATGTCGCTGACCTCACCCACGGTGGGGATCTCGGCAAAAAGGAAGGCATAGCCCGCCATAGCCCGCTCCACCACCGCCGTCTCCACCATCTCTCCATTTTCGCCGGAGGTGGTGCCGGTATAGCGGCCCATCACCATCAAGGTGTTATAGACCGGGTCGCCCCGATAGGTACCCAGGACCACCAAAGTGCCCTTGGGAATGGTCTCCTCCACCTCGTTGCCCTCTTCGTCCAGCGCCGCGTAGCGGTAATCTTCTGCCAACAATCCCATAGTGCCCCCCTCCAGGAAGGCTACATCGTCGCCGGGATAGGTAATAAGGCGTATATTTTCCGCCTGCACTCCCGCCGGGATTCCGGTGATGGTCACGGTCTTGGCGTCATAGGTCCAGATGCGGGTATCGGTGCTTTCCGCTCCCGGCATCTTGAAGTAGGCCACAAAGCTCTCTTTGTCATCCACCGCCTGGTTGTTTTCGGCGCTAAAGGAACTCTTGAGGGCCACATTGCTCTTCCCGGTCTCGTCTGCAATGGTAACGGTGTAGCTTCCCACACCGGGGGTGCCGCCCACCAGCTTCAAGCCGGAGACCGCCGTCTCCTCAGTGAGCTTGATGACCGCGGTGCCGCTGTTGAGGGTAATAGCATACTTGGAGGGGTCCACCGTCTTATCATAAGCCACCCGGACCTCCCCGGCGTTGGCCGCGTCACCCACCCGATTGCCCAGGATGTCATAGGCCACCACCTCATAGGCGTAAACCCGGTGGTTCCCCGAGCCAATGACGTCGGTATAGACAGCACTGCCGTCTTCCCCCGCCGGAACAAAGGCCACGCTCTTGCCGCCCCGGCGCACCTCATAGCCTTGGAGCGTTCCGCTGATTGCGGAAGCGTCGATGGTGATGGTGATCTCATTGTCCTTCCCCTCAGTCAGAGCGGCGGAAGCGCTTACTGTTCCGGTGGCTGCCGCCGTCCCCGCCAGGCTTTCCCGGCGGCTCTGGTCGCTGAGATACCAGATAGCCCTGGGTTCCTTATCATACTTGCCAAGCGTCTCCTTGGTGCTCTCGCTGAGACTCATGCCCCAACGGATAAAGAATTCGGTCAGATCCCGCTGCGCCACTCCGGCGGCAGTGAGGGCCACCTTGTCATCATAACCGGAAGCCCCAGCGGTGTAGGTTCCCGCCTTCCATGCCTTGAAGAAACGGTTATAAAAGCTCATGGGATCGGCCCCACCGTCGTAGGCCAGGTGAAGCTGCCAATACATGCCCAGCTGAACGAACACGTCGTTGGATGCGCCGGGCCAGCCCTGGGCCACCTTGGTAAAGATGCCGCTGTATTTGCCGCTCTTCTCCAGCCGGGAGGACAGGGTGGCTGCCTTACCGTCATAGGTCTGCACCATGATGGAATAAATGTTGTTGGTGATCTCGGCCTTACCCAGCTTATCCATGTTGTGGCCGATCTCATGGGCGATGCCCCAGCCAAAGAGCTGGTTGGCCCCGGCGTTCTCTCCCAGCAGGGAGATGGGCCGCCCTGTCACCATGCCGCCGCAGGAGCCGTAGCCGATACCGATATGGTTGCCTGCGGCATACATAAAGGCTCCGGTAAACATGGTCATGCAGCGGATGTTCTGCCGGGTCTGCATATCGTTCTGATCATAGACCTCATCAATGCCCTGGGTGCGTTTGCAGATAGCCATGATGTCCTCCCAGGCCAGAACATCGTTATAGAGGGTGGCGATCTTCTCCTCCCGGTCTCCGGCGCCCAGGGCGTTCTTCACCGCCAGGGCGGGCAGGGAGAGCAGGGCCACAGGCGTGGATACCTCAGTGACATTGCGGTAGTCGCTGGTGGGGCTTCCGATAGTGATGGCCCCAAGGTAGCTCTCCAGCTCGTCCACGTAGGCGCCAATGGCCGTCCGGCGCTGGGTCTCGCTCATGGTATACCACTTGGACAGCTCCAACACGGGGATATCCCGCCCCCGGCGGACGTGGAGGCGGATATTCGCTCCACCCTGGCCGCTGTATATGGCATAGAGGCTACCGCCATTGTTGCCCGTACGGCTGCCGATCTTGGGCACGGTGAGCACATTGCGGCCATTCTCCAGTTTACCCAGAGAGGCTTGCCACTGAGACGCTTCCGCATTGAACTGGCTGGCGACGAGCTCCACGCTCTCCCCTGCCGGAATGCCTTCGGCGTAGACGGTGATCTCCTGTCTGGCCCCGGCGGTAACGCCCAGAGGCTGGAGAACGCTGCCGCCCTGGCTGTACTTGGCTCCGTCAGCGGCGCCGGAACGGCTGTCCAGCCCCTGAAGCAGCACACCGGCGCTGTGACCACTCTCCAACAGCTCTCCGGCCAGCTTCAGCTCGTCGGCCATGGTGTTCAGGTCGTAATAGTAGTTGCGCTCGTCGCTCTCCAGACGGGCTTGAAGCGCATCCACCCGCTCTCTGGTCACTCCGCTCTGGAGCTGGGTGTGGAGAGCGTCAGCAAAGAGGGCGTCGATCTCGCCGGGCAGACTGTGGGCGGGATCGTACTCCATGAACATCAGCTCCGAGAGGCTGACAGTGGTATAGTCCCGCTGCTCAATAGCAACACTGATCTTTTTCACATTCTTTGCCGGACCAAAGGGCAGAATGGCAAAGTTGGTGACGGCGGCATTGCCCCGCACGCCAGGCCAGGTGTCCACATCCCGTCCGGTACCGCCATTATCGATGCCTCCGGCCTGGGGGGCGGGGACGATCAAATGTCCCGCGCTGTTCAGGTCTTCTCCATCATACCAGACCCGGACGCTGTACGCCCGCAAATTGGTGGGATAGCTCCCGTCCAGCCTGGGCACCCAAATGGCGGCATTCAGGTCCACCGGCTTTGCAAAAGTGGTCACTACATGCTCGTTACGCCACCAGTTCTGGGCCGTCCAGGCAGTGCGGTAATCGTTGTCGATCATGCTCTTGGGATCAAAGGCCCCGGCGGTATGGTTGCCCGCGTCGGCCAGACGAATATCGCTGATGAGGGCGCTGCCCAGGATCCCCTGTGTGGGAATACCTTCAGGCCGCTCATATTTTACCGCCTTGGGCGTCCCCTCATAGAGAGCGGAGCGGGGACCCTTGCCCACGTCGTTGCCCGCCACCACATAGATGGAGTAGGTCACATCGTTGGTCAGCCCTGTAATGGTGGTGCCAGTATCGCTCAGCTTTCCGCCGGCCTGGAACCACTCCCCGGCATCCTTGACTTGATAATAAAGCTCATAATAGGTGGCCGATTCGGCCTTTTTCCAGCTGACCCCCAGGGCGGCGTCCATAACGGTAACGTTCACCATATCCACCTTGCCCGGAACACTGGCGGGCTGAGGCGTGGCGGTCACGGGTTCGGATGCCTTCCCCTCCCAGCTGCCGTCGGTAGGCGTAACGGTAAAGACATAGGTCTCCAGGTTCTTCAGCCCCGTGACCTTGGCGTTGGTCACATCGGTGTGGAGTTCCTTGACCTCCTTTACGTTCTTCTCTGGCCAATAGAGCACCTTGTAGCCCGACACATTGGGAAGCTCGCTCCAACTCAGAGAGACCATCTCATTCCCCGGTTGGGCGGACACCTTCTTGATGACGCTGTTAGGGGCCACGGGCACTTGGGGAACGATGTTTTTCAGGAACTGGATGGACTCCACCGCGGCGAAGCTGCCGCCCTCGGTCTTGGTGACGGTAATGGTCACCTTCTTCACCGGCACCCGGCGGCCCAGGTCAACAGTGATGACGCTGCTGCCGGGAGTGCGGGCGGTGGCATGGACCCCCTCTGGAGGCGTGTTGTCAAAGGAGCGCTCCAGCTTCTCCCCCGTGGCCAGCTCCACCAGCATGGTGCCCGCCAGCACAGCACCCTCCCCGGCGGGAGAGACCACCCGGATCTCCTGGGTCTCCACTTCCTCCCGCAGCGGCAGGGGCAGGATCATATCGCCCCCCGACTCCGATGTCAGCTCCACCCCGGCGCCGTTGTCGGCAAAAAGGTCGCTGATGGAGCCGCCGCTGCACTTTGTGCCAAAGCTCTTCATCTCCGCCGTCATCTCCGCCAGGTCGGCGGGCAGCTCCAGCAGAGCGGTCTCCCGCAGAACGGAATCGCCCACGGCCACGGTAAGACGGTCCACATAGGCAAGGTCCACGATGTCGATAACGCCTTCGCCGCTCAGATCATATTGGCGCAAATCGTCAGGCCGGGTGGAACCCAGCACGGCAGAGATGGCCGCCCGGTCAGCGGTATCCACCCTGCCGTCACCGTTGACGTCGCCCAGGGTAAAGGTCTTGTCGCCGGTACCCACCACCACGTGGCGGGCATATCGGTCCATGGTCAGGGTTTCGGTATAGGTCTTATAGCCCTTGCCGGTAAAGGTCAGTTCGTAATCCCCCTGGGGCAGTTCCCCAAAAGAGACTTCCAAAAAGCCGGGCCAAAGGCCGCCCAGCAGCTCGCCGCCATCGGTGTTCTGGGCCGTCACCGTGGCCGGATATCCGCCCACGGTAAAGCTTCCCTCCTCAGTAAGGGCCACGCTCCCCAGGCTCTTGCCGTCCTTTTGAGCCAGCTCCACCCGAAGTCCCCGGCGCTGCAGTTCGTCGATACGCTGTGCATAGTCCAGGCGCACCACCGCGGTAATGCTGCCCCGGACGCCGTTGTCAGCCTCTGCCGCCATGGCCGGAGGCGCCGCGCAGAGCGAGCCTGCCATAGCCGCCGTCAAAGCGGCAGCCACGATCCTACTTCCAAGTTTCTGTTTCATAATGCCATTTCCTCTCCTGTTCTTTTCGCCTTCGTTGTTTGGCGAAGTATCCCAGTATAGGGTTAACATAATTATAGCAAGCCGGGAAATACTTGGCAACATCTTTTGACAAATTTTTTATAAAATACCACTCCCTGTTGGGGGCGATCAAGCTGCGCCCCACCACATGGAGCGGTAAACGTTTAAAAACGAAACGGGACGCTCCGGCTCGTTCCGAAGCGTCCCGTTTTCATAATATCTCAGTTTCTTTTTCCTTCAGTCTGCCTGGTAGACTGCCTTCATACCCTTATAGGTCATATAGCAGTCCAGCTTACCGGTAACTTCAAAGGGGGCGTGCATACTCAGTACAGGCACCCCAGCGTCCAGGGTATCGATGTCCCGGTCTGCCATATAGCAGGCCACAGTGCCGCCGCCGCCGGCGTCAACCTTGCCAAGCTCCGCCATTTGCCAAACCACCCCCGCCGCGTCCAGAGTACGGCGGACAAAGCCCACCACCTCGGCGGAGGCGTCGCTGGCCCCGGACTTACCACGGGAGCCGGTGTACTTGCAAAAGCCCATACCATAGTTGACCATGGCGGAGTTGCGCTTCTCATAGACCTCGGGGAAATTGGGATCATAGGCGGCGGTCACGTCTGCGGAGAGGCAGAAGGAGTGCTCATAGCAGGTCTTCAGGGCCACCCGCTGACCGTCACAGAGATCGGACATAAAGGTGTCAAAGGCCGCGGATTTCATGCCGGTGACGCCGGTGGAGCCGATCTCCTCCTTGTCCGCCAGCATACATACGGCGGTGTGGGCGGGCTTCTCAGTCTCCAGAAGCGCGGCGAGGCAGGCAAAGGCGCACACACGGTCATCCTGGCCATAGGCGCCGATCATGGAGCGGTCAAAGCCGATGTCGGCAGCGCTGAAGGCGGGTACAGCCTCCAGCTCCGCGGAGATGAAATCGGCCTCCACAAGGCCGTACTTCTGGTTCAGGATATCCAGGATGGCCAGCTTTACCCGGTCCGAGCCTTCATCGGCCTTAAAGGGACGGGAGCCTACCAGGATGTTTAGATTTTCGCCAGGGATGGCCTCCGCCATGGGCTTCTTGGCCTGCTCCATTCCCAGGTGAGGCAGCAGGTCATCCACGGTAAAGACCGGGTCGCCGGGACCGGCGCCGATGGCTACCTTCAAAGTGGAACCGTCGGCGCGCACCACCACGCCGTGGAGCTCCAGAGGGATCGTGACCCACTGGTACTTCCGAATCCCGCCATAATAGTGGGTCTTCAAAAAGGCCAGCTCGGCGTCCTCATAGAGGGGCTGAGGCTTCAAATCCAGACGGGGGGAATCGATATGAGCCGCACCGATACACGCGCCGTCGGCCAGGGACTTCTCGCCGATAACGGCCAGCATTACCGACTTGCCCCGGTTCACCCGGTAGAGCCTATCACCGGGGTTCACAGCCATGCCCCGGGTAAAGGGCACAAAGCCCCGGCTCTTAGCCAAACGCACCACCTCATCCACCGCCTCCCGCTCGGTCTTGGCGGCGTCCAGAAATTGTTTGTAGTCCTCACAGTAGCCCTTCATGGCCTCCTCATCCTCAGCGGTGAGGCGGTCATAGCCGTTCTTCCTTGGGTCCAGCAGTTCCTCCCGGCGCAGCTGGGCCGGTGTCTTCTCCTTTTCTTCCATGGCGTTTCCTCCTTATCCCTTATTTAAATAATACTCTTTGTGAGCTTCATCGGTCCTTGTGATATCCCCACTCTCCTCCAAAAGCGTTTCAAGGAGGGCCTTTGCCCGCTCCCGGAAGCTCTCTGGGGTATCGCCCTCTGTGTTTTCCAACACATAATGGGCGTGGGCGCGGAAAAAACCATCGTCTTTCTGCGCCATGGCCCTGCGGCGGGCATAAGATTCGTCGATGCCATCCCGCGCCATGATGCGTGCCACCCGGACCTCCAGGGGGGCCAGCACCGTCACCACCGCATCGCATTTCTCCCCCAGGCCGCTCTCAATAAGGGCAATGGCATCGATGACCACGGCGGGTCTTCCCTCCCGTTGGGCTTTCTCCACCCGCGCCCCAATGGCGGCAAGAACAGCGGGATGGGTGATAGCTCCCAACTCCTCCAAACTGCCAGGATAAACCGCCTCCGAAAGGGCCTTCCGATCTATTCTACCCATTTTATCTCCGATCTGTTCTCCAAAGGCGGCCTTCAACGCTTTTTTTAACCCCTCATCGGTCTCCAGCAGCCGATGGTAGACCTCATCGGCGTCGATGACCTCCGTCCCCAATTCCCGCAGGGCGTTCAGAGCTGTTGTCTTCCCCGCCCCGGTGGGGCCGGTAATACCGATTACTTTCATAGTACCATTCTTTCTGCGTCAATGGGCTGGTCTTCTATTGAAGTTTTCTTTGCCTACTTTCTTTTTCAAAAGAAAGTAGGTCAGGTGTTCTCAGCCACGGCGGCCTCAATGGCGTCCTCGGTCTCCTGCATAGCCTTCAGGGTCTTCTCCAGCAGTTCGTCCAGCTCCCAGCCCAACAGCTCGGCGCCTTGGGCAATGGTTTCCCGTGAGCAGCCCGCGGCAAACTTCTTATCCTTGAACTTCTTCTTTAAGCTCTTCAGCTCCATGTCCTTGGTGGACTTGCTGGGCCGCATGAGAGCGGCGGCGCCAATAAGCCCGGTAAGCTCATCGCAGGCAAAGAGCATCTTCTCCATCTCGTGCTCCGGCTTCACCTCAGTGTGAGCCTGCCGGGTCATGCCCCAGCCGTGGCAAATGACCGCCCGGATAAATTCGGGGCCAAACCCGGCCTCGCTCAGCAGCTCCTCCGCCTTCACGCAGTGTTCCTCAGGCCACTTTTCAAAATCCACGTCATGCATCAGGCCCACGAGAGACCAAAATTCCTTATCCTCACCGTGGCCCAACGTATCGGCAAAATAGCCCATAACGGCGGAGACCGTCAGGGCGTGACGGATGTGGAAGGCTTCGGAATTGTAGGTCTTCAGGGTCTCCATAGCTTTTTCCCGGCTTACGCCAACAGACAATGCGCTCATTTTTTCCTCTCCTTCATATGTAATGTCCGCAAAACCTCGTTTCAGGTGTATCATCAAAAGCGGTTGACGCCGCCCTTCCCGATCAACGACGGTCAGCCGGTAGCTTTCCCCAGCCGGAATATCTCCTCCTGCATATATTCCAGGAACCGGCATGCCTGCTGGCCGTCCATCTGCACATGGTGGAACTGGAAGGACACCTTCAACTGCTTTTTAAGCCCCTTTCGGATATATTTCCCCCAGATCAAAAAGGGATTGTTAAATATCCCACTGTAAAAGTTCACCGCCCCGTCGATCTCAAACTTTGCCAGAGAGGAGGTGCCCAAGATCATGGCCTCGGGCAGCTCATGGGCTTGGCCGGTCTCATAGGCCCGTCCCGTCAACTCCAGATAGGTCTTCTCAAACTCCCGCCAATCGCGGGAAAAGGGCAGGTCGCAGGAGACCAGCTCTCCCCGCTTATCCTCCACGATGACGTTGACTGCCACGCTGTCATACTCTATCAAAGCCTTTCCCACCGGAAGGAGTTGAAATTCCTCCACCCGCTGGGCCGCAGCCGCAGCGCACCAGCACAGCAGCATATTAAATTTGTGTCCTTTCTTGCTCAAACGGACAAGGCCCGTCACATCCAGGGGCTTGAAAAGGGTCACCATGGGCATGGGAGCGTCTATGTAAAGCTCATAGCTCATAGCACGGGTGGTACTCTTAGGGTCAACTTCCCGCATAGGCGCCTCCTTACAATTCGATAATATGGAACCCGGCGGCCTTGTTGAGCCGGTTTGTCACCGCCAGCCCCAGGCCCTCGTCGGTGGGAGACTGTGTCCAGATGTCGGTCACATCCATTCGGTCAAAGGTCCTAAGCGCCTCAAAAATACGTCGGGCCTGTTGGGCATGGTCGACTACAGGGCCAATGGCCTCCACCGGGGCGGAACCGAACCGCCCCCGGTACTCGTCAAAACAGATCACCCCGCTTTGAGGCCCTTTATTCTCCATAATGTACGCCGCCGTTGCCTCCGGTGCTCCCTTCACCACCGTGACCGGGGCCTTGGGGGCGTAGTGGCGGTATTTCATGCCAGGGGCACGGGGCTGCTCGCCGGGGGCCATAAGACGACGGACGGCGGCATCCACCGCCACCTCCCCCAGCACCTCCCGAAGTTCCTCCAATGTCACCCCGCCGGGGCGGAGGAGGCGGGGTGGGCTTACCGTCAGGTCGATGATGGTGGACTCCACCCCCACAGCGCAGGGACCGTCGTCCAGGATAGCGTCGATCTTACCGTCCATATCCTCCAGCATAGCCGCCGCGTTGGTGGGGCTGGGCCTTCCCGAAGTATTGCCGCTGGGGGCGGCGATGGGAGTATCCGCCGCTTCGATGACCCTTCGGGTCACACCGCAGTCCGGGCAGCGCATCCCCACCGTCTCCAGTCCCGCGGTGACGGTATCCGGCACCAGCGGCCTCCGTTTTAAGATAATGGTCAGCGGTCCCGGCCAAAAACGTTCCGTCAAAGCGTAGGCCGTGGCCGGGATGTCCTCACAGTATCGCTCCAGCCAGTCTGCCGAAGGGATATGAAGAATAAGGGGATTATCCTGGGGCCGGCCCTTGGCGGCAAAGATTGCATGGACTGCCTCAGTATTCAGCCCATCGGCGCCCAATCCATAGACCGTCTCAGTAGGAATGCCCAAAAGGCCGCCGGAGGCAATGACCTCCGCGGCCTGGACCACATCCTTCTTTGTCAAACGTTTGGTCTCCAAAGCTCTCGCCTCTCACTCATAGATCCCTACGCTGGCGCTGGCGATCTCCATGACAGTCTCCTTGGGAAAGCCCGCTTTTTGAAAGTAATTCTTCAGCGCCAGAATACCGTACTTGGGATTCATCTTCTCATCCTCTAATTCCAGCTCGATATAACCGCTCTCGTCGGTCTGGCCAGAGCCCAGGAGCCAGCCGTCGTCAGCCAGTACATCCCCCAACTCCGTCTTCACAATGTCAAGTGTTCTCCCTTGCGGAATGGAAGGGAAGTGAATTTTGATGACCATCTATTGCGTCTCCTTTTCCAGTCTGGCGGCCTGATCGGCAGTGACAAGACCGTCGATGATCTCCTCCAGGTCGCCGTTCATCACCGCATCCAGCTTGTAAAGTGTTAATCCTATACGGTGATCTGTGAGGCGGCCCTGGGGAAAGTTGTAGGTACGGACCCGCTCGTTGCGCATCCCGCTGCCCACCTGGCTCTTTCTGTCGGCAGCGTATGCTCCCTCCACCTTCTCCCGCTCCTGCTCGTAGAGCCGGGAGGCCAGAAGCCGCATAGCCTTTTCCCGGTTCTGGAACTGGCTGCGCTCCTGCTGGCATTCCACCACCATGCCGGTGGGCTTGTGAATGAGCCGCACGGCAGAGGAAGTCTTATTGATGTGCTGTCCCCCCGCCCCGGAGGAGCGAAAGACCTGCATCTCCACATCGGCGGGGTCGATCCTCACGTCCACATCCTCCATCTCGGGCAGCACCGCCACGGTGGCGGTGGAGGTGTGTACCCTGCCGCCAGACTCGGTCTCCGGCACCCGCTGGACCCGGTGGACACCGCTTTCAAATTTCAGGCGGCTGTAAGCGCCCTCTCCCTGGATGGTAAAACATATTTCCTTAATACCGCCCAACTCGGTCTCGCTGAGGGAATCCACCTCTACGCTCCAGTGTTTCCCCTCGGCGTACATAGAATACATTCGATAGAGATCTCCGGCGAAGAGGGCGGCCTCTTCCCCGCCTACTCCGGCCCTGATCTCCACGATGACGTTTTTACCGTCATTGGGGTCACGGGGCAGCAGCAAAATTTTCAGCCGCTCCTCCAGTTCCGGCAAAACGGCCTTGGCCTGGTTGAACTCCTCGTGGGCCATCTCCCCCAGCTCCGGGTCGGAAAAAAGCTCCTGGGCCTCGGCCATGGCATTCTGGGCCTTGCTGTAGGCTCGATAAGCCTCCATCAAAGGAGCCAACTCCCGCTGCTCCTTATTCAGCTTCGCCGCCAAAGCGGGATCATTGTAGGTGGCGCTGTCGGAAAGGCGGGCCTCCACCTCCTGATAGCGCTGCTCAATGGTCTTCAGCTTGTCCAGCATGGGTGAGACCTCCTTTCCAGCTCATTCCTATTGTTCGGGCGGCTGATAGCCGCCCCTGCACGATCCCCTCACCGTTTGTACCTTTCACCATTTGTAGGGGCGGATAGTATCCGCCCGGGTCGCTATCTGTCAAAGACAAAGGACTTCACCAGCGCCAGCGGCTCCCGGAAAAACATCCGCACCGCCGTGGGCTTGTCCGTCACCGGGGCAGCCAGCTTGGAGATATATTGGTCATTGTACGTCTCCCCGCGCAGCCTCTCCATCCTGGCCCGGTCCCACAGCATTTCAATGCGGGAGAGATGGAATCCGCTGGAAACCAGCACCACATCTTCGGTAAGCTCCCAGCCCTCGCCCGCCATCAGGTCCAGGGTGTAGTTCACGTTCTGCCATGTGTTCCGGGACTGATCTTCCATATAGATATTCTCCCTATCCACCCCGTGGGCGGTGAGGTAGTCACACATACACTGGGCCTCGGAGATATGCTCGTCGTCCCCCTTGCCTCCAGTGACCACCACCTTCATATCCGGGTGGTCGTCCAGATAGTCCAGGGCGGTATCCAGCCGGTCCCGGAGCAAAATGGAGGGGCCATGGGGCCACACCTGGCAGCCGAAAACGACCATAGTCCGAGGCTCTCCCGCCAGCACGGTATCGTCATGAAGGGCGATAAAGATCTCCATCGCCCCATAGAATACCAGGCACAGCCCCAGCAAAACCAGGAGCGCCCTTTTCAACGGGCGCCTTTTTCGGCCCCCATAGCCGCTGCGCCCATCCCAGATCGGTTGATAGCTCATCCTCTCATCTCCTCCAGCTCCGCGGAGAGGGTCTCCCACACGGTATAAAGGTGGGCGATCTCCTCCTCCAGCTCCCGCTGCTCCTCCATGACCTTTTGCAGCTCCAGGTAGTTGGACGCCGCCTCCTCGGCCCGCTGGGTCAGCTCGTACTGTTTCTCCTCTGCCTTGGCCACCGCCCGCTCGGCGGCCAGGACCTGCTTTTCCAGCTCCTTGGTACCGCCGGGGCGTTTTGGCTTGTCCTTTTTCTCCTCCGCTGGGGCGGGCTGTACCGCCCCCTTGGCAAAAGCCTTTTGCCGTTCCAGGTAGACCAGATACTCCTCATAGCCGCCCCGGAAATCCGTAATTTTCTGATTTTCCAGCATCCATATCCGCTGGGCAAATTCCTTGATAAACCAGCGGTCATGGGAGACAAAGAGCAGGTTTCCCTCATAGGCCCGGATGGCCTCCTCGATCCAATCCCGGCTGTCCACATCCAGGTGATTGGTGGGTTCGTCCAGAATAAGGAGGTTGATCTTTTGGCTCATCAGCTCGCACAGCTTCAGGCGGCTGCGCTCCCCGCCGGAGAGGGCCGAGACCTCTTTAAATACGTCCTCCCCCCGGAAGTTGAAGGCCGCCAAGCGGTCCCGTGCCTCCTGAGGGGTGCAGTTCAGATCCCAGAGCAGGGTGTCCACCAGGTTGCGCTCCGGGTGGTCAAAGCTGACAAGCTGCGGCAGATAGCCAATCTTCACCGTGGGGCCAAAGCGGAGCTTCCCGGCGGTAGGCTCCAGCTCCCCCAGGAGTATCTTCACGAAGGTGGACTTGCCTGCGCCGTTGTCCCCCAGCAGGGCGATACGCTCCCCGCCGATGACCTCCAAATCCACACTTGAAAACAGCGTCCGGCCCTCAAAGCCCATGCCCAGGTCCTGGACCTCCAGGACCTCGTCCCCCCGAAACTCCTTCTCTCCAAAACCCACGGTCATCTTACGCTCTTTCATAGGCTTGTCCACTGTCTGGAGCTTTTCCATCCTCTTTTCCATGGAAAAGGCCCGCTTAAAGAGCTTGTCATTGCCCATAAAGGCCCACAGCCGCAGCTTGTCGGCGGCCTCCTGGAGCTGCTCCACCTTGGCCTGCTCCTTCTCGTACTGCCGCAGTTGCTCCTGAAAGCGGCGCTCCTTCTCTTCCACATAGAATGAGTAGTTGCCCGAATAAAATTCCGCCTTGCCGTCCTTGATCTCCACGCACCGCTGCACCACCTTGTCCAAGAACCAGCGGTCATGGGAGATAGCAAGCACGGTGCCCTTGTAATGGGCCAGATAGTCCTCCAGCCACTCGGTGGCATGGAGGTCCAGATGGTTGGTAGGCTCGTCCAGCAGTAAAATTTCCGTATCCCGGAGGATGAGCCGGGCCAGATTCATCCGGGTCTTCTCTCCCCCGGAAAGCTCCGAAAAGAGCTGCCCGCGCATGGCCGGGGAGATATCCAGGCCATTGCAGACCTTATTGAGATTGACCTCTATGTCATAGCCGCCGCCCATCTCATAGGCGGTGGAGAGCTGAGAATAGCGCTCCAGGGCGCTCTCGTCCCCGGCAGCCATACGCTCAGTGAGCTTCTCCATCTCCCGCTCCATAGCGACAAGGTGGTCAAAGGCGGTTCGGAGCACATCCTCCACGGTATATTCCGGCGGGTAGACCGGGATCTGGGAAATAAGGCCCACCCCCTTGCCGGGAGCAATGCGAAATTCCCCCTCGTCAGGCAGCAGCTCCCCGGTGAGGATGCGCAACAAAGTGGTCTTGCCCGCGCCGTTCCGGCCCAGCAAGCCCACCCGCTCCCCCTGGTCCACCTGGAAGG
>ERZ779633.116-NODE-116-length-33177-cov-6.431979_pt1 | contig 33177 bp, 25 predicted proteins | sample MGYA00514195_ERZ779633 | MGnify/ENA primary metagenome ERZ779633 (study PRJEB29562, sample SAMEA4376707) | mouse gut metagenome | isolation source: Cecum | study: EMG produced TPA metagenomics assembly of the A DSS colitis mouse model was used to assess the...
ATCAGTACACCACACAGAAGCAATATGCCGATCTGAAAAAGATCGGGTATTCCCTACATTGACAGAAGTTAACGGAGGGCGTGGGAAAATCTATGATTGCTCCCGCCCTCCCGGAAAGGAGGCAGTAATTACATGTCATTTTTAGATGCAGATTCTTTTATCTTTGACAGCCAGAGCAGCGATTCTTATAACCTGATGATGTGCTGGATCAACGACACTGCGGATATTTCCGCAAACGGGCTGCGAAGAACCATCGACAGCGGCAGCGTAAACCATGTCCGTCTGAAAACCAACAATTACGGCGTAAGCTTTGAAGGAAATATCGAATTTTCCTTCTATATCATCAAAAAGGATGAGACGCCTTTTACCAGACAGGAGTCCATTGCCGTCAACCGCTGGCTTACCGGTCCCACCGTGCCGAGGGCATTATACTTTAACGATAATGCTATTCCGTCGCTCCACTACTACGCCGTCTGTACGGAGATTGAAGACAAAGTATTTTTGGAACATCATGCCAAAAGGCTGGTCTTCAAAACGAATTCCCCTTTCGGCTTTACCGATCCCGTAGAAAAAAGGTTTCTCGTTACAGGGGCAGAAATCTTCTCCATGGATAACATTGCCGACACGGTAAACGGCATCTTCTATCCCCGGATTCTTTTATCCGCAAAAAGCGCCGACGCCATTGTAATCGAAAATGTAAGCGATCAAAAATCCGTCACTCTCTCGATTCCCGAAACTTTCCCGACGGACAGTCTGGGAAATCGGACACTCCTGATTGACAGCGCGCAGATGAAGCTGCTTGACGTAAACAACGGCAGCCGTCTCGTGCCGTTTCACGAGGTAGGCTGGACGACACAGTATTCCAGCTATGTTTCTTCCATCGACAAGTACATGGAATCGATCTACTGGTTCCGGCTGATACAGGGAACAAACACCATTAAGATAACCGGGGACTGCAAAGCCGACTTTATCTTTGAATTTCCCAGAAAGGCAGGCTGCTTATGATTTATGTGGCAAAACCTACAGGCGATATACTCGGCAGGCCAAACGGCATCAAAGAGGAAACCTGTAAATTGAAAAAAACGTTGACCGACATGTGGGAGCTTACCTTTGAGGTCAACAAATACGTGGACGAAAACGGAGACTTTTCACCCTCCGATTTCTATGAATCGCTTTCCGAAAATATGTACCTGACGCTGGAAAGCGATACTGCCAACACCCTTTTTCTGATTGATGCCAAACCCGTCACCACAAACGACGGCATTCAGGAAACCAAAAGCATCACGGCGCACACAGCGGAATGTGAACTGCAGCAGAAATTTCTCCGCAATTTTTACATTAACAACGGCACCCCCGAGAGTCAGGAGTATCTGGCCGCCGACAACGTCGATCCCTATACCGGACTTCCGCAGGAATATATCCGCCTTGTCAATTTTGACCGGCCGGAGCTGTCCCTGCTGCACCTGGCGCTTCAGGAAACCGGGTGGACGGTTGACGAAAACCTCCTGACATCTGAGACGGAAGCCTGCACCGGAAAATATCAGTTCAGCGCGGACGGGAAAGATATTTATTCTTTCCTCATGAATGAAGTAGCTCCCACCGCAAATGTACTCTTTTTCTTCGACCGCCGGAAGCGCAGGATCAGCTTCCGCTCCTATCCGCATATCGGAAGGGACACAGGCATATGCATCGGTATGCGCAATCTGGCAAGCCGTATTCAGATCGAATCCACCACGGACGCGGCGCTCATCACCGCATACCGCCCTGCCTGTGAAAGCGGATCGGGCATCGAATATGTCAACTTTGGTGATCCCTGCCTGCACAATCTGGACTACTTTGCCGACACACACAATGAATACGGAGATTATCAGTATGTCACCGAAAATTTCCACGACGAATATGCGGCATGGAAAAAGAAACGGGAGGATCTTCGCTCGAATTACACTGCCCTCACAAGGGAGTATAACCAAATCCTGCTGGCGGTCAGTGAACTGCAAAACCGCCTGCCCAACGACGGCTGCAGCATCGACTACAAAACCTACAAGGCGGACGAGCTTGCGTTCTCCTTAAACGCATACGAAAAGGCGCTGACGGCGCTGGTCACCCTGTACAAAAACGATTACCCCGATCTTTATGCCGATCCCGGCACGGAGCTGGACGAAGCGCATCTGCGCACCACCGTGTACTGGCACGATTATTTCGCTTACAAATGCCAGATCATTCCCTCCGTTCTGGAAGCCATGAAAATCTGGTACGAGACAGACGCCGACGGCAGTCTGAAAAAGGGTGAGGACGGCAGTTATCTTTTATGCGAAAACGGCAACCCGGCTTACGCGGGAGAACCCGCCATGGTGAAACCCGTAAACGCTTTTTTGTACGAATTTGACTTATACGGTTTGGCGGAATTGCAGGCGAAGAAAAAGGCATGGATGGAATGCGTCAATCTCTTATACCGGGACGGCTTCATCGCCTCCGGCACAAAAGAGTCGCCGGAAGCATACCTGACCCCGGACAAAAGCGGATGGGAAATGCTCACGGCCGACCAGAAAGCGCAGTTTACCACCATCACCGCTTTCACGGACACGCTGGCAAGCTATCTCGATTACATGTCCTTCGAGCCCCGCGCCAATGCCATAACCGGCACAAACTGCAAGGGCATTATCCGCCTTTGTGAAGACGCCATTTCAAAAAGGCAGAGCGAAATCGATTCTCTGCAGGAACGTCTCACTTCCATCGGCGCACAGAGAGACTCCCTCTCCTCTTTCGTCCGCCCGGAAAACCATTTCAGTACAGAGAACCTGAGACTGTTCCGCCTCCTCTCAAACGAAGCGGAGTACAGCAATAAAAATATCGTCACTACCAATCTGGACGATATTGTAACCGTGATCGACACAGCGGAAGAACTCTATCAGGATGCCAAAACCCGACTGGATATCGCATCGCGCCCCCAGTACGCTTTCCGCACCACCATCGACAATCTCTTTGCGCTGGAGGAATTTGCGCCGCTGCAGGAGGATTTCACCATCGGCAATTTCATCCGGCTGCTGCCCGACCTGTTTTGTGACGACGCCGTGAAGCTGCGCCTCATTTCCATCGAGTTAAATCCGCTTCAAGTCTCAGGGGATATCTCCGTGGAATTTTCAACCATGACGAGATCCCTGTCAGATGTCAACGATCTGGCTTTTCTCTTTGGCGAGGGCGCTTCCGCCTCCTCCCATTCCTCCGGCTCCGCATCAGGAAACGGCGGCACCTACGGAAAAAACGATGCCGAAATCCAGATTGCCAACAATATGCTGAACGCCCTGTTAAAGTCCGAAGCCTTCGGCACACAGGTGTCCGACGTGATTCTGGACAGCATCAGGGCCAATAAGGGGAATTTCGGAAAACTGCTGGCTCACAGCGGCATCTTTGACAGTCTGGAGAGCGGCGGGATTAAGATCAACGGGGACTGTCTGACGAACGCGGTAAAATCTAACAATTATAACGGTGCTCCCGACGCGCCCTTCGCCAACACCAGCGGCACCATTATTGACCTGGTAAACGGCGATTTCAATTTCGGCGGCGGCAAGCTCAAACTGAACGGCGGTGACCTGCTGGTGGAAGGCGACGTGATTGCCGACAGTCTGGTTGCGGACAAATCCGGCACGATCGCCGGGTGGAGATTCGATGAGACTGGTTTTTATAAGATCGGTGAGAACGGTGAGAAACAGATGGTGCTGGGGGATGAGGGCATTTCCGCCGGGGAGAATTTCTCAGTAAGTCAGGACGGGAAGTGTGATATCAAGGATATTGACAGACTGGATATCGGCCGCATTCATTTGGATAAAGATTCTTCCCTGTCAATTGACAAGACCGCACTGTCCTCCCGCGGAACCGATCAGGATAAAAAGCGCGCCATGAATTACACGTTAGATACAGGGGGATTTCACATTTATAACGGGAATCCTTCCACATCATTTGCCGAAACATTTGCAGACCTGCTGATTCAGTCGTTGGGAACGGGTGGCTTCTTAAAATTACGAAAACAATTCCAATCCAGTCAGGATTCCATCGACACATATACGGAAAGCAAAGCAGACTGTAGCTGTGTCGTTGACACGATGGGGATTCACGGAACAAGCAAAACCTATCAATACTTCGAACTGAAAAAACACATAATGTCTGATGACACGGTTTCCGCTAACGCCGATGAGGTTCAAATATTCCACCTTGATGCAAGCGGCACACGTAGTTATTTCAATCCCTTTGGCGTTTTAGAAACGGAAGCGGTGATCATTACTCCCGGCGCAACCGGCTCCGGCGCAACCATAAACTTTGACGACGCGGAATACTTTGAAGGTTTCGGAAGCAATGACACCCACAATGAATACGTCTTTGAGTATGGGCGTTATATTGTAAACGACTTTCTGTTGACGCAGACAAGCAGCTCCGGCTCCCAGCTTCGCATCTCCAGCTCCGGTATGCTCTATACCTATGCAAGCTCGTCACGAAAATACAAATACGACATCACGGATCGGATAGCCGATTCTCTCGATCCCCGTAAACTTTACGATCTTCCCGTCGTCCAGTTTAAATACAAAAAAGGTTATTTAAATGAAAAGGATGACCGTCACGGCCAAGACATCATCGGCTTCCTCGCGGAAGACGTATACGATGTCTACCCCATCGCCTGCAACTTAAAGGACGGCGAGCCCGAAGTGCCGGAGTACAACATGCTGATCGCCCCCATGTTAAAGTTGATTCAGGAGCAGCATGAGGAGATCGAGAAACTGAAACAGCGCATTGCCATTTTGGAGCAGAAAGCATAACGCCTCTGCTCCTCATTTCTTTTAAGAAGGAGGAACACCATGGAACTATTAAGTAAAGATATCACCCTCGGCTTCTACAACGACACAGGCATCATCAATCTGCCCGTGTCACAATATGATACCGAGCGGGTCATCTGCATCGCTTTCACAAACGATGGAAAGCGCTTTTCCATACCTGAAAACACTTATGTCTTTCTGAAAGCCGTAAAGCCCGACGGAAAACAGATCGACACCGACGAATGGTGCAGTATACAGGATAACCGGGTCGCCATAAAAGTGTCCAAACAGCTTACCGCCGTTCCCGGTACCGTGAAATGTGAGCTCGTTCTAAGTGACAACACCGGGAAACAGTATACCTCCAGCCGCTTTCACATCGTGGTCAGCAAAGCCGTCCACAACGACGAAAATCTGTTATCCACCGACACCTACAAAAATATCATTGACCTTATTCTGGATCTGGAGGCCATGAAAAGAGATCTGGTATTCAAGAAAGAAAAAGATCAACCGGACGGCGTGCCGTCTCTGGATGAAAACGCAAAGATTCCGAGGCATGAGCTGTACGACGCGGATTTGAATAATCCGGGCGTTGTCAGGCTTGTTGACTCCACAACGAGCAGTTCCATCACAGATGCCGCCACCCCCAATTCCGTAAAGATGGTTAACGAGAATTTACATACGCATAAATCAGATCATAACAATCCGCATAAAGTCACCAAAGCGCAAGTGGCGCTTGGCAATGTGGACAATACATCCGATATGGACAAGCCCGTATCTGCCGCGCAGCAGAATGCCATTGATTCTGCCGTTTCCGATCATAATACCTCCGCCGCTTCCCATGACGACATAAGGGCTCTTTTGGATGAATTAGCGGAAGGCAAAGCAAACGTATCTGATATTATTGACAATCTTACCTCTATCGCTGCCGATAAGCCTTTATCTGCGAAACAGGGAAAAGTCATGAAAGACCTAATAGATGCGCTCGCAGAGAAACTCAGCGGCATGGAAGATGGAAGCCCTGCATGGGGCATTGAAGAATTTACCGGGATTATGCCGATCGACAAAGGCGGAACAGGAGCGGCGACAGCACAGGATGCGTTCGCCGCGCTGGCGAATGGTTTGGCGCCCGGCGGGGAAAGCGATACCCTGTACGATAGCGACTATTTCATATCGCAATACAGTAACGGCAGCGATCCGTCGATCAGTCAGCCGGTATATCGGCGCAGAAAGTTTTCCGTTCTCTGGGACTATATAAAAGCAAAAGCGGAGTATTTGTTTGCATCGAAATCCGAGGTAAACGACTTAAAAAAATCTGTCAGTGATGGTAAAACAGCGGTCGCCGATGCCATCACTGCAAAAGGCGTTGCCACGGCGGCCGATGCGGCATTTGAGGCGATTGCCACGAATATCGGAAAGATTCCGACCGCTCCCGATATTTTGCTTTGGCGAAACACCGCAAACGGCTCATACAAATTTGCCGGGAGCGGCGACAGGTGGATTGCCGACAACAGGGGCGTCAACTCCTCGACAGCGACATCGACGTGGAAGGTGACGGTTCCCGCTGCAACGACAGCATATATCGGCTGGCGAACCGCAACGGAATCGGCAGACAAACTGACCATTACCTTAAACGGAACGACCGTGTTAAGCGCGACAGGCGGTTTGAAATCCAGCGAAACATCTCTTACGCTCAACCTTGCCGCCGGAGAAAACACCCTCACCGCCACATATACCAAAGACGGCTCTGTGCATTCCTACGGCGATATGGCATATCTGGTCCTGCCGCCAATCGGAGAACAGCCGGGGCAATACAAGTATCAGTCGAAATCGGTTACTCCCGGCTCGTCCTCGATGACGGTGTATCCCGACACGGGATATGACGGGCTGTATAGTGTGAGTGTCGGGGCCGCACCGCAAAGCAGCAGTATTCCGACACTGATCGAGGCTGCAAGCGTTAACACTGCACCGGCGTATATTAAATATGGAATTTATATTTATGTTGCAGAAAATGCCATTGTTTCTGCCGTACCCAATCTTTCTAATTACATTTCCAGTTATAAAGTTTTGCGATCAAGAATGTGGAGCGGCAGCGAAGACAAACGGAAAAACATAGCTTTTGTTGCCGAAATCAGAAATGTATCATCAGGTACACAGTTTACGAATAAAAAAGGTATTCTTTTCTATACCTCAACCTAAAACAAAAAGGAGGATTCAAAAATGTTAAAACTTATCTTATCAAACAATGCGGAAATCGGTGTAAACGACGGTTCAACCATATTTGATCTCATGGTCAATCCGTCCGATTACGCAAACATGTGGGAAGCTCTCACAGAGGACGGTTTAAAAACCGTAACGCTCACGTCGGAAAATGGGGATTTCATAGACCGGCTGAGTGACCTTGCCGTTGACCATGAATTGTCAACAAGAGAAAAGGATGTTGTTGTCTGCCACTTCTATCTTCGCGAAAAAGATGAAACCGAACTCGAAATCGAAAAATTGAGAGAGCAGATCGTCTCTTTGACGGCAGAACTCAGCGTGCATGACGGCGCCATTGCCGATATGGGCGCAGCAATCAGCGGACTGGCTGAGGAAGGAGGGATGGAATAATGGGAAAATTTTATGGTTTGAAGATAAAAAACGGCGATATCACCGTTGAGAATGTGCCGAAGCTGTGGAGAAAAGCAGTCGATCAGTGGTTGTCGGAAAACATCTGATTATCAGCATAGAACTAAAATTGGGAGAGGGGATGCAGCCTCCATCGCGGCGGCTACATTCCCCGTTCCAGCGCATCCAGACTCGCATAATAAGCCGAAAAATGATAGATGCCCTTCCATTTTGACAGAACCGCCCATACCAGACTGCCGGTTTCATCATCCATAATTTCCGCGATATAAACGCCCCCATAGACGAACATCCGGCGGGGTATTTCATACTCAGAAAATTTTGTTTTTGAGAGTTTTATTTCGGAAAGGATTTTACAGCTATGTTCCTCTAAAAACCGCAGTTCCTCTCCAGAATAGTTTGTGTTTAACTTAAATCTCATCGGTCTTTCTCCGTCAATATATCTGACACCAAACAAACAAGGGACAGAAGAACCTCACATTCTTCTATCCCCTATCCTCTTTCACACCGTTCCTCACCCAAACTTCGCAATATCATAAGTCAGCGTGATATCCTTCTCCCCGTACAGCTTAAAATAATTCTGCACGATACGATCCGTCACTACGCGCACATTCTCCCGCTCCGTGCCCAGGAGCACCACCAAAAACTGCGAGCTGCTGTACCTCGCGCCCACGTCCACGCCGCGCAGGGATTTGCATATTGCCTGCTCCATACACTGCATGGCTGTCTCCATGCGATCCAGCCTGACCTCGCTGCCGTTTGAGGAGAACAGGGTAAAGAGAAGAAGCTGCGTCTCCTTCTTGCTGCGCGCCGACATGTGCTTCACGAAATCGTACACATGGTTGAACTCATCGTAATCCACCTGGAACGCACCCTGATAGGTCTCCTGATTCTTAATGGCCTCCATAATCTTGTCAAGATCGCTCTGGGACTGTTCGGGCGTCCGCAGAATACCGGCCCTTTGGAAGAACCCGTAATGTTTGCCCCTGCTCTGTTTCACGAGGTAGAGCGCCTTATCGGCCCTTCGGTAAAGCTCGTCGAACTCTCTGCCGTCGGCCCCTGAGATACTGATACCGACGGAAAGCTCCGCGTCCTTGAGCACCTCCACCTCCTCCTGCTTTTTGGCAAACGCCTCCAGAAGTTCCTCCGCCTTCTGTGTGACGACCTCCTCGTCCGTAATGCCCGCCAGATAATACAGGAACTCATCCCCGCCGGTTCGGCAGACAATCTCATTCCCGCATACATCCCGCAGCACGTCGGCAATCACTTTCAAGGCATAATCTCCCATCAGATGGCCGTGCACATCATTAATGTGCCGGAAATGATCCAGATCGATCAGCATCAGGCTGCCGCCCTCCGCGCGCAGGCTTAAGGAGATATCGTGCTCTCCTTTCTGTCTGCTCAGAAGCCCTGTCAGATAATCAACAGGGGATTCCAATACATTCTCGTTGCCCATGGTAATGCCCATGATCTTGCCGCTGTCGAAAATCGGCGTAGCCAGATCCTCCTCGGGCATCCACATTTTTTCTAAAGCCCCTTCTTTGATCAGGTCTACAAAAATATCTACCAATTCAGGATCCCACTGGCTTCCCTTTCCCTTCGCCAGCTCCTGCATGACCACTTCGTCATTCAACCGCCTGCGGTACACACGGTTGCTGGTCATAGCGTCATAGGAATCCACCAGACCGATCACCCGGGCCACCAGCGGAATGGATTCTCCCTTTAGCCCTTCCGGATATCCCTTGCCGTCATAGCGCTCGTGGTGATACTTTGCGCCCACATTGACATTGGGGAACATCTTAAAGTCATTCAAAATCTCAGCGCCTACAAGAGTGTGCCCTTTGATCAGGCGAAATTCCAAATCCGTCAGCTTAAAGGGTTTATTCAGCACAGCGTCGGGTACGCCGATCTTTCCCACATCATGCAGCATCGCCACATAATAAATGTTCTGAATCTCCTCCTCAGACCAGCCCAGACGCTGCGCTAAGAGCTCGGAGTACGCTGCCACCCGCATGGAGTGTCCTTTTGTATAATCATCCTTCGCATCCACGGTATTGGCGACCGTCATAATCGCCTGAATCGTGATGCGCTCCATCTCCTTCGTCTTCTCATCCAGTCTGCGCTGCAGATCCTTCCGATAACCGTCAAGTTCAAGCGTGCTTCTGATCCGGCTCAGCATGATATTCGGCTCGAAGGGCTTGGCTATATAATCGTTTGCCCCCACTCGAAAACACTCGATCTCCGTCTCCGCACTGCGGTCAGCAGTCAGAAAGATCACCGGAATCTTCTTCCAGTGCGGATCCTTCTGCAGTGTCGCCATCACCTCAAAACCGCCTATTTCCGGCATATTGATATCCAGAAGAATCAGATCCGGCGTATGCCGCTCCAGATACTTAAACGCCTGCTTTCCCGAATTTACGGCTACCGCCTTGTACTTTCCCTCCAGCAGTTTCTGCGCCGTCGACAGTGTCAGTCTGTCATCGTCGACAATCAAGATTATCTTTTTCATTTGTCCCCCATACTAATTATGTAACGATCTGTTCAATTCCTTCACAGTTCTTATGCAAAACTCACCTAAAGATCTTCGTCCTGTGTCAGATAACAATACTTTTCTTTATTATACGCGCACCGGAGACAAAAAGCAAACATATCTCCGATCAATTCAACACAATTTGACATCAATTATCCGGGATTGCGGAATTAGCTCTCCTTGCTCATCTCCTTTTTCAGCCGCCGCATGATTTTTTTCTCCAGTCTGGAAATATAGGACTGGGAAATGCCAAGCAGTTCCGCCACCTCCTTCTGAGTCAGTTCCTTCCCATCCGCGTTCCCGATCCCGAAACGCAGGCGGATGATCGTCTGCTCCCGCTCGGACAGCTTGGCGATCGCCCGGATCAGCAGCTTTCTCTCCACCTCATCCTCCAGATTCTTGTAAATCACGTCCTCATCCGTCCCCAAAATATCCGAGAGCAAAAGCTCATTGCCGTCCCAGTCCACATTCAGCGGCTCGTCGATGGAAACTTCCATCCGATGCTTGTTATTTCTTCTCAGGTACATCAGAATTTCGTTTTCGATACAGCGTGAGGCATAGGTCGCCAGCTTAATGTTCTTTCCCGGATTAAAGGTGTTGATAGACTTAATCAGTCCGATGGTTCCGATGGAAATCAGATCCTCCACGCCCACGCCCGTATTGTCAAACTTTTTCGCAATGTACACTACCAATCTTAAGTTATGCTCTATCAGAATCGACTTGGCCTCGTCCTCATATTCCGTTCCCAGATCGCCGATGATCTCATTCTCCCTTTCACTTTCGAGAGGCGGCGGAAGCACCTCTGCCCCTCCTATGTAATGAATGTCTCCCTGCCTGGTCATCAGGAATTTTTGATCCCTATGTACCATCTTAAACTGAATCTTACCGGGAATTGCCACTTTTAAAACCATCTTTTTTCCTCCTAGTTTTCTAATAGCCCGGGGTGTAATATCATCTGGTACGCACTGTCCTCCGATATGCCCGTATCACAAACCGCAACTATGACATGTTCTCTTTTGAGCGTCCCTCCCGTCTCCTCAATCAAAAGTTCCGGCAGCTCGTAGCCAGAGAGAATCCCGCTCTTTTTTCCCACACTCCTGTACGGAATCGCATGAAACTTTTCCTGAGACAAACAGGACGCCATACAGCGGGCAATTTTTCTGCTGATTACGCTCACCGGCGCGCCGCTTATGGGATCCGTGAGATGGTTCCCCGTATCCACCAGCGCCCTTACACGGATTTCCTGTCCCAAGGCCGGCACGTAAACGCGCACGGTCCGCAGGCTGTCCGCCCGCCGTCTCATGAGCCGCCGTAAAACGACTTCCAGAAGCAGATAGGACAAAGCGCCTGCCGCCAGGGTTAAGAAAAGACCTCCGCCCCCCTTCATAACGGCTCTTAGGCGATTCAGAATCCATATCATACCGCCGCCGAAAAAAAAGCCGGCGGCAGCCATCAGCAAAGACGCCCGAAGAAGGCTGCGCACACCGTGTATTTGATAGGTGAGACACATCATACACATACTGACAGGCACGGAGCCGAGTAAAAGTCTGGCTCCCACCGTGAATACCGGTATCATCAGACTTACGCAGCTCAGCCCGGCTCCCGCTGCCGCTCCCAGCCAAATTCTCCGGCGCGTGGCAGTACGCCGCATAATTTGTCCGGCCAGGGACAGCAGATACAGATCCGTCGTCATCTGCAGGATGAAAACACTGTCAATATATAATTTGTAATACACATTCCACCTCCGTATTTCCTCTTCATTATAGGAAATGCCGTGTGCATATTCTGTCATAATCGGGGAGCATTTCCCTTATTTTTCCAGTCAGATAACAACAAAATTCGAGCGGGAAAGCTTTTATTCCTGCTCGCCGCGCGGGGTGCGTGCTGCAAAGCAGCAATATACATTACGCACCTCTGCGCATATAAAAATACCACAGGATCCTCTCCTGTGGTATTTCATATCTTTCCATATTATTATATTCTTCTATTTTCTCAGGAAACTCGGTATATCCAGCGACTTCTCCTCCACGGAGCTTTTGATATCGTTGGTTTTCTGAATGCCGATTGGCTTAAGCCCTGCCTGCGTCTTAGCCTGTCCGCCCTGCGACGAGATCGGCTGCTTCAGACCCATATTCGCCGCCGCAAACGCGCTTAAACCCGAGCCCGCGCCCACCGTGCTCTTCCCCTGCAAGGAGGTGGGTGTTATGTATCCGCTCTTAAAGCCTAGCCCGGCGCCCTGTCTGGCCGCCTTTTCCTCGATACCCGTAGCGATAATGGTGACATTACAAGTGTCCGTCATGCTGGAATCATACATGGCACCGAAGATAATATTCACCTCGTCGCCCGTGAGCGCCCTCACATAATCGGAAGCGTCAGAGGCGTCCGCCAGAGAAATATCGCCGGATACATTGATAATCACATGGGTCGCCCCGGTGATTGTCGTCTCAAGCAGCGGGCTTTCCACCGCCATCTTGGCAGCCTCCGCCGCCTTATCGTCGCCCTTCCCGGTGCCGATGCCGATATGTGCAATACCCTTGTCCTTCATAACGGTCTGCACATCCGCGAAATCCAGATTGATGATAGCCGGCATATTAATCAGATCGGTAATACCCTGTACCGCCTGCTGCAGCACTTCATCCGCTTTCTTAAGAGCCTCCGGCATGGTAGTACGCCTGTCCACAATCTCAAGAAGCTTATCATTCGGAATCACAATCAACGTATCTACATTATCTTTAATCTTCTCAATTCCTGCCAGCGCATTTGTCATACGCGCCTTCGCCTCAAAGCGGAAGGGTTTCGTCACAACGCCGACAGTCAGAATACCCATATCCTTCGCAAGCTTGGCCACCACAGGAGCCGCTCCGGTTCCGGTACCGCCGCCCATGCCGCAGGTGACAAACACCATGTCCGCCCCCTTTAATGCCTGAGCCACTTCCTCGGAACTCTCCTCCGCCGCCTTCTCACCGATCTCCGGCTTCGCGCCGGCGCCAAGTCCCTTGGTCAGCTTTTCACCGATCTGCAGCAGCCTGGTCGCTCTGCAAAGCTGCAACGCCTGTTTATCTGTATTGATACCGATAAACTCTACACCGTCTATCTCTTCATCTATCATTCTATTTACAGCGTTGTTTCCCGCACCGCCGACACCGACCACGATAATCTTCGCCGCGGACTCCGCTTCATTCGACTTAATCTCAAGCAAGGTGATTCCTCCTTCTACTTCCACATACTCCATGCACAATCATATACTTTATCATATAATTATTTTCCGAACTTCGCAAGCCATTTTTTTCTTTTTGTCTTGTTTGCGCCAATTTTGTAATTTTCATCCCGAACCATACCCTCGCTGTCTGGTGACGGAGCCAGCGCCAAAATGCCCGTATTATGGCATTTTGTGTGCATAAGTTGTCATTATTCACACCCATTAATCGTTCATAATATACAAAATTTGGTATGGTGTGAATTATGACCTGAATTTTCTGAATCATTTTCCCTCAATCCTGCTCAAAGCTGTATGTTTTCGTATCTTCGCTGTATTCCCGCATATCTAAAGTACCACTTTTTCCCAGCAGATCCGGCAGAATATACTGCAGCTTCATAATCTTTTCGTCGATATCTTTGTTTTCTCCCATCGCAATCTTCGCTTCCCCGAAATACAGGGTCACATTGTAAACGCTGTCAAAATAAATCCTGTCCGCCGTGAGAGAATACTTCGAAAGCTGCTGGGTAATATTCAGAATCTCGTCAAACAGCTCCGGCTTGTCCACCGGCAGGGGCTCATGGAGAATCACATGATCGAAGGTGAGCCCTGTCACCTGTGGAATCCCCGCCGTTTCCTCCGTGGACGTCTCCACCACGATCCCATCCTTGTCAAAATACACATAACGCCCCAGATATTTGACATAACCGGCCAGCGCCTTCTCATACACCGTAATGCGGATCGTATCCCTCGACTCAATGTCCACGTCCATGGTCTCAATAAAAGGAACGCCCTCGATTCCCTTATCACGGTATTTCAGGGAGAGGAGAAGGGAATTATCCCCGAACCTTCCCCCCATGACCATCCCCATAATCTCCTCGTTGGTGTAATGAACGCTGCCTTCCACATAGACCGTCGTCACCTTATAGTTATTAATAATGTAGAGAAAGCCGCCGGTCATAAGCAAAAGGAGGGAGGAAAAACCCGCCAGCACAATCCCTGCCCGCTTCACCCTGCCAAAGCGGATTTTTTCCGGCCTTTCCTCACGCCTTCTGATCCTCCGTTTCTTCTTTTTCGGCTCCTCCACATCCCCGTTCTTAATCAGCCGCAGATTCGGATTCGTCTTCCTTTTCTTTTTTATGGTAGTCTTATCGCTCATCTTCTCCTACACTCCGGCAACCGCCATGATACCGCTTAAGCGGAATCTCAAATTCGTACGGAGAATGCCGTATTTCAGACATTCTCCTACGCAAAACTTAGTGCTTTCAAGTCAGCTTGCTGACTTTGCGTCTCTGACCTATGGCGGGACGTCTTTAGAAGCGCTTTTCGCGTTTCTCACTCTAGGCCAGTTCTATCTCCGCGCCCAGCTCCCGCAGGCTCCGTGTGATATCCTCGTAGCCTCTGTCTATAAAATGGCGGTTTGTCACAATGCCCGTGCCCTCCGCCGCCAGAGCCGCCACCACAAGCGCCGCCCCGCCGCGGAGCTCCTGGGCCTCCACAATGGTGTTATGAAGCGGCCTGCCGCCGCAGACACTCGCACAGTTTCCCGCCACCCGGATATCGGCCCCCATCTTCACAAGCTCCGGCACGATCCGAAATCGATTCTCGAAAACCGTCTCTTCGATCCGGCCGCCCTGTCCCGAAAAGACCATAGCCGCCATGAAAAGAGACTGTAAGTCCGTAGGAAACCCCGGATAGACCGCCGTCACCAGAGCCCCCGGAGGCTTTTTACATGCCCTGCCCTCCACGAACAGGCCCTCCGGCGAGGGTGACAGCCGAACGCCCATCTTCTCCGCACAGGCAAGCACGCTCTCCATCTGCCCGCAGGGCGCATCCCCCAGGAAAACGCGGCCGCCTGCACACATACAGGCCGCCAGATACGTACCCGCCACAATCCGGTCTGCCGGCACATGGAAACGCACGGGATGGAGTTTTCTCACGCCCTCAATCACCAGCCTGTCTGTCCCCACACCGCTTATTTTACCGCCCGCACCGACCAGAAATTCGCACAGCGCCTGTATTTCCGGCTCTCTGGCCGCCGGATGGATCACCGTCCGCCCCTCCGCCAGAACCGCCGCCAGAATCAGATTCTCCGTCACGCCCACGCTGACGAAAGGCAGCTCATGCACTGCGCCGTAAAGCCGCTCTGCTCTGGCGCAAAACTCTTCCGGCCCCTCCATAATCTCCACGCCCATGCGCCGCAACGCACATATGTGTTGGTCGATGGGCCGTTTCCCGATCACGCAACCGCCCGGATATTCCATGGTAACCTCGCCCACCCGGGCAAGCAGCGCCCCCAGGAGCATGATCGAGGAGCGCATCACGCCCACGGAATCGGCAGGCATGTCGCATTCGGCCACCCTTTTCGTATCAATGCGAACCACATCCGCCTCTCTGCTCACCAGACAGCCCAGACTTTGCAACAGTCTCAACATGTGGTATACATCCGAAATGTCCGGGCAGTTTACGATCTCGCAAGTACCGTCTATCAAAAGTGTCGCCGCCAAAATTGGCAGCGAGGCATTTTTTGACCCTTGTATCTTCGTCTGTCCCGAAAGACAGTTTCCACCATAGATACGAACAGCGTCCATAAATTTACCTCTGTCTTGATTTATGACCTATTCTATCTATATGGATTTCCGATCAAAAATTATCTTGTCCTCATAAATCTTTTAGCCGTATTCCTTTGGCCACGCTCAGCGTTATCCCAATTTCAATCAAAAGGAACATGACGGAGGAACCTCCGTAACTGATAAATGGCAGGGAAATTCCCGTATTGGGAATCGTGTTGGTGACCACGGCAATATTCAGAATAACCTGGACGGCTATATGCCCCATCACGCCCACTACCAGAAGCGCGCCGTAGAGATCGGGCGCATTGTTGGCGATAATCATCAACCGCCAGATCAGCATCAGGAACATGATGATAACGGCAATCCCGCCGAAGAGCCCCAGCTCCTCACAGATTATGGAAAAAATCATATCGTTCTGCGCCTCCGGCAGAAATCCCCGCTTCTGCATACTCTGTCCCAAGCCCTTGCCGAGCACGCCGCCGCTGCCGATGGCATAGAGCGCCTGCAGCGTCTGGAAACCGGTATCGCTGGAGTAAGCCTCCGGATCGCGCCATGCGAGTATACGCACGCCTCTGAAATCCAGATCGTCCACATGAGCCTCCGCCGTCTGTATCACATAAAACACTAAGATCGCCGCCACAACCAGCACACTCCCGCCCATGAGGAAGAAACGCTTATAATCCGGGCATGATACAAAAAGCATCAGCACCGCAATCGCCATCACGATAATGGCTGAACTTAAGTTGTTGGTAATGACGTAAATCATCCCCGCCACCACTGTGGGAAATCCGAGTACGGTAAAGAATCCCTTATTGGTTCGTATATTTTTTCCCATTTTACAGATCAGGCTGGCCAGAAACAGGATCATACCCAGCTTTGCCACCTCCGCTACCTGCAGAGAAATACCTGCTATGTAAAGCCACCTCGTCGCACCGCCGGAGCTGTGGCCAAAAGGAATAATCAACAAGATCAGCACCACCGAACCAATGTAGGCCGGCACCGCAAACCGCTCCCAGAAGTGGTAAGGAATGTTGGCCACCACCATCATCGCCACCAGCCCCAGAATGGACGCAAAGAGCTGCTGACGCAGATAACTGGTAGAATCCCCCATCTTTAAATTTGCCTCGTAGGAGCTTGAGGAAAACACCATAACCATACCGAAGCCCACAAGAAAAAGCACGATGAAAAGCAGGCTGTAATCCATAAAGCTTTCGCCTTTTTGTTGTCTTCTGCGGGAAGCGTTTCTTTGTGCCACTTTTTAACTCTCCTCCATCCGATTGACCATTTCCTTAAACATCCGCCCCCTGACCTCGTAGTTCGGGAACATCCCCCAGCTCGCACAGGCGGGAGACAGTAAAACCGCATCCCCCGGCGCCGCCTGCTCCACACACACTGCGAAAGCCTCCTCGAAGGTGTCCGCCAACACAATATTCGAAAGTCCGTGGGCCTTCGCGCACGCAGCGATCTTTTCCCTTGTCTGTCCGATCAGCACCAGGCACTTCACCTTGCCGTCAAAGGCCTCGATCCACTCGTCGTATTCGCTCTGCTTATCATAACCGCCGCCGATCAGAACCGTGGGGCGGTTCATCGCCCGGATGCCCTGAATGGCCGCGTCCGGATTGGTTCCTTTAGAGTCGTTGTAATAATCCACGCCCCGCTTTGTGGCAACAAACTCAATCCTGTGCTCCACCGGCGCAAATGTTCCGATGACCGACAGAATTTCCTCCATCGGCACACCGCAGGCCGTCGTGACCGCCATAGCCGCCATCACGTTCTCCACGTTACAGACGCCCACCAGCTTCATATCATGTATGTTCATGAGTCTTTCGCTCACACCGTTCTCTGCCCGGAAGATTTCCTCTCCTTCCAGATAAAAACCGTTCTCAAGCCTTCTCCGGGAAGAAAACCAGACCACACGCGCGGGACACCGCTCCCCGAAAGCCCTGGTGTAGCTGTTCTCGTAGTTCAGGACGCAGGTTTCCGTCTTCGTCTGGTTCCTGCAGACCGCCTCCTTCGCCGCCGCGTAGTTTTCCATCGTATGATGCCGGTTTAAATGATCCGGCGTTATATTCAAAATCGCGGAAACCTTTGGCTTAAACTGATCGATCGTCTCCAGCTGGAAGCTGCTGATCTCCGCCACAGTCACAGTCTCCTCGGTAGCGTCCAGCGCCGTCATCGTGTAGGGATTCCCGATATTTCCCACCACGTCCACATCCTTACAGTGAGCCGCCATGATCGCCCCCACAAGAGAGGTGGTCGTCGTCTTTCCGTTCGTCCCCGTGATGGCGATGACCGTGCCTTTCCCCATCTCATAGGCAAGCTCGATCTCGCCCCAGATCTTCACGCCCCTTTTTCGGAAATTCTCCACAAAAGCCGTATCCGTCGACACGCCGGGACTCAAAACCACAAGCTCCACCGAAGTTTTCTGTTCTTCCGGCAGGACACCGATCACAATCTCCGCCTCCGAACCGGGCGTAAGCTTTCCCCGCACTTCCTCTATCGTTAACTTTTCGTTTTCATCAAACAGTATGGGTTCCGCTCCCGCGTGACACAAGGCGGCCACCGCCCCGATCCCGCTCAAACCCGATCCCACCACAAGTACCTTTTTCCCCTGCAAGTTCATAACATCCTCCCTCCAAGCGGAGAATGCCGCATTTTTGGCATTCTCCCGAGTGAAACATAGAACTTCTTAGCGAAGCAGCCATTGCTGCTGAGCTTTAGAAGTTCGTTTCACTCTACGCCCATTAACGCCACCAGACACAGCAGCGCCGTCACAATCGAAAATACGGCAACCACCCGGGTCTCCGACCACCCGCACAGCTCGAAGTGATGGTGGATCGGCGCCATCTTAAAGATACGTTTGCCGCCCGTCAGTTTAAAATAGGTCACCTGCATCATAACCGACAATACCTCAATGACATAGATAAATCCTACGATCGCGATAAAGAGCGGCATCTGCATCATATACGCCGCCGCCGCCACGAAACCGCCAAGAGCAAGCGACCCGGTATCTCCCATAAACACGCTGGCCGGATGCACATTGAAGAGCAGGAAACCTAAAAGCGCGCCCACCACCGCACAGGTAATCGGCTCGATGCCGCTGGCCGTACCGATCGCCACCACCGTAAAGAAAGTCGCGACGAGCACCGTCACAGAGCTTGCCAGACCGTCCAGACCGTCCGTAAAGTTTGTGCCGTTCACCGTCCCGATCACCACGAAGAACAAAAACGGAATGTTCATCCAGCCAAGATCCAGATAGACCCCGTCGAGAAAGGGCACCTTCATAGCGAGAGAGACGTCCGTATACCTTTGCAGATAAAAGACAAAAACACCTGTTACTAAAAACTGCAGCGCAAATTTCTGCCACGCCCGAAGTCCCATGGAACGCTTCAGAACCACCTTGATATAATCGTCAAGAAATCCTACCAGCCCGAAACCAAGCGTGAGAAACAGCACCGGAATAATGCCCGGGTAATCCCGCACAAAAAGCAGGGAGGTCACAACCACACTGACCAAAATCAGTATGCCTCCCATGGTGGGCGTTCCGTTTTTCTTTAAATGACTCTCAGGCCCTTCCGTCCGCTCTGTCTGTCCCACTTTCAGCCTGCGCAGGAAAGGAATCACCACAGGCCCCAGAAACACGCTAATTGCAAAGGATACCAAAACCGAAATTAAAATCACACTGTTCATGTTTATCTCCCGCTCCTCATCACCAGTCCATTACCTATCAGTATATATCTTTTCATCCAAATATGGAAGAATATTCTCAAAAAGCTGCCTCACCACCGGCGCGGCGATCTGCCCGCCGTAATAAGTTCCCTGCGGATTGTGGATAACTGCCAGCGCCAGAACCTGTGGGTTATCCGCCGGTGCAAAGCCCAGGAAGGAGGCGATATACCTGCCGCTCCCACGGGGAAGCGTCTGGCTGGTCGCCGTCTTCCCGCCCACCCGGTACCCTTCCACCGCACCGTTTCTGCCGCTGCCTTCCGCCACCACCTGCTCCAAGATGTACCGCATGGTTTCGGAGGTTTCTTCGGACACCACATGCTCCCTCACCGGATAGGTGAAGGACTGGCTGTCGCTGCCGTCCGCCGACACCGCACGCACGGCAAAATGCGGCGTGATGCGCCTGCCGCCGTTGACGATGGAGGCCGCCGTGGTGGCGAGCTGGATCGGCGTGATCTGGAAGGACTGCCCGAAAGAGATGGTCGCAAGCTCCACCGGACCGATGTTTTCCATCTTGTGCATGATTGTTCCCGCCTCGCCCGGCAGGTCGATTTCCGTCTTATCCAGAAGCCCGAACTGCCGGAAGTAAGAGTAATACCGCTCCACGCCTATGCGCAGTCCGACCGTGATAAAGACAGGATTGCAGGAGTTCATCGTTCCCTGCACGAAATCCTCCGCACCATGTCCGCCCACCTTGTGACAGCGGATCTTCCGATCTTCCACCATGATAAAACCGGGACAGTTGAAAGTATCCGTGGGCTTCACCGCTCCGGATTCCAGCCCCGCAGCCGCCGTGACGATTTTGAAGGTGGAACCCGGCTCGTAAGTGTCATTGATGCAGCCGTTTCTCCACATGGCGTTTAACAGCTCCTGCCGTTTCTTCTCGGAAAAAGCAAGCGCATCCATACCGTCCGGCAGCGTGTACGGATTGTTTAAGTCAAACTCCGGTACATCCACCATGGCAAGAATCTCCCCGTTCTGAGGATTCATCACCAGAATAGAAACCCGATCCGCTTCCTTCGTCTCCATGGTCTGTTTTGCAAGCTGGGTGGCGTAGCTCTGGATATTGATATCCAGACTGACATAGAGATCGCGGCCGCTCACCGGCTCCACCCGCTGCTCTCCCTCCTCGTCCTGCTCCACGCCCTTGGCGTCGGTCACCGTTAAGATCGTTCCCGCTTCACCCGCCAGATATTCCTCATAAACCACTTCCAGCCCTATAATGCCCTGATTATCCCCACCGGTAAACCCTAGCGCCTTGGATGCCAGCGTATCATAAGGATAATAGCGCTTGTAGTCCTCATCCACCTTGACCCCGTCAATGGCTCTCGCTCTGATGGCATCACCCACTGCCTTATCTACGTTACTCTTAATCTTCTCGATGGAGGAATACTTCTCCACCCGTTTTCTCACATACTCCTCCGACAATCCCAACTCTTTGGAGAGGACGGCGATCACTTCCTCCGCGTCCGTAATCTGGCTGTGAATCACGGAAACCGTGCAGACCGTCTTATTGTCCGCCAGAATTTTACCGTTGGCATCTATGATGCGCCCTCTGGCCGCCTTGATACTCCTTTCTCTCTCGTGCAGCTCCCTTGCCTTCATCGTATAATACTCAGACTGGAACACCATGAGATAGACCAGCCTTCCCGCCAGACCGAGAAGCGCCAGCACACACAGGAAGAACACCGTCACCGTCTTACTCCTGTGGTATGTTTTATGGTTCATACTCCCTTCCATCAAAGAGAAACCTCACAAAAAGGTATTAATATAATCTATTATCCTTTTTCTGAGGTTATTCTCACTTCGCGCTATTTAAGGTTCCCCTGTGTCTTCCCCGTCTCCCGGCGGCGGAGCGGGCGACCACACGCCCCCGGTATCTTCTCCGGCATTTTCCCCGGACTCCTCATCGGAAGACTTACCGCTGCCCACCCGGGTGCCGATCTGCGGATCATAATAGTCTCCCGTTGCCGGGTCTACCAAATAGCCGGTCTCAGGATCTACCGGGAAATCTCTCCACGCCTCATTTGGCCCTGTCGGTTCCTCCTCCGAACCTTCCGCGCCTTCCTCTCCCTCTGCAGGTCCGGCGCCCTCACCCTCTGCGGGACTGCCTTCTTCCCCTTCTTTCGGGATCGGATTGCCCTCCTCGTCCAGTTCTTCCTCCGGCTCCGCAGTCTGGGGTGTCCTGATCTGAATCTGGAGCTGCTCCAGCTCCTCCCGCTCCGTATCGCTCAGCTCCTCCGTCATAAAGATATTCATATAGGGGAGCACTTCCGTCAAAATCTTTTTCACAATTCTGGTGGCGTATTTCGCGTCGTCCTGAAAAACTACATTTGGCCTGTCCACTACCACATAAATGACCACCTGCGGGTCATCTGTGGGCGCATATCCCATAAAGGACACCACATACTCATTATTGCCACGCGGCAGCGTCTCCGCCGTCCCCGTCTTTCCGCCTATCATATAGCCCGCGGGCCTTGCCGTATGTCCTGTGCCGTTTTCCCCACTCACCACCGTGTTGCAGTATTCGATAATCGTATCGCTGGTAGACCGGGAAATGGTCTGCTTCAAAAGTCTTGGCTCGATATTTTCTATCGTAGCGCCATCCGCCGTCGTGATGCGGCTCGCCACATGGGGCGCATAGTAATAGCCGCCGTTAATCAGGGAACAGAAGCCCGTGATCATCTGAATCATGGTGGCGTTAAAGCTCTGTCCGAAGGAGTTGGTTGCAAGATCCGTCATGCCGATGTTATCCTCATGATAGATCATGCTCGCCGTCCGCGCCTCGCCTGCCAGATCGATGTTGGTTTTCAAGCCGAAGTTAAAACTGTGCTGATAGTTCACAAATTCCGTCTTGCCAAGCGCAAACGCCACATTCATCAGCACCACGTTGCAGGAACGCTCCACGCCCTGCTGCACCGTAAGCGGGCCATCCCCAAAGGTCTGATGACATGCGATGTCGTGATCGCCCACATGAAGATATCCCTCACAGTTGTAAGTCTCGTTGCCGGTGATGGCGCCGCTCTCCAGAGCCGCCGCCACCGTAAAGGGCTTGAACACGGAGCCCGGTTCGTAGGCATCCACAATGCAGAAATTTTTCCACAGCGCATTCAAGTGCTGGTACATGACCTCGTCGTTCATCCCCGCGATCGATTCCTGCGTCACATATTCCGCTACGCCGTCCGTCTTAACCCGTTTCCCGTCCTTGTCAAGAAGCGGCATCCCAATCAGATTCTCCGTATTTCTGACGTCGTTTAAGTCAAAGACCGGGTAGCTCGCCATAGCCAGCACGCTGGCGCTGTTCGGATCCATAATGACACAGCCGATATTCTCCGCGCCGTTGCCGGGTCTGGCGTTGTCTTTATACTCCTCATTAAACTCCTTGAGATATTTTTCTACAATGGCCTGAATGTTCGCGTCCAGACTGAGCTGGATGTTGTTGCCGTCCTTCGCCGCAATGGTCGTGCGCTCCAGTGTGGAATCATCATTGAGATAGCCGTATTCCCTGCCGTTCGTGCCGCTTAAAATATCATTATAATACTCCTCCAGCCCATAGGTGCCCGCATTGTCTCCTGTGGTAAACCCGACCAGATCACAGGCCAGTGAGCCGTTGGGGTACTCTCTCTTATACTCGTCCTCAAACCAGACACCCTTGATGTTGGCTCCCTGTTCCTCGTCGGCACAGAATTCCTCGAAGGCTGTTTTTTTCTCATATTCCACCCGTTTAGCCATCACATAGTAAGCGGAGTTCGGATGCTCTGCTATGTAGGCCCTCACCGGCTCAGAATCGATATCAAAGAAACGCTTCAGCGCTTTTAAGGTCGGCTCCAGATACTCCTCCTTCCGAAGCAGCAGTCTGGTGTCCAAAATGACGTTGTAAACCTTGTTGCTCACCGCCAGCACCGTGCCGTTGGAATCCACAATCTCTCCACGTTTAAAAGGTATTATCGTGGAGTCGTACTCCTGATGCGACAATACCTGTTTCTTGTACTCCTCCCCGTTGTCCCTGTTAATCAGAAACAGCCGGACACTGAGCCCCACGAAAGCCGCCAGGATAAACAAAAACAGCACCAGCAGCTTCTTCTGCATTTTTATTGTAAATTTCAGTACGGAACTTCTTCTCTTATCACCCAAACAATCACCTGCTTATTCCTGCTGCGGGATCTCCGCCATCTGCTTCACATAGTCGCTGTTTTCACTGGCGAAGGAAATAATCTGCCCTTCCTGCGCATACTGCATACCCAGCTCCTGAATCGCGATCCTTCTGATCTCCTCCAGATCCACGCTGCTTGTAATTCTGCTGTAATCCTCCTCATTGGCAACCTTTAAAGCGTTAAGTTCTCTCTCCAGTGTTGCGATATGCTTCACGCTGTTTGTGATGTCCGACTGCAGTCCGATATAATATACCAGAATGATGCCGGTGGCAATCAGAGCGGCGCCCAGAAACAGAACATAGCCGGGGCTCATGTGCTTTGCCCTCTCCCTGTTTCTTCTCACCGTGTTATTCACTTTTTTCTTCGGTCTGTCGTCAGTCCTTCTCTCCGGCTGTATATTCCTGACCGTATTACCGCGCACATAATATGCGTTTTGCCTTGTCGCTGCCATGATTTTCCATTTCCCCTCTTTATTTTGCTCTCACTGAACGTTTTCCCTCTTTTTATGTGCTCCCCGACGGCCGCATCCCTATCCCCGTGTCTGCCGCCGTTTATCTTTTCTCGAACACCCGAAGTTTCGCACTTTTCGCCCTGCTGTTTTCCTCCGTCTCCTCTTCGGTAGGAAGGATCGGCTTTTTCGTGATCACTTTCCCCTTTGCGACCTTTCCGCATACGCAGACCGGAAAATCCGGCGGGCATGTACACGGATTCTCATTTTTCCGGAATCCTGACTTTACAATCCGGTCTTCCAGCGAATGAAACGTGATCACACAGAGCCTTCCGCCCGGATTCAGAAGCGCAATCAGCCCGTCCAGAGAATCCTGCAATACTTCCAGTTCTCTGTTACATGCAATTCGTATCGCCTGAAAAGTCCGCTTGGACGGATGCCCTCCCGTGGCGCGCATTTTCGCCGGGATGGAAGCCTTTATGATCTCGTTCAGCTCTCCTGTCATCTCTAAAGGCTTGTCCTTCCTCGCCGCCACAATATGCTTCGCTATGTTCTTCGCAAATTTTTCTTCCCCGTAATCCCGCAAAATACGGGAAAGCTCATTTTCCGAATACTCGTTTACAATTTCTTTCGCGCTTAAAGTCTGTCTCCTGTCCATCCGCATGTCGAGCGGCGCGTCATATCGGTAGGAGAAACCTCTCTCCTCATTGTCGAGCTGATAGGAGGAGACGCCCAGATCAAGCACGATGCCGTCCACGCCATATACGCCGATGCCCGCCAGCGCCCCCGCCGCGTTGGCATAATTGTCGCGGATCAAAGTAACCCGCTCCCTATACGGTTCCAGCCGCTTCCCTGCCGCCGCAAGCGCATCCTCATCCTGGTCGATCCCGATCAGCCTGCCGGTTCCCGTAAGCCTGCCCGCCACCTCGTAAGCATGTCCGCCGCCGCCAAGGGTGCCGTCCAGATAGATGCCCTGCGGTTTGATGTCCAGATTTTCTATGGTTTCTTCAAGGAGCACTGAGGTGTGCTTAAATTCCATTTTGTCTGTCCTCTTAACATATATCCGAATTGCTCCATTGCTTCGCAATTCCCGCAATTCGGCATCCACTCGGAATCCGGTAAGTTACTCCGTAACTTACCGCTCCCTCTCAGATTCCTAATCCAAGCTCCGCCATGTGCTCCGCGATCTCTTCCATGTCCTCAAATGCCGCCGTATCTTCGAAGCGTTCTCTGCCCCAGATCTCAATCCTGCTGCCGACGCCGACTAACACCACGTCCTTCGCCAGTCCCGCAAATTCCCGCAGGACATTGGGAATCAGGATCCTTCCCTGTTTATCTACTTCCGCTTCCGTTGCTCCCGCCAGGAAAAAACGGACGAACTGTCTGGCCTCTTTATTCGTAATGGGCAGGGATCTGAGTTTTTCTTCAAAGCGTTGCCACTCTTCGTTGTCATACACAAACAGGCAGCCGTCCAACCCCTTGGTTACCACAAAAGCGTCTCCCAGGATTTCCCTGAATTTGGAGGGGATGATCAGCCTGCCCTTTGCATCAATTGTGTGATTGTACTCTCCCATGAACATATGCAATCACCCTGCCCGCCTGTAACACTGTACCCTATGTGGTCTGCCACGAAAAAGGAATGTTGGTTCCACTTTATACCACTTCACTCCACTTTTCACCACTTTTACATCAATTCTACCCCAATCGCAGGGATAATGCAAGGAAAAAAGGAAGAAATAATAAGAAATGATTAGGGCGAACGGCGCAATTTAGATGGGCACAATATAAGCTGTGAAAGAAAAGACGGACACAAGCGTTTCACTTTGTGTCCGTCTTTTCCACTGTAACCGTGGCTGTTGTATGCTTTTTTAAATAGAGGCGGATGAAGATGTCTGCCGCCAGCGCGCCGACAAACAGGATGCCTGCCAGCAACTGTGATACCGCTATGGTTGTGTGGGGGATGAAGAGGGTGTCGGTGCGGATGCCCTCGATCCACGCCCTGCCGAGACCATAGCCGCCAAGATATAGCAGCCACTGTTCCCCCTCGAATTTCTTGTGCTTTCGGTAAAGCATCATCACGATCAGCAGCGCCAGATTCCACAGGCTCTCGTATAGAAACGTGGGATGCACCTGAATGTAGTTTGTGCCCTCCGCCATGTGGGCGGCGATCTTCTCGGAGATATCTCCCGCCCTGACCATCTGCGTCGGCAGACGCATGGCGAGCAGGCTGTCCGTATACTCCCCGAATACTTCCCGGTTCGTAAAGTTGCCCCATCTGCCAATCACCTGTCCGAGCACCAGTCCCGGCACACAGATATCCGCAAGCTGTAAAAAACTCTGCTTTTTCCTCCGGCAATAGATCCACAGCGTCAGGAAAGCGGCAATCACCGCGCCGTAAATGGCCAGTCCGCCGTTTCGCAGATTAAAGATACCGAGCAGGTCATTCTTATATCTGTCCCAGGAAAAGACCACATAATAGACCCTCGCCCCGATGATGGAAAAGATGATCGCATAAATCGCGAAATCCCAGATCAGATCCTGATCCAGCTTTTCCAGCTTCGCCACCTTCGCCGCGAGAAGCACTCCCGCCAGCACCCCGACGGCAATAATCACACCGTAGAAGGCAATCGGAAAGCCGAAGACCGTAAACGTCTTCGGCACATTCTTGAGATAAATTCCCAGATTGGGAAAGGCAATATCCATGCTTCCCATCATATCCTGCATGTCGGACCTCCTATCTAAACGCAGCTGCCATTCATAGAATGCTGCCGCATTCTATTTCATGTCGGGCATTCGCCCTATGCCGGCAGACAAGCCAAGCGCTTTGCCTGCAAGCAGTCACGCTCTTGGCTTGTCTGCCGGCGCAGCTGCTCATTGCTGTCACACGTTAAACCGAAACAGAATCACGTCCCCGTCCTGCACCACATAGTCTTTTCCTTCCATACCGACAAGCCCTTTCTCTCTCGCCGCCGCAAGGGAGCCCTGCTCCAGAAGGTTCTTGTAGTTGACCACTTCCGCCTTGATGAAGCCCCGCTCGAAATCGGTATGTATTTTTCCCGCCGCCTGGGGCGCTTTCGTGCCAACCTTGATCGTCCACGCCCTCGTCTCGTCCTCGCCCGCCGTCAGGAAACTCATCAGCCCGAGCAGACGGTAACTCGCCCGGATCAGTTTCTGCAGCCCGGACTCTGAAAGCCCCAGATCCTCAAGGAACATCGCTGTTTCCTCCTCATCCAGTTCGGCAATCTCCTGCTCGATCTGCGCACAGATCACGAATACCTCGCTGTCATTTTCCGCCGCAAACGCTTTCACCTTCTGTACGCCGACATTGCCCGCGCCGTCGTCCGAAAGGTCGTCCTCCGCCAAGTTTGCAGCAAAGATCACCGGCTTGTAGGTGAGAAGGTTATAAGAGATAAGAAGGGCCAGTTCGTCCTCATCCTCCGTCTCAAACACCTTCGCCAGTTTTCCCTCTTCCAGATGCGCCTTGAGCCGCTCTAACAGGGCGTACTCTTTCGCCGCCGTCTTATCCATCTTGGCAACTTTTGCCGTCTTTGCCATCCTGCGCTCCAGAATCTCGATATCAGAAAAAATCAATTCCAGATTGATCGTCTCGATGTCCCGGAGCGGGTCGATAGAGCCGTCCACATGAACGATATTGGAATCCTCAAAACACCGCACCACATGGACAATCGCCTCCCCCTCACTGATCTGGCTGAAGAATTGGTTGCCCAGGCCCTCCCCCTTGGAAGCGCCCTTCACAAGCCCTGCGATGTCCACAAACTCAATGGTCGCGGGCGTCACCTTCTTGGAATGGTACATATCCCCTAGAAGCTTTAACCGCTCATCCGGCACTGTCACAATGCCGATATTCGGGTCGATGGTACAGAACGGGTAGTTGGCGGATTCCGCGCCTGCCTTTGTCAGTGAATTAAAAAGGGTGCTCTTGCCCACATTGGGGAGACCGACGATGCCGAGTTTCATGATATCTTAATCCTCCGTGTTTCTTAAGTTTTATTCTTTACAGATGTCATAATTTCTATAAAAATCGCTTTTAAAATTTATTTCTTTCTGAAAGATTCCCAGCGATTATGCTAGTATAGCATAGTAAGATCAAAAAGTAAAATTTTTCCAGCGCCCTTGCACCATACAATTTTATGTAAGCATATAATAACACATAGCGCCTTTTGCGACACGGTTCTGTTTAAATTGGCGGATGGCCTGCTAATTCCATTGATCGATGACTATTCGATATGCATCCCTGATATTTTTCATTTTTTGTACGCGGTCTCCATCATCACTTCCTTCCGCTTCCTCCATCTTGACCGTAGCATTATTTAGAACATCCCATGCGTCATTCATTCCCTCCAGATCATTTTCAACTGCTGCAGAATATATAGATTGTACAGCCCATTCCGCCGCATCTTCAAAACAGGCAGTCGCCGAATCAATTTCTTCCACTCTCAGGAAGAAATCGCCCGAATCAATTTGATATACACCTATCATCCTGCGGTTTTCCGCCGTATGGAGTGAGTGATCGGCTTCTATTCTGCAATCTATAGCATCGCTTAAAATCTTCAACGCATAATCACAGATTCTATCCATAATACTGCCATTCTCCGGCTTCCGGCTTTCGTCCAGCAAGTCAGAAAAACTTTCATACAGTACATCTGCCAACAATACATTCGTCTCATAGTTTTTGGGAAGCACTTTCTCCGTTATACCCACGGCCTTACTTTTCAAATATCTTAAAATGAGCTCTGCCATGATATCTGGCCGCTCTTCCCGAGAAATCTCCCTATCCGTCATGCTGCAGTACTGCTCCAGTTTTTCTATAAACAAATCATCTTCCAGGATATATTGCTGTACCTGATATACCACTTGATCCCCCGCTGGACTGAATGCCTTCCTGCTTTCCTCCATACCTGCCGCTGTCTGACTTTCACTATCTTCATTGACCGATCCCCATACCTTAACGCCGGCCAAACCAAAGATAATCAGTATGATTACCGTACTGCTGACCCCAAGAAAACACGCCAGCTTCTTTTCACCTTTCGAGGAAAGAACCGCTGTAGCAATAGTCAGAGCCGATTCCATACCTATCAATACGACATTCGCCATACCATCGGCAACGAAATTGAGATATACACTGCTTTTTCCAATACTTTTCGACCAAACGTACAAACACACCGCGCAGAAAATATCCAGTCCCACTCCGATTGCAATTGGTATCATCCAGCGCAGGCTTTTTTGTTTCCGCTTTTTCCTTTGGTCTTTTCTTCCTCTTTTCTCTTTCTGAACGGTTTCTTCGATTTTTTCGTTTTGCTGAGCTTTCCCGGCAAAACTTTGATTCTTATTCTGTTCTGCCATGTCTCTCATGCAAAAAGCCTGCACCGCATAAACCGTTACTGTTTATTGCGCACAGGCTGTTTTCTCCTCATTCCCATTCTTAAGTTCCTATACTCTTTACCGTGCGTTAACTTTGTAATATCATGTCTGTATTATTCTCTCTCATCGTTTGAAATGATTTGTGCCATAAATGCACTCAGCGCTTTATTACCCGCCATATATCGCATAAACCAGTCGTTTATGCTCTGCTTATCCAAATGTTCGACTTTTCCAAGTATGTAACTTATTTTGAGATAAAGCTTATCTCCCTCAAGGACATCCACCTGCTCTGCCATACTTTCTTCTGACCGTCGGTATACCTTAACGATATCAGCCAACTGACCAAATATATGCATTAGGTTTTCCTCGTCATTTCCCGCTTCCAAAATCGGTATAAACGCTTCATATTGCTCCATGAACCGGGCTACGCGCGCCCGCAGAATGCTATTTTGCAGCATTTGCAGCACGATAATGCTGTAATTATCATAATCATACAATAATAGTTTTTCGATTCCTATGATAAAGTCATCTACCAGCCTCTCCCCTTCACTATTTTCTATTTCCCGGCATTCGATTCGCGCAATCAGCGCATCATCCAGTTCGATTTCCCAGTCGTCTTCATACAGATTTTTAAATTCTTCCAGCAGATCTTTCAGTCTCTGCTTTAACTGCAGCACTTCATGCTGTAGAATTTTCGCGCTTTCCTGCGTGGCCTGATCTCGATTACAGCTCTCCAGGTATTTTTTGCATAATTCCGTCAAATAATAATATCTAAATTTTCCCTCGCTCTCACTGTCTAACAACTTATATTCAAATTCGTCAAATTTCACCAGTCTATTGGAAAGCGATGCTACAGAAGTTCTTATTGCAAGGGCCAGTTCCCCGTGATTAAGTTTCTTATTCCCTGCTAGTGCCCTAATCACATCCATTCTGCTTTTGGTAAGAAAAGCTGATATTTTTTGTTTGCATACTTCATCCAATGTTTCCTGATATATGTCCTCTTCTGCCAGCACTTCAGTTCACCTGCCTTTCCACCTTTCATATCTACATACTACATCATGTATTCATACAAGTCAATATCATTTCACTATTATGTATCAACCGATTTTTTCACTTCACTTTATGCCAATGCATTATTTTCTAATTCATATAATCCATTCACTTCATTTCATCCTGATGATATCTACACACAAAAAAAGCAGGAGACGCGCTTTACATGTGCTTCCTGCTTTATCTATTTCTCAACAAATTGCTTTCCTCTACCGGTTTCCCGCCTCTCACAGTCCATATTTCACTGAGATCTGCCGTAACGCAATAATCTGTATAAAAGAACCTAAAAAGGCATTGCCCCCATGCATCATTCATAGTAGACTGCTCAAGCGTTAAACACCAGATTCTGGACGGGCCGACAAATGTTGTATTGGGACGACTTCCAAAAACCGTCTCTATGCACTATGATGTTTACAGCGACCGCATTTTAATAACGCTTGTTTTCTTTCACTTCCCGGTACAAAACCATATAATTCTCATACCGCACCTGACTGATCTTCCCTGCCTCCACGGCTTCTTTCACGCTGCACTCCGGCTCGCTGATATGGGCGCAGCCACGGAATTTACAAAGCGGCTCATACGCCCGGAACTCCGGATAATACCCGCCAAGCTCCTCCTTTGTGATCTGCGGCAGTTCCAGAGAGGTAAAACCGGGCGTATCCATCAGATAAGTGCCGTCCCCCAGCGCAATGATTTCCGAATGTCTGGTGGTGTGCCTGCCCCGCTTGATCTTCTCGCTGATCTCCCCCGTCTCCATCTGTGTTCCGGGAGATAACTGATTGATCAGGGAGGACTTGCCGACACCGCTCGGTCCTGCCAGCGCGGTGGTCTTTCCCGCCAGCAGCTCACGCACCTGATCCAGCCCCCTGTTTTCCAGAACGCTTATAAATAACACCTGATATCCGCATGTCTCATACGATTTGCGGAGCGTCTCCTTCTCTTCCGGGGACGCGATATCTTCTTTGTTAAAGCAGATGATTGTCGGGAGCTTCTGCTGCTCCATACGGATCAGGAAGCGATCCAGCAGGTTAAAGTTCGGATTCGGCTTCACAATCGCAAAGAGAATCAGCGCCTGATCCACATTGGCTACCGCCGGTCTTAGAAGCGTGCTTTTCCGCGGCAGGATCTCCCGGATATTTCCGAGCATCTCCGCTTCATCCAGCACGTCCACCCCGACGTCATCCCCGACCAGAGGCTTGATTCCCTCTTTTCTGAATATTCCTTTCGCCTTGCACTCGTAGACACCGCGCCCCTCCACATGCACATAGTAGAACCCGGCGATCCCTTTCATAATCTTGCCAGTCATATACTCCAATCCATGCGGAGAATGCCGCTTTTCAGGCATTCTCCCGCGCGAAACATAGTGCTTCTTGGCGTCCCGTCCAATGGCGGGACATCTTTAGAAGCACTTTTCGCGCTATTCTTCTACAAAGTTAACCTTTCGCTCCACCGTCTTTGTCTCCGTCCCTCCGCCCTCGGTCGTCGTCTCCCCGGTCTCGGGATCGGTGATCGTGGTGGGCTCCGTCTGCACCGCAAAGCTATAGCGGATCGTGCCCGTAGCTGACTTGATTCCCGTATAGTTAACCCCCACAGGAAAAGTGGTCGTCTGTGTATTTAAAAGCTGTGTGCCGTCATCCGCGGTGAGCGTCACCGTCACATGCATACCGTTCTGGTAAGACGGCTCTTCCGTTGGCGCGGTAATCCCCTCGGAATACTTGTAAGTTATCTGGGTCGGCCCTGTGCTGATCCGCAGATCCACGGGTGTCCCCTTATCCACGTAGGAGCCGACTGAATAGCTCTGATAGCACACCTTGCCCGTAAGGGACGCATCCTCATGGGTCGTCTGCGTCACATTGCCAACGGTAAGGCCGCTCTCCGTCAGACTGACCGTCGCATCCATTTCCTCCATGCCCATCACGTCGGGCACTCTCACTTTATTATCCTCCGCCCCCTGACTGACGCGGATGGTAATGCTGGAGCCGGCGGATGCCGTGGTGCCCGCCTCCGGTGATTGGGAAATCACAATCCCCTTCTCCACCTGCGGATCGTAGCTCTCCACCACGTTTACCACAAATCCCTCCTTCTCCAGAAGGGAAGTCGCCTCCGTCTGGGATTTACCCGCCGCGTCCGGAACCTGCACGCCCTCCGCAGCCTCCGCCACCGTGAGCACAATCGTCGTTCCTTTATTTATCATCAACCCGTCCTGTACGCTTGCGAGAAGCACCGTTCCCGCATCGTAAGAGCTGTTCTCCTCATATTTGATTTCAGGCGTCAGTTCCAGCTCGAGCAGCTCGCGCTTGGCTTCATCCACGTGCATACCGACCACGCGGATCATCTCCACCTGCTCCGCAGCCTGTTCCTGCTCCTCTCCGGCATTTCCCCCTCCGAAGCTGAAAACACCCATCGTCCGCCCCACCAAAAAGATCAGAATACAGCCGATCAGCAGGGCTGCCACCACCGCCAAAATGGTCGTAATCTTCTCCATCTTGGGGTCGTAATCCTCCTCGTCGTCGTCCCAGTCCTCGTCCTCATCGTCTTCATAAGAGCGCGCGCGTTCTCTGTCCCTTACATCCTTCTTTAAACGCATAGCCTCATCCATGGAATCCCGGCTCTCAGACTGGCGTTTGATCTGCACCATATCTCTGTCGGTAATCATACGGGTGGAAGCCTCCTCGTCAGGGTCGGCAACCT
>ERZ779633.117-NODE-117-length-33138-cov-9.844180_pt1 | contig 33138 bp, 28 predicted proteins | sample MGYA00514195_ERZ779633 | MGnify/ENA primary metagenome ERZ779633 (study PRJEB29562, sample SAMEA4376707) | mouse gut metagenome | isolation source: Cecum | study: EMG produced TPA metagenomics assembly of the A DSS colitis mouse model was used to assess the...
ACTTGGTGGCGGCCTGCTGGCTCACCATGGCGGCTACGCCGGAGGGGGCCCAGGGACAGGTGACCTTCCAGGTGGCGTTTTTCTTGCCGCCGCAGGAGGCGAGCAGCCCTATGCACATGGCTCCAACAAGGGCAAGGCTGAGAATCTTCTTTTTCATGATCATTCTCCTTTTCCATTTTGTATCAAATGCGGGTCATGTCGCTTTATCCCGCATCTGTGGTATCCTCAATCTAGCACAACCAACAGCCCGATTCAACATCTTTCCTTCAAATATGTATAAAGTTGTATGCTCTTTGTTCGAATTACAAAAACCTGTCTGGAAACCTCGCGTTTTTCATGTGTTTTAAACAAATGATTGGGCAGGAAGTGTGGGATGCTTATCCGTAGAACGAACTGTGCCAACCGGATGTGAAAACAGTAGCAGTATGCTGGGTCACTAAAACGCGCAGATACGAGCGCGCTTTGTTGTGAGGAGTGTATCTGCGGTTGAAATAGAGCCAAGGTCTCACGACCTTGGCTCTATCATTGTCTTACCTCTCTTCACAGTCAAAAACCAGATCATACTTTTCCACGTCGATCACTGCGGAGCCGCCCGCCTCGAAGGTGATGGCGTCGGCGGACTGCCGGGTGTAGATCACTGCACTGGCCGCCTGTTCGCCGTCATTGACGAAGACCTCCACGCTGAACCGGTCCAGAATAATCCTCAGCTTAATCTCCCCACCCCGGGGCCGCACCAGGAAGGAGCGGGTGTGGACGATGTCATGGGGCAGGCCGCTGCGGATGCGGTCCAGCTTGAGGGTGCCCTGGTCGGGGCGGTAACGGATGATGGTCTCGTGCTCCCCGTCCTTGGCCACCCGGATACGGAACCAGCGGTAGAGGTCGGGCCCGGTGGGACGGACGGTAACGGTCATGTCCAGCACCCGGCCCCGGACGCCGGGCAGGTTGATCTCCCCGCAGACGGGGATATTTTGATGGACCACCCGAGCTCCCCTGTAGTGCTCCAGCTCCCGGACCGGGTTTTGAATCAGCCGCCCGTTTTTCACCGTCAGCTCCCGGGGCAGGGTCATCTGGCCAAACCACCGGCAGTTGCAGGGTTTGGCCTTGGCGGTGTCCCAGTTCTGCATCCAGGCGATCATAATCCGCCGCCCGTCGGGGGATTCCAGCGTCTGGGGGGCGTAGAAGTCCAGCCCGTAGTCGATGGCCTGGGCTCTCTGCCGGGTGAAGCCCCTGTCCGGGCCGTACTCCCCGATGAGGCAGAGGGTGCCGTTGCCGGCGTGGAACTCCAGGCCCACCGGGGACATCTCCTGGGGGCTGGTGATGAGCACCTGCCTGCCGTCCAGGGGGAAGAAGTCGGGACACTCCCACATCTTGCCGTACTGATTGCAGCACCGGTCCAGGGTGCGGACAAATTCCCATTTCAGGCCGTCGGTGCTCCGGTACATCAGGATTGCCCCGCTGCCGTCGGCGGTGCGGTTGCCCACCACGGCGTAAAAGGTTCCGTCCGGGTCCCGCCACACCTTGGGGTCCCGGAAGTCGATGGTACTGCCTCCCTGGGGCAGGTCCTTGCCGTCCAGAATGGGGTTATCCCCCCATTTTTCGTAGTTCACCCCGTCCCCGACGGCCACGCACTGGGTCTGGATGTCCTGGAGATAGCCGTCGGCGTTGTGGCCCCGCCGCACGCCGGTGTACAGGAGAAGCTGCCGCCCGTCGGGCAGCTCCACCGCCCCGCCGGAGAAGCAGCCCGCGCTGTCGTAGTCCTGATCCGGAGCCAGGGCGGCGGGCAGCCGCTCCCAGTGGAGGAAGTCCCGGGTTTTCAGGTGCCCCCAGTGCATGGGGCCCCACTCGTTGGAGTAGGGGTGGTACTGGTAGAACAGGTGGCACTCCCCCCGGTAGAAGGAGAAGCCGTTGGGGTCGTTCATCCAGCCGATGGTGGGGGTGGCGTGGAAGGCGGGGCGCTCGCTGTCCGGGATGTGGGGGCCGTACTGGGCCTCGAACTCCCGGGCTTTTTGCAATGTTTCACTGGTCATGGGGGCACCTCCGAAATTGTGTTGTAGGGGCCGCCGCCCTCGGCGGCCCGCATATTGCGCACGCATATTTTATAGACGGGCCGCCCAGGGGGGCGGCCCCTACATTTTTGGTTACTCCGCCGCGGAGTAGCGGTCGTAGGCGTCCTGGTAGACCTGAATCAGGTCGTCCATGCCGCACTTCTTGGACAGGTAGGTCTTATACTCCTCCCACTCCTGGTCGGTGGGTCCGCCGTCCCGGAGCCAGAGGCCCTCCCGCTCCTTCACGGCCGTCTCGAAATCGGTCTTGTGCCAGTCGATGGTCTCCATCTCCATGCCGGTGAAGACGCAGTCCACGGGGTAGAAGGTGGTGTCCTTCACATAGGGCATCCAGAACTGATCCAGGTCGGTGAGCCGCTCGATGGCCCGGTCCTCCATGTAGAACACGTCACTGTAGTACTCGGCCAGAATCAGCTTGGGGCCGTAGACCTCGTAGAGGTTGCGCACCTCGCCGGCGCTGCGGTTGTACTGGGAACGGGCCTCGTCCTCGGTGATGGCCAGCCACATGCCCTTGTCGTCCTGGCCGGTGAAGAACACGCCGATGGGGCCGTATTGCAGCTGTATGACGGTCTCGCCGTCGTACCACTGGTCAAAGAATTTCAGCAGGTTGATGGGGCTCTTGCACTTGTTGGTGATGCACAGGTCGCCGGACTTGATGGGGGAGCCGGGGCGGATGGTGACGCCGCAGACGCCCTCATACTCCGTCCCCTTGGGCCCGGTGAGGGGCGGCAGGAAGACGTAGTCCTTGGCGTAGTCCCCCATCAGCTCCTCGATGTACCACCACACGGACACCCCCACATAGCCCTGCTGGCACTTGGCGATGAGCTGGCTGTCGCTCTGGGAGAACATCTCCACGTCCATCAAGCCCTCCGCGTACCAGTCATGGAAGTAGGTCAGGCAGTCCCGGTAGGCGTCGCTGGCGCAGACAAATTCCACCTTGCCGTCGCTTCTCAGATGGATGTCGTTGATGACATCGTTGGGCCAGTTGGTGAAGCCGAAGCCGGAGTAGAAGATATTCTGACCCCAGCACCACTCGTCAAAGCCGGTGGTCATAGGAATGGTGGAGCCGGGGGCGTTGCCGTAATATTTGGCGGACATGTCGTTGTCCTGGAAGGCCTTGAGCACGTCGTGGAGCTCGTCCAGAGAGGTGGGCACCTCCAGCCCCAGGTCGTCCAGCCAGGCCTTGTTAATCATGCTGTACTGGGGGACGGAGAAGATGGAGAACGCCTCGTCCATAGGGGCGCCGATGCCGGCGGTGGTCATCTGCTCCCCCGAGGGCAGGCCGTAGATCTTGCCGTCCTCCTGGGTGATGGCCGCCCGGATCTCCGGGTGCTCCTCCAGGATGGCGCACAGGTTGGGCATGATGTCCGGGGTGAGGTAGGGGGTCATGTCCAAAAAGGTGCCGTCGTCCCCGTACCGGGCCAGGTCGTAGTTGGAGAAGCCCACCCCCATAAAGGCGTCGGGGTACTGGCCGCCGGTGATGCGGATGTTCACCTGCTCGGCCAGGGAGTCGGACATGGTCTCCCAGTTGATTTTGACGCCGGCGCTGGCCTGGAGGGCGTCCAGCACCTCGTGACCGTCATAGCCTCTGGACAGGGCGGACATGCCGCCCATGATATCGAACTCGGTCTGTTCCGTGTTGGGGTTGACCGTACCGTCGTTCACGTTGACCACCAGTCCCCCGCCGCAGCCGGACAGGAGGGACAGGGACAGGGCCGCAGACAGCGCGGCGGCAAACAGCTTCTTTTTCATCGAACTTCCTCCTCTCTCAGCCCTTGACGGCCCCGGCCATAAAGCCCTTCTCGAAGTGCTTCTGGACGAAGGGGTAGATGACCAGCATGGGCACCGCCGCCACAATCATGGAGCAGAACTTCAGCAGCTCGGTGAGCTTGTTCAGCTCGGCGTAGCCGCCGGAGATGGTGGCCGCCTGAGAGGCGGAGGCGGAGCTCTTAATCAGGATGTTCCGCATGACCAGGGGCAGGGGGGTGCCCTTGCCGCCCAGATAGATCAGGGCGGTGAACCAATCGTTCCAGTAGGCCACCATGGAGAACACCACCATCACCGCCATGATGGGCATGGACAGGGGAATCACCACGGAGAAGAAGGTGCGCAGCTTGGAGCAGCCGTCAATCTCACTGGCCTCGATGAGGTCGTGGGGGATGGAGTTCTGGAAATAGTTACGGACGATAATCATATTGCCCACCGCCACCCCGCCGGGGAGGAACAGGGACCACATGCTGCCCGTCAGGCCGGTGGATTTCACCACCAGGTAGGTGGGGACCAGTCCGCCGCCGAAGTACATGGTAATCAGGAAGAAGATACTCAGCGCCTTGCGCCCCGGCAGGTCCTTCTGGGCCAGGGGATAGGCGGTGATGTACAGCATGACCACCGAGAAGATGGTGCCGATAACGGTATATTTCACCGAGTTGAGGAAGCCGGAGACGATGTTCTTCTCCGCGAACACCGCCTTGTAGCCGTCCAGGGTGAAGCCGCTGGGCAGCAGGAAGGTTTTTCCCGCATATACCTCATAGGGGTCGGAGAAGGAGGCCACCAGCACATAGTACAGCGGGTAGGCCACGATCACAAGGACCACCGCGCAGATAGCCACCAGAATGATGTCGCTGGTCCGCTCGGACATGCCGGTGGACAGAGATTTTTCCTTTGTCATAATTTCCGCCCCCTTTACACAAATTCCACGTCCGAGGCTCTGGACGCGATCTTGTTGACGACGAGCAGCAGAATAATGTTCACCGCCGTGTTGAACAGGCCCACCGCCGTGGAGTAGCTGTACTTGGCGCTCTCAATGCCCTGCTGGTACACATAGACGGCGATCACATCGCTGGTGGCCTTGTTCAGGTCGGTCTGGAGCAGCCAGACCTTCTCAAACCCCACGTTCATCAGGCCACCGGCGGCCATAATCAGGTTCAGGATGGCCATGGGCAGCAGCTCGGGGATGTCGATGCTGCGGATTCGCTGAAACACCGACGCGCCGTCGATCTTGGCCGCCTCATAGAGGCCGGGGTCCACGTTGGCCAGGGTGGCCAGGTAGATGATACAGCCCCAGCCGGCGTCCTGCCAGATGCCTGAGGCGATGTAGATGGTGCGGAAGGCGGAGGACTGGGTCAAAAAGTCGATTTGGGTGCCCAGAATCAGGTTGAGCAGTCCCCCCGAGGGGCTGAGGAAGATGCGGATCATACCGCAGATGACCATAACGGAGATGAAGTGGGGGGCGTAGAGCACCGTCTGCACCACCCGTTTGAATTTGTGAAACCGGAGCTGGTTGATAATCAGGGACAGGATGATGGGGATGGGGAAGCTCCACAGCAGGCTGTACAGGCTGATGAGCACCGTGTTCTTAATCATCCGCCAGCAGGTGGGGGAGCTGAAAAAGCGCTGGAACCAGTACCAGCCCACCCACTCGCTGCCCAGATAGCCCCGGCTGGCCTTGAAGTCCCGGAAGGCGATCTGGATGCCGTACATGGGGATGTACTTGTAAATAACTGTGAGCACCACGGGGATCAGCAGCAGCGCGTACAGCTGCCAGTTGTCCATGATCCTCTGACCCAGGCTCTTGCCCGGCCGGGCAAGGGCGGCGGAACCCGCCGCCGAGATGCGTACGCCAGTTTTCATATGCGTCACTCCCTATTTCTTTCCTTGTTGCAGTTTTCGATATGAAACGTTACATATTCGTTGCGTTTATGATAGTCCCACATATTATCCCTTGTCAACCACTTTTTTTCACTTCAAAAAAGATTCTTCCCTTTTTCACAAAACCGGGCGTTTGATTTTGTGCAGTTGGACGATTTACTGGAAATTTCCTCAAAGTACTTGCAAAATAACGTTTCACGTCTATAATGAAATCATCGGTGAAACATTTCACGATTTGAGAGGTGAACTCCATGAAACAGCGCGACAGCGCCCCCACCATGAAGGACGTGGCCCGGGAGGCCGGGGTGGCTCTGGGCACCGTGTCTAAGGTGTTCAACGACATCCCCGTGGGGGAGGATTACCGGAAGCGGGTGGAGGAGGCCGCCCGGCGGCTGGGCTATCAGGTGAACAGCTACGCCCGGGGGCTGAAAACCAACCGGACCTGCTCGGTGGCCCTGATTCTGCCCGACATCACCCACCCCTTCTTCTCCGCCCTGGCTCAGGGGGTGTGCTCCGCCCTGGCCGCCCGGGGCTACCGGACCATCCTGTCCATCACCGCCTACGACCCCGAGGCCGAGCAAAAATGTATCCAGATGGTCCGGCAGAACAAGGTGGACGGCATCATCGGCCTGACCTACAACCCGGAGCTGGACATCGACCCCCGGCTGCCCTATGTGAGCATCGACCGCTATTTCAGCCCCAGCGTCCCCTGCGTGGCCTCGGACAACTTCGGTGGGGGCCAGCTGGCGGCGGAGAAGCTGCTGGAGCTGGGGTGTACGCGGCCCCTGTTCCTGCGCATCGGCTCCAGGGTCCCCGGCGAGTCGGACAAGCGGGGAGACGGCTTTGAATCGGTGTTCCGTCAGCGGGGGATGGTGTGCGCCGCCTTGCGGCTCAACGACGAGGACGGGCTGGAGCCCATCCGGGACTTTCTGGCCGGGCACATGGGCGGGGGGCGGCTGGATTTCGACGGCATCTTCTGCGTCAACGACGCCCTGGCGGTCCGCGTCCGGAACTTTTTGACGGCGCTGGGCCTGCGGGTGCCGGAGGACGTGCAGCTCATCGGCTTTGACGGCCTGCGCCACTTTGCCACCGGGGACTTTTACTGCTCCACCATCGTCCAGCCCGTGGGCCGGCTGGCGGAGACCGGCGTGGACATGCTCCTCCGGGAGGACCGGAGCAACCTGCCCAGCCTGGTCTGCCTGCCCGTTACCTACGCCCCCGGCGGCACCACAAAGGAGTAAAACCCCCTCCGTCACGGCCTGCGGCCGCGCCACCTCCCTCTGACGGGGGGAGGCAAAAAGGAAAGGATTTATAATGGCAAGCGAGTATTTGAAGTGGAAATACCGGAACGTCCGGCCCGACCGGCCGGTGGAGCGGACAAAAAAGCAGCGCCGCCAAACCTGGTGGCACTACCACAAGTGGCATGTGATTCTCGGCGTGGCGGCGTTGTGTATGATCGGTAATCTGGTCTGGCACGCCGTCACTCAGGTCCGCCCCGACTACCAGATTGCCTATGTGGCCTCCGCTCCCCTGTCAGAGGAGGAGGCCGCCGCCTGGGAAAGCCGCCTGTCCGCCCTGGGGGCCGACTGCAACGGGGACGGCAAAATCCTGGTCCGGCTCAACCAGTATCTCTCGGTTCAGGAGGACGCCATGTATACCGCCGCCGGCAGCGTCAAGCTGATGGCCGACCTGGACTCCTGCGAGAGCTATTTCTTCCTGTTGGGGGACCCGGAGGGCTTTCAGGAGGGCTATGAGGTGCTCCGGGAGGACTGGTTCCCGGTGGAAAACGGGCTGTATCTGGCCCGGCGGACCTTCTGGGAGGACCGGACCCCAAAGCATATGGCGGACTGCGACGCGCTGTGGGCGCGGTTGTTAGAGGAGGCGGCGTAAATGAAAAAGCTGTTTGGTCTATGTCTGTGCATGGCGCTGTTTCTCAGCGGATGCGGCAAGGCCGCGCCGCCCAAGGCTGCGGACGGCTCGGCCTGGAGCGAGGACTGGGTCACGCTGGGAAGCGTCATGGGCGTGGACACTCCGGAGGGACTGACTGCCCGGGAAAACAGCGATGTCCTGTCTGCAAAGGGAATGTATTACGCCTCCTGGTCGGCCGGCGAGGCGGTCCCCTATGTCAACGAGGACGGGGAGGAGGCCCAGTTATACGACGCGCAGGTTTATCATCTTCTGGCGGCAGGATATGACTCCACCCAAAAAGCGGAAGAAACAGCGGCGGAGTGGTTGGATATGGCCTATGCGCAGTATGCGGTGGACGCGGAAGCCGTGGAGACCTGCAATGGCCAGGAATTGACCGTCATTACCTATACTTACATGTCAGAGAGCAACCCCTACAGCCGGGGCGCTTCCGCCTTCGGGACCTACGGGAACTACGCCCTCAGCGTGGAGCTGTCCTGCCGGGAGAGCTTCGACGGCGATGCCCTGGAGATTTTGGAAAACTTTTTGGAGCACTGTCACTACGCGGCATAAAGCAAGCAAATATGTGGGACCCGCCGCCCTCGGCGGGCCATTTTCAAGATGACCCGGCCAGGGGGCCGGGTCCCACAGAAGATGGGAGGAATAGATGTGGGACTGCTGTTTGCGGAGGACCCGCACTTTAACGAGAACGAGCGTCAAACCGGCTTTTACCGCTACCGGCAGCTCCTGTCCGCCCGGTTTGGCCGGTGGTGGAAGACCAATCTGTTCACCCTGGCGGGCTTTGCGCCCCTGGCGGCGGGGATATTTACCGCCGTGGCTTCCTCCAGCGTGCTGGTGCTGCTGCCCGTCTCCCTTCTGGGCGGAGCCATCGCCGGGCCTTTCCTGGCCGGGATGTACGACGCCGTCCTCCGGGGTCTGCGGGACGACCCCCGGCCCTGGTGGGACGGCTGCCGGCAATCCTGGAAGCAGAACTGGAAAGGCAGCCTGATCCCCGGCGCTCTGCTGGGCCTGGCCGCGGGAGTGTACACCTTTATGGCCATGCTGTTCTGGTGGGCGGAGCGGTCCCCTTCCCTTGGGACGGTGGCGCTGTACCTGTTTTCCCTGCTGGTGGTGCTGATGGTCAATACCCTCTACTGGCCCCAGCTGGTGCTGTTCCGGCAGAAGGCGTCCGTCCGTCTGCGCAACTGCCTGCTGTTCTGTGTAAAATACCTCTGGCGTGTGCTGGGCGTGGGGATGTTGCAGCTGGTTTACTTGGCAGTGTTCGTGCTGTTCGCCCCCTGGACGCTTCTCCTGCTGCCGGTCCTCGGGGTATGGTATATCCTGTTTCTCTCGCAGTTTTTCATCTATGAGCAGATGGAGGAAGCGTTCCAAATGGAGGAACAGTTCAAATCCGTTCAATAGCGGATAACTTTCAGGAGGTCACAGGCGGGATTGACAAAGCGATGATGCCGCTCAGGGTGTTCGGGGGCTGGAGGCGGCGGGACGGCCGGCGGTTTGCACTGCCATTTGTGAAAGTTCCACAATTATCTTGACATTTTTTGTGATCGGATTATAATATAGGAGTAGTTCCCCGGTTGTTTAAGATGTTCAAATTCAGAAAAGGAGTCCTAGCTATGAAAAAGATCCTTGCACTTGCACTGGCCATGTCCATGGCCTTGTCCCTGACTGCCTGCGGCGGCGGAAACAAAGCACCTGCCGCCTCCAGCAATCCCCCCGCCGCCAGCAGCGGCGCCCCCGCCCAGTCCGCCCCCGCAGGGGTGGAGGCCGACTACGACTACACCATCCGTATCTACTCCAACTCCAACTCCACCGAGCGCACCACCTGGCTCATCAACGAGGCCAAGGAGGCCGGCTTCAACATCTCCATCGACGACAACTCCGTCATTTCCGGCGACACCGCCGCCATCCAGGCCGCCAACGAGAACAAGGACGGCGACCTGATCTTCGGCCTGAACGAGACCCGCTGGAGCCAGCTGGTGGACGGCACCTATGAGAACCTGAAGATTATGGACTGGACCCCCTCCTGGTCCGGTGATGTGGGCGAGTACGTCTACCCCGGCAAGGCCTACGGCCTGGTCATCCAGAACGTGCTGATGCTCTACCGCAACGACGAGCTGGGCACCAACGGCGCCGAGCTCCACTTCGACCACTGGGCCGACATTGTGGATTGCGGCTACTCCTGGTACCGCCAGAACAAGGTGGGCGGCACCACCAACGCCAACATCAACTCCGCCATGCTCTACGCCTTTGTGGACCCCGCATCCCCCGCCGGCGGCATCTCCGTGGACGGCTGGAAGACCCTGTGGAAGTACTGCGCCGAGGGCAAGAGCGGCGGCGACGACTACAAGTACGGCTTTGACCCCCTGAACAAGGGCGACGTGCAGGTGTCCACCTTCTACTCCTCCTCCCTCTACGGCAAGATCGACGCCGCGGGCGAGAGCTCCGAGAAGCCCCTGAAGGGCACCATGGAGCCTGAGAACTGGGCCCTGGTGGACATCAAGGATGGCACCTACTACATCGCCGAGTACATCGGCATCCTGGACAAGGCCGGCCGTACCCCCGAGCAGACCGCCGCTGTGGAGGAGTTCGCCGAGTGGTTCGGTTCCGCCGAGATTCAGGCTGCCTGGGGCGAAGAGTTCGACTCCTACCCCTGCAACACCCAGGCCGCCACGATGCTCTACCCCGACGGCATCCCCCCCATCTATGAGCTGAAGAACTTTGCCCTGTCCAAGGTGGACGGCGACACCACCTACGCCGAGTATGTGGCCGCCCACTCCAGCGACTGGACCAACATCATGACCAATCTGGGCTTCTACTGGGCCGATACCAGCAGCCCCGCTCCCACCCCCGACTGGGACAATCTGGACTGGGCCACCCTGACCCAGACTGCCGGCTGATTTGAATTACTTATCCGTGGCGGGCCGGTCTTCCCGGCCCGCCACCGCCTTTTAAATCTAATAAAGAGAGGGAGCGCCGCTTATGATCCGCCTGAACGACATCGCCGTCAAATTTGGCGACTTCACCGCCCTGCACGACATCAACGTCCATGTGAAGGAGGGGGAGTTCTTCACCTTCCTGGGGCCCTCCGGCTGCGGCAAGACCACCACCCTGCGCACCATCACAGGCTTTATTGAGCCGGTATCCGGGAGCGTGGTGGTGAAAGACAAGGATATCACCCACGTCCCCATTGAGGAGCGCAACATCGGCATTGTTTTCCAGTCCTACGCCCTGTTCCCCACCATGACGGTGTATGACAATATCGCCTTCGGCCTGAAGCTGAAAAAGCTGAAAAAGGCGGAAGTCGCCCGGAAGGTAAACGACATCGCCAAAAAGGTGGACCTGAGCGAGGAGCAGCTGAAAAAAGCGGTGAGCCAGCTGTCCGGCGGCCAGCAGCAGCGGGTGGCCATTGCCCGGGCCTTGGTCACCGAGCCGGCCATCATCTGCATGGACGAACCTCTGTCCAATCTGGACGCCAAGCTCCGCGTCCAGCTGCGCAACGAGCTCAAGCAGATGCAGAAGGACTTTGGCATCACCACCATCTACGTCACCCACGACCAGGAGGAGGCTCTCACCCTCTCCGACCACATCGCCGTGTTCAACAAGGGGGTCATTGAGCAGATCGGCACCCCCAACGAGGTTTACAACCACTCGGCCACCGAGTTTGTGTGCAACTTCATCGGTGACATTAACCTCCTCCAGGCTGAGGCGGTGTCGGCCCTGAACAGGGCCGGCGGCCGGGTGGACCCGGCCGCCCACAACTACATTCGCCTGGAGCGCATCCACGTCAATGTGGACCCCAAGCCGGGCAGCGTGGCCCTGGAGGGCGTTGTGGACAGCCGGGAGTACTACGGGCTGTACATCAAGTACTACATCCGCGCCGCCGGGCAGATCATCAAGGTCATCGAGAAAAACGACGGCGTGAACATCTACGAGGTGGGCCAAGCCGTTCAGGTGGTCATGGACCCCAGGGACGTGATGGCCTACCCCGCAGAGTAAAGGGGGCGGGACTATGACCAAAAACCGCTCTGTCCAAATGGGACCGGCCCTGCTGGTCAAGCTCTTCGGCATCGCCTTCTTCGCCTACCTGTTTCTGGGCTTTATGCTGCTGCCCTGCCTAAACACCCTGGCCAGCATCTTCACCACCCAGAACGCCTCGGGGGAGACCGACCCCCTGGCCGTCATCCGCTTCTTCTTCGCCGGCAATATGGGCTCCTTCGTGTGGAACTCCCTGAAGCTGGCCGTCTGCCTGGTGATTACCGTCAATGTGGTGGGCGTGTCCATTGTGCTGCTCACCGAGTACTTCGACATCAAGGGGGCCAAAATCCTCCGCCTGGGCTATATGACCACCCTGATTTACTCCGGCGTGGCCCTGGTCACCGGCTACCTGTTCCTCTACGACAGCAACGGCATCATCACAACCCTGCTGGTGAACGCCTTTCCGGGGATGAATCCCAACTGGTTTTCCGGATTTAACGCGGTGCTGTTCACCATGACCTTCGCCTGCACCAGCAATCACGCCCTGTTTCTCCGCAACGCCATCCGGGGCATCGACTACAATACGGTGGAGGCTGCCCGGAACATGGGGGCCCGGCCCTTCAAGGTGCTGTGGAAGGTGGTCTTCCCCACTCTGGTACCCACCATGTTCTCCCTGACGGTGATGACCTTCATCACCGGCCTGTGCGCCATGTCCGCTCCCACTCTGCTGGGCTACGACTCCATCAACCCGGAGATCGTCCGTCTGGCCGGCTCCTCCACGGCGGACGAGGCCTTCCCCCAGGCCCGGGCGGCCCTGCTGTCCATCATCCTGGCCATGTTCACCATCGTCCTGCTGACGGTGCTGTCCTCCTACGAGCGGAAGGGGCACTATCTGTCCGTCTCCAAGACCAAGGCCAAGCTGCAAAAGCAGCGGATCGACAACCCGGTTTGGAACATCCTGGCCCACCTCTACGCCTACATCCTGTTCATTATCTACATGATCCCCGTGGTGATGATTATCATCTTCTCCTTCCAGACCTACGGGGCGATCCGGATGAAGAAACTGGACCTGACCAACTGGACCCTCATCAACTTCTTCGGCACCCAGGACTACCAGTATCTCACCAACCGGGGCACCTACAAGACCCGGAAGGGGTCCATCTCCGGCCTGTTCGCCAACGAGGCCACCCTGGGGGGCATCAAGCTCAGCTTTATCCTGTCCGCCATCGCTGCCGCCCTGGCCTGCGTCATTGTGGTGGTGGCCTGCAACTACATCTTTAAGAACCGGAAGAAGAAGTCGGGGACCGTTCTGGAGTACTGCCTGCTCTTCCCTTGGCTGCTGCCCACCATCCTCATCTGCTACTCCTACCGGGTGTACTTCAACAGCGAGGACGTGTGGTATGTGGGCGGGACCAACCTGTATTACGCCGGCCACGTGCGGCTGCTGATTATCCTGGCCTACACGGTGGTCAAGCTGCCCTTCTCCCTGCGGATGATTAAGGCGGCCTTCTATGCCATCGACGAGGAGCTGGAGGACGCCGCCCGGAACCTGGGCTCCAGTTCCCTGGCCACCTTCCTCAAGGTCAAGCTGCCCATCATCCTGCCCTCGGTGCTGGCAGTGTTCGCCCTGAACTTTAACGCCCTGTTCACCGAGTATGATATGTCCGCCACCTTTGCCAGCTCCTACGGCACCACCTACGCCATGGTCATCCAGTCCATGTGCCGGGAGGAGGGGCTGTACGGCTACAACGTCAACGCCTCGGGCCGGCGGTGCGCCTCCACGGTGTTCATCATGATCGTGTCGGGCATCATCCTCTACCTGGTCTACGGGGTGGGCGCCCGGGACCTGGGAGAGCGGCTGGAGATTCGCGACCGGCGGCGCAAACGGCTGGAGAAGCTGAAAAGCTTCGGCAAAAAATCCAAGGAGGTCAATGTATGATCCGAAACATCGTATTTGACATGGGAAATGTCCTGATCCACTGGAGGCCGGATCTTTTTCTGGAGCGGGCGGGAATACCGGAGGAGGACCGCACCCTGCTGATGAGAGAGCTGTTCGGCTCGGTGGAGTGGATTCAGATGGACCGGGGCGTCCTCCCCTTTGAGGATGGAATTTCCGCCGTCTGCCGCCGTCTGCCCGAGCGCCTCTGGGGCGGGGTCCGGGAACTGACGCTGAACTGGTGGAGAGACCATCTCCTCCCCGTAGAGGGCATGGCGGAGCTGATCCGGGAGCTGAAACAAAACGGATACGGCATCTACCTGCTGTCCAACGCAAAAACTGACCTGCCCGAGTACTTCGGCAATATCCCGGGCAGCGAGTGCTTCGACGGGCGGATTGTCTCCGCCGACTGGAAACTGCTCAAGCCCCAGCCGGAGCTCTACCAGGTTCTGCTCCGGGAGTACGGCCTGAAAGCGGAGGAGTGTTTCTTCACGGACGACCTGAACATCAACATTGAGGCGGCCGTTTTGGTGGGAATGTCAGGCGCGATTTTCCGGGGCGCGGAGGATTTGCGCCGCGCCCTGACAGAGGCGGGCGTTTCCGTCCGGCTCCAGAGCGCTCAATAGACCGGAAAGGAGGACCGCCCATGCCCAATTCTACGAAAAAGGCCATCAAGGAGACCTTTCTCGCGCTGCTGGACGAGCGCCCCTTAAACCGGATTACGGTCAAGGACATTGTAGAGACCTGCAAGATCAACCGCAACTCCTTCTATTACCACTTTGAGGACCTGCCCGCCCTGCTGGAGGAGATTATCGCCGAGCGGGTGCAGGAGCTGATTCAGAGCCACCCCACGGTGGACTCCCTGGAGGACTGCTTCGACGCGGCGGTGGAGTTTGTGCGGGAAAACCGCCGGGCGGTGCTCCATGTCTACAGCTCCCTCAGCCGGGATGTCTTTGAGCGCTATCTGATGGAGGTCTGCCTCTATGTGGTCACCACCTATGTGGAGGCAGACTTCGCCGGCCGGCCGGTGGACCGGCAGGACAAGGAGATGATTATCCGCTACCACAAGTGCGAGTGCTTCGGCAACATCATCGACTGGCTGAACAGCGGCATGGAATACGACATCTCCGCCTACTTCCACCGCATCTACCAGCTGAAACGGGGCTGGGAGGGGGAGGTCCTCCGCCGGGACAGCAGGTCATAAGGGATATGGAAACCCCCGCTCCTCACGGAGCGGGGGTTGTTGTCTGTCACAGGGCTTCTGCCCCGTGAGGGACCGGTTTTTCTTTGACCGGGGCGGCCTGCCTCCAGTGGAAGCTGGTTTTCTGAATCAGCGGCTCACATACGCACAGCACTGCCGGCATGAGGAAGATGCTCACCAGTGCGGAGATGAGGGCGCCCCGGGCCAGCATGGTACAGATGGAGCTGATGATTTCGATTTCGGAGATGAGTCCCACCCCCAGAGTTGCGCAGAACATGACCAGGGAGCTGGTGATGATAGAGCCGTCAGAGGCGGTGGCGGCAATCCGGATGGCCTCCTCCCGGTCCTTCCCGCTCTGGAGCTCCTCCCGGAAGCGGGTGGCCAGCAGGATGGCGTAGTCCACCGTGGCCCCCAGCTGGACGCAGCCGATGATGGTGGGGGAGACAAAGGGAATTACCGTTCCGGTGAAGTAGGGGATGCCCTGGTTGATGAAGATGGCCAGCTCAATAGCCGCTACCAGCACCACCGGCATAGACGCGGACCGGAACACCCAGGCCACGATGAGGAGGATGGCGGCGATGGAGATGTAGTTGGTCACCTGAAAGTCCACCGCCGAGGTGGAGATCAGGTCGTCGGTGAGGGCGGCCTCGCCGGTGATGAGGGCGGAGGGGTCGTAGGACTTGATGATGGCCCCGATCTCCTTCAGCTGCCGGGATACGTCGTCCGAGGCGGTGGCGTACTCCGAGTTGATCATCATCATCTGCCAGCCCCCCTGCTTCAGCATGTCCCGCACATCCGCCGGAATGAAGAAGTCGGGGATGCCCCCGCCCAGCATGGCGTGGTAGGACAGGACGGAGGTGACCCCCTCCACCTCTTTCAGCTCCGCCTCCATCTGATTCATGCCGGTGGCGGGCAGACCGTCGCTGAGGAGGACAAAGTGGGAGGTGGCCATGTCAAACTCGTCTTTCAGCTTGTTGTTGGCCACGATGGAGGCCATATCCTGAGGGAGGGCCTCATCCAGCTTGTAGTACACCTGGGCGTGGGATTGGGCGTAGAGGGCGGGGGGGAAGAGCAGCAGGAACAGTACGGCCAGCCACCGGCGGCGGCGGACCATCCAACTGTTGATCCGGGTGAAGTCGGGCAGAAAGCTGCGGTGCCTGTGCTTCTCAATCTGCTTGTCGAAGAGGAGCAGCAGGGCGGGCAGTACCAGGATGACGGTGGCCACCCCCAGCACCACCCCCTTGGCCATGACGATGCCGATGTCCCGGCCCAGGGTGAGGCGCATGAAGCACAGGGCGATGAAGCCGGCGATGGTGGTCAGGCTGGAGCCGGACAGGGAGGTGAAGGCGGCCACAATGGCCTGGGTCATGGCGTCCCGCTTGTCCTCGTAATGGGTTTTCTCCTCCTGATACCGGTGGTAGAGGAAGATGGAGTAGTCCATGGTGACTCCCAGCTGGAGGACGGCGGCAATGGCCTTGGTGATATAGGAGATCTGCCCCAGAAAGATGTTGGTGCCGAAGTTGTAGACGATGGCCATACCGATGCTGGCCAGGAAGACAAAGGGCAGCACCGTGGACTCCATGGTCAGAGACATGGCGATGAGGGACAGCACCACCGCCAGGGCCACATAGATGGGAAGCTCCTTGTCCACCAGGTCCTTGGTGTCTTTGATGACCACCGAGAAGCCGGCCAGAAAGCACTTCTCGTTGCAGATATCCCGGACGGCCTGGATGGCCTCCATGGTGTCCTCATCGGCCCCGGATTTGTCGTACTGGATAATCATCATGGTTGCTTTGCCGGCGTAGAACATCTCCCGCAGGTTGGCGGGGATGAAGTCCACGGGAATCTGGATGCCTACCACGTTGGACAGCCACACCGCATTGGACACATTGGGCACCTGCTTGATGGCGTAGATCAGATTGTTGGTGTAGGCGGCGGGCATATCCTCCACAATGAGCATACTGGTGGCTGCCATGTGGAAGGGCTCCTCCAGCAGCCGCTCCCCCTGGGAGGACTCCAGGTCCTGGGGCAGATAGGTCAGGATATCGTAGTTGACCCGTGTGCCGACATAGCCCAGGGCGGAGGGAATGAGCAGCAGCACCGCGATCAGGGCAACCAGCTTGGGCTTTCGGGTGAGCGTATGGGCAATTTTTTCCACCATAGGGTCCGCGCTCCTTTCAATGGAAGATACCGGTGATGGCCCTCCAGAAGTCCTGGAACATCTGGGCCACCCGCTGCCAGAAGGTGGTCTTTGCCGGAGCGGCGGCGGCCAGCTGCTCCGCAGTGGGCTCCTCCACCTTGATCTCCTGGGTGCGGATGAGAATCTGCACGCTGGAGGGGGAGGGGTTGCGGCTGTCGGTGAGGGAGACCGCCTTCGCCTCCGCGTCCATAAGCAGGATGTTGTTGATGTCACCGGTGTACTCGTGCCAGGTGTCCTCGATGATGTTGTTGATGGTCAGCTTGGCCTGCTTCACGTCGCCGGTGGCCTCCATGGCCCTGGCGGTCTGCCGCAGGGTAGCGGCCAGGCCCCGGAGGGACTGCCGGGTGCCGGCGTCCAGCTGATTGCCGGAGGTCTTCATCAGCGCCTCGCTGTCGGCCAGCAGGACCTCCAGGTCCCGCAGGGTGGCCACGGCGGCGGTGGACAGGCTGCCCACATTGGCCACCCCCTCCTGGAGGGTGGGCTCGTACTCGTCGAGGAGCCGGCGCAGGGCGTCCACATCGTTTAAAATACTTCCCAGCTTCTCCGAGGACTGCCGCAGGGCGGCGGACAGGTCTTCGGCGCTGTCGATCAGGTCCACCAGGTCGTCCACGTCGTCGCACAGGTCGGCCAGCTCGCCCACCACCCGGCCGGTGGGACGGGTGATCCGGTTGATGGTGCTGTTCAGCTCGCTCTGGATGGCGTTGATTCGGTCGTTGGCCGCGCTCATGGCCTGGTCCAGCCCGCCCACGATCAGGTCCACCGCCGCGCCGCCCACGGTGTTGTCCTCACCGGAGCCGCCGGCCGGGGTGTTGGGAGCGGGAGCTGTGTCCCCAGCCGGGCTGCCGGCCCCTGCCGGGACGGTATCGCTGCCGCTGGAGGTATCCCCAGACCCGCTGGGGGAGCTGGAGCTGTCCGAACTGCCTGAGCCGGTGGACCCGCTGGAGCTGTCCGGGCTGCTGGAGCCGGTGGACCCGGCGGAGCTATCCGAACTGCTGGAGCCGGTGGACCCGGCGGAGCTGTCCGAGCCACCCGAACTGCCGGAGTCTCCGGTACTTTCGCCGTCCAGATCACCGGATTCCTCCGGAATCATTTCCGCCGGGGCTTCCTCCTGGCTGCCGGCGGGCTCGGAGCCGGGGGCCTCCGGTGCCACGTCCTCTGCCGGGGCGGATGACCCGTCATCCTGAGTGTCGGCTTCCGGTGCGGACTCCAGGGCAGGCTCTTCCGCATGGCCGCTGGCGGCGGGGGCCGGCTTGACGATGGTCCACAGGTCATTCATCTGCTTGGCCTGCTCCGCCCGGTCCTTGTCGGACATGCCGGGGTTCTGCTGCTTCAGCAGCGTGTCGCAGAACTGCTGGAAACCCAGCTGATCCTTGGCCGCGAACATGGCGTCGGTCTGCTGCTTGGCCCCCTGGGCCAGCTGCCACTCTGAAAGCTTACCCATGGCCTCTGCCTGGTCCTGAGTCAGCCCGGCCAGGCTTTTCAGGCCGGCCACGATCTCCGGATCTTTTCCCTGGAGCTCCAGCATCTTGCCCATAAACTCGATCTGGTTGGTCTCCCCGTAGGCGCTGCCCACCTGCTTGGTTTTTTCCACGCTCTCCTTCAGCTTGGGCGTATTCCGGTCGCCGCTGGAGCTGCCGCCGATGTAGCTGTCCCCCAGTGCCCGCTGGAGGGAGCGCAGGCTGCTCTTCATGTCGGCTAGGCCCCGGACCACCTGCCGCACATCGCTGGAGCCGTCCTCCAGCCCTTTCAGGGCCTTCTCCAGGCTGTCCAGCTGGGTCTGGAGGGACACCGCCGTGTCCGTCATATTCCCCAGCACCGCCTTGGAGCTGGTGATGGTCTGGCTGAGGACCATTGCCCGCTGCTCCACCGGCTCCAGCAGGTCGGCAATGGAGGTCAGGTCGCCCCGCAGGACGCCGGCGTCGCTGTAGAGCTGACCCTTCCCCTTGGAGATGGTGCCCCGGGCGATGTCCAACTGGTCCAGCCCCTCGGCGGAGGCGTACAGGCCGTCCTGGACATTGTACATGGCGTCCAGCAGGGCGTCCAGGCTGCCGGAGAGGGCCTGGTAGTCCTCCTCCAGGTCGTCCTTCCGCTGGCTCAGCTTGGCAATCTCCTCCAGCTGGGCCAGGGTGGCGGGGACCATCAGAATGGTCAGCCCGCTAAAGGAGAAATCATTGCTGCCGACCCGGATGGTAAAGTGCTGCTCCTCCCCGGGCAGGCACATAAACAGTACGGTGCGCAGGTTGCCCACCAGCTGCACCTGGGCGCCCTGGGCCTCCAGAGACAGGATGTCGTCCTGATTGAACATGGCCATGGCCTCCAGGGTGTAGTTATACCGGGCGTAGCTGCTGGCCCGGGGGTTGGGGACGATATCCAGCAGAATCTCCACCACCCCCTGCTTCCCGGCCAGGTCCTCCGCCCTGGCGGGCACGCCGTTCAGGGTGTACCGCAGGGTGATGGTCCAGGGCAGGTCCTGGAAGGGCCGGGCGGTTTTGCCCTCGAAGTAGAAGTGCTCCGGCGTCTGGCCGAACTGGAACTGCGTCACCCCGGAGGCGGTGCTGACAGGGGTACTGTCAGTGAGATTTACCACCTGATCGTAGTCGCCGTAGTCGGTGAGGGAGGAGGCGCCGTTAAGGGCGTAGCTCTTTACGACGCTGCCCTCCTGTAAATTCCCGTAGTAGTCCAGCGTGGCGTAGTAGGCCTCGTCATAGGTGGGCGTCACGCCGCTGCCAATGGGCGCGGCGGAGGCCGGCACAGCGGCGGTTGCCCCCATGAGCACCGCCATCGACAGGGCGAGGATGCGCACAGATAATTTTTGTCGGGTCATAGCTCATTACCTCCACTTATAATCAACTGTTGTTATTTATCGGAAATCTGTTGACTTCTGAATTTAAGTCGATTATAATAAAGGCAGTTGATTTGGTCAATAGACAAATGCGGGCGAATGTCTAACTCGTCCCAAGGAGGTATCGCAATGCTGAAAAATCCGGAGGACCGCCGGGCGCGCCGGTCCCGCAAGCTGCTGAAAGAGAGTCTGCTGGAGCTGATGAAGGAAAAATCCTTCTCCGAAATCTCAGTCCGTGACATTGCCGACGCGGCGGACATGAACCGGGGGACCTTCTACCTCCACTACTCGGGCACCGCCGAGCTGCTGAAAAGCATCGAGGCGGACCTGTTGGAGGAGCTCCAGGCCCTCATCGACGCCCACATCCAGGAGACAGTGGCCGGCGGCACTGTCCGCCCGGTGCTGGAGCCCCTGCTGGACTTCGCCGTCAGCCACCGGGAGGTCTGTGCCGTCCTCTTTGCCAGCAGCGAGGCCAGCGGCTTTATCCAGTCCCTCCAGGAGCTGATCTGCCGCAGCGGCGCCTCGCTGGTGGATCGCTGGTACAGCCCCAAGGACAGCGGCCAGACGGTCTACTACCTGAGCTTTCTGACCTGGGGGGCGATCGGGCTTTTAAAGGAGTGGTTTACCCAGGACATGGCCATGCCCCGGGAGGAGCTGCTGGCCGCCGCCCAGCGCATGGCCGACGGCTCCGCTGCGGAGCTGTTTTCCCCGGCGGAACGGTGAGTAAAAAGGAAACGCCCCTGTTGGGACGTTTCCTTTTACTATAATATAAGGAGGAGCGCGGGGTTCCTTATGCCTCGATTGTCAGTCCCGGCCTCCCCTGACGTACCGCCTCCACCAGCAGCAGGGAGGGGGGATGGGTCGGGCTGTGGGAGACCAGCTTGAGGCGCTTGGGCTCCAGCCGGTGCCCCCGGAGGGCGCAGATCACATCCGCCAGCCGCTCCGGGCGGTGGCACAGGGCGAAGCGCCCCCCGTTTTTTACCAGCCGGGACGCGGCGGCGCACAGCTCCTCCAGCGTGCAGCACGCCTCGCTCCGAGCCGGTCCGCCGCTCGTCCCGGAGCCCACGGGGAAGTAGGGCGGATTGGACACCACCAGATCAAAGCCCCCGGCGGGGAGGGGGACGGCCCGCAAATCCCCGGCGGCAATCTCCCCCGCCAGGCCGTTGGCCGCCAGGTTTTCCCGGGCAATTTGGGCGGACAGGGGATCGATCTCCACCCCGGTAAGGGCCAGCCCATCCGCTCTCCGGGCCAGCAGCAAAAGCAGCGCCCCGCTGCCCGTCCCCAGGTCGCACACCCGCCAGCCCGGTTTGAGCGTGGCAAACTCCCCCAGGGCCAGGGCGTCGCCTCCCAGGGGGAACACGCCCTCCTCCCAGGACAGGGAGTAGGGCCCCAGTTGTTCGGTCTTTTTCATGGCGGTTACCTCTTAAAGAAATCGTTAAGAAAAGGATACCATAATTTCTGCGGTTGTGCTATAATGTCCCAAGAAAGAATTTCGTCCGGGAGGTGAAGCGCATGAGCGGCACGCTCTATCTGGTCCCAACCCCCATCGGCAACCTGGGGGACATCTCCCGGCGAATTGTGGAGACCCTGGAGCAGGCGGACTTTATCGCCGCCGAGGACACACGGGTGACGGTGAAGCTGCTCAACCATCTGGGGCTCAAAAAGCCCATGGTCACCTACCACCGCCACAATACCGGCTGGGGGGGACAGGCGGTTCTGGACCGCCTCCAGGCCGGGGAGAACTGCGCCCTTGTCACCGACGCGGGTACGCCGGCCATCTCCGACCCCGGTGAGGAGTTGGTGGCCCGGTGCGCCGCCGTAGGCGTCCCGGTTTGCGCCATCCCCGGCCCCTGTGCCCTGGTGACGGCCCTGGCCGTCTCCGGCCAGCCCACCGGCCGCTTTACCTTCGAGGGCTTTCTGGCCATGAACAAAAAGAACCGCCGGGCCCACCTGGACGCCCTCCGGGGGGAGGAGCGGACCATGATCTTCTACGAGGCCCCCCACAAACTGGCCGCCACCCTCCGGGATTTGGCGGAGGTCTTCGGCCCAGACCGGCCCGTGTCCCTGTGCCGGGAGCTGACCAAGCTCCACGAGGAGGTCCGCCGCACCACTCTGGGCCAGGCCTCCGCCTGGTATCAGGAGAACGACCCCAAGGGGGAATTTGTGCTGGTGGTCCGGGGGGCGGAGCCCGCCGGAGAGGCGGAGGCCACCCTGGAGGACGGCCTGGCCCTGGTGGACAGGCTCCGGGGGGAGGGCCTGTCCCTCCGGGACGCGGTCAAGCGGGCCGCCAAGGAGCTGGGGTTGTCGAGAAATCAGCTGTACGACGCGGCGGTAAATTTATAGGGGCCGCCGCCTTCGGCGGGCTCCACATAAAAAGGCGGATTTTTGCGGGATGTGGGACCCGCCCCCCTGGGCGGGTCGTTTCATAAAACCCCGTACCCATTTCCCAAAAAGTGGATAGAATATAGAGAGAAACCTTAGAAACGAGGTGCTGTCCCATGAACCGAAACATTGAGGACTATATCCGGCCGGGCAAACACGCCCATCTGGTGGGAATCGGCGGGGTGTCCATGGCCCCCCTGGCCGAGGTGCTGAAGGGCAAAGGGGTGGAAATCACCGGCTCCGACATGCGGGAGAGCGACACGGTGGCCCATCTCCGCTCCCTGGGCATCCCGGTGACCATCGGCCACCTGCCCCAGAGCGTGGAGGGGGCGGGCTGCGTCATCCGCACCGCCGCCGTCCACGACAGCAACCCGGAGATTGCCGCCGCTCTGGCCGCGGGCATCCCCGTCTTTGAGCGGGCCCAGGCCTGGGGGGCCATCATGGGCCACTACAAGAACGCCCTGTGCGTGGCGGGCACCCACGGCAAGACCACCACAACCTCTATGTGCACCCACATCTTCCTGGCCGCCGGCCGGGACCCCTCCGTCATGGTGGGGGGCACCCTGCCAATCCTGGGCTGCGGCCACCGGGTGGGCCGCGGGGACACCATCATCGCGGAGTCCTGCGAATACTGCAACTCCTTCCTGTCCTTCGCCCCCACGGTGGCGGTGATTCTCAACGTGGAGGAGGACCACCTGGACTTCTTCAAGGACCTGGAGGACATCAAGGCATCCTTCCGCCGCTTTGCGGAGCTGGTGCCCCCCGGCGGCAGTGTCATCGTCAACAACGACAACGCCGGGGCCCGGAGCGTGGCCGCCGGCCTGGCCCCCTTCACCTTCGGTCTGGAGGAGGGGGCGGAGTGTACCGCCGCAAACCTCACCTGGGACCGGGGCCTGCCCGCCTTCGACATTCTGGTCCGCGGGAAGCAATACGCCCGCGTGACTCTGCGGGTGGGCGGGGTCCACAACGTTTCCAACGCCCTGGCCGCCGCCTCTGCCGCCTATGTGCTGGGGGTGCCGGGGAGCGCCGTGGAGGAGGGCCTGAACGCCTTTACCGGTGCCGGCCGCCGGTTTGAAAAGAAAGGCGTGTTCAACGGCGCCGATGTCTACGACGACTATGCCCACCACCCGGACGAGCTGCGGGCCCTCCTCACCATGGCCGGGACCCTGGGCTACAAGCGGGTGATCTGCGCCTTCCAGCCCCACACCTACACCCGCACCGCCGCCTTTTTCGATCAGTTTGTAGAGGTGCTGAAGCTGGCCGACGTGGCTGTGCTGGCGGAAATCTACGCCGCCCGGGAGCAGAATGACCTGGGCATCTCCTCCCTGGACCTGGCCCGGAAGATTCCCGGCGCAGTCTATTGTCCCCATTTGGAGGGGGTCACCGCCCAGCTGGCGGACATGGCCCGGCCCGGAGACCTGATCCTCACCGTGGGGGCGGGGGATATCTATCTGGCGGGGGAGGCCCTGGTGAAGGACATTGGCCGGTAAAATTTTGCGCTCCATATTTACAAGAAATACCGGAAAATGTTAAAATAGAAAAAACCTCTGACTTGGAGAGGAGGGAGCGCGCATGTCGGCGCAAAAAAAGAAGAATGTTACCCACTTGGCGGTGCTGTTTACGATATGCGGCGTGTTCCTGCTGCTGATTGCCGTAGGAGGGCTGGTTTTCCGCTGCCGCGCGCTGGAGCTTCGCCTGGAGGATATGTTTATTGAGAGCATGACCTCGCACACCCTGGAGAGCGGCGAGAAGGCCAGGCTGCTTATTGATGACACCCAGGTTATGCTGGAGGACGCCGTTGAAATCCTTACGAAGGATGGCCGTTCGCTGGACAAGGGCTGGGCCAATCCGCTGCTGCAGTCGGTCAATCTGGGAGGGCACAGATTAGAGGTCGGTTATCTGGACCGGAATGACCTGGATTCCGCCGAGCCGGGCAGCGAGGAGCTACGGGTGTTTCAGCAGCTTCAGGAGGGGACCGGCGTGGTTGGCGGTGTGATCTCCGGCCAGGACGAGTTCTATTTTCTGGTGGTCCGTCCAGTGACGCAGGGCGGCGAGATCATAGGCGCGGTGCAGGCCAAGGTGAGCGCTGACCTGTTGTCCCGGCAGGGGCACGATTCAGTGCTGTTCCACAGCGTCCAGCGGGTGATTGCCGGGGACGACGGCCGCATTGTCTGCGGCAGCCTGGAGGAGAACAGGGGCCTGTCCCTGGAGGAGCTGGGCAGGCGGGACGGCCTGGACCAGAAGGAGCTGAAGGGCTTTACAGCCGCCTACCGGGCCGGGGAGACGGGCTCCTACCGCTATGAGGTCAGTGGGGGCCGGGGCTATGCCGCCTGGGCGCCGATTGGATATAACGATTGGCGCATCGTGCAGTTTTCTCATTCCCCCGACTTGCGGGTGGAGCGGTCCAGCGCGGTGCAGACGTTGATTGTGGTGGCAAGCCTGCTGGTGTGCGCCGGACTGGCCGCGCTGAACTGGTGGCAGAGGTCCAGACTGGCGGCGGAGAAGCTGCGCTACAGCACCCTGGCTGAATTTAAGGACACCCTGATTTTCGACTACGACTACCAGGATGACAGCCTGGAGTTTACGTCCAACGCCCTGGATACCCTGGAGCTGGACGACCTCCGGTTGGAGCATGTCACCGATATGACGAATGCTTTCCCCGTATTTCACCCGGACGACATGGACAACATCCGGCGGGCGCTTTGGAACACCGTGGACATGATTCCAGACCAGATCGAGCACGACCGCATCCGCATGAAGAAGCGGGGGGGCGGCTACAGCTGGTACCGCAGTCAGTATAAGGCCGTGTTCAGCCAGGAGGGGAAGGCGGTCCGGCTTATCGGCACCCTGACGGATATCAGCGCCCAGATTGACCGGGAGATCGAGCTGCGCAACCAGGCCCAGCAGGACCCCCTCACCGGGGTGTACAACCGGGCGGGGGTCAAGCTGATTAATGCCCGGCTGGAGCAGATTTCCCGGGGCGTGCTGTTCATGCTGGACCTGGACGACTTCAAGTCGGTGAACGATACCTATGGCCACGCCGCCGGCGACCGTCTGCTGATGGCCATCGGCCGGGTGCTGCGGGAGACCTTCCGCGCCGACGACATTGTGGCCCGGGTGGGGGGCGACGAGTTTGTGGCATTCCTGTCCGGTTCAGACAACCGGGTAGCCGCAGAACAGAAGGGCCAGGAGCTGCTGGAGCGGGTGCGGGAGCTGCGGGTGGACGGGGTGAACGTCTCAGTCACCGTCAGCGTGGGCGCCGCCAGCGCCCCCGCCCTGGGCCGGACCTACGAGGCTCTGAGCCAAGCCGCGGACGAGGCCATGTATCAGGTGAAGCACAGCGGAAAGGGCGGCTTTATCCTGCGGTAGAAAAAACGCCTCTGGAGATGATCCAGAGGCGTTTTTCTCATAGATTCTGTTCCAGCACCTGAATAAAGGCGTCGGGAGGCATGACCCCTACCAGGCGGTCGATCTCCTTGCCGTCCTTGAAGAAGATGACGGTGGGGATGCCGCTGATCTGGAAGCTCATGGCCAGGTCCGGCTCCTCGTCGGTGTTCACCTTGCCGATGACGGCCCTGCCCTCATACTTCTCCGCCAGGCTCTCGATAACGGGCCCCAGCATCTGGCAGGGACCGCACCACTCGGCCCAGAAGTCCACCATCATCAGCTTGCCCTCAGCCAGGGTCTTGTCAAAGGTCTCCTTGTTAAAATGAATCATTGCTCATTGCTCCTTTCTGTTTGTAAAATATTGTTCTGTAGGGGCGCATGATATGCGCCCGCGGGCGGATCATATCCGCCCCTACGGATTCGCGTCCAGATATTCGCAGGCGGACAGGGCGGCCACATGGCCCTCCCCCACCGCCTTGGATACCTGAAGGGGGCCGCCGGTGCAGTCCCCGGCGGCGAAGACGCCAGGGATGTTGGTGGCCATGCGCCGGTCCACCCGGATCAAACCCTCCTCCATCTCCAGGGCGGGGAGCAGGTCGGTGGGGGCCACCGCCCGGCGGAGGATGAACACCCCGGCGCAGGGGAGAAGGGCGCCGTCCGCCTCCAGCCCGGTAACGGTCTGTTCCCCCTTCACAGCCAGTTTTCCCGCCTGCACACAGGGGATGTCCCCGTCCAGCCCGTCGGGGCGGAGCGGGGAGACGTAGACCACCTGGCACCCCAGGTTTTTCAGGTAGTTGGCCTCCTGGGGGGCGTCGGGGGCCAGGCCCACCACCGTGACGGGCCGGTTCCGGTAGAGCATCCCGTCGCAGGTGGCGCAGTAGCTCACGCCCCGGCCCAAATACTCCGCCTCGCCGGGGTACTTGGCCTGACGGACCACCCCGGGGGCCAGAACCAGGGCCTTCCCCTGATACGCCTGACTGCCCGCAGTGAGGGAAAAGCCGTTCCAGGCCAGCAGGGACAGGACCCTGCCCACCGCGAACTCCGTTCCCAGGGCCTGGGCGTGGCGGAAGAGCTCCTCCAGCAGCTCCAGTCCGGTGCGGCCAGGGAGGCCGGGGTAGTTGTCCACCCGCTCCGCCCTGGCCAGAGGGCTGTCCTGCCAGGGGTTTCCGATGACCAGAACGCTCTTGTCCCGTCCGCGGGCGGCAATGGCCGCCGCCAGCCCGGCAGGGCCGGAGCCTAAAATGAGGATGTCATAGATCATACAGTCCCTCCTCTTTGGAAGCCTCAATTCTTTTGGAGCGGCCCGGTCAGAAGGGATACCGGGTGCGGGCAAAAAAGTTCTGCTCCTCCAGCTCCTGACGGGTAATCTCCCGGTTCCAGTGGATCGTTTTGCTGTAGTTGCCCTCGGTCACGATTACGCTGTCCGGACGCTTCTCCAGCACCACCACCGTGTGGGAGTCGTCCCGGGTCCGGAGAATGTCTCCTGCCCGGAGCTTGTCAAAATTGGAGTGTACGGCCGTGAGCGGCAGGTCGCCGAACGCCATGTCGCTGACCATAAAAGCGAAAGCAGAGCAGCCGTGGCCCTTGAAGTACAGCGGCTGAGAGGTGTAGTGATTGTCCTCGTTGGTCCAGCGCATTCCCTCCGGATAGCTGCTCCGCAGGCCGTTTATAATCTCTCGGACATTGTCTTCCGTGATCTCCTTCCCGTTGGCCAGCAGCGCCCCCGTCTGTGCTTCCCGGTCCGCCCCCGTGGTGACGGCGTCGTAGAGGGAGCAGAGCACAGTGGCGGCCTGGGCCCGGTCCATGGCGGCCCCAGGGGAGAAGCCGCTGCCGGTGCCGCTGAGCAGCTTCATAGACCAGCAGGTGAGAACGGCGTCCCGGTTCCGGCCCATCACATCGTCCAGGTCGGAGATGTCCTGCCTGGCCCAAGCCTTGTCGATTTCGGTGGGCAGCTGCTTGTTCTCTGCCTGGAGGTAGTTATACATCATCTGGGCCATGGCCTGCCGGGGAACGGGCTGGCCGCTCTGGCTGTCCCACGCGTTTCTGTCGGCCATGACGGTGCTGTCCCACAGCCCGTGGCTGCCGGCCACAGCGCAGTAGGGCGTCCACCACGCCCCGGCGTTCCCCTCCGCGGCCTGCTTCACCTCGTCCTGATAGCGGATGGAGCACAGCATTGCGGCGTACTCCCGATAGCTCACCTTGCTGTTGGGGGCGTAGCGCCCGTCGCCCATGCCGTTGACCAGGCCCAGAGAGGCGGCCCGCTCGATGTAGGGGGCGGCCCAGCTGCCCTCCTCCACGTCGGTGAAGGTCCCCGCGGCGAAAGCGGGCATACACAGCCCCAGGCACAGCACCAGAGACAGCAGGGCGGACATCGCTTTTTTCATCAGTCTGCCTCCTCCTTTATTATGCTGGAATCCAAACCAAATATAGCACATTTTTTTGGATATGGCAAGGGAGAAGGAAATACGGGAGTGTCCCAACTGCGCATTTTATCCGGAAAACAGCTGTAGGGGCCGCCCCCCTGGGCGGCCCAAAGCCAGGGGAGGCCTTGCACTTTGGCGGGCCGCCGAGGGCGGCGGCCCCTACATTGAAATCTGTGAAAAGGACACTCCCGAAAATACAGCCCTTTTCTCTTTCGTGTGGACTGCTCTGACCGCCGGCGATTTCACGAATGGAATCTTGAAACAGAAAATTGTTTGTGATATAATCAACTTGTATAGAATGAAGATGCGTTTTTAGTATATTGCGCAAATGGTTGGAAACGCTATTTTTTGAAACAAATTATAGGAGAAATACCATGCAATATGAGCAAAAGGATTTTTTAGAGACAGCAGGCCCAGATGCCTTAAAGCAAATAGCCCGCGCAAGAGAACTTACTCGAGAATACCTCTTTACGGACTACATTGACTCCGAAAAAAGGAGCGCCATTCTTAGAGAACTATTAGGCGAGATAGGCGAAAATGTGGTAATTGATACACCGTTTCATTGTGACCATGGAAAAAATATTTTTATTGGCAGTAATGTAATAATCAATATGAACTGCACGTTTGTGGACAATGCGCCAATTAAAATTGGAAACAGGGTATTGATTGCGTCGAACGTACAGATCTATACATCTTCTCACCCGATATTGCCGCAAGAACGGCTTGTATCGGATTGGATAGAACATAAAACAACATGGTTTAGGACATATGCCCGTCCGGTGGAAATAAAAGACAACACATGGATCGGGGCTGGAAGCATCCTATTGCCGGGAGTGACCATAGGGGAAAACAGCGTGATTGGAGCAGGGAGCGTGGTTAATCGAACGATCCCGGCAAATTGTGTTGCCGTAGGGAATCCATGCAAGATTATACGGTCTTTTTCTGAAGATTAAATCTATCGAGATAACGACATGATTGTGATCGCTATTCTTAAGGAAGCACTGAATAAATCCCCGCGCACGTCCGGGCGGAAAATATTCCGCCCTGCTGCGTTAAAAAATCTTGAAATACACCAAGTATTCCTGCATTTTTTGCCTTGCAGGGCAAAATATTTTCTCCTCCATCCGCACACGTTGATTGAATCAGTCATTCCTTCATTCTATTTCCGGTTTATTGGGCAGTGATCCACGGTGGTTCACTGCCCATTCCGTCATTCTGACAATGGAGAAATTTTATCAACGCTTCTCAACACGAAAGAGAAAAGGGATGGAAATACTTGCAAGGAAGCCGTTTCTGGTGTAAAATAACCCCATTCACAAAGGAGGAGAGATGCTCATGTCTGACGAAATCAAAACTGCCGGCCCGGAAGAGGGAGAAAGCCAGAACTTTATCCATCAGTTTATCACGGAGGACATCGCCGAGGGCGGCCGCTGCGCCGGGATGCAGGTCCACACCCGGTTCCCCCCTGAGCCCAACGGCTACCTGCACATCGGCCACTGCAAGGCCCTCATCATCGACTTTGGCTCCGCCGAGAAGTTCGGCGGCATCTGCAACCTGCGCATGGACGACACCAACCCCGCCAAGGAGGACACCGAGTTTGTGGACGCCATCAAGGAGGACATCCACTGGCTGGGCTTCGACTGGGGGGACCGCTTTTTCTACGGCAGCGACTACTTTGAAAAGACCTATGAGCTGGCCATCGGACTGATTAAAAAGGGGCTGGCCTACGTCTGTGAGCTCACCCCCGACCAGTTCCGGGAGTACCGGGGAGACGTAAACACCCCCGCCCGCTCCCCCTGGCGGGACCGGCCCGTGGAGGAGAGCCTGGACCTGTTCCAGCGGATGCGGAACGGGGAGTTCCCCGAGGGCAAATACACCCTCCGGGCCAAGATTGACCTGGCCAGCGGCAACTTCAACATGCGGGACCCGGTGCTCTACCGCATCCGGTATATCGAGCACCACCGTCAGGGCACCAAGTGGTGCATCTTCCCCATGTACGACTTCGCCCACCCCATCCAGGATGCCCTGGAGGGCATCACCCACTCCCTGTGCTCCCTGGAGTATGAGGACCACCGCCCCCTGTACGACTGGGTCATCAACAACACCGACGTGCCGTCAAAGCCCCGGCAGATCGAGTTTGCCCGGCTGGGCATCAACTACACCGTCATGTCCAAGCGGAAGCTGCGCAAGCTGGTGGAGGAGAAGTACGTCTCCGGCTGGGACGACCCCCGTATGCCCACCCTCTGCGGCCTGCGCCGGCGGGGCTACACCCCCGCCGCCATCCGGAATTTCTGCGACCGCATCGGTGTGGCCAAGAACACCTCCACTGTGGAGTATGGCTTTTTGGAGCACTGCCTCCGGGAGGACCTGAACGACCACGCCCAGCGGGTTATGGCCGTCCTGCGTCCCGTCAAGCTGGTCATCACCAACTACCCCGCCGGCCAGAGCGAGAAGCTCACTGTGGAGAACAACCCCCTGGACCCCTCCGCCGGGACGCGGGAGGTCACATTCTCCCGGGAGCTGTGGGTGGAGGCGGAGGACTTCCTCCCCGAGCCCGTCCCCAAGTATAAGCGCCTGTACCCCGGCGGCCCCGAGTGCCGGCTGAAGGGGGCCTACCTCATCAAGTGCGTGGGCTATCAGACGGATGAGGCGGGCAACGTCACCGAGATTGCCGCCGAGTACGACCCGGACAGCCGGGGGGGCGACCCCGCCGACGGCCGGAAGGTGAAGGGGGCCACCATCCACTGGGTGGACGCCGCTACCGCTGTAGACGCCCAGGTCCGCCTGTACGACAACCTCTTTGCCGACGAGAACCCCGACGGCGGCGACAAGGACTTCCTGGACTGCCTGAACCCCGGCTCCCTGGAGGTGCTGGAGGGCTGCAAGCTGGAGGCCTCCCTGGCCGCCGCACAGCCCGCCGACCGCTTCCAGTTCCTCCGCCTGGGCTACTTCTGCGCCGACTCCAAGGACTCTAAGCCCGGCGCCCTGGTCTTCAACCGGGCGGTCAGCCTGAAGGACAGCTTCAAACCCAAAAAGTAAACAAAAATCCCGGAGCTTGAGGGCTCCGGGACTTTTTTACTGCCTGCGGGACAGGATTTTTTTCAGCCCGTTCACGCCGTAGCTCTTCCCCTCTGAGATGGGCAGCCACAGCACCTGATCGATGCAGGGGCTGTCCTCCAGCAGAATGGAGAACAGCTGGTACATAAACTCGTCGGACACCAGGGCCGCCGTACGGCAGCCGGGCCAGAAGTTCCTGCAATAGTACTCCAGCGACTGGCGCACGCCCCCCAGGATGACCCCCTCGCCGTAGGAGAACCGCTGGGCGGGAGTGCCCTCACCGAAGGCATCCATGGCCCGGCAGATATACAGCGCCCGGTTGAAGCCGAACTTCTCCAGGTTCTCATAGCCCTTCAGGACCATCGCCCGGTCGGGAGGGGAGCCGTCCCACTGGAGGACGGGGGAGAGGATGGTCTCCTTCTGGATGGCGTGGAACAGCTCCCCGGTGAAGTTGGAGATGATGCCGGTAATCTGTTCTCCCTGGAGACAGGTGACGTGGGTGTGGGAGCCGGGGAGGATCAGCGCCAGGTCGTGGGGCGCCCCCATGCTCTGGAGCTCGTCCAGTGCCCCGACGATCTCAATTTCCTCCCCCCGCATGTTGTTCACAAAGGTGATGTCGTCGTGGACGGTCTTCAATCCGGGCACCAGCACGAGTTCCCGGTGAAAGAGGGTGCCCTCTAAAAAGGGGACCAGCCCGCCGGCCAGCTCCTCCACCGTCAGGGGCAGGGCCAGGTGGGGGACCTCCTTCAGCCCGTAGGCGCAGGTAATCATCCCCGAGGCGTAGATGGCGGAGATGTCCCCCTCCTCCAGAGCGTTGGCAGACAGTACGCTGTTGTACAGCTCCCACAGCCCCTCGATCAGAACCCGGTTGCTCCCGGCGATGGCGGAGTCCTTGGAGCCCACCGCCTTCTTGACGGTGTACCGCACCTGGAAGTCCCGGTCCAGCAGGTAGGCCCTGGTGTTGGAGGTGCCGGAGTCGTAGTAGAGAATATAGTCCTTCATTTCAGCTTCTCCCTGTAGGCCCGGGCAGTGGCGGTAATCTTGTCGAAGTGCCCCTCCTTCACCAGCAGGGGGCTGACCAGGCTGCCGCCCACCCCCACGCCCACCGCGCCGGCCTGGATGAAGTCGGCGCAGTTGTCCACTGTGATGTTGCCCACCGCACTGACGGGGATGTGCTTCAGCGGGGCCTTCAGCGCCTTCACATAGGCGGGCCCCAGCAGGCCGGCGGGGAACAGCTTGACGATATCCGCCCCGCACTGCCAGGCAAAGGCGGTCTCGGTGGGGGTCATGGCCCCGGGGATGGACACCTTGCCCAGGGCCTTGGTGGCCCGGATGACCGTCTCGTCCACGTTGGGGGAGATCATATACTCCGCCCCCGCCTGGGCGGCCTGCTCCACCTGTTCCGCCGTCATCACGGTACCCGCCCCCAGGCAGATTGTGTCCCCCAGCTCCGACCTGATGGCCCGGAGGGAGGCCAGGGTGTCCTCCGGGGCGGTCTGATCGAAGGTGACCTCGATGCAGCTTACCCCTCCCTCCGCCAGGGCCCGGGCCAGGTCCACGATTCGGCTGCTGGGGATGCCCCGGACAATGGCGATGATCTTTTCCTCAAAAATACGCTCCAGAACGGACTGTGCCATAGAAATATTCCTCCTTTGTAAAGCGGCGGAGCGCCGTCCGGGACCGGAGGGCGCTCCGCGTAAAAACGGTATGGGTGAAGGTCAGATAGCCTTCTTCTTGAAGAGCAGGGCCTTGATCTTGCCGCCGAAGAGGCTGATCACGATCAGGAAGATGAAGAACCAGGCGATGACGGAGCCAAAGAACACGGAGGGGTCGCCGCCGGATTTCAGCAGGGCGGTGCGGAAGTTCTTCTCGGCCATGGGGCCCAGAATCAGGCCCAGGATGGCGGGACTGGTGGGCACCTTCACCTTGGCCAGGAAGTAGCCCACCACGCCGGCGATGAGCATGACCCACACGTCAAACAGGCTGTTTTTCATGGCGTAGGAGCCGATGACGCACAGCACGAAGATGGCGGGGGTGAGGATCACCTTGGGCACGCTGAGCACCTTGGTAAACAGGCGGATGCCGGCAAACCCGAACA